>Ga0196958_10000031_pt1 | contig 76492 bp, 67 predicted proteins | sample S1v_10metaG_FD_148654 | JGI IMG/M metagenome (GOLD analysis project Ga0196958, IMG submission 148654) | Soil microbial communities from Anza Borrego desert, Southern California, United States - S1+v_10 | ecosystem: Environmental > Terrestrial > Soil > Desert | place: USA: California | collected... | reverse complement strand
GACGGAAAACTGCACTACCTCGGCCGCGCCGACCACCAGGTCAAAATCCGCGGCTTCCGCATCGAACTCGGCGAGATCGAAGCCGTCCTCGCCGCACACCCCGCCATCACCCAGGTCGTTGTGCTGGTGCGGGACGAGCGGTTGGTGGCCTACGTGGTGGCCGCAGAGGAGACCGCAGGGGCGCCGGCCGTGCCCGAGCTGCGCGACCACGCGGCCCGGTCGCTGCCGGACTACATGGTCCCGACGGCGTTCGTGGCGCTGGACCGCTTGCCGCTCAACAACAACGGCAAGCTCGACCGCGCGGCGCTGCCGGCCCCCGAGCGGGACGCGTCCGTGGGTGACGGGTTCGTGGCGCCGCGGACCGAGGCCGAGCGGCTGGTCGCCGCGGTCTGGGAGGACGTGCTCGGGCTGGCGGAGGTCGGCGCGGAGGACAACTTCTTCGCGCTGGGCGGCGACTCCATCCTCAGCATCCGGGTGGCGTCGCGGCTGCGGGAGACCTTCGACCTGTCGCCCCGCGCGCTGTTCGACCACCCGACCGTCGCGGGCCTCGCGGCGGTGCTGACCGGTGGCTCGTTCACGCCCATCCCCCGCGCGGAAGGCGACTTCGCGCTGTCGTTCGCGCAGCAGCGACTGTGGTTCCTCGACCAGTTCTCGCCCGGCGGCACGGAGTACGTGACGCCGTTCGCGGTGCGGTTGCGCGGCGAGCTGGACGTGGAGCGGTTGCGGCGCGCGCTGTCGGCGCTGGTGGCCCGGCACGAGTCGCTGCGCACCACGTTCCCCGCCGTGGACGGCCTGCCGGTGCAGGTCGTCCACCCGCCGCACGAGGTGGCGCTGCCGGTGCTGGACGAGATGCCCGCCATCGAGCCGTTCGACCTCGGCGCGGGACCGCTGTTCCGGCCCGCGCTGGTGCGCACCGGACCGCAGGAGCACGTGCTGGCGCTGACGATGCACCACATCGTCACCGACGGCTGGTCCGGCGGGGTGCTGGTGGCCGACTTGGCCGAGCTGTACGCCGGCGGCGACCTGCCGGAGCTGCCCGTCCGGTACGTGGACTTCGCCGCCTGGCAGCGGGAGCTGCCGCTGGACGCGCAGCTGGAGCACTGGCGCGAGCGGCTCGCGGGCGTGCCCGCGCTGGAGCTGCCGACCGACCGGCCGCGCCCGCCGGTGCACACCACCGCCGGCGCGCAGCTGGAGTTCCCGGTGCCCGCCGCGGTCGCGAACGCCCTGCGGGACGTCGCGCGCCGCAACGACAGCACGCTGTTCATGGTGCTGGTCGCGGCCTGCCAGGTGCTGTTCCACCGCTGGTCCGGGCAGGAGGACTTCGCCATCGGCACGGTCGCGGCCGGGCGCGAGCGGCCCGAGTTCGACCGCGTGGTCGGGTTCTTCGTCAACACCCTGGCCCTGCGGGCCTCGGTGGACCCGCGGGCGTCGTTCCCCGAGCTCCTGGGGCGGGTGCGGGGCACGGTGCTCGACGCCTTCGCGCACCAGGACGTGCCGTTCGAGCGGGTGGTCGACGCCGTGCAGCCGGACCGGGACACCAGCCGCACGCCGCTGTTCCAGGCGGTGGTGGCGCTGCAGAACGCGCCGCAGGCCACCGGGTTCGCCGACCTGGAGGCTTCCGACGTCGCGCAGCCGGTGGTGTCCACCGGGTTCGACGTGACGGTGGAGTTCACCGAGGAGGACGGCGGCGGGCTGGCCGGGGCGATCGAGTACAACACCGACCTGTTCGACGCGGTGACCGCGCAGCGGCTGGCCGCCCACCTCGGGGTGCTGCTCGACGGCATCGCCGCCGCCCCGGGCAGTCCGCTGTGGACGCTCCCCGTGCTGCCGCCCGAGGAGCTGGCGGCGGTCGAGCGCCACGGTCGCGGGCCCGACGGGCAGCCGTTCACCTCGTTCGCCGGCCTGGTCGAGGCGCAGGTCCGGCGCACGCCCGGCGCGCCGGCGCTGACCGGCGAGGCGGAGCTGACCTACGCCGAGCTGAACGCGGCGGCGAACCGCCTGGCGCACCACCTGATCGCGCGCGGCGCGGGGCCGGAGCGGATCGTCGCCGTGCGCCTGCCCCGGTCGGCCGACCTGGTGGTCGCCGAGCTGGCGGTGCTCAAGGCCGGAGCGGCGTTCCTGCCCGTAGACCCCGCCTACCCGGCGGAGCGCATCGGGTTCATGCTCGCCGACGCGCGCCCCCTGCTGGTGCTCGACGGCCCGGTGGACGTCGCGGGGCAGCCGGACACCGATCCGGGCGTCGCGGTCCGGCCGGAGCACCCGGCCTACGTGATCTACACGTCCGGGTCGACCGGTCGGCCCAAGGGCGTGGTGGTGTCCCACGCCGGCATCGCCACGTTCTCGGCCGCCGAGGTCGCGCACCTGGACGTGCGGCCCGGCGACCGGGTGCTCCAGTTCTCCTCCCCCAGCTTCGACGCCTCGGTGCTGGAGCTGTGCATGGCGCTGCCCGCCGGCGCCGCCCTGGTCGTGCCGCCGGAGGGACCGCTGCTGGGCGACCAGCTCGCGGACGTGCTGGCCGGTCGGCGGGTGACGCACGCGCTGATCCCGCCGGTCGCGCTGGCGACGCTGCCGGACGTGGCGCTGCCGGAGTTCCGGTCGCTCGTGGTGGGCGGCGACGCGTGCCCGGCGGACCTGGTGGCCCGCTGGGCGCCCGGCCGCCGGATGGTCAACGCCTACGGCCCCACCGAGTCCACGGTGGTGGCCACGTGGAGCGGGCCGCTGGAACCGGGCGGCGCGCCGCCCATCGGGCGGCCGATCCCGGGCACCCGCGTCCACGTGCTGGACCCGGCGCTGCAACCGGTGCCGATCGGCGTGCCCGGCGAGCTGCACGTGTCGGGCGCCGGGCTGGCCCGCGGCTACCTCGACCGGCCCGGCCTCACGGCGTCCCGGTTCGTGGCGAACCCGTTCGGCGAGCCGGGTTCGCGGATGTACCGCACCGGCGACGTGGTGCGGTGGCGGCGCGACGGCCAACTGGAGTTCGTCGGCCGGGCGGACGAGCAGGTCAAGATCCGGGGCTTCCGGATCGAGCTGGGCGAGGTGGAGACCGCGCTGCTGCGCCACCCGGACGTGCGGGAGGCCGTGGTGGTCGCGCGGGCCGACGGGGCCGGGCACAAGCGGCTCGTGGCCTACGTGGTGGGCTCGGCGGCGGGCGCCGCGGAGGGTCTGCGGGAGTTCCTGGGCGAATCCCTGCCCGACTACCTGGTGCCCTCGGTGTTCGTGCCGGTCGACGCGCTGCCGATCAGCCCCAACGGCAAGGTCGACCGGGCCCGGCTGCCCGAGCCGGACTTCTCGGCGCTGGCGTCGGCCGGGCACGTGCCGCCGTCGGGGCCGGTGGAGGAGGCGCTGGCCGGCGTGTGGGCGGACGTCCTGGGCGTGCCGCGGGTCGGCGCGGAGGACAACTTCTTCGCGCTGGGCGGTGACTCGATCCTAAGCATGCAGGTCGTGGCCCGCGCCCGGCAGGCCGGTCTGCGGTTCACCACCAAGGACCTGTTCCTGCACCAGACCGTCGCGTCGCTGGCGCCCGCGGTGCGGGTGGAGGACAGCGGCGGCCACCGGGACGCCGTGGTCGGCGAAGTGCCGCTGACGCCGATCCAGCACTGGTTCCTGCACTCCGGGCGGCGCAACCCGCACCACTTCAACCAGTCGCACCTGGTGGAGCTGGACCCGGCGGTGGACGTGGCGGCGCTGCGGCGGGCGCTGGGCGCGCTGCTGGCGCAGCACGACGCGCTGCGGCTGCGCTTCACGCTGGTCGACGGGGTGTGGCGGCAGGAGAACGCCCCGGTGTCCGACGTCGACGTGCTCACCGAGGTGTCCGATGTGGACGACCTGGAGGCGTTCGCCGACGAGGTGCACGCGGGTTTCGACCTCGCCGACGGGCCGTTGCTGCGGGCGGTGCTGTTCCGCGAGGCGGGCCGGTCGCTGCTGCTGCTGGTGGCGCACCACCTGGTCGTGGACGGCGTGTCGTGGCGCATCCTGCTGGACGACCTGGAGACCGCCTACCGGGGCGGCGACCTGGGCGCCAAGACGACGTCGTTCCAGGAGTGGGCGCGCCGGCTGGAGGAGCACGTCACGGGGGGCGGTTTCGACGGTGAGGTGGAGTACTGGAGCAAGCCGCTGCCGGTGCAGCCGGACACCACCGCGGCCGCCGAGGTGGTGACGCTGGAACTGTCCGAACAGGACACCGAGGCGCTGCTGCGCGGCGCGCCCGTCGCCTACCGGACGCGGATCAACGACGTGCTGCTGGCGGCGCTGGCGTGGTCGCTGTCCCGGTGGACGGGGTCGGGGACGGTGTCGGTGGACCTGGAGGGGCACGGCCGGGAGGACCTGTTCGACGGGGTGGACCTGTCGCGCACCGTCGGCTGGTTCACCACGGTGTTCCCGGTGGAGCTGGCGGTGCCCGACGGCGACTGGCGGTCCCGGGTCAAGGCGGTGCGGCGGCAGCTGCGGTCCGTGCCGGGCAACGGGATCGGGTACGGGGCGCTGCGGCAGCACGGCCGGGTGCCGGGCGGCGGCGTGCCGGTGGTGGCGTTCAACTACCTGGGCCAGTTCGACTCGGGCTCCGAGGAGTCCGGTGGCCTCTACCGCGCGGTGCTGCCGTCGATCGGGCAGGAGCACGACCCCGGTGACCGGGCCGAGCACCTGATCGACGTCGTCGGCGAGGCGGGCGGCGGGAAGCTCGGGTTCTCCTGGTACTACCACCCGGACGTGCACCCGGAGGAGGAGGTGCGGCGGGTGGTCGCGGACTTCGCCGCCGCGCTGCGGGCCATCGCCGAGGACTGCCGGGGTGCGCTGTGACCGTCCCGCTGAGGCGCAACCGCGACTACACGCTGCTGTGGGGCGGGCAGGCGCTGGCCGAGGTCGGGTTCGCGGCGTCGCTGTTCGCGTTCCCGCTGCTGGTGCTGGCGATCACCGGCTCGCCGGCGGCGTCCGGCCTGGTGCTCGCGGTCGACGCCGCCGCGCAGCTGGTGGCGGGGCTGCCCGCCGGGGCGCTGGTGGACCGGTGGGACCGCAAGAGGATCATGCTGGCGTGCGAGGCGGCGCAGGTGGTCGCGCTGGGGTCGCTGGTGCTCGCGCTGCTCGGCGGCACGGCGTCGCTGGCGCACATGGCGGGGGTGGCGGCGGTGCTGGGCGTGTGCCGGGCGCTGTTCGAGCCGGCCGAGGACGCCTGCCTGCCCCGCCTGGTGCCCGACTCGCAGCTGGCGACGGCGGTGGCGATGAACGCCGCGCGCTCGTCGCTGGGCCAGATGGCGGGCACGGCGCTGGGCGGTGTGCTGTTCGCGGTGGCGCGGTGGGTGCCGTTCCTGCTGGACCTGGTGACGCACTGCCTGGCGTTCGTGGCGCTGCTGTTCATGCGGGTGCCGCCCCGGGAGCCAATCGAGGTCGGCGAGCGGCGCTTCCTGCGCGAGATCGGCGACGGCCTGCGGTGGGTGTGGCAGCGGCGGGAGATCCGCGTGACGGCGCTGTGCGCGGTGGTGCTCAACCTGTTCTTCACCGCGTTCTACCTGGTGGTCATCGTCCTGGCCGACGCGCGCGGGGTGCCCTCCGCGGCGATCGGCGTGATGGCCGCGATGCTGGGCGTCGGCGGCGTGGTGGGCGCGCTGATCGCGCCCTGGCTGCACCGCGCGCTGGGGCCCTTCGTGTCCATCGCGGCCGTGTTCTGGGTGTTGACGGCGCTGACGCCCGTGGCGTACTTCGTGTCCAACGGGTACGTCATGGGTGGGCTGTTCGCGCTGATGACGTTGTTGGCCCCCACCGCCAACACGACGATCTCCACCCACCAGCTGCTGATGACCCCCGATGCGATGCGCGGGCGGCTCAGCGGGGTGGTGTCGGTGGTGCTGGGTGTCGCGGGTGCGCTCGGGCCCGCGCTCGGCGGTCTGCTCACCGAGTTCCTGTCCGCCGACCGCGCCGTCCTGGTGTGCGCGGTCGGCATCGCCCTGGTAACCGCGTTCGTGACGATCAACCCGACGTTGCGGCGCTATCCCGCTCAACAGGAAGGTGTTCCCCATGAGGTCTGACATCGCCTACCAGGTGCTGGTCAACGACGAGGGCCAGTACTCGCTGTGGCCCGCGCACCAGGCCGTGCCGGCGGGCTGGGTCGCCGACGGCAAGACCGGCACCATGGACGAGTGCTCGGCCTACGTCGACTCGGTGTGGACCGACATGCGGCCGAAGTCGCTGCGGGAGGCCATGTCGAGCTGACGCCCCGCGCCGACGACAGCAACCCGGTGACACTCGCGCCGGCCCGCCCCTCGTGGGCGGGCCGGCGCGAGTGCGTGCGGGCTCCGGCGCCGGCCTGCCTCGGCGCTCCCGGCCGGGCCCTCGTCAGGCTCGCCGGAGCACGACGTCGGCGCCCGTCCGGGCCGACTCGACCAGCGCCTCCCCCACCCGGGCGGTGCGCCGGGAGTCGGCCAACGTCACCAGCGGGGCGTTCCCGGTGCGCACGGCCTCGTGGAAGGCGGCGGCCTGGTGCTCGTAGGGGTCGGCGGCCGGGATGGTCTCGACGGTCGTCCCCTCCGGGGTCACGAGGGTGATCACGCCGTCCTCGCCGCTGCCGGCCCAGGCGTTGCGCACGGAGATCGAGCCGTGGGTGCCCTGGAGCTCGTAGCGCGAGCGCGGGCCGTAGTCGAAGCCGTAGTCGAGCAGCGCGGAGCACCCCTCGCCGAAGTCCAGGGTCGCCACCCCGCTGGTGTCGACCGCCGCGCCGCCCTCGGCGTGGAAGCGGGCCCGGACCGCGAGCGGCAGCCGCCCGAACGCCCACAGCGACACGTCGACCGCGTAGCAGCCGACGTCCCAGGTCGCCCCGCCGCCCAGCGCCGGGTCCCGGCGGATGTTGCCCACCAGGTCCATCCGGCCCGCGAAGGCGGCCCGCACGACGCGCAACTCCCCCACCGCGCCCGACGCCAGCAACTGCGCCACCCGCCGCTGCTGCGGGTGGAAGCGGTACATGTACGCCTCGACCACGGTCAGCCCGCCGGCGGCCCGCCGGACCCGCTCGACGCCGGCCTCCGCCAACGCCAGCGGCTTCTCGCACAGCACGTGCTTGCCCGCCGCCAACGCCCGCAGCGTCCACGGCACGTGCTCGGAGTTGGGCAGCGCGATGTAGACGGCGTCGACGTCGGCGTCCGCCGGCAGCCGGTCGAGCCCGTCGTGCACGGTCGCGCCGAACCGCCCGGCGAACCGCGCCGACGCGTCGACCCGGCCGGGCCGGGCGGCGACGGCCGTGACGGTGTTGCCGGGCGTGCGGTGGATCGCCGGCGCCACGCGGGTGCTGATGTGCGCCGTCGCGCCGAGCACGCCCCAGCGGAGGTCCAGGTCGGTCACGGGGTCCTCCTCGCCTCGGCGGGCTCCGGGCCGACCCGCCTGCGGGAATTGTCCACGAGGCGCCGGGGCCCGCTCGGCGGTCGTCCGCGCGCTTCCCACCCGGTCCGGTGAGGCAGATCACTCGGCGCCCGGCGCGGGTGTCCCGGCGGACCCCCTCACCGAGCGGTTGCGGGACGATCAGCGAGACTTGGTGCATGACCGACGCGCCCGACGACGACAGGACCAGCTTCGCCGACCTCGGGCTCCGCCCCGAATTGCTGCGGGCGCTCTCCGGACTCGGCTACGAGGAACCCACCCCCATCCAGCGCGAGGCCATCCCCCCGCTGGCCGAGGGTCGCGACCTGCTCGGACAGGCGGCCACCGGCACCGGCAAGACCGCGGCGTTCGCGCTGCCCGTGCTGCAGCGGATGGCCGCCGGCGGCCGGACCGAGCGCGAGCCGTTCGCCCTGGTCCTGGTGCCCACCCGGGAGCTGGCCGTGCAGGTGTCGGAGGCCGTGCACCGCTACGGGCGGGACCTGGGCGCGCGGGTGCTGCCGATCTACGGCGGCCAGCCGATCGGGCGACAGCTGCGGGTGCTGGAGCAGGGCGTGGACGTCATCGTCGCCACGCCCGGCCGCGCGGTCGACCACCTCAACCGGGGCACGCTCAAGCTGGAGCACCTCAGCATCGTCGTGCTCGACGAGGCCGACGAGATGCTCGACATGGGCTTCGCCGAGGACCTGGACTCGATCCTGGCCGAGACGCCCGAGCAGCGGCAGACCGTGCTGTTCTCCGCCACCATGCCGCCGCGCATCGACCGGCTGGCCCGCCAGCACCTCACCGACCCGGTGCGCATCACCATCGGCCGGGAGCAGACCGAGCCCGGCGAGGCGCCGCGCGTGCGGCAGAGCGCCTACGTGGTGCCCCGCGCGCACAAGCCCGCCGCGCTGGGCCGCGTGCTGGACGTGGAGGCCCCGACCGCCGCGATCGTGTTCTGCCGCACCCGCGACGAGGTCGACCAGCTCACCGAGACGCTCAACGGGCGCGGCTACCGCGCGGAGTCGCTGCACGGCGGCATCAGCCAGGAGCAGCGCGACCGGGTGATGGCCCGGCTGCGCAACGGCACGGCCGACCTGCTGGTGGCCACCGACGTGGCGGCCCGCGGCCTGGACGTGGAGCAGCTGACCCACGTCGTGAACTACAACGTGCCCTCCGCGCCGGAGTCCTACGTGCACCGCGTCGGGCGGGTCGGGCGCGCGGGCCGCGAGGGCGTGGCGATCACCCTCGCCGAGCCGCGCGAGCACGGGATGCTCAAGACCATCGAGCGGGTCACCAAGCAGCGCATCCAGGTGGAGAAGGTGCCCACCATCGCCGACCTGCGGGCCCGCCGGCTGGAGCTGACCCGCGCGGCGCTGCACGAGAGCCTGCTGGAGGACGACCTGGAGGGCTTCCGGGTCGTCGTGGAGACCCTCGCCGACGAGTTCGACGTGATGGAGGTCGCGCTGGCCGCGGTCAAGCTCGCGCACGAGGCCAGCGGCGCGGCGGCCGACGAGGAGGAGATCCCCGAGGTCGTGCCGCGCGGCGACCGCCGGGGTGGCGAGCCGCGCCGGGAGCGCAAGCCGCGCCGGCCGACGGCGGGCATGACCCGGCTGTTCGTCGGCGCGGGCCGCAGCGCGGGCATCCGGCCGCAGGACCTGGTCGGTGCGATCGCGGGCGAGGCCCGGCTGAACGGCCGGGAGATCGGCGCGATCGAGATCGCCGACCGGTTCTCGCTGGTGGAGGTGCCCGAGGGGGCGGCGCAGCAGGTGATCTCGGCGTTGCGCGGCGCGAGCATCAAGGGGCGCAAGGTCACGGTGCGGCGGGAGCGCGACGACCCGCGCTGACGGCGGGGCCGTGCGCCGCGGTGGCGAGGGTGCGGGCGGAGCGGCCGGCATGTGGACGTGGTGGCCGGTCCCGGGGCGGGTGTGGTTGGTTCGCCGGTGTGCTGACTTCGGGAGGGCGCCGGTGACCGCGACGCTGGCCGCCGAGTGGGCCGCGTGGCACGCCGAGCGGGAGGACGCGCTGCGCGAGCCGCACGGCTGGCTCAGCATCACTGCCCTGCACTGGTTGGACCGCACGCCGCGGTCCTACCCCGGCGTGCCCGGCCGGTGGAGCACCGACGGCACGTCCGCCCGCGTCGGCACTGCGGAGCACACCCTGGCGGAGGCCGGTTCGGTGCTGTTGGACGGCGAGGGCGGCACCAAGGTCGAGGTCGTGCTGCGCACCGGTCGGTACGGGTTGCGGGTGCGCGACCCGCGGGCGCCGGCCCTGCGGGACTTCACCGGGGTGCCGGCGTTCGACGTGCGGCCGGAGTGGGTGGTGGACGCCGGGTTCGAGGCGTTCGACCAGCCGCGGGCGGTCGTGGTCGGCGCTGCCCGGGACGACCTGGCGCACCGCCTGGCGGCGGTCGGCGTGGCGCGGTTCGCGCTGGGCGGCCGGCCGCAGGAGCTGCTGGCGATCGGCGTCGGCGACCGGGTGCAGGTGCTGTTCCACGACCCGACCAACGGGGACACGACGGCCCCGTGGCGGTCGCTGTCGGCGCGGCCGCGGGGCGGGCGGGTGCTGCTGGACTTCAACCGCGCGGTGAACCTGCCGGCCGGGATCACGCCTTACGGCACGTGCCCGCGCCCGCCGGCGGGCAACGTCGTCACGGTGCCGGTCGAGGCGGGCGAACGCCGGTTCCGCTGACCGGGTGGTCGATCGGCGCGGAGAGGTCGACGCCGCGCGACGACGACCGGGCCGCTGCGCGCCGGGACCGCGCCGTCGTGGTCGGGCCGGGCGGACGAGCCGAACGCGCGAGCGCCGCCGTGCAGGTGGAACAGCCCTCCGCCGCGGCAGGCGCCCACACGTCGAGGCTGAGCACGTCCTCGTCACCGGACCGGCGCCCCCGGCAGCGGCGCGATCGGGCCGGACCCCGGAACCGCCCGCGCCGCGCCGCGGCCGGCTACCCTGCCACGATGGGAGACCCGCTGATCTCACGTGACGACGCCGCCGAGGTCCTGGGGGCGGTGGCCCGCGCGGCCGGCCCGTACCTGGACGCGCTGCCGCACCTGCCGGTGCGCGACCCGGCGCACGCGGGCCTGCTGGAGCAGCTGGGCGGCCCGCTGCCCGAGGACGGCGACGGCGCCGTCGCGGCGATCGCCGACCTGCTGCGCATCGGGACGCGCGCGGCCACGCACTCGTCGGGGCCGCGGTTCTTCCACTTCGTGGTGGGCGGGTCGACGCCTGCGGCGCAGGCGGGCGACTGGGTCACCTCGCTGCTGGACCAGGCGGCCGGCCTGTGGCTGACCTCGCCGTTCGCCGCGCGCGCCGAGGCGGTGGTGCTGCGGTGGCTCAAGGAGCTGCTCGGGCTGCCGGCCGCCTGGGGCGGGGTGCTCACGCCGAGCGCGACGTTCGCGAACCTCACCGGGCTGGCGTGCGCGCGGCACTGGTGGGCCGAGCGGCACGGGGTCGACGTGACGGCGGACGGCCTGGCCGGGCTGCCGCGGATGCCGGTGTTCTCCAGCGGGTACGTGCACGCCAGCAGCCGCAAGGCGTTGCAGCTGCTGGGGTTGGGGCGCGACAACGTGCGCGCGGTGGCCCGCGACGACGCGGGCCGGCTGGACCCGGCGGCGCTGGACCGGGCGCTGGCGGGGTCGGGCCCGGCGGTGCTGATCGCGAACGCGGGCGAGGTCAACGGCGGCGACTTCGACCCGGTGGACGCGATGGCGGACCTGGCCGAGCGGCACGGGGCGTGGCTGCACGTGGACGGGGCGTTCGGGCTGTACGCCGCGCTGTCACCGCGCACGGCGCACCTGGTGCGCGGCGTCGAGCGGGCCGACTCGGTGGCCGCCGACGGGCACAAGTGGCTCAACGTGCCGTACGAGAGCGGCATGGCGTTCGTGCGGGACGCCTCGGCGCTGGGGCGGGCGTTCGGCACGTGGAACGCCGCCTACCTGCCCGAGCCGGACGACGAGTTCGTGAACTACAACAACCTGGGCCCCGAGTCGTCGCGGCGGGCGCGGGCGCTGCCGATCTGGGCGGCGCTGCGCGCCTACGGCCGGTCGGGGCACCGGGCGATGGTCGAGCGGCACCTGGACCTGGCCCGGCACCTGGGCGGGGTCGTGGAGCGGTCCGCGGACTTCGAGCTGCTGGCGCCGGTCACCCTGTTCGTCGTCTGCTTCCGCTACCGCCCGGCGGGCGTGCCGGCGGACGGGCTGGACGACCTGAACCGCCGGCTGGGCGAGGAGCTGGTCGCCGACGGCCGGGTGTACGCGGGGACGACGGTGTACCGCGGCGTGGTCGCCCTGCGGCCGGCGATCGTGAACTGGCGCACCACCACCGAGGACGTGGACCTGCTGGTGTCGGTGCTGCGGGAGATCGGGGCGCGGCTCACCGGCCGGTAGCATCCGCCGCTGTGCGCAACGCGATCACCGACGTCCCGGGGGTGCTGGTGGGCCACGCCACGCGGCACGGCGGCGGCGCGCTCACCGGCGCCACCGCCGTGCTGCTCCCGCCCGGCACGCCGGTCACCGCGGACGTCCGGGGCGGCGCGCCGGCCACGCGCGACACGGCCGCGCTCGACCCGCGCTACGGCGGGCGCGCGGTGCCCGGCGTCGTGCTGACCGGCGGCAGCGCCTACGGGCTGGCCGCGGCCGAGGGCGCGGCGCGGGAGCTGGGGTCGCCGGTGCCCGCCGCCGCCCTGTTCGACCTCGGGCGGGGCGGCGACTTCCACGCCCGGCCGACGGCGGGGACCGGGGCCGAGGCGGTGCGCGCGGCCGGGGTGGAGGTGGCGCAGGGCAACGTCGGGGCCGGCACGGGCGCGGTCAACGCGGCGTTCAAGGGCGGCGTCGGCACGGCGAGCGCCGCGCTGGGCGGCGGCGCGGTGGTGGGGGCGATCGCCGTGCTCAACGCCGCCGGCCCGGCGGTCGACCCGGCCACCGGGATGCCGCTGGCGGTGGCGCTCGGCCTGCCCGGCGAGTTCCCGGAGCCGGGCGGCGACGACCTGTCCAGGCCGCTGCCGCGCTCCGCCCGGCCGTTCAACACGGTGATCGGGGCGGTCGTGACGAACGCCCGCCTGCCCGCGCCGTTCGCCCTGGCCAACGCGGCCCAGGACGGCCTGGCGCTGGCCGTCGACCCGGCGCACGCGATGCCGGACGGCGACGCGGTGTTCGCCGCGTCGACCGGCACGCACGACGCGCCGGTGGCCGCCGTGCTCGAAGCGGCCACCCGGGCGTTCGCGCGGGCCCTGGTGCACGCGCTGCTGGCCGCGGAGTCGGTGACGACGCCCGGGGGCCGCTTCACCGCCTACCGCGACCACTACCCGCGCACCGCCTCCGGGTACCGCGGGCGGTGACGGGTCAGGCGCCGCCCGGGTCGCGGGCGCGCTCGCCGTAGGGCGTCGAGATGTACCCGACCAGATCGAGCACCCCGCCGGTGGTGCGGTCCAGCTCCTCGGCGAACCCGACGACGTCGCGGTCGACCCGGCCCATCAGCCAGGCCAGCAGCACCACGACGACGTCGGCCAGCACCCGCACCTGGAACGGCATCTCCGCGCGCTTCCCGGCGGTCACCGCGTGCGCGAAGTCGGTCATCCCCCGCTCGGTCAGCGCCCGCGGGCCGGTCTCGATCGCGCGCTTGATCGAGTCGACCACCAGCGGCACCACCGACGCCCACGCCTCGCGGGAGGCCAGCTCGCAGATCAGGCCCCCGCACAGCGCCGTCGTCCACAGCGCCTCGGGGTCGGCGGCCCGCACCGCGCCCACCGCGAGGTCCGGCAGCAGCGCCGCGCCCTGCTCCCACTCCCCCCTGGCGACCAGCGGCTCCACCGCGTGCCGGTAGTGCTCCAGGGCCTCGGCGTGCCGGCCGTCCCCGGTCAGCAGCCGGGCCAGGTCGTGGTGGCAGGACGCCAGGTCGCCGGGCACGCCCAGCCGCTCCGCCAGCGCCACCGCCAGCACCGCGTAGTGCAGCGCGGTCCCCCGGTCGCCGCCGGCCCGGTGGCACGCGCCGATCTCGCGCACGGCCGCCAGCTCCGACCGGTCGTCGCCCTCGGCCCGGAACAGCTCCAGGGCGTGCAGCCCGGCCTCCACCGCCGCCTCCGGGTCGCCCGCCGCGCGCCGCCGCGCGCACTCGGCGAGCTTGAACGCGGCCTGACCCGGCCGGTCGTCCAGCTCCACCGCGAGGTCGTGGCCCTCGACCGCGCACCGCACCCCGGTCACGGGGTCGTCGCCGCTCAACTCACCCAGCACGCCGATCGCCTCCATCAGCCGCGCCCGGTCGCCAACGCCCCGGGACGCGTCCAGCGCCTCCAGCGCGGCCTGCCGCGCCTCCTCAGGTCTGCCCTCTTCCACCAGCAGCCGCGCCATCCTCAGCAGCACGTCCACCCGACCCCGGCCCGCCGCGCCCGACCCGGCGTACCACCGGGCGCACCGCGCGAGGTCCGCCAGCGCGGCGGCGCGGTCCCCGCGCTCCTCGTGCCGGCGGCCGGTCAGCTCGTGGCGCCGCGCCCGGCGCCTGCCCGCCTCGTCCGGCGGCAGGTCCAGGCCGGGCAGCACCGCCTCGAACCGGGCCACCAGCCGGGCCGCCCCGGCATCGTCGTCGGTCAGGGCGAGTTCGTCCAGCAGCGCGTCCGCGTAGCGCGGCGTGCCGGTCGCGCCGGCCCGCTCGGCGGCGGCGCGCAACGCGGCGACCTCCCGGCGCAGCACCCCGGTCACCGGCTCGCCGCGCCCGCGGGCCGCGCCCGCCAGCAGGCCGCACGCGTCGAGCGCGTCCCCGGCGGCGGACCGGTCGAGCCGACCGTTGACCGTGCCCGCGTACAGGTAGGACCGCTCGACGCCGCCCGGTGTGCCGGTGCCCACGACGGCGTGCGCGGCGGGCACGCCCTCGGCCAGCCGCCGCAGCGCGGTCGCCGCGAAGTCGGCGGCGAGGTTCGGCGGGATCGCCCACAGGGCGCCAACGTAGCCGCGCGCCCCGGCCCGCGCGAACTCGCGGCCCAGGTCGGTCCACGAGCGGCACGAGTTGTTGAGCACGACGGGCCGGTGGCGCAGGCGCAGCCGGTGCGGCACGAGCCACTCCGGCAGCTCGCGCCCGCCCAGCGCGATGCCGCCGTCGTCGCCGTGGGTGTTGAAGAACAGCAGTCGCACCGGCAGGTCCTCGGTCAGCGCGCACAGCGCCGCCGCGGAGGCGTCCGGGCCGGACAGCACGACCGGGTGGACCGGGCCGGGCGCGCCCGCCCACCGGGGGCCGTCGTCGAACACGAGGCCGAACGCGGCGGGTCCGGGGGCCGCGCCGTCGGCGTGCAGCTCGGTGAGCACCACCAGCGCGGGGTCGGCGACCACGTGGCCGACCGGTTTGCGCGCCCAGCCCCGCACGAACGGGTAGGGCAGGCCCTCGGTGAACGCGGTCAGCCGCCGCTGCCCCACCTCCGCCACGACCCGGTCCGGCACCTGCGCGGTGACCGCCGCCTCGACCGCCGCGAACGGGTCCTGGTCCCCGGTGGACAGGTAGCGCCACAGGGCTTCGACGAACCCGATGCCCCTCACGGCGTCGCCGATGGCGCGGGCGGCGGCGGTGATCCGCCCCTGCTCCCGGGCCACCACCCGCCGCACCTCGGCGAGGTCCGGCGGCGGGGTGATGACCAGCCGGGCGTCGCGGTGGTGCGCGTAGGCCGCCGCGACGAGGGCGTCCGCGGTGCCGGCGTCCTCCACGAGCACGGCCTCGTCGCCGTCCGGGTTGTGCCCGGCGAACGGCGGTGGCGGCGCGCCCTCGACCACCCGCAGCGGCTTGCCCAGGCGCAGCGAGGTGAACAGCGCGGCGGTGAAGTCGGCGTCCGGGGGGACGTCCAGGGTGTCCGGCTCGCCGTCGCGCAGCGCCTGCCACGCGGCGGCGGTGAGGTTGGGGCTCCGCGACAGGCGCACGACGTCCAGGCCGTCGAACAGGCGTCCGCCGCCGTCGGCGGGGTCGACCGCGTTCAGCTCCTCGGGCTCCGGCTCGCACAGGAACACCGCGCGGCGCACGCCCAGGCGGTCGAACAGCTCCGCCAGCCGCTCGTGGTGGCGCAGCCACGACGTGTAGGGGGCGAGGGCGGCCTGCAGCCGCGCCGTGTCGTCCTCGTCGCCCAGCGCGCGGCTCGCGGTGCACTCGGCGTGCCGGGCCAGGTACTCCGCTTCGGAGATCGGCGGCGGCCGGAGCGGCACGACGGGCGCGAACCGGTCGGCGGGCAGGCAGGACAGCACGACGGCGGCCTCCCGCACCTGCTCCGGGCGGCACACCACGACCGTGTCCGCCACGCCGGGCGCCCGCGCGCTGGTGACCGCGCTGGTGACCTCGACGCGCACCTCCGACCTCCCGGCGGGCAGCGCGACGCACACCCCGTCGGGCCCCGCCGAGGCCGGCGCGGTGCCGCCGACCCGCAGCCGCACCGCGTCGGGCAGGGCGAACACGACTCCGTCCGCGGTCCGGACCCCGCGCGCGCCGACGGTCAGCCGCCACTCGGCCGGCGCCGGCAGGTCGAACCGCAGCCGCAGCACACCGCGCGCCCGGACCTCCCCCGCTGGGTCCACCTCCGGGTCCACCGCTGGGTCCACCACCAGGTCCCGGGCGCCGGTGACGGGGTGCTCGCCGAGCGTGAGCGGCGGTTTGCGGTGCACGTCGAGCAGGGCGGCGCGCAGCAGCCCCGCTCGGAAGCGGAACCGGATTCCGTGCGGGGCACCGAGGTCCACTGACTCACAACCCTTGCGACGACGGTCCACCCGGGATGGTGGTGGCGCGCAGAAACTACGCCACCGCGCGATCCCGACGACACGACATCCCCGCGCGTGACCGAGGTTGTTACACGCCTGCTGCACGACGTTGCCCGCACGAGCGGTGGCGGGCCGGGTGCGCGGACGACCCGGAGGAGCGGCGCCGGGCGCGCGACCGGCCCGCAGAGCCGGGGTGAACGCGCGCCGCCACACGTTACCCATTGGTAGCATATCGTCGGCATATCGGGAACCGCATACGCGCCGGCAACACCGCGCTGCGTTGACTTGGCGGCGTGACCCACAGGGAACCAGCGCGGACAGCGACCCGCCGCACCCGTTCGCCGACATCCCCGCCCGCCCGCAGGACCGGGATCACCGTCTACGGCTGCGAGCAGGACGAGGCGGTCCTGTTCCGGGAGCTGGCGCCGCGCTTCGGCGTGGCGCCCACCACCACACCGGAAGCGGTGTCCGAGGCCAATGCCGGGCTGGCTGCCGGGAACCGCTGCGTCAGCGTCGGCCACAAGACCCGGATCACCGATTCCGCGCTCCTCGCGCTCAGCCGGGTCGGGGTGGAGTACGTCTCCACGAGGAGCATCGGCTACGACCACGTCGACGTGCGGTACGCGGAGAGCATCGGCATTCGCGTCGAGAACGTCGCCTACTCGCCCGACAGCGTGGCCGACTACACGCTGATGCTGATGCTGATGCTGGCGCGCAACGCGAAAGCCACCCTCCGCCGGGCCGACGCCCACGACTACCGGTTGGCCGACGCGCGCGGCAGGGAGCTGCGCGACCTGACCGTCGGGGTGGTCGGGACGGGGCGCATCGGCACAGCGGTCGTGGACCGGCTGCGGGGCTTCGGCTGCCGGGTGCTGGCCCACGACCTGCGCCCGGGGACCGGGGTCGACCACGTCCCGCTCGACGACCTGGTGCGGCGGAGCGACGTGGTCACGCTGCACACGCCGCTCGACGCGGACACGCACCACCTGCTGGACCGCCGTCGCATCGGGCGGTTGAAGCGCGGCGCGCTCGTCGTCAACACCGGGCGCGGCCCGCTCCTGGACACCGAGGCCCTCCTGCCGGCGTTGGAGAGCGGCAGGCTGGGCGGTGCGGCGCTGGACGTCCTCGAAGGCGAAGAAGGCATTTTCTACGCCGATCGGAGGCACGGCCCCCTGGAGCACGAAACGCTGCTGCGGTTGCAGGAGCTGCCGAACGTGCTGATCACCCCGCACACGGCCTACTACACCGACCACGCCCTGAGCGACACGGTCGAGAACTCCATTGCCAACTGCCTGAGATTCGAGAGCGGGAAACAGCGTGACTAGGTTGAGAATCGCCGTCCTGTTCGGGGGCCGGTCCGAGGAGCACCCGGTCTCCGTCAAATCCGCGCTGGAGGTCGCGAAGAGCCTCGACACCGACAAGTACGAGCCGTTCTACGTCGGGATCGCGCGGGACGGCTCGTGGTGGCTGTGCGACGGCCCCGACGCGGGCTGGGCGGCCGGCCGCTGCCGGCCGGCCGTGCTGTCGCCGGACGGCGGCACGCGCGGGCTGCTCGTCCTGGACGGGGGGAAGTACGAGACGATCGGCCTGGACGTCGTGCTGCCCGTCCTGCACGGCAGGTACGGCGAGGACGGCGCGGTGCAGGGGCTGCTGGAGCACTCCGGCATCCCCTACGCGGGCTGCGACGTCCAGAGTTCCGCCCTGTGCATGGACAAGTCCCTGACCTACCTCGTCGCGCGCGGCGCGGGGATCGCCACGCCGGACTTCCGGGTCGTCACCGCGGACGAGGAGGTCGACCCCGACCGGTTCGCCTACCCCGTCTTCGTGAAGCCGGCCCGGTCGGGGTCGTCCTTCGGCGTCGGCAAGGTGACCACGGGGCAGGACCTGGCGAGCGCGGTGCGGGCCGCGCGGGAGTACGACTCCAAGGTGCTGGTCGAGCAGGCCGTCGTCGGCAGCGAGGTCGGCTGCGCCGTCCTGGGCGACGGCCGGGACCTGATCACCGGCGAGGTGGACCGGATCGCCCTGTCCCACGGCTTCTTCCGGATCCACCAGGAGGACGCGCCGGAGAGCGGGTCCGGGAACTCGACGGCGATCGTCCCCGCGGACATCCCGGCGCCGGCCCGCTCGCTGGTGCGGGAGACGGCGAAGGCCGTCTACCGCGCCCTGGGGTGCCGGGGACTGTCGCGAGTGGACATGTTCCTCACGCCGGAGGGGGAGGTGGTGCTCAACGAGGTCAACACCCTGCCCGGCCTGACCTCCTACAGCCGTTACCCGCGGATGATGGCGGCCGGCGGGCTGTCGCTGGGCGAGGTGGTCGACCGGGTGGTGTCGCTGGCGTTGGCCGGGAGCGCCCGGTGAACGACGACTTCGCCTACGTGGACGAGCTGGTGCCCGGGGTGCGCTGGGACGCCAAGTACGCCACCTGGGACAACTTCACCGGCAGACCGGTGGACGGGTACCTGGCCAACCGGGTCGTCGGCACCAGGGCGCTGTGCGCGGCCCTGGAGAGGGCGCAGGAGAAGGCCGCGTCCCACGGCTTCGGCCTGCTGCTGTGGGACGGCTACCGCCCGCAGCGCGCCGTGGACCGCTTCCGGCGCTGGTCGGCCCAGCCGGAGGACGGCCGGACCAAGGCGCGGCACTACCCGAACATCGACCGGGCCGAGATGTTCGACAGGGGTTACGTGGCCGCCCGGTCCGGGCACAGCCGGGGCAGCACGGTCGACCTGACGCTCTACCACCTCGACACCGGTGACCTCGCCCCCATGGGTGGCGGTCACGACCTGATGGACCCGGTCTCGCACCACGGCGCGGCCGGGATCACCCGGGTCGAAGCGCACCACCGGCAGTGCCTGCGCTCCATCATGGAAGCCTGCGGGTTCCGCCCGTACGACTACGAGTGGTGGCACTACACGCTGGTCGACGAGCCGTACCCGGACACCTACTTCGACTTCCCGATCACGTGAGTCCGGGCCGGCGGAACCGCACCGCGCCGGGAGACGGGGAAGCTCCCGGCGCGACGGCCCGCAACGCGCCGCCGTCACCGGTCGGTGCCCGGTGGCGCGGCGGGCAGTCGCACCGTGACGCGGAGCCCCCCTTCGGCGCGGGGGCTCAGGGTGATGGTCCCGTCGTGCGCCTGGGTGATGCTCTTGACGATCGCCAGGCCGAGGCCGACACCCGCGTGGTGGGAGCGGATGCGCTCGGTGCCGCGCTGGAACGGCTCCACGAGCGTGGAGACCAGCTGCGGGGAGAGCTTCTCGCCGGTGTTCTCGACGGTGAGCACCGCGGTGCCGGGCCCGACCCCGGTCCTGACCAGCACGCAGCCGCGTTCGGGCAGGTTGTGGACGATCGCGTTGTGCACGAGGTTGGTGATCATCTGCAGCAGGAGGGCGGGCGAGCCGGCGGTGGGGGCGAACTCGCCGGCGGTCTCGACGGTGACGCCGAGGTCCTCCGCGACGGGCAGGAGCGTTTCCGCGGCTTCTTCCGCCACCAGGGACAGGTCGACCCGGTCCCGGGCGAACGACCGCTGGTCGGCGCGGCTGAGCAGGAGCAGCGCCTCGGTGAGGTCGATCGCCCGGGTGTTGACGAAGTGCAGGCGGTCGACCAGTTCGTCGGCGCCCCGCGCGGGGTCGTTGCGGGCGACGTCGAGCAGGGTCCGGGTGATGGCCAGCGGGGTGCGCAGCTCGTGGGAGGCGTTGGCGGCGAACCGCTGCTGCTCGGCGGCGTGCGCTTCGAGCCGGGCGAGCATGGTGTCGAAGGCGTCGGCCAGTTCGCGGAACTCGTCGCTGGGGCCCGGCAGCCGGATCCGGTGGGACAGCGACCCCTCCGCCGCCATGCGGGTGGCGTCGGTGATGCGGGTCAGCGGGGTGAGCATCCGGCCGGCGAGGACCCACCCGCCCACGAGGCCGAACACCACCAGGCACGCGAACATCGCCATCGCCTTGGGGGCGAAGGCGCGCACGAGGTCGGCCCGGCTGGGGATGTGCGGCCCGGGCATCCCGGGGGGATAGAGGTAGTCGGGGATGTCGGGGATCAGGAAGGGGTCGGTGGGCACGTAGCGCAGCAGGAACACGTACACGACGGCGAGCAGCAGGGCGCCCGCCACCATGAGGAACCCGGCGTAGCTGAGGGTGAGCTTGAGGCGGACGCTCAACCCGGGCGGCCTACCCACGCCCGTTCCCGTCGCGGCCGGCGCCGACCGCGATGTCGATGCGGTAGCCGACGCCGGGCACGGTGGCGATGAGCCACGGTTCGCCGAGCCGCTTGCGCAGGGCGGAGACGGTGATGCGCACGGCGTTGGTGAACGGGTCCGCGTTCTCGTCCCAGGCCCGCTCCAGCAGTTCTTCGGCGCTGATGACACCGCCTTCGGCGGCGACGAGGACTTCGAGCACGGCGAACTGCTTGCGGGTGAGCGCGACGTAGCGGCCGTCCCGGTAGACCTCGCGGCGGAACGGGTCCAGCCGCAGACCGGCGATCTCCCGCACCGGCGGCCGGTTGTGCGCGCGCCTGCGGTCGAGCGCCCGGAGCCGGAGCACCAGCTCCCGCAGCTCGAACGGCTTGGTGAGGTAGTCGTCGGCGCCGAGCCCGAACCCGGAGACCTTGTCGTCGAGCCGGTCGGCGGCGGTGAGCATCAGGATCGGGATGCCGCTGCCGGAGGCGACGATGCTCTCGGCGACCTCGTCGCCGGTGGGCCCGGGGATGTCCCGGTCGAGGACGGCGATGTCGTAGGAGTTGACGCTCAACAGCTCCAGGGCGGTGTCGCCGTCGCCGGCGATGTCGGCGGCGATCGCCTCCAGGCGCAGCCCGTCGCGAATGGCCTCCGCCATGTAGGGCTCGTCCTCGACGACCAGCACGCGCATGTCCCCGATGCTACGAACGGGCGCATATCGCCGGCATATCGAAAACCGCGTACGTCTTGACAACACCGCGCCGCCTTGACTGGCGGCATGTCCCACAGCGAACCGGCGCGGGCAGCGGTCCGCCGCACCCGAGCGCCCCTCCTCACCGCCGCCCTGGCCGTCGGCGCGGCGCTCGCCGGCGCCCTGCTGCGCCGATCACCGGCGTTCCCCTCGGCGTCCCGCTCGGCTTCCCCTGCAGCGGCGCCTCCGGCGTCCCCTCCAGCGGCGCCACCCGTCGGCGCCCCGCACGGCGACCCGGAGGACGTGCTCGGCGAAGGCGGCGGCGCCCTGCCCCGCGGTGTGACCGTGTTCGACGACCGGTACCCCGGCGTGGCCAACCTCGACGCCGGGCTGCTGCGGGCCCTGCGCGCAGCGGCGGCCGACGCCGCCGAGGACGGCGTCGGGTTCCACGTCAACAGCGGCTGGCGCTCCCCGCGCTACCAGGAGCGGCTCCTCCGCCGAGCCGTCGCCGAGCACGGCTCGGCGGAGGAGGCCGCCCGGTGGGTCGCCACCGCGGACACGTCCGCCCACGTGGCGGGGAACGCCGTCGACATCGGGCGCTCCGACGCCAGGGCGTGGCTGTCCGAGCACGGCGCCCGCTACGGGCTGTGCCAGGTCTACCGCAACGAGCCCTGGCACTTCGAGTTGCGCCCCGAAGCCGTCGAACGCGGTTGCCCGGCCATGTACGCCGACCCCTCGCAGGACCCCAGGACGCGGCGATGACCGACATCGGGGTCGCGCGGCGCACCAAGGTCCTCCCGCGGCGCCGGCCGGGTCCCGGTCAGGCCGAGCGGCCTTCGAGGGCCGACCGCGCGAAGGCCACCAGCTCGGCGGGCGCGGTCTCCGGCGAGCCGGCGTCGTAGGGCGGCTCGGGGGCGTACTCGATGACCAGCTGGGTGAACTTCGCCCGGTCGTCGCCCCAGATCAGCCCCACGAGGGTGAGCGCCATGTCGATCCCGGCGGACACCCCGGCCGCGGTGATGACGGACCCGTCGCGCACCACCCGGTCGGTGCTCACGACCGCGCCCCGCGCGGCCAGCGCGTCGCGCACCGCCCAGTGGGTGGTGGCCGGGCGGCCGGTCAGGATGCCCGCCTCGGCCAGCAGCGTCGACCCGGTGCACACCGACGTCGTCCAGGTGGCCGTCGGGTGCACCTCGCGCAGCCACGCCGCGACCGCGCCGTCGGCCAGCACCCGCTCCCAGGCGCCGCTGCCGGGCACCACGACGACGTCGGCCCGGTCCAGTTCGCCGAACGTGGTCGTCGGCGTGATCACCAGGCCCGCGTCGGCGGTCACCGGCTCCCCCGTCGCGGCGACGAAGTGCGCGGCCACGCCCTCCTGGTGGGCCAGCACCTCGTACGGGCCGATCAGGTCCAACGCGGTCATGCCCGGGTACAGCACGAAAGCGATTTCCATCGGTCGTTCCCCCTTGCCCTCCACGGTGCGGGCGCGGCCTCATGCCGCGCCCGTGGTGCGGAACCGGTGGCGGTAGCCGCCCGGCGTCACGCCGAGCACCCGCACGAACGCCCGGCGCAGCGTCTCCGCCGAGCCGAACCCGCTGCGCCGGGCCACGACGTCGAGCGCCTCGTCGCCGGACTCCAGCAGGCCGGCCGCCGCCTCCACCCGCGCCCGCTCCACGTACCGGGCGGGCGGCAGCCCGACCCGGCGCGGGAACACGCGGGCGAAGTGCCGGGGGCTCATCGCGGCGCGGCGGGCCATCCCCTCGACCGTCCACCCGGCGGCGGGGTCGTCGGCGATGGCGTCCAGCACGGCGCGCAACCCCGGCTCGCGGACCGCCGGCACGCGGGAGCGGACGCTGAACTGCGACTGCCCGCCGGGCCGCTGCAGGAACACCACCAGCCAGCGGGCCACCAGCCGCGCCAGGGGCGCGCCGTGGTCGTGCTCCAGCAGCGCCAGCGCGAGGTCGATGCCCGCCGTGACGCCCGCCGAGGTGGCCAGCCGCCCGTCGCACACGTAGATCGCGTCCGGCACGACCCGCACCGACGGGTGGCGCGCGGCGAGTTCGTCGCAGTACGCCCAGTGCGTCGTGGCCCGCGCCCCGTCCAGCAGCCCGGCGGCGGCCAGCACGAACGCGCCCGTGCACACCGCGGCGACCCGGCGCGCGGGGCCCGCGAGCCGCCGCAGCCCGGCCAGCAGCTCGGGGTCGCGGGCGGCGGCGGAGAACCCGCCGCCGCCGACCACCACCAGCGTGTCCACCGGCCCGGCCACCTCGCGCAGGTCCTCCGCGCCCAGCGGGACGCCGGACGCGGTGAACCCGCCGCCCACCGCCGCCAGCCGCACCCGGTACCCGCCGCTCACCGCCGCCGCGCCGCGGAACACGTCCACGGGCCCGGCGACGTCCAGCAGCGTCGCGTCCGGGTAGCCGACGACCACCACTTCCCGTTCCACACCGTCCAGCCTCTCCGCGGCCCGCGGTGGCGGCAACGACCCGCGACCCTCGATTCCTGCCACGTTACGGTCGAGCCCGTGCTCAGGATCGAGATCGACGGCGGACCCGCGACCGCCGAGCAGCTGGCGCCCGCCGTGCTGGCCAACTACGGCCACTTCACCGCCATGCAGGTCCGCGACCGCCGCGTGCAGGGCCTGCGCCTGCACCTGCGCCGCCTCGACGCGGCCAACCGCGAGCTGTACGGGGCGGGCCTGGACGGCGACCGCGTGCGCGCCCTGGTCTCGCACGCGCTGGCCGACGACGTGCGCGACGCGTCGGTGCGCGTCGTCGTCTTCGGGCCGGGCAGCGGGTCGGTGCTGGTCGCCGTGCGCGACCCGGCCGCGCCGGCCGACCGGCCGCAGCGGCTGCTGCCGGTGGACTACCGGCGCCCGTTGCCGCACGTGAAGCACCTCGGCGGGTTCGGCCAGGCGCACCACCGCAACCGCGCGCAGGCCGCCGGGTACGACGAGGCGCTGCTGACCACGCCCGACGGGGTGGTGGTCGAGGGCGCGATCACCAACATCGCCTTCTTCGACGCCGCGGGGGTCGTCTGGGCCGACGCGGACTGGCTGCACGGCATCACCATGCAGCTGCTGGAACGCGCGCTGCCCTCCCGGCGGGCCGTGGTGCGGCTGGCCGACCTGCGCTCCTACCGGGGCGCGTTCGTGGGCAACTCCATCGGCGTCGCCCCGGTCTCGCGCATCGGCGACGTGGAGTACGAGGTGGACGCCGCCGCGTTCGCCCGCGTCCGAGCGGCCCTCGACGCGGTCCCGTGGGACCCGTTCGAGTGAGCGCCGGGGTCAGACGGCGGGCGGCCGGTCCTCGTAGGGGGTGGACAGCACGACGGTGGTGCGGGTGGACACGTTGGCCACCTCGCGGATCTGCCGCAGCAGCTCCTCCAGCGCGGTCGGCGAGGCCACCCGGACGCGGAGGACGTAGGAGGCGTCCCCCGCGACCGAGTAGCAGGCTTCGATCTGCGGCAGGTGCTCCAGCCGCTTCGGGTAGTCGTCCGGAGCCGCCGGGTCGATCGGGGTCAGCGAGATGAACGCGGTCAGCGGAAGGCCGACCTCGTCGCCGTCCAGCCGCGCGGCGTAACCGCGCACCACGCCCCGCTGCTCCAGCCGCCGCACCCGCTGGTGCACGGCCGACACGCTCAGGCCGACGCGCTCGGCCAGGTCGGTGAAGCTGCACCGGCCGTCGGCCGCCAGCTCGCGCAGGATCGCCCGGTCGATCGGCTCCAGGTTGGTCACGCCGGCAGCACCACCAGCTCGTGCGGCCGGTGGTTGACGCTCTCCACGCCGTCCTCGGTCGCCACGACGATGTCCTCGATCCGCGCGCCCCACCGGCCGGGCAGGTAGATGCCGGGCTCCACGCTGAACGCCATGCCCGCCTCCAGCGGCAGGTCGTTGCCGCCGACGATGTAGGGCTCCTCGTGCACGTCCAGTCCGATGCCGTGGCCGGTGCGGTGCACGAAGAACTCGCCGAACCCGGCGTCGGCGATGACCTCCCGCGCGGCGGCGTCCACCGCCTCGCACGTCACGCCCGGCCGGACCGCCTCCACGGCCGCCCGCTGCGCGGCCTGGAGCACCGCGTAGGTCTCCCACACGTCCTCGTGCCGGGGCTCGCCCAGCACGTAGGTGCGCGTGGAGTCCGAGTTGTACCCCTCGGCGACCGGGCCGCCGATGTCGACCACGACCACGTCACCGGCCTCGATGACCCGGTCGGACAGGCTGTGGTGCGGCGAGGCGCCGTTCGGGCCGGAGCCGACGATCACGAACTCGGCCAGCTCGTGGCCCTCGGCGACGATCGCGGCGGCGATGTCGGCGCCCACCTCGGCCTCCGTGCGGCCGGGCCGCAGCCACTCCCCCACCCGCGCGTGCACGCGGTCGATGGCCGCGCCCGCCTTGCGCAGCGCGGCGATCTCGGCCGCGTCCTTGCGCATCCGCAGCTCGCGCAGGACCGGGCCGGCCAGCACCTGCTCGCCGCCGACCACCTCGCGCAGCCGCAGGTTGTGCAGGGCGGGCATCATGTCCGCCACGGCGACCCGCCCGGTGCCCTTCAGCGCCCGCTTCACCAGCGCGTACGGGTCCTCGCCGTCGACCCAGGTGGCCACCTCGACGCCCAGCGCGTCGGTCGGGACCCCCGCGTAGCCCGGCTGCTCCAGCTTCGGCACGACCAGCACCGGCGGGCCGCCCACCGGCAGCACCAGGCAGGTGAGCCGCTCGAACGACGAACCGCCCGCGCCGATCAGGTAGCGCAGGTCCGAGCCGGGCGAGATGAGCAGCGCGTCCACGCCGGCGACGGTCGCCGCGGTGGCGGCCCGGTCCAGTCGCGCGCGGAGGGCGTCCACGTCAATGGGTCCAACATGGGTCGACATGTCACGGCAGCCTAGTCCTGTGCCGGGCCCGGCACCTCGGCCAGTCCGATGATCGTCGCCCGGCCCGGTGCGCGCCGCGCTGTCGCACCCCTCTGGCAAGCTTCCCGGCGTGAGCAAGCCGCTCGTCCTGTTGGACGCCGCCAGCCTGTACTTCCGGGCGTTCTACGCGCTGCCCGAGTCGATGACCGCCCCGGACGGCACACCGGTCAACGCCGTGCGCGGGTTCGTCGACACCCTGACCAGGGTGATCACCGAGCGCGGGGCGGGCAGGCTGGTCGCCTGCCTGGACGCGGACTGGCGGCCGGGGTTCCGGGTGGCCGCGCTGCCCTCCTACAAGGCGCACCGGGTGGCGGCCGGGGCCGCCGACGGCGAGGAGGACGTGCCCGACACCCTCACGCCCCAGGTGCCGATCATCCTGGAGGTGCTGGGCGCGGTCGGCATCGCCACCGCGGAGGCGGCCGGCTACGAGGCCGACGACGTCATCGGCACCCTGGCCGCCCGCGAGCGGACCGACCCGGTGGAGGTCGTCACCGGCGACCGGGACCTGTTCCAGGTCGTGCGCGACGAGCCGACCCCCGTGCGGGTGCTGTACGTGGGCCGGGGCTGGGCGAAGGCGGAACTGCTCGGGCCCGCCGAGCTGGCCGCGAAGTACGCCCTGCCGGTCGCCGGCGCCGGAGCCGCCTACGCCGGGATGGCGGTGCTGCGCGGCGACCCGTCGGACGGCCTGCCGGGCGTCGCGGGCATCGGCGAGAAGACGGCGGCGAAGCTGATCGGCGAGTTCGGCTCGCTGGACGCCGTGCTGGCCGCCGTGCACGACGGCAAGGACCGCAAGCTGACCACCCGCGCCCGCACCGCCCTGCTCAACGCGCAGGACTACCTGGCCGCGGCCCCGACGGTGGTCAACGTGGCCACCGACGCGCCGCTCACCGTGGACGGCGCGGACGCCGTGCCCACCCACCCCGCCCACCCCGACCACGTGGCCGAGCTGACCCGCCGCTGGGGCCTGGGCAGCTCCCTGCCGCGCCTCCTGGCGGCGATGGAGAAGAGCTGTGTCTGATTGCCGCGACTCCGTCGCGGCGGGGTGGAGCCGCACCGGTGTCGGTGCGTCGCAGCCCGATCTCGACCGATCGAAGGGCGTGATCGGTCGAGATCGGGCCGCGACACACCGACGCGGCTCCACCCGGCGGGGTCGGGTGAGCGCGGCGGAGCCGGGCGGGTGGGGCGGAGCCGGGTGAGCCGGCGAGGGGCGGGCGGGTGGGGGCGTCCGGGTGAGTGGGCGTCCTTGTGCGGCGGCGGGTTAGAAGAAGGTGCCGGACCACGGGGGTTGGGTCACGGCGAAGAGGGTGTCGGCGCGGGTCAGGGCGTCGGGTGCGTCGGTGGTGAGGCGGCCGGTGACGGCCAGTGCGCTGAACGTCACGTCGCCCAGGTACGCCGCCGCCAGGGCCTCCACGTCCACCACGAAGTCCGGCTCCCCGGTGGTGCGCGAGGCGCCCGCGGGCGTCACGCGGTACGCGCCCTCGTTCTCCGGCAGGAAGCGGTCGCGCACGCCGATCACCACCGGGTCGCCCGCGCGGTAGGAGCGGGCCGCGAGGGCGGCCTCCACGTCGAGCAGCCGCAGCCACGTCTCGTCCGCCTGGTCCACGACCCGCAGCGCCCGCCGGTCCGCCAGCAGCCACTCCAGCGGCTCGTCGAGCGGCCTGCCCCCGGCGACGACGTCGTCCACCAGGTCGATGCCCAGCACGAACGCCCACAGGTCGGACCACGCGCGCGGCGTCTCCGCCCAGAGGTCCATCACGACCAGCACGGACGGCTTCACCTCGACGCTGGTGAAGTCGCGCGGCACGACCCGGTAGACCACGTACCCGTCGTCGCCGTCCGGGCCGGCGGCCACCGCGACCTTCAGGTCCTCGCCGTGGACGAGGTTCACGTCCCACCAGGCCGGCCACCGCGCGATGGTGCCCGCCCGGCCCGGCGACACGCGCTCGAACAGCGCCCGCGCCGCCTCCGCCGCCGGCTCGCCCGCCACCAGGCGCACCCGCCCCGCGATCGGCAGCCGCGAGCGGGCCCGCGCCCGCTGGATGCGCACCTCGCGGAACCGCGTCGCCACGCCGTAGCCGAACCGCTCGTAGATCAGGCCCTCGGACGCCCGCAGCGTCGCCGCGACCTCGCCGGACTCCCGCAACGCCCGCAGCTGCGCCCGCTGGAGCGCGGTCAGCACGCCGCGCCGCGTCCAGTCCGCCCGGACGCCCACCCGGCTCACCGCCGCCATCGGCACCACGGCGCCGCCCGGCACCGCCAGCGCGGAGGGGAACGAGTGCACCGTGCCGATCAGCTCGTCGCCCGCGAACGCGCCGAACGACCGCCCGGGACCGTAGGAGCCCCGAGCGACCTCCCAGCGCTCGTCCGACGCGGGCCCGTGGTGCAGGGTGCCCCTGAACAGCGTGTGCGCGGCCCGGTACCAGGAGTCGTCGAGGACGCGGATGTCGAGATCGGTCATCGGCCGATCGTGCCTCGTCGCCGCTCCCGGCGCGAACGACTTTGCCCCGTGCCGCGGCGACCGGGAGCGAAATCACGTCGGCGCCGGGGCGCGAGCACGACGAGGCCACCCCGTGCGCCGGGGTGGCCTCGTGCCGGGCGCCGCTCGGGCGGGTCAGCCCGTGGGCTGCCCGACCTCGTACTCGCCGTCCGCGGTCTTGACCGTGATCTTCACGTCCTTGTCCTTGCCGCCGATCTTCGCCTTGCAGGTGAAGGTGCGGTTGGGCTCCACCGGGTTCTCACCGGTGCAGGTCGCGCTCTCCACGTCGGAGATCTTGTAGTCGTCCTTGAGGATCTGCACGATCCCGGACTGCACGGACGCGTTGTCGAAGATCTTCTTCTTGAAGAAGCCGGGCGCCACGAAACCGGTGATGCCGACAGCCGCGACCACCAGCACGACCAGGCCCACGACGACCCACAGCACCGCGCCGGACTTCTTCGCGGGCGGCTGCTGCGGCCCGTAGCCGGGCTGGCCGTACGGGTTCTGCTGGCCGAACCCGGGCTGGCCGTACTGGCCCTGCTGGCCCCACTGCTGTTGCGACGGGTCCGGCTGGCCGTAGGGGTTCTGCTGCTGTTGCGACGGGTCCGGCTGGCCGTACGGGTTCTGCTGGCCGGGGTCGTAGCCGGCGGGGTACTGCTGCGTGTACGGCTGCTGGGGCTGCTGCCCCCACTGCTGCTGTTGCTGCTGCTGCGACGGGTCCGGCTGCCCGTAACCGGGCTGCTGAGCGGGGAAACCACCCGACGGCGTGCCGGGGTACCCACCACCGTAGGGCTGCTGGCCCCACTGCTGCTGCGGGTCGTTCCCTCCGGACGGTCCGTACGGACTGGTCATGCTCGGCCTCCGACGGTCGGTCTGGAAAAAGGGTGTTCAAGGCTTGCGGGCGCGATCAAACCACAGGAGCGCCGGGCGCACCCAGCCACCCCGCAAACCTTTCTCAGACCGTGGCCATCGCCACCACCCCGCGGCGCAGCGCCTCGACGGCCTTGCGCGCCGTCGCGCCCACCGGGTCGCCGCCGCCGACCACGTCCCTGATCTGGTCCAGGAAGTCGATCACCTGCCGGCACCAGCGCACGAAGTCGCCCGCGCCCAGCTCGGTCCCGCTCGCCTCGGACGCGCTGAGCACCTTCTCCAGCGACTCGCCCCGCGCCCACCGGTACACCGGCCACGCGAACCCCGGGTCGGGCTGGCGCGTGCGGTCGAGCCGGTGCCGCCGCTCGTCGTCCTCCAGCTCCGCCCACAGCCGCGACGTCGCCGTCAGCGCGTCGTGCACCTTGCCCGGCGGCAGCCGCGTCTCCAGCGGGCCGTCCCGCCGCGCCTCGTAGACCAGCGACGACACCACGGCCGCCAGCTCCGCCGGGTCCAGGCCGCGCCACACGCCGTGCCGCAGGCACTCCGCGGCCAGCAGGTCCGACTCGCTGTAGAGCCGGGTCAGCCGCTTGCCGTGCTCGGTGACCTCCTCGCCCGGCCCGGTCTCCTCCTCGTGCAGGTAGCCGCGCTCGCGCAGCAGGCCCCGGATGCGGTCGAACTCGCGCGCCAGCGAGTGCGTCGTCGCCGCGACCTTGCGCTCCAGCTGCTCGGTCTCGGCCAGCAGCCGGTGGTACCGCTCGCCCCACCGGGCGTGGTCCTCGCGCTTCTCGCAGCCGTGGCACGGGTGCGACCGCAGCGCGCGGCGCAGCGTCGCCAGCTCGGCGTCGTCGTCGGCGGTCGACCGGCGCCGGCGCAGCGACGGCGCGACGATCCCCGTGTCGCGCAGCGTCGACGCCAGGTCGCGCCGGGACTTGGGCGAGCGCGTGTCCACCTGGCGCGGCAGCCGCAGCCGCCCCAGCACCTCCACCGGGGCCGGGAAGTCCGCCGCCGACAGCCGGCCCGACCACCGGTCCTCGGTCACCACCAGCGGGCGCGCCTCGCCCAGCGGCTCCAGCCCGGGGTCGATCACCACGGCCAGGCCCGACCGGCGGCCCGTCGGCACCGCGATCACGTCGCCCTTGCGCAGCCGCTCCAGCGACGCCGCCGCCTCCGCCCGCTTGGCCGAGGAGTTCTGCCGGGCCAGCGCCTTCTCCCGGTCGACGACCCGCCGCCGCAGCGCGGCGTACTCGGTGAAGTCGCCCAGGTGGCAGCTCATCGCCTCGGCGTAGCCGGCCAGCGCCTCCTCGTTGCGCTCGATGCGCCGCGCCAGGCCCACCACCGACCTGTCGGCCTGGAACTGCGCGAACGACTGCTCCAGGATCTCCCGGGCCGCCGCCGCGCCCAGCTGGTGCACCAGGTTGACGGCCATGTTGTAGCCCGGCCGGAACGACGACCGCAGCGGGTAGGTCCGGGTCGAGGCCAGCCCGGCGACCGCCTTCGGGTCGACGCCGGGCTGCCAGACCACCACCGCGTGGCCCTCCACGTCGATGCCCCGCCGCCCCGCGCGGCCGGTCAGCTGCGTGTACTCGCCCGGGGTGAGGTCGACGTGCGCCTCGCCGTTGTACTTGACCAGCTTCTCCAGCACCACCGTGCGGGCGGGCATGTTGATGCCCAGCGCCAGCGTCTCGGTCGCGAACACGACCTTCACCAGGCCGCGGACGAACAGCTCCTCCACGGTCTCCTTGAACGCCGGCAGCAGGCCCGCGTGGTGGCTCGCGATGCCCCGCTCCAGCGCCTCCCGCCACTCCCAGTAGCCCAGCACCATCAGGTCGCCCTGCGGCAGGTCGCGCGTCTTGTCCTCGATGACCTCGCGGATCTGCTCGACCTCGGCCTCGGAGTTCAGCCGCAGGCCGGCCCGCACGCACTGCCCCACCGCCGCGTCGCAGCCCGCCCGGCTGAACACGAAGTCGATCGCGGGCAGCAGGCCCGCGGCGTCCAGCCGCTGCACGACGTCGACCCGCGACGGCGGCTTGAACCCCGACCCGCGCGGCGGGCGGCCCTTGTTGTTGCGGTTGCGGCTCCACGGCACGTGGAACCGCGCCAGGTCCTCGGTGTGGCGCAGCAGCTGCGGGTTGATCCGGGCGTGGCCGTCGGGGGCCTCGCCCGCGAACAGGTCCAGCATCCGGCCGCCGGCCAGCATGTGCTGCCACAGCGGCACCGGCCGGTGCTCGTCGACCACCACGGTGGTGTCGCCGCGCACCTCGACCAGCCACTCGCCGAACTCCTCGGCGTTGCTGACCGTGGCGGACAGGCTCACCAGCCGCACCGACTCGGGCAGGTGGAGGATGACCTCCTCCCACACCGGGCCGCGGAACCGGTCGGCCAGGTAGTGCACCTCGTCCATGACCACGTAGGCGAGGCTGCCCAGCGTGGCGGAGTTGGCGTACAGCATGTTGCGCAGCACCTCGGTGGTCATCACGACCACGGGCGCGTTGCCGTTGACCGAGGTGTCGCCGGTCAGCAGGCCGACCTCGGCGCTGCCGTAGCGGGCCACCAGGTCGGCGTACTTCTGGTTGGACAGCGCCTTGATCGGCGTGGTGTAGAAGCACTTGCGGCCCTCGGAGAGGGCCAGGTGGACGGCGAACTCGCCGACGACGGTCTTGCCCGCGCCGGTGGGCGCGCACACCAGCACGCCGTGCCCGTCCTCCAGGGCCTCGCAGGCGCGCTGCTGGAAGGGGTCGAGCTCGAAGGAGAGCACCGAGAGGAAGTCGGTCAGCTTGGGCCGGGCGGAACGGCGGCGGGAGTCCGCGTACTGGTCGGCCGGGGACCGTGGAGCACTTGACACCCCCCAAGGCTGTCACAGACCACCGACAAAAGCGCTCCTGATCCGGGCGCGCCGCCCGCGGCCTCAGCCGGGCGCCGGCGGCGCGACCACCGCCAGGGCCGCTGACCTGCACTCCACCCGCATCGGCAGGCCGTGCAGGCGCTCGCCGTCGGCGTAGCCGACCCAGGCCGGGCCGGACAGCCGCACCGACCGGGCGCGCAGGGTCCGCACGGCCGGGTGGTCGACGTGCCGCCCGGCGCGCAGGGTCGGGAGCATCCGCAGCAGGGTCCGGCGGGGCGCGGCCCCGACCACGGTGAGGTCGAGCAGGCCGTCGGCCGGGTCCGCGTCCGGGCACACCGGGATGCCGCCGCCGTAGCTGGTGGTGTTGCCCACCGCCACCAGCAGGGCGTCCAGCTCCAGCCGCTCGTCCGCGGTCCGCACGACCAGCGGCCCGGGGCGCAGGGCGGCCAGCTCCGCCAGGATCGCCAGGTCGTAGCGGCGCGGGCCCGCGGGCCACCGCAGCGCGTTGGCCCGCTCGTTGACCGCCGAGTCGAAGCCCGCGCACAGCACGGTGGCGAACCACCGGCCGCCGGCGGACCGGCCGAGGTCCAGCGACCGGGTGGAGCCGGCGCGCAGGGCGGCCACCACGTCGTCCACGCCGGTGACGCCCAGGGCCGTCGCGAGGTCGTTGCCGGTGCCGGCGGGCACCACGGCCAGCGCGGTGGGCGTCCCGGCGCACGCCTGGACCGCCAGGTGCGCGCCGCCGTCGCCGCCGAGCACGACCAGGACGTCCACGCCGTCGTCCACCGCCCGCCGCGCCGCCGCGGCCGTGCCCGCCGCCGAGGGGGCGACGTGCAGGTCCAGCGAGTCGACCGCGGTGCGCAGCCGGGCGGCCACGGTGCCCGCCACCCGCGCGGCCCGCCCCCGCCCGGAGGCGGGGCAGACCAGCAGCGCCGCGCGCGTCACGTGGCGTCGTCGTAGCGGACCCGGTGCGGCTCCTTCGGCGCCACCGAGTCGGTCACCGGCTCCTCGATCGGGGTCGGCGTGTAGTCGAACGGGGCCGCCTCGTCGTCGGACAGCTCGTCCAGGCCCTCGGCCCGGCGCCGGCGCGCCGCCCGCCGGTCGTGCACGCGGGCGATCTGGATGGCCAGCTCGAACAGCAGCGTCAGCGCGACGGCCAGCACGATCATGGAGATCGGGTCGGCGCCCGGCGTGGCGATGGCCGCGAAGACGAACAGCGCGAACACGATGCCGCGCCGCCACTTGCACAGCTTGGCGTAGCTCACCACGCCGACCTGGTTGAGCATCACCACGATCAGGGGCAGCTCGAAGCTCACCCCGAAGATCAGCAGCAGCGCCAGCACGAAGTCGATGTAGTCGCCGGCCGACAGCGCCGTGAGGAACTGGCTGTCACCGAAGCCGAGGAGCACCACCAGGCCCTGCGGGACCACGTAGAACGCCAGGGCGGCGCCGAGCACGAAGAGCACCGAGGCGCAGCCCACGAAGATCAGCGCGAACTTGCGCTCCTTCGCGTACAGGCCGGGCGCGATGAACCGCCAGACCTGGTAGAGCCACAGCGGCGCGGTGACCGCCATGCCCGCCGCGGCGCCCACCTTGAGCTGGATCAGGAAGCCCTCGAAGACCTTGGTCTGGAGGAGCTGGCACGTCCCACCCTGGTTGAACCGGTCGCTGTCGGGAATGCCGCAGTAGGGCGCGATCACGACCTCACCGAGGCTAGGCAGGCCGAAGATGTGCCACCCCCACCAGAAGAAGCCGAAGATCGCACCGATGGCGATGATCAGCAGCGCCAACCCCAGCCGGTGGCGCAGGTCGTACAGGTGGTCCTTCAGCGACATGGTGCCGTCGGGGTTGCTCCGACGACTCGTCAGCCTGCGGCGCGCACGCCGCTCCGACCACCACCGAACGGGCTTTGCCCCCACGGTGCGGACCGTCCTTCTGGTCTAGTTCTGCTTGTTCTGGAGGTTCTGGGCGGACTGCTCGATCGGCTGCGCCACCTGCGGCTGCTGCGCCACCTGGGGCGCGGCGGGCTGCTGCGCGACCTGCGGCTGCGCCACCGGGGGCTGCGCGACCTGCGGCTGGGCGGGCGGCAGCTGCTGGGGCGCGGGCTGCTGGACGGCCGTGTTCGGCTGCGCGGCCTGCGGCTGGTCCTCGTCGTCGCGCAGGCCCTTGGTCTCGGCCTTGAGGATCTTCGCCGAGCGGCCGAGCGAGCGCGCCATGTCGGGCAGCTTCTTCGCCCCGAACAGCAAGATGATCACCACAGCGATGATGATCAGCTCAGTAGCTCCGAGGTTACCCACGGTAGTCCTCCTTCATCCCCCGGTCCGTCGATGGTACGCGGGGTCCGCCCCTGAGGGCCCGGTCCGGACGCCGTTCGGCGACGGCCACCCCGAGCGCGGCGAACCGCGCCCGCAGCAGACCGGCGCCGTCGCCGACCCTGTTCCCCACCAGAGTGCTTGCGGCGCGGAAACGACGCAAGGATCGGAGGACCCGGACCAGGACGACGATCAAAAACACCATCCCGACCAGCAACAACACCAGGCTCGGCAAGTACGGCACGGCATCACCGTATAGGGCTCAGGTTGCCGGGAGGTGATCCGCCCGGCGCAATGCCGCCTCCGCCTGTCGGGCGACCGCCGCGACCAGCTCGGCCGGCTGCTCGACGCGCACCTCGCCGCCCAGGCCGAGCAGCAGGCGCACCATCCAGGCGGTGTCGGAGTAGCGCATGAGGACCCGCGCGCGGCCCTCGGCCAGCTCGGTCAGCGCGTCCACCGGGTAGTACTCGGCCACCCAGCGCGCATCCGGTTCCAGCACCAGCACGGCCGTCCGCTGGGAGGGGTCGGGGCGGAACAACCCCTCCGAGGTGTCGGTCGGCTCGGCGTGCGGCGGCGGGCTGGCGGGCTCGTCGAGCACGTCGACGGCGTCTATCCGGTCCAGTCGGAACAGCCGAACGCCGTCGGCGACCCGGCACCACGCCTCGAGGTAGCTTCGGCCTTCCACCAGCAGCACCCGCATCGGGTCGACCACCCGGTCGGTCACCTCGTCGCGGGAGGGCGTGTAGTAGCGCAGGCGCAGCGCCCGGCCGCGGCGCACGCCGGCGGACACCGCGTCGCGCACCAGCGCGGTCTCCGGGGCCTCCCGCACGGCCAGCCCGACCGCGACGCCCGCCGGTCGCGCCTGGCCGACGGCGGCCTCGATCTTCGCCACGGCCCGGCGCACCGCGGCGGTGTCGGCGACGCCGGGCGTCTCGGCCAGCGCCCGCAGCGCCACCAGCAGGGCCGTCGCCTCGGCGGCGGTCAGCCGCAGCGGGCGGCTCATGCCCGCGTCGAAGGTGACGGTGACCGTCTCGCCCTCGAACGACAGGTCGATCAGGTCGCCGGGCCCGTAGCCGGGCAGGCCGCACATCCACAGCAGCTCCAGGTCGCGCCGCAGCTGCCGGGGCGTCACCTCGAAGTCGGCGGCGGCCTCCTCGATGGGGATGCCGGGCCGGGCCAGCAGGTAGGGCACCAGGGCGAGCAGGCGGGGCAGCCGGTCGGCGGAGGCGTTCACGCGCGCACCCCCGCCCCGCGCAGCGCGCCCAGCAGCTTCTCCCGCACGGTCTTGGCCAGCACCTCGGGCTCCAGCACCAGGACGTCCGCGCCGAACCCGGCGAGCCAGCTCGCGGCCGAGTCCGGGAAGCGCAGGTCGATCTCCAGCAGGTCGCCGGCGACCCCGTCGAACTCCTGCTCGCCCACGACCCGGGCACGTCGGCGCACGCCCTGCGCCCGGCCCCGCGCCACCCACAGCTTCGCCACCGCGACCGGCTGCCGGGACGGCTCGCTGCGGGCGACGAAGCTGAGCAGGTCCACGTCGTCGGGCCGCTGCACGACGCCGGCCCGGCCCCGGGGCCGCACGTCGCCGACGATCCGCGAGAGCCGGAAGCAGCGCGGCGCGCGCCGGTCCCGGTCGTGGCCCACCAGGTACCAGCGACCGCGCCAGGCCACCACGCCCCACGGCTCCACGGTGCGCGTGCGCACCTCGACCGGCACGGGGCGGCGGTAGTCGAACTCGACCACCCGCCCCTCCTGCACGGCCGCCAGCAGCGGCGGGAACGCGGGCTCGCTGGTGCGGACCTTGGGCTCGACCGCCACCTGCACGTCCGGGTCGACGTCCACGCCCGCGGCGCGCAGCTTGATCAGCGCGCCGTGCGCCGCGCCGGTGAGCTGCGGCGAGTCCCACAGCCGCGCGGCCAGCGCCACCGCCGCCGCCTCGTCCGGCTCCAGGTCGACGTCGCCCAGCTCGTAGTCGCGCCGCGCGATGCGGTACCCGTCCGGTCCCTCGACCCCCGCGTTGCGCCCGATCTCCAGCGGCACGCCGAGGTCGCGCAACTCGGTCTTGTCGCGTTCGAACATGCGGAAGAACGCCTCGTCCGTCGCGGCGTCGGAATAGCCGGGGACGATGGCGCGGATGCGCTCGGCGGTCAGGTACTGCCGGGTGGAGAGCAGGCACAGCACCAGGTTGACGAGCCGTTCGGCACGTGCGATGGCCACCGGTGAACCCTAACCCCGTCCGGCCGCGCCGCCGCGCACCTCCCCACCCCAACCCGACCGGGTGGCCCTTTCAGCTGCTCCCGGCCAGGAAGCCCCGGACCTCGGCGGCCAGCTCCTCCGGCACGTCCTCCGAGAGGTGGTGGCCGGAGCCCAGGCCGCGCCCCCGCACCCGCGGCGCCCAGTCCCGCCACACGCCCAGCACGTCGCCGTAGAGCGAGGGCAGGTCGTCGCCCTCCGCCCACAGCACCAGCACGGGGCAGCCGATCCGCACGCCCGCGGCCAGGTCGGCGTCGTCGGCGCGCCGGTCGACGCCCAGGCCGGCCCGGTAGTCCTCGACCATGGCGTGCACCGTGTCGGGGTCGTGCATCGCCCGCAGCGTGTCCTCGTCCACCGGCCGCTCGGCGGTGCGGTACCAGGCGTCCGGGTCGGCGAGGATCACCCGTTCGGGCACCTCGGGCTGGGCCAGGAAGAACCAGTGCCACCAGCGGCGGGCGAACTCCGGGCCGCACCGGGCCAGCGCGGACCCGATCGGCACCACGTCCAGCGCGACCAGGTGCGTGACCCGGTCGGGGTGGTCGAGCGCGAGGCGCGTGGCGACGTAGCCGCCCCGGTCGTGCCCGACCACCGCGAACCGCTCGTGGCCCAGCTCCCGCATCAGCGCCGCGCAGTGCCGCGCCATCGCCCGCTTCGAGTGCGGCTCGTGGTCGGGCGCGGTGGGCGGTTTGCCCGACTCGCCGTAGCCCGGCAGGTCGGGGCACACGACGGTGTGGTCGCGGGCGAGCAGCGGGGCGACGTGCCGCCACGTGGTGTGGGTGCGGGGGTGGCCGTGCAGCAGCAGCACGGGCGGCCCGGAACCACCCGTCCGCACCCGCAGCTCCACCCCGTCGGCAGGGACCCTGGCCAGTGTGAAGTCGGTGAACACACCACCTGCTACCCCCGGCGGCGGGCGTGGAAACGATCAGCCCTCCGGCCGGCTCGCGCCCGTGCGCCTGCCCCTGGCCGGGGCGCCGACCCGGCCCTCACCGACCGCCCGGCAGCCGCCCGGCGCGGTCGCCGGGGTCGGACGCGCCGGGGTCGGACGCGCCGGCGGTGACCGCCGGCGGACGGGTGCAGCACCCGCGCCCCGCCGCCGGTCGCGATCCGGGCGTCCCGCCTCGGCCGGGACGAGGGGAGGGCCCTCCACGGGGTGTCCGCCCCGCGAAGAGCCCTCCCCACCCGCTACCGCTAGAGGGAGGAGATCAGCCGCTCCACCCGCTCGTCCACCGCGCGGAACGGGTCCTTGCACAGCACGGTGCGCTGCGCCTGGTCGTTCAGCTTGAGGTGGACCCAGTCGACGGTGAAGTCCCGCCCGGCGGCCTGCGCGGCGGCGATGAAGTCGCCGCGCAGCTTGGCCCGGGTGGTCTGCGGCGGGGTGTCCTTGGCGGCCTCGATCTCGCCGTCGTCGGTCACCCGGTCGACCTGCCCCTTGCGCTGGAGCAGGTCGAAGACGCCCCGGCCGCGCCGGATGTCGTGGTAGGCGAGGTCGAGCTGCGCGATCCGGGGGTTGGTCAGGTCCATGCCGTGCTTGGTCTGGTACCGCTCCATCAGCCGGTACTTGATCGCCCAGTCGATCTCCCGGTCGATCTTGGACAGGTCCTCGGACTCGACCGCGTCCAGCGTGCGGCCCCACAGCTCGAGCACCCGCTCGGCCATCGGGTCCGGCGCCCGCTTGCCCACGTGCTCCACGGCCCGCTCGTAGTACTCGCGCTGGATGTCCAGCGCCGAGGCTTCCTTGCCGCCGGCGAGGCGCACCGTGCGCCGCCCGGTCAGGTCGTGGCTGATCTCGCGGATCGCGCGGATCGGGTTGTCCAGGCTGAAGTCCCGGAACTGGACGCCCTGCTCGATCATCTCCAGCACCAGGTTCGCGCTGCCCACCTTGAGCAGCGTGGTCACCTCGGACATGTTCGAGTCGCCGACGATGACGTGGAGCCTGCGGTAGCGCTCGGCGTCGGCGTGCGGCTCGTCGCGGGTGTTGATGATCGGGCGCGACCGGGTGGTGGCGCTGGACACGCCCTCCCAGATGTGCTCGGCCCGCTGCGACAGGCAGTACACGGCGCCGCGCGGGGTCTGGAGCACCTTGCCCGCGCCGCAGATCAGCTGCCTGGTCACCAGGAACGGCAGCAGCACGTCGGCGATCCGGGAGAACTCCCCGGCTCGCGCGACCAGGTAGTTCTCGTGGCAACCGTAGGAGTTGCCGGCGGAGTCGGTGTTGTTCTTGAACAGGAAGATGTCCCCCCCGATGCCCTCGTCGGCGAGCCTGCGCTCGGCGTCGACGAGCAGGTCCTCGAGGATCCGCTCACCAGCCTTGTCGTGCGTGACGAGCTGGGCCAGGTCGTCGCACTCCGCGGTCGCGTACTCGGGGTGCGACCCCACGTCCAGGTAGAGCCGAGAGCCGTTGCGCAGGAACACGTTCGAGGAACGGCCCCACGAGACGACCCGGCGGAACAGATAACGCGCGACCTCATCCGGGGACAGCCTGCGCTGCCCGTGGAAGGTGCAGGTCACCCCGAACTCAGTCTCAATGCCGAAGATCCGCCGCTGCATCCCTCAACAGTAGGCGCATCCGGCGCTTTCCTCAGTGATCCAATCGGGCGGCACGCGGATTTCGCGGATAACGTTCCAGTGTGCTCCGACGAGTGAACCGCCTGGACCAGGCCCTGATGAGGCGTTCCGCCCAGCTCCCCGCCACATCCCTCGATCAGGGGATGAAAAAACTCTCCCGGGCGGCCAACCACAGCGCGCTGTGGTTGGGCGCCGCCGCCGTGCTGGCCCTGGGCAGGGGCAAGCCCCGCCGCTCGGCGCTGCGCGGCGTCGCGGCGATCGCGGGCGCCAGCGCCGGCGCCAGCCTGGTCGCCAAGCGCCTGTTCCCCCGGCGCAGGCCGGCCGCCGAGCTGGTGGACGTGTCCCGCCGGCTGACCAAGCGGCCGACGTCGTCCTCGTTCCCGTCCGGTCACGCGGCCTCGGCGGCGGCGTTCACCACGGCGGTGGCGATGGAGTCGCCCGCGCTGGGCGCCGTGGTCGCCCCGGTGGCGGCGGCCGTGGCGTACTCGCGGGTGCACACGGGCGTGCACTGGCCGTCGGACGTGGCCGCGGGCGCCCTGATCGGCCTCGGCGCGGGCCTGCTGACCAGGCGCTGGTGGCCGATCGGGCGGGAGGACGCGGCCTCCGCCCGCGAGCACCACGAGCTGGAGGCGTTGGTCGACGGCGAGGGGCTGGTGGTCGTGGTGAACCCCGGCTCGGGCCTGGGCGGCGACCCGACCGAGGAGATCACCCGCGAGTGGCCCAAGGCGCGGGTCGTGTCGATCGACGACCTGGACGCGGTGCTGACCGACCACGACCCGCGGGCGCTGGGCGTGGCGGGCGGCGACGGGTCGGTGGCGGCCGTCGCGGCGCTGGCGGCGGCGAACCGGCTGCCCCTGGTGCTCATCCCTGCCGGGACGCTGAACCACTTCGCGCGCGACGTGGGCATCACCGGGCTGGGTGATGCGGCGCGGGCGGTCGCCGCCGGTGACGGCGCGCTGGTCGACCTGGCCGCGGTGACCGTGGACGGCGAGGGCCCGCGCTGGTTCGTCAACACCGCGTCGCTCGGCGGGTACCCGGACATGGTGCGGCTGCGCGAGCGGCTCCAGGACCGCTGGGGCAAGTGGCCGGCGGCGGGGATCGCGATGGCGCAGGTCCTGCGCACGTCCCGGCCGCTGCGGGTGGAGCTGAACGGCGAACCGCACCTGGTGTGGATGCTGTTCGTGGGCAACGGGCCGTACCGGCCGAAGGGCTTCGCGCCGACCATGCGCCCGGCGCTGGACGCGGGGCTGATGGACGTGCGCTACATCCGCGCCGACACGCGGTTCTCCCGGACCCGGTTCTTCATCGGGGCGCTGCTGGGCTCCCTGAACCGCAGCCGCACCTACCGGCACCTGGAGACGCGGTGGCTGGACGTCCAGGTGCTCGACGCGGCGGTGGCGATCGCGACGGACGGCGAGGTCGGGCCGACGGGGTCGAGGTTCGAGTTCCGCTCGCGCCCGGCGGCCCTGGCGATCTACCGGCCGTGACCGGCCGGTCCCGGTGCCGGGGCCTGTGGCGAGGCGGGGGCTGCCGACGGGAGCGCTGGTCGGGGGTGCGGGGCGGGACGGACCGACGCGGGGCAGAGCGGACCAGCGCGGGTCAAGGCGGCACGGAGCGGGCCGGGCCAGGGCGGAGCGGACCAGGCCGGGGCGGGGCGGACCAGGCCGGAGCGGAACGGAGCGGGCCGGGCCAGGGCGGGCCGGGCCAGGGCGGAACGGAGCGGACCAGGCGGGGCGGGGCGGACCAGACCGCGGCAGGCCGGAGCGGAGCGGGGCTGAGCGGGGTGGGCTCACAGGCGTGGCGGCTGCGGGGCGAAACCGCAGGCGAGGCGGTGTGAGCCAGGCGTGGCGGTGCGGGCGCGTGGCGGTGCGGGGCGAGGTCGCGGGTGTGGCCTCCGGCCCCCGGCACCATTGTCCCATCGGCCACCGACAGTTCCAGGCCGCCGAGCTGAGAGGCGACACCCAGCCGGGAAGTACCGCCGAGAGGGTCTTCGTCGGGGCGAGGTCGCTGCCGGGGGTCGTCGCCGGGGCGAGGTCGCCGTCAGGGGTCTTCGTCGGGGCGAAGTCGTCGCCGGGGCGAAGTCGTCGCCGGGGCGAGGTCGTCACCGGGGCGAGGTCGTCACCGGGGCGAGGTCGTCACCGGGGGTCTTCGTCGGGGCGAGGTCGCCGTCGGGAATCTTCGTCGGGGCGAGGTCGTCGCCGAGGTGGGAGGCGAGGCCCGGTGTCCTGCCGGCGAGGCAGGGCGGCGGCGCGTTGGTCATGGCACGAGGAAGGCCCCCGGCGCGGTGCCGGGGGCCTTCCGCTCGTCGTGCGCTACTTCTCTTCGTCGTTCGGCGGCAGGTTCACGTCCGTCACCGGCTTCGGCTCGGCCTCCCCGGCCGGGGTGTCCGCCGCGGCCCCGGACGTGGTGTCGGCCGGGGTGTCGGGCGAGGCCGCGGCCGCCAGCAGCGGTGCGAGGACCGCGCCGGCGATGCGGCGGAACGCGCGGTGCGGGCGGTCGCGCTCCAGGACCGCCACCTCCAGCTTGGGCTGGTCGAGCAGGTCCGGCTTGCCGTTGCCGGTGCTGGTGCTGCCCGTGCTGAGCGCCCTCACCGCGACCCGCACGGCGTCGGCCAGCGACAGGTTCTCGGCGTAGGCGTCCTTCAGGGCGTTGCCGGTCGCCTCGGCCTGGCCGCCCATCACGACGTACTGCGGCTCCTCCACGATGGAGCCGTCGTAGGTCAGCCGGTAGAGGGTGTCCTGCTCGGGCGCGGTGCCGACCTCGGCGACGCAGATCTCCACCTCCAGCGGCTTGATCTGCTCGCTGAACACCGAGCCCAGCGTCTGCGCGTAGACGTTGGCCAGCGACCGGCCCGTCACGTCGCGCGGGTCGTTCTGGTACCCGCGGATGTCGGCGAAGCGGATGCCGGCCTGCCGCAGGTTCTCGAACTCGCTGTAGCGGCCGACGGCGGCGAAGCCGATGCGGTCGTAGATCTCCGAGACCTTGTGCAGGGTCGCGGAGGGGTTCTCCGCCACGAACAGCACGCCGTCGGCGTAGCGCAGCACGACGACGCTGCGGCCTCGGGCGATGCCCTTCCTGGCGTACTCCGAGCGGTCCCGGAGGATCTGCTCGGGTGAGGCGTACAACGGCATCGTCACTGGTGCGGCTCCTGGGGTCGCGGGGTGGGGAGGGGAGGTGGGATCAGCCGGTCGGGCTGGACCGGCGGGCTTCGACGACGGCCTCGGCCAGCGCCGAGGTCCGCTCCTCGGGCAGGTGCACCGCGCCGGTGGCGGCCGTGATCGTCACGACGCTGGGGTAGATCCGCCGGGCGATGTCCGGCCCGCCGGTGCCCGTGTCGTCGTCGGCGGCGTCGTAGAGCGCCTCGATCGCGGCGCGGGTGGCCGCCTCGGCGTCGGCGTCCGGGTCGTAGAGCTTCTTCAGCGCCGACTTCGCGAACAGCGAGCCCGAGCCGACCGCCTGGTAGCCGAGCGACTCCTCGTACCGGCCGCCGGTCACGTCGTAGGACACGATGCGGCCGGCGCGGTCCGGGTCGGGCGCGTCGGTGTCGAAGCCCGCGAACAGCGGCACCACCGCGAGGCCCGCGAGCGCCGCGTCCAGGTTGCCCTTGATCATCGCCGAGAGCCGGTTGGCCTTGCCGTCCAGGGACAGCGAGACGCCCTCGATCTTCTCGTAGTGCCGGAGCTCGACCGCGAACAGCCGGACGATCTCGATCGCGATGCCCGCCGTGCCCGCGATGCCCACCGCCGAGTAGTCGTCGGTGACGAAGACCTTCTTCATGTCGCGCTGGGCGATCACGTTGCCCATGGTGGCCCGCCGGTCGCCCGCGAGCACCACGCCGCCCTTGAAGGTCAGCGCCACGACCGTGGTGCCGTGCGGGGCCTGCACGACCGAGCCCTCGGGGTAGCCGCGCGCGGACGGCAGCAGCTCCGGGGCCTGGGCGCGGAGGAAATCGGTGAACGACGACGACCCCGGCCGCAGGTAGGCCGGGGGCAACGACGCGGCCGGGTAGTGCCCGGTCGAGCTGTGGTCCATGGGTGTGCTTTTCTCCTACTCCGCCGATCGGCTGCTACTCGCCGCCCTTTTGCACGTACGCGCGGACGAAGTCCTCGGCGTTCTCCTCCAGGACGTCGTCGATCTCGTCGAGGATGGCGTCCACGTCCTCGCCGAGCTTCTCCCGGCGCTCCTGGCCGGCGCCGGCCGCGCCGTCGCCGCCCTCGTCACCACCGCCGCCGCCCTGCCGCTGGACCTGTTCCTGGGACATGTCGACCTCCCCGCTTCTCCCGGTCCTTGCGTCCAACCCTACCCACCGGATCCGACATCCGGTGCCTGCCACCCGCGTGGCGTCGATCAGCCCCTGGTGAGGGCCTCGACCAGCTGCTCGGCCGTGTCCGAGGCTTCCAGCAGCGCCCCGACGTGGGCCTTCGTGCCGCGCAGCGGCTCCAGCGTGGGGATGCGGACCAGGGACTCGCGGCCCAGGTCGAAGATCACCGAGTCCCACGAGGCCGCCGCCACCGAGGTCGGGTACCGCTCCAGGCACCGGCCCCGGAAGTAGGCGCGGGTGTCCTCCGGCGGCGCGAGGACGGCCGCGCGCACCTCCTCCTCGGTGACCAGCCGCTTCATCGAGCCGCGCGCCACCAGGCGGTTGTACAGGCCCTTGTCCAGCCGGACGTCGGAGTACTGGAGGTCGACCAGGTGCAGCCGGGGCGAGCCCCAGGCCAGGCCGTCGCGCGCCCGGTAGCCCTCCAGCAGGCGCAGCTTGGCGGGCCAGTCGAGCCGGTCGGCGCACTCCTGCGGGTCGCGCGCCAGCGCGTCGAGCACCTCGCCCCACACCCGCAGCACCTCGCGGTCTCCGACGCCCTCCTGCTCCACGAACCGGGAGGCGCGCTCGAAGTAGGCGTGCTGGAGGTCCAGGCCGGTGAACTTGCGCCCGCCGGCCAGCTCCACGCGGGTCTTGAGCGTCGGGTCGTGGCTGATCTGGTGCACGGCCCGCACCGGGTCCAGCAGCCGCAGGTCGTCGAACCGGCGGCCGGCCTCGATCATGTCCAGCACCAGCGAGGTGGTGCCGACCTTGAGGTAGGTCGAGTGCTCGGCCAGGTTCGCGTCGCCGATGATGACGTGCAGCCGGCGGTACTTGTCGGCGTCGGCGTGCGGCTCGTCGCGGGTGTTGATGATGCCGCGCTTGAGCGTGGTCTCCAGCCCGACCTCGACCTCGATGTAGTCCGAGCGCTGGGACAGCTGGAAGCCCGCCTCCTCGCCGGAGGCGCCGACGCCCACCCGCCCGGAGCCGACCACGACCTGCCGCGACGCGAAGAACGGCGTGAGACCCGCGATCACCGCCGTGAACGGGGTGCTGCGCTGCATCAGGTAGTTCTCGTGGGTGCCGTAGCTGGCGCCCTTGCCGTCCACGTTGTTCTTGTAGAGCTGGAGGCGGGGCTGGCCGGGGACGGTGGCGGCGCGCATGGCCGCCTCCTCCATCACCCGCTCCCCCGCCTTGTCCCAGATCACGGCGTCGCGCGCGTTGGTCACCTCGGGCGCGGAGTACTCCGGGTGCGCGTGGTCGACGTACAGGCGCGCGCCGTTGGTCAGGATGACGTTGGCCGCGCCCAGGTCCTCCACGTCGCTGTCGCCGGGGTGCCCGCCGGGCGACCCGAGGTCGAAGCCGCGCGCGTCGCGCAGCGGAGATTCGACCTCGTAGTCCCAGCGCGCGCGCCGGGCCCTCGGTATGTCGGCGGCGGCCGCGTAGGCGAGCACCACCTGTGTCGAGGTGAGCACCGGGTTGGCCGTCGCGTCACCCGGCACCGCGATGCCGTACTCGACTTCGGTTCCCATGATCCGCCGCATAGGTGGCAGCCTACGGCTTGGCGCCGACATTCCGGGGGCTCCGGGGCGCGTTTCACCCGGCGGCCAGCCCGGCGGCGGGTCGGATGCGGGACGCGCCGCGGGCCGGGCCGAAGGCCGCGAGCACCGCGAGGACCACCACGCCGGCGCCTCCGACCAGCAGCGGGAGCAGCGCCGCGGTGGGCGGCGCGTACACCTTGACCGCCAGCAGCGTCAGCTCCGCGTAGACCAGCCCGAACACCCCGCCGCCCAGCACGCCGACCAGGGCCAGCAGCACCGCCTCGGCCACCACGCCGCCCTGGATGCCGCCCCTGGTCACGCCCAGCGCGCGGCGCAGCGCCAGCTCCTTGCGGCGCTCCTGCACGGAGATGGCCAGCGCGGTGCCGATGCCGGTCACGGCCACCGCCACCGACAGCCCCAGCAGCACCATGAGCACCGTGATGCCCAGGTCCAGGTTGCGCTGGTTGCGCTCGGCGTTGTCCACCCGGGTCTGCACCAGCACGGTCGGCGCGGAGCCCAGCGAGGCGCGCACGGCGTCGCGGAACGCGGTCTGGTCGGCGCCGGGCGCCAGCGTGACCAGGACCTTGGAGGCGGGCGCGAGCGACTCGTCGGCCAGGACCGCGTGCGCGCCGTGCACCAGCGTCTCGGCGATCGTGCCGGCGAAGGTCGCGGTGCGCGGCCCGCCCGGCAGCCCGTGGAGGGTGACCGGCTGCCCGACGACCGCGTCCATGGTCCGCGCGGTGTACTCGGTCAGCAGCACCGCGCCCGGCCGGAAGTCCGCCCGCTCGACGCCCCGGTCGGCCAGCCACTCCCGCATCCGGTCGGCGTCGACGCCCTCGACGGTCATCGGGTAGCTGTCGTCGGTGGGGCCGGTCTGGGTGCCCACGGCGGTGTGCAGGACGACGCCGCGCTCCACCTCGGGGCGGTCCACGACGGCGGTCGCGGCGGCGCCCAGCGGCCGGTCGCCCGCGTCGAGGACGACGGCGTCCGGGCGCGGCTCGTTGCTGAACTCATCCTCCAAGCGCTGCGCGGAGCCGACGGTGACGGCGAAGTAGGTGACCATCGCGGCGGCCAGCAGCAGCGGCATCGCCACCGACGCGGACCGCTGCGGCACCCGCCGCACCTCGGCGGCGGCCAGCTTCCACTGCGCCCCGCCGACCCGGCTCGCGACCGCGCCGAAGACCCGGCCCAGGGCGGGCACCACGACCGGGCCGAGCACCCCGAACAGCCCGGCGACGGCGGTGATGCCGGAGAACAGGACCAGGAAGATCGCCGCCATCGAGCCGGCCGCGAGCACGCCGAGCGCCGCCAGCCCGACCGCCGCGGCCACCAGGACCAGGCCCAGGACGCGGCGGCGGCGCGCCACGGCGGCGTCCGGCGTCGCGCCTTCGGAGGTGCGCAGCGCCGCGAGCGGCGAGACGCGGGTCGCGGCCAGCGACGGTCGCACGGCGGCGAACGCGCTGAGCGCGGCGGCCAGCGCCACGCCCAGGACGAGGTGCCCGGCGGAGGGCAGCAGCGTCGGTTCCAGCTCGACCGCGCCGAGCAGCGCCGACAGCCCGGTCGCGTCGAACAGCCGGGCCAGCAGCCACGCCACCGAGCCGCCCAGCACCGCACCCACGGCGCCCGCCACCGCGCCCGTCACCAGGGCTTCCAGCAGGTTCGCCCACACCAGCGGCCCGCGGTGCGCGCCCAGGCACCGCAGCAGCGCGGTGTGCCGCCGGCGCTGCGCGTAGACGGCGCGGAAGGTCGCCGAGGCCACGAACACCGACGTGGCCAGCGCGAGGATGCTGAACGGCAGCAGCACCACCGACAGCTCGTCGCTCCCCGGCTCGGCCCGCACCGCCGAAGCCGGGTCGACCCGCAGGTCGGCGCCCGCGGCCTGCGCGACGGCCGCCGCGTCACCGCCCACGACGTGCAGCGCGAGGATCCGCGGCCGGCCGCCGAGCTCGGCCGCGAGCCCCTCGCCCACCACGACGGCGGGCTGCTCGCCCTGCCCGCCGCGCTTGGTGATCCCGCGGACCACGACGGCGAGCGGCCGGCCCTGCGCGTCGGCGACCTCGATCGAGCCGCCGGGGCTGAGCCCGTGCCGGAAGGCGGTCACCCGGTCGACCGCGATCTCGCCGTCGTGGCCCGGCGGGCGGCCCTCCAGGATCGGCACCCGGCGCAGCCCGGGGCGGTCGACCTCGACGTCCGCGGCGGCCCGGTCCGCGCCCGCCCGGCCGCCGGCGAGCAGGAGGTCGACCTCGACCCGGCGGGCGGGCGCGACCTCGCGCACGCCGGGGACCGCCGCGACCCGGTCGACGACCGCCTGGTCGATGACGGCGCCGGTGAACGGGACCGCGCGGACCACCAGGTCGGCGTCGGCCGGCACGACCGGCGCGCCGTCGCGGGTCGCCTTCCCCATGGCGTCGCTCGTCATCAGCGCCGCCAGCAGGCAGGCGACCCCGACGACCAGCGCGATCCCGGGCAGCACGGCGCGGCCGGGCCGGTTGCGGAACTCGGCCACCGCGAGCCGCAGAGATGTGGGCACAACCCCTCCTCGTGACGCGAACGCCAAGACGGTAGGAACAGGGGGCGTCGGCGGGCGTCGGACCGGGGTACCACGGTGGTGTACGACTTGGGGAGGATCTTTGGAGCAGGTGCTGCTGGTGCGCCCGGACGGCACGCCGGTCGGGTCGGCGACGCGGGCGCGGGTGCGGGCCGAGGGCCTGTGGCACGCGTGCGCGGCGATCGTCGTGCGGTCGTCGGACGGCGACCGGCTGTTCGTGCACCGCCGCACGGACACCAAGGACGTCTACCCCGGCCTGCTCGACCCGACGTGCGGCGGCGTGGTCGCGGCGGGCGAGACGCCGGACGAGTGCGCGGCCCGGGAGCTGGCCGAGGAGCTGGGCGCGGCGGCCGAGCCGCGGTTCCGCTTCCGGACGACCTTCGTCGACGGGACCGTCCGCTACGTCGCCTACGTCTACGAGGCGCGCAGCGACGGCCCGTTCACCCTCCAGCCCGAGGAGGTCGCCTGGGGCGGGTGGGAGCCCCTGGCCGAGGTCCGCGCGAAGGTGGAGGATCCGGGGTGGCCGGCGGTGCCGGACGGCCGGGCCCTGATCCGGGAGTGGCTGGCGCGGCGGCGCTGACCGCCCCGGCCCGGGGCGCGCGGCTACCCCCGGGGCAGCGCCGCGCGGGTCGCCCAGTACCGCTCGGGTTCCTCGGCGAGGTCGAACCCGTCGGGCGCGAGGTCGACCTCGCGGGCCGCGAGGTCGGCACCCGCTGGTCGACGCCCGCCGCCCCGGACAGCACGACGTCCGCCCACGGCTGGGCGCGCACCGCGGCCGGCGCGACGGCGTCGGGGCCCACGCCGTGCCGCGCCGCCGGGTCGCGGACCTCGCGCGGCGGGTCGAGGGCGAGGCGGCCGTTGGCCAGGCCCTCCTTGACGGACACCTCCGCGCCGCTCTCGTGCGCCCACGCCAGGCCCGGCGCGGCGGAGGTCTCCAGGACGTTCCAGGTGGCCTGCACGGCCTCGAACAGCCGCCGCCCCTCGACCTCCAGCCCCAGGGCCCGCCGCACGGCCGCCGCCTGGCGCGGCCCGGAGGTGGAGAAGCCCGGCCGCACGCCCGAGTCCCGCAGCCGGCCCAGCGCGGTGAGCAGCTCCGGGTCGCCGAACAGCGGGCTGTCCTCGGTCAGCGGGTGCACCTGGTACAGCCCGACGTGCGCGCCGAGCAGCGCCTCGGTCTCACGCCACTGGCGGGCGAACGCGGCCGGCGAGTGCTCCTTGACCTCGTGGGTCGGCGCGTCGCGCCGCCGGCCGGCCACGTACTCGTAGCCCCACTTGCCGGACACCCGGGCGTAGCGGTGGCCCCCGGCCGGCCGGCCACCGGGCCGGGAACTCCTCCGCGCGCCCGTAGGACCGGGCGGCGTCCACGCGTCGCACGCCCCTCTCGTACGCCGCGTCCAGCACCGCGTGGCACGCCGCGCGCATCGCGTCGACGCCCCGGTCGGCGGGCAGCGCGCCCTCCCGGCCCGGGGTGAGGTAGGCGGGACGGCCGAGGGCGGCGAGGCCGAGCGCGAAGTCGGGCACGCCGCCACGGTGACCGGCGGCCCCGGGAGGCCGCCGGTCACCGTGGTCCCGGGTCAGCTGGTCGGGAAGTCGTCCGCGGTGCGGATGCGGTCGCGGACCCAGACGCCGGCGGGCTTGAGCTTGCTCGTGCCGGCGAACGAGGTGCCCGAGCAGGTGCCGGTCTTGAACACCGCGCCGGAGCGCTTGTCGTCGGAGAAGTTCCAGTTCACCCAGCTGATTTTCTTGGACTTCATCAGGTCGAGGTACTTCTGCGCGCGGTCGAAGTTGTTCGGCCCGTCGCCGGAGGCTTCCTGGGCGCCGAACTCGGTGACGAAGACCGGCAGCTGGTCGGAGACCTTCGACAGGACTTCGAGGTAGTCGTCGCCGTGGTCGGCCGCGTAGAAGTGGAACGTGTACATGAGGTTGGTGGCGTTGACGCGGTTGTTGACCACTTCCTGCGGGTTCCTGCCGTCGGAGTGGCCGAAGGTCGACCAGCCGTGCGTGCCGACCAGCACGAGGCTGTCGGGGTCCTCGGCGCGGATGACCGGGATGACCTGCTCGGCGTAGGACTTGACCCGCGACCACGACACCTCGTTGGGCTCGTTCGCGATGTCGTAGATGATGTTGGTCTTGTCCTTGTGGCGGTCGGCGATCTCCTTGAAGAACGTCTTGGCCCGCGAGGTGTTGTAGTTGGGGTCGCCGGGGTCGAGCTGGTGCCAGTCGACCAGGGCGTACATGCCGCGCTTGGTGGCTTCTTCGATGTAGCCGTGCACCATGTCGGTGAACTTGCGCGGGTCGGTCTCGTAGCCGTCTTCCTGGATGTACATCGAGATGCGCAGCACGTCGGCTTTCCAGTCGCCGGCCAGCGCGTCCAGCGACTGGCGCTTGACGCACTTGGAGTACCACTGGATGCCGTGCGTGCTCATGCCGCGCAGTTGGATGGCCTTGCCGTGCTGGTTGCACAGCTTGACGCCGCACACCCGGAGCTGTCCGTTCACGGCGGCGGGCGAGCCCGCCGGGAGCGCGGTGGCTCCGGGTGCGGTCGGTGCCGCTTGCGCCACGCTCGCCGGGACGGCGGAGAGCACGAGCGTGGCCGCCAAGGCCAGTGCGGTGCGGAGCTTGGCCATGTGGCGTTCTCCCTCTCGGTAGGAACGGCGGCGGCAATAGTAAGGTAAGTTTCCTTACTATTGCCGGACCTTAACGACCGCGCTCCGCGTCCGTCAAGGCACTCAGGCGTCGCGGCGCAGCAACGCCGCCAACCCGCCGCCCAGGGCCACCACGACGTAGGCGAGCACCACCGCGCCGGCGCCCCACGGTGACAGCAGGGCGCCCGGCGCCTGCCCCGTCAACTGCGACGCGAGCGACAGCGGCAGCACCGCCACCACCCGGTCGTCCCACGGCGAGGGCAGCATCATCGAGACCATCGGCAGCACGAACAGCAGCCCGGACAGCGTCACCACCGCGCCCGCCGTGGAGCGCAGCAGGAAGCCGAGCCCGAGGCCGACCAGCCCCGTCATGGTCGTCGTCGCCGTGTCGGCCGCCAGCGCGGGCAGCGCCTCGCCGAACGAGTCGAACGCCGCGATGGGCTTGGGCCGGTCACCGGTGATCAGCGCACCCGCCAGGCGCGCCACCAGCGTCGACGCGCCGCCGACGACCGCCGCCACCGCGCCGACGACGGCGACCTTGGCCAGCAGCAGCGCCCTGCGCCGCGGCACCGACGCCAGCGCCGTGCGGATCATGCCGCTGCCGTACTCGGAAGTGACCGCCAGCGCGCCCAGCACGCCGAGGACGAACTGGCCGAACGGCGCCACCATCACCCCCGGGTCGGCCGCGGCGAACTTCGCCTGCCGCTCCGGCGGCTGCACGTCGTAGTCGGCCGTCATCAGGTGGGCCACGAGGATGCCGACCGCGAGCACCAGCAGCAGCGACAGCAGCAGGTAGGCGGTCGAGCGGACGGTCCGGAGCTTGAGGAACTCCGAGGCGAGCACGTCGGTCATCGGTCGGTCCCCCCGGTGCGGTGTTCCGCGCTGTCCTCGGTCAGTTCGAGGTAGGCGTCCTCCAGCGACGCGCTGCGCGGGGTCAGCTCGTGCACGGTGATGCGCCGCTGAGCGGCGTGCTCGCCGATGTCGCGGGCGGTGAGCCCCTGGACGGCGAGCGCGTCGCCCTCCCGGCGGACCGCGGCGCCGTGCCGCTCCAGCGCCTGCGCGAGGCCGTCCTGGTCCGCCGAGCGCACCAGGACGTCGCGCCGGAAGCGGTCGGCCAGGTCCTGCACCGACGCCTCCAGGATCAGCCGGCCGCGGCCGATGACCACCACCCGGTCGGCGGTCAACGCCATCTCGCTCATCAGGTGGCTGGAGACCAGCACCGTGCGCCCCTCGCCGGCGAGGTCGCGCATCAGGTGGCGGATCCACCGGATGCCCTCCGGGTCCAGCCCGTTGACCGGCTCGTCGAACAGCAGGACGCCGGGGTCGCCCAGCAGCGCCGCCGCCACGCCCAGGCGCTGCCTCATGCCCAGCGAGAGGGTGGCGATCCGCCGGTCGGCCACCCCGGCGAGGCCCACCAGCTCCAGGCAGTGGACCACCCGGTCGCGGCCGATGCCGTTGCTGCGGGCCAGCACGCGCAGGTGGTCGTAGGCGCGGCGGCCGCCGTGCGCCGCGCCGGCGTCGAGCAGCGCGCCCACCTCGCGCAGGGGCTTGGCGATGTCGGCGTAGCGGCGGCCGTTGACGAGGGCCTCGCCGCTGGTCGGGCGGTCCAGGCCGAGGACGGCCCGCATGGTGGTGGACTTGCCCGCGCCGTTGGGGCCGAGGAAGCCCGCCACGTAGCCGGGCTTGACCTCGAACGAGAGGCCGTCCACGGCCCGGGCGGAGCCGTAGCGCTTGGTGAGTTCGCGTACTTCGATCACACCGCCGAGCCTTCCGGCGCCGGGGGGCCGCGGGATCGGACGGCGGTCTTGGACCAAGGTCGGACCACGGTCCGATACGGCCGGGCGGGCCCGCCGGCTACCGTTCGGGCGTGAGATCGCGTTTCGCCAGGTGGCTGCCCACCGCTTACCTCTACGCGCTCGACGTGCTCGGCGCCGTCGTGGTGACCGCGGTGTACATGGGGTTCGCCGAGAACAGCGGCGTCCCGCTGTGGTTCGGCTACCTGGTGGCCGTGCTGGTCGGCGCGCCCTTGGCGGTGCGGCGCAAGTGGCCCATGGCGGCGCTGATCGTCGTGGTGACGGCGCAGGACGTCGCTTCCGTGCTGCACATCACGCTGGAGCCTTACATCCCCTCCGCGGCCGCCATGTACATGATGGCGGCCACCGAGCACCGCAAGCGGTCCGTCGGCGCGTTGGTCTTCGCGCTGGTCACGAGCGCCGTGGCGATCCCGCTCGGCGAGCGGTGGCCGGACTCGCTGGGGCTCGCCGCCGTGGTGGCGCTGCTGCTGGGCGGCGCGTGGGCGCTGGGGCGGTCGACCCTGGTGCGGCGGGGCTACGCCGAGCGGGCGCTGGCCGAGCAGGCGTCGCGGGCGGTGGCCGACGAGCGGCTGCGCATCGCGCGGGAGCTGCACGACGTGGTCGCCCACAGCCTGTCGCTGATCACCGTGAAGGCGGGGATCGCGAACCACGTGGCCGAGTCCCGGCCCGAGCAGGCCCGGGAGGCGTTGCAGGTGATCGAAGCCGCCAGCCGGAGCACCCTGGTGGAGATGCGGCGGCTGCTGGGGGTGCTGCGCGCGGAGGACGCCTCGGCGGAGCTGGCGCCCGTGCCGGGCCTGGCGGACCTGCCCGGGCTGGTGGAGCGGGCGGCGCTGGCCGGCGTCCCGGTGGACCTCTCGGTGACCGGCGGTCCCCTGCCCGACGGCGTGGGGCTGACGGTGTTCCGGGTGGTGCAGGAGTCGGTGACCAACGTGGTCAAGCACGCCGCGCCCGCCCGGTGCTCGGTGGTCGTGGCGGTGCAGGAGTCGTCGGTGCGGATCTCGGTGACCGACGACGGGCGCGGGGAACGGGTGCTCACCGGTGGCGGCGGGCACGGGTTGATCGGGATGCGGGAGCGGGTGGCGGTGTACGGGGGGACGTTCTCGGCCGGGCCGATGGGCGGCGGCGGTTTCCGCGTGGCGGCCGAGGTGCCGCTCGCATGAGCTTCGGGCGGACGGACGGCACCGGGACGGACGGCACCGGGGTGGACGGCGCAGGGGCGGACGGCGCAGGGGCGGGCGGCACAGGGATGGACGGCGCAGTGGGGCCGGGAACGGGGGCGGACCCCGTGATCGACGTGGTGGTCGTGGACGACCAGGCGTTGCTGCGGGGCAGCTTCCGGGTGCTGGTGGACTCGACGCCCGGCCTGCGGGTGGTCGGCGAGGCCGGGGACGGCGCGGCGGCGGTGTCCGTGGTGCGCCGCACGTCACCCGACGTGGTGCTGATGGACGTCCGGATGCCGGGCGTGGACGGGATCGCGGCGACGCGGGAGATAGCGTCGTCCTCGACGGCGCGCGTGCTGATCCTGACCACGTTCGACCTGGACGAGTACGTGTACTCGGCGCTGCGGGCCGGCGCCAGCGGGTTCCTGCTGAAGGACACCCCGCCGGCGGAGCTGCTGGCGGCCATCCGGGTGGTGGCGGGCGGCGACGGCCTGCTGTCGCCGTCGGTCACCCGGCGGCTGATCGCCGAGTTCGCGCGGGCGCCCGTGCGCCGGGCGGTGCGGCTGGAGGGGATCACGGACCGGGAGCAGGAGGTCCTGGCGCTGATCGCCCGCGGGCTGTCGAACACCGAGATCACCCGGGAACTGCACCTGTCGGTGGGCACGGTGAAGACGCACATCGGCCGGCTGCTCCACAAGCTCCAGGCCCGCGACCGGGCGCAACTGGTGATCGCCGCGTACGAGTCCGGCCTGGTCACCCCCACCCCGTGAGCCCTCTCCCCCTCGCCCCCCGAAGACCCTCGCCCCCAAAGATCCTCGACCCCCCGAAGGCCCTCGACTCCCGGAAGACCTTCGACCCCGGAAACCCTCGACTCCCGACGCCCCTCAGCTTCCCGACGCCCCTCAGCTTCCCGACGCCGCGGTGTCGGTGCCCCGTGCGACACTGGAACCGGGGGCCGGAGGCCACGCCCGCCCGCGCCGCAGCCCCTGCCGCAGCGCTCGGACCAGCGGTTTCCTCCCCTTCGACCGGTACCTCGGCAACCGACGCACCGGTCCGGCGCACCAGTCAGGCACACCGGCCCGACGCACCGGCAACCGGCGCACCGGCAACCGATGCACCGGCGCCGGCGCCGGCGGTTCCAGCCCCGCGGTCGGGGGCCCCGCGACCGGCCCGCACCGGGTGAGAGGACCGGCGGCCCCACCCGCGCGGCCGACCGCCCCCTGCCGGGCGCGGCGTCGGCCGTCCCCTCGCCACGGGAACCACCGACAAGCGCACCGACCGGAACCGCTCCGAGCCCCGAGCACGAGCAAGCCCCGCACGCCGCAGCGCGCGGGGCTTGCCGTCGGCGTACCGGTCGCCTAGAGGTACTGCCCGGTGTTGGTGGCGGTGTCTATGGCCCGACCCGACTCCTGGTTCTTGCCGGTGACCAGGGTCCGGATGTAGACGATCCGCTCGCCCTTCTTGCCGGAGATGCGCGCCCAGTCGTCCGGGTTCGTCGTGTTCGGCAGGTCCTCGTTCTCCGCGAACTCGTCCACGATCGCGTCGAGCAGGTGCCGCACCGACAGACCCGGCTGCTTGGTGTCCAGCAGGCTCTTGATCGCCGCCTTCTTCGCCCGGTCCACGATGTTCTGGATCATCGCGCCGGAGTTGAAGTCCCGGAAGTACAGGACCTCCTTGTCACCGTTGGCGTAGGTGACCTCCAGGAAGCGGTTCTCCTCCGACTCCTCGTACATGCGCTCGACGGTGTGCTGCACCATGCCGTCGATGCACGCCGCCGGGTCGCCGCCGAACTCGGTCAGGTCGTCGGCGTGGATCGGCAGGTCGGGCGTCAGGTACTTGTTGAAGATGTCCTTCGCGCCCTCGGCGTCCGGGCGCTCGATCTTGATCTTGACGTCCAGCCGGCCCGGCCGCAGGATCGCCGGGTCGATCATGTCCTCGCGGTTGGACGCGCCGATCACGATCACGTTCTCCAGGCCCTCGACGCCGTCGATCTCCGACAGCAGCTGGGGCACGATCGTGGTCTCCACGTCCGACGAGACGCCGCTGCCGCGGGTGCGGAAGATCGAGTCCATCTCGTCGAAGAACACGATCACCGGGGTGCCCTCGGACGCCTTCTCGCGGGCCCGCTGGAAGATCAGCCGGATGTGCCGCTCGGTCTCGCCGACGAACTTGTTGAGCAGCTCCGGGCCCTTGATGTTGAGGAAGTAGCTCTTGGCCTCGCGGTGGTCGTCGCCGCGCGCCGCGGCCACCTGCTTGGCCAACGAGTTCGCCACCGCCTTCGCGATGAGCGTCTTGCCGCAGCCGGGAGGGCCGTAGAGCAGCACGCCCTTGGGCGGGCGCAGCTTGTACTCGCGGAACAGGTCGGCGTGCAGGAAGGGCAGCTCCACCGCGTCGCGGATCTGCTCGATCTGCCTGCCCAGGCCGCCGATGTCGCCGTACTTGACGTCGGGGACCTCCTCCAGCACGAGGTCCTCGACCTCGGCCTTGGGGACCCGCTCGTAGGCGAAGCCCGCCTTCGAGTCGACCAGGAGGGAGTCGCCCGCCTTGAGCGGCGCGTCCATCAGCGGCTGCGCCAGCCACACGACGCGCTCCTCGTCGGCGTGCCCGACGACCAGGGCGCGGCCGATGGAGGACTCCTGCTCGGCCTCCAGGATCTCGCGCAGCGTGCAGACCTCGCCGGTCCGCTCGAAACCGCCGCCCTCGACGACGGTCAGCGCCTCGTTGAGCCGCACCGACTGGCCCAGGACCAGCGACGCCGTCTCGACCGCGGGCGACACCGAGACCCGCATCCGGCGGCCGGAGGTGAACACGTCCACCGTGCCGTCCTCGAACCGCGCCAGGAACACGCCGTACCCGCTGGGTGGCTGGGCCAGCCGGTCGACCTCCTCGCGCAGCGCCAGCAGTTGGCTCCGTGCTTCCCGGAGGGTGTCGATGAGCTTCGTGTTGCGCTCGGTCAGTTGGCTGACGCGCTCCGTCGCCTCCGCCAGCCTCTGCTCCAGCAGACGGGCGTGTCGTGGGGATTCGGTCAGCTTTCGGCGCAGCAACGCGATCTCGTCCTCCAGGAACCTGATCTGCGCCGTCAGCTCACCAGAGTTGTTGCCCTTGTTCAGCTCGCCGCCCTCATCGGGCCGGCTGCCGGGATGACCGTGCTGCATGTCGGCACCCTCCTCCCGTGTTCGTACGACAACGGTACCGGCGATCACCGACAAAAGCGGCCACCCCACGGGTTCCCGAGGGTCGCGTGATCACACATTCCCCCCGCTCGGCGGGATCAACTGCTCCATCCCGGTGCCCGGTGGAACCTCCCACCCACTACCGTGCGTCCCAGTGCGGGGCACCACCCGCGTCCCGGGCGGTGCCCTCTGCTCACCAGCGCAAAGCTCTAGGAGAACGTGATGTCCGTCCCGCCGCAGCAGCCGGGTCCCCACGGTCAGCAGCCGGGTCCGTTCGGCCAACAACCAGGCCAGTTCGGCCCGCAACCGGGGTACGGCCAGCAGCCCGGCGGGTACCCCCCGCCGCCCCAGGGCTTCCCACAAGGTGGGCAGCCCCAGCCCGGCTACGGCCCGCCCCCGGGCGCGTTCCCGCCGCCCGGCCGGCCGGGTCAGCCCGGCCCCGGCCAGCCGCCGCACGGGCAGTTCAACCAGCCCGGGTACGGCCAACCGGGTGGTTTCGGCCCCTACGGCCCGCCGCGGAAGAAGAGCCCCCTGCCCTGGGTCCTGGCCGGCGGCGGCGCGCTGGTGATCGCCGTGGTCGTGGTCCTGCTGCTCACGCTGGGTGGCGGCAACGGCACGCCCAAGGACGCGGCGGAGAGCTTCGCGGCGGCCCTGTCGGGCAAGGACTACGACAAGCTGCGCTCGCTGACCTGCGCCGAGGACCGCAAGGAGATCGACGACCTGCAGAAGGAGTTCAACCCGGACGCCATCAGCCAGGAGATCGAGAAGAACCTCGGCGACATGCCGCCGGAGTTCAGGGAGAAGGCGAAGCAGCTGCAGGAGGCGGCGAAGGACATCAAGCTCGTCGCCACCGTCAACGGCGTCGAGGAGAAGGACGAGACGCACGCGGAGGCCGACATCTCGCTGAAGCTGGAGGGCGTCCCGGACGACCTCAAGGAGCTGATGAGGACCGACCGCAGCGACAAGATCCCCTTCGTCAAGACCGACGACGGCTGGGTGGCCTGCGAGAAGAAGTAAGCCCCCGGTGCCGCGGGAACGGCCCGTGCAGCCCTCGGCTGCACGGGCCGTTCCCGCTGGTCAGCCCTTCGACGGGCGGCGCTGCGGTCGGGGCGGGGTGACGCCGTCGGCCAGCCGGCGCGTGGTCAGCAGGAACGCGGTGTGCCCGATCATCCGGTGCTCGGGGCGCACGGCGAGGCCCACCACGTGCCAGGGGCGAGCCAGCGTCTCCCACGCGTGCGGCTCGGTCCAGTGCTGCTGCTCGCGGATCGCCTCGGTGACCTTCGACAGCTGGGTGGTGGTCGCCACGTACACCACCAGCACGCCGCCGGGGATGAGGCTGCGGGAGACGGCCGGCAGCACGTCCCACGGGGCGAGCATGTCCAGGATCACCCGGTCGACCTCGCCCTCGTGGTCGACGACGTCACCGACGGTGAGCGACCAGTTGCCGGGGCGCTCGCCGAAGAACTGCTCGACGTTGCGGATGGCGTGGTCGGCGTGGTCCTGGCGCACCTCGTAGGAGGTGACGCTGCCCTTCTCCCCCACCGCGCGCAGCAGCGAGCAGGTCAGCGCGCCCGACCCGGCGCCGGCCTCCAGGACGCGGGCGCCGGGGAACACGTCGCCGTACATGACGATCTGCGCCGCGTCCTTGGGGTAGATGACCTGCGCGCCGCGCGGCATGGACAGGACGTAGTCGGCCAGCAGGGGCCGCAGGGCCAGGAACGACGTGCCACCCACCGACGTGACGACCGAGCCCTCGGGCTGCCCGATGAGCTTGTCGTGCGACAGGGCGCCGCGATGGGTGTGGTACTCCTTGCCCGGTTCGAGCACGATCGTGTAGTGCCGTCCCTTCGGGTCGGTCAACTGCACCCGGTCTCCGGGCTGGAACGGACCACTGGCGGTGCTCACCGCGGTGAACCTCCTGGAACAACGTGCGGACAACGGCGCACGATGGTCGCAGAAGGCCCGGCGGCCCAGGTCAGCGGCCTCGTTCCGCGCGTGCGCCGGCTACCGTGGGCAGCGCACCGGCGACGGCGGGCCCGAGCGCCCCGGGCAGCTGCGCCCACGGCGGCAGGTGCAGCACGAGGAACCAGCTCCTGGTGTCCACGTCCAGCGCTGACAACACCAGCGGCACCAGGCCCTGCGGGGCCGGCATGATGATCCCCAGCACCTCACGCATCCCTCTCCCCCTTGCCGGCGAGCAGGCTGCCCGCCTCCTTGACCGAGTAGTAGACGGGCCCCGCCACCAGCCAGATGGCGCCCACGAGCGACATGCCCGACATCTGCCCCCACAGCACCTGCGTGCGCTCGGGCGTGCTCACGACGTGCATCAGCAGCAGCACCACCGCGCCGGCGATGCCCCACGCGAGCAGGAACCTGAACCACTCGCGCCACTCGTAGCGGACCCGCGCCACACCGTGCCGGGGCGGCTTCACCGGCGGCGGACCGCCCGCGAAGCGGTGGGCGAACCGCTGGTCGGCCCAGCGCAGCACGCTGTGCCCGAACGCGACGCTGACCCCCAGGTAGATCGCCGCGAGCCCGTGCACCGCCGTCGCCTCGCCCCCCGACCGCAGGTCGAACGCGGTCGCCGCCAGCAGCACCACGTCCACCAGCGGCGTGCACACCAGGAGCACCGCGCCGGCCTTCGGCCGCCGCAGCACGTACCGGGTGAGCAGACCGGCCCCGAGCACGATCCAGAAACCGACCTCACAAGCGACGATGAGCACGACCATCGGTTCGCCACGACGTCGAGGCTGCTGGTCGGGGGCGGTCCGGCGCGTCGGCGGGCGGACCGATCGGGGGTCATCACTTCGTAGGACGCCCCGGTCGGCGGCGTGTGCTGTGATGCGGTGGTGCAGATCCGCCCGAAGGGCCGCGAGGTGCTCGTCGCGGTCGGTTTCTTCGCCCTCGGGGTGCTGGTCTACCGGCTGGAGCTGGACCTGTTCTTCAGCGCCGAGCAGCCGACCCCGCCGGTCGCGCGCCTGGCCGTCCTCGCCGTCGCGTGCGTCGGGCAGGCGTTCCGCCGCAGCGCCCCGGTGATCGCCCTGGTGGTGGTCACGGCGGCGGTGGCGGTGGACTTCACGCGCGGGCTGAGCATCCCGCTGGTCCTGGTGTTCGTCGACATGCTGTTCGTGGTGTCGCTGGAAGGGCCGCGCCGGCTGCACCGGGCGCTGGTCGGCCTCGTCGCGTCGGGCACGCTGGGGCTGACGCTGGTGCTGGCCCTGCACGGCGACTGGCGGGAGTCGCTCTACGCCGGGTTGCAGGTGTTCTCGCTGGTCTGCGTGCCGGTGTGGTGGGCGACCAACATCCGCCAGCACCGCGACAGCGCCGAGCAGGTGGCCCGGATCGCGGAGCTGGACCGGCGGGCGGCCGTCGGCGCGGAACGCACCCGGATGGCCCGCGACCTGCACGACGTGATCGCCGGGCACCTGTCGGCGATCGCGATCCAGTCCGAGGCGGTGCTGTCCATGCCCGCCGACTCGGAGACCGTGCGCACGGTGCTCCGGTCGGTCCGGGAGAACAGCGTGCGGTCGCTGGCGGAGATGCGCACCATGATCGACGTGCTGCGGGCCGACGACGCGGTGGACGAGCCGGTGACCGTGCGGCTGGCCGACGCGGCGCGGCTGGTCGACTCCGCGCGCGCGGGCGGGCTCGCGGTGGACTTCGCGATGGACGACGTGGACGGGCTGCCGGTGGCCGTGGACCTCGCGGCCTACCGGATCCTGCAGGAGGCGCTGACGAACGCGTTGAAGCACGGCTCGTCCGCCTCGGTGCGGGTGGAGCGGCAGGTCAGGAGGCTGGTCGTGGTGGTGCGGAACACCGCGCGCGACGCGGCCGGGGGAACGGGGACGGGGTTGGTGAGCATGGCGGAGCGCGCGCACGCGGTCGGCGGGGCGTTCACGGCGGGCCGCGACGGCGGCGACTGGCTGGTCCGGGCGGAGCTGCCGCTGTGACCACGGTGCTGGTGGCCGACGACCACGCCGCGATCCGCGCGGGCCTGGTGATGATCCTGGGCGGCGCGGAGGGCATCGAGGTGGTGGGCGAGGCGGCGGACGGCGCGGCGGCCGTGCGGCTGGCCCGGGAGCTGCGGCCCGACGTGGTGCTGATGGACATCCGGATGCCCGGCACCGACGGCATCGCGGCGACCCGGCAGCTGGCCGGCGTGTGCGAGGTGCTGGTGCTGACCACGTTCGACCTGGACGAGTACGTGCACGGCGCGCTGCGGGCGGGCGCGGCGGGGTTCCTGCTCAAGTCGGTGGAGGCGCACGCGCTGGTGGAGGCGGTGCGGCAGGTCGCGGCCGGCGACGGGGTGCTGGCGCCGAGCGTGACGCGGCGGCTGATGCGCGAGTTCGCCTCGGTCGCCCCGCGCCCCCGGCCGGCCGCGCTGGACGCGTTGACCGACCGCGAGGTCGACGTGCTGCGCTGCCTCGGCGAGGGCCTGTCCAATCACCAGATCGGGCGAAAGCTGCACATCGGCGAGACGACCGTCAAGACGCACGTGTCCCGCGTGCTGACCAAGCTGGACCTGCGGTCGCGGGTGCAGGCGGCGATCCTGGCCCAGGAGGCGGGGCTGCTCAGCGACGGTGCAGAGCGGCCTTGAGGTCCTCCCGCCGCAGCACCCCGGCGGGCCGGCCCTCCAGGTCCACCACCAGGTACTCCCAGGCGGCGGTGCCGTGGACGCGCTCGACGACCTCGTCGCCGGTCTCGTTCTCCAGCAGCACGGTCTCCGGCCGGATCGGCACGGCGGCCTGCTCGGCGGGCGCGTGCGGCGAGGTGGCCGCCAGCCGCCGCGCCAGGTCCCGGTCCAGCAGCCCCGCCGCGACCCCGTCCGCGCGCACCAGCACCACGCCCCGCCCGGCCGACGCCGTGAGCGCGCCCGAGACCGGGCTCTCGGCGGGCAGCTGGAGCACCGGGCGGACCAGCTCGCCCAGGGTCAGCCCGGCCGGCCAGGCGCGCTTGCGCTCGGCGGCCGACTCGCCCCGCGCGCCCGCCACCACGAACCACGCGGTGAGCAGGCACACGCCGAAGCGGACCCAGCGGTCCTCGCTGCCCTCCAGCACGCCCCAGACCGCCCACACCACCAGCAGCACGGCCACGACCACGCCACCGACGACCGCGGCCCTCGTGCCCGTCGACCGCCGCCCCGTGGCGGCCCACACGCCGGCGCGGAGGATGCGCCCGCCGTCCAGCGGCAGGCCGGGCAGCAGGTTGAACACGGCCACCGCGGCGTTGGCGAACGCCGTCTGCGCGATCAGCAGCCACACCGCGTCCGGGTGCGGGATCGCCACCGCGGCCAGCGCGAACGCGCCCGCCAGCACGATCGACACCACCGGCCCGGCCGCCGCGATCAGCCCCTCGTGCGCGGGCCTGGTCGGCGTGCGCATCACCTCGGACACCCCGCCCAGCAGGAACAGCCGCAGCCGCCGGACCGGCAGCCCCAGCCGCAGCGCCACCAGGCTGTGCCCCAGCTCGTGGGCGAGGACGGAGAGCCCGAGGAAGATCGCGAACGTGGCCGCGAGCAGCACCCCGGTCAGGCCGCCGGCGCCCGGCGCGATCCGCTCGACCAGCGGGGCGTAGAGCACCACGATCGCCGCCGAGCCCAACCACCAGGAGGGCGCGAGCAGCACCGGTATCCCGGCGGCCCGGAACAGCGGCAGCCCACCGTCCCGACCGACCTGCCGTCGCCAGCTCTCCTTGGTCACCACGTCGAGAGCCTAGGTCCTGGGGTGTGTTGACGCTGTGACCCGCCCATTCACCCCCGCGCGCTGCGACCGCTCCTCCGACACGGCCCCGACCCCGCTCCCCAGCGCCACGCCTCTCAGCACGCTCTCAGCCCCTCAGCACGCTCTCAGCGCCACTGCCCGAATTCGTCGGTGCGCCGTGGTTGTCTGAAAGCAGGGGGGCCACCCAGCGCGAGCACCCCCGCACCGCCGTGCCCACCCGAGTCGCAAAAGCTCGCCAGAGGCCCACCGCCCTGCCCGAGCCGCGCACGGACAAGCGCTCGGCCGCGTCCTTCCACCTGCGTCTCGCCACCTGCTCGCGACACGCCACCCAACCCGCGCCCCACCACCCGACCCGCGGCCCCGCCGCTCCAACACCACGCCCACCACCCCACGTCCCAACCCGCGGCCCCACCACCCCGACACCACGCCCACCGATCCACCGCCCTACCCACGCCCCACCGCCCGACCACGCCTCACCGCCCTACCCACGCCTCACCGACCCACCCACGCCTCACCGACCCACCTCCCGACCCGCGCCCCACCGCCAACCGCACCCCACCGCTCCGGCACCGCCCCCACCGGCCCGCCACCCGGTCCAGGCCACCCCGCGCACCCCCGGTCCCGCCTCGACCGCCCTGATCTTGTCGGGGGTCTGCCCTATCGTTTCCGGCATGGCAGTGCCGACGATCACCGAGCGCCCTGTTCGCAGGCCCGCGCTGTCGCCCTCCCGCGCGGGCGACTTCAAGCAGTGCCCGCTGCTGTACCGCTTCCGCGCGGTCGACCGGCTGCCGGAGAAGCCCACCAAGGCGCAGGTCCGCGGCACGGTCGTGCACGCCGTCCTGGAGGACCTGTTCGGCCTGCCCGCCGCCGAGCGCGTCCCCGAGCGCGCCCGCGAGCTGGTCGCCCCGGCCTGGGCGCGGGTCCGCGCCGAGCGCCCGGAGTTCGCGGACCTGTTCGCCGAGGGCGAGGACGAGGAGCAGCAGCAGTGGCTGGCCTCGGCCGAGGGCCTGCTGGACGGCTACTTCGGCCTGGAGGACCCGCGCCGGTTCGACCCGGACGCCCGCGAGCTGCTGGTCGAGTGGGAGCTGCCGTCCGGGGTGCTGCTGCGCGGCTACGTCGACCGCGTGGACGTGGCGCCGACCGGCGAGATCCGGGTCGTGGACTACAAGACCGGGGCCGCGCCGCGCGAGGTCGGCGAGGCCAAGGCGCTGTTCCAGATGAAGTTCTACGCGCTGGTGCTGTGGCGGCTGCGCGGCGAGGTGCCGCGCCAGCTCCGGCTGATGTACCTGGCCGACCGGCAGGCGCTGGCCTACACGCCCGACGAGGCCGAGCTGAGCCGGTTCGAGCGGACGCTGGAGGCGATCTGGGACGCGATCCTGCGGGCCGCCCGGTCGGGTGACTTCCGGCCGAACCCGAGCCGGCTGTGCGACTACTGCGACCACAAGGCGCGGTGCCCGGCGTTCGACGGCACGCCGCCGCCCTACCCGGGCTGGCCGGACCCGGACGCCGGGCAGGAGACGGCGCTGGACCGGGCGGACTGACGGCGGCGATTCCCCGGCGCCTGCCCTGGGGCTGCCGCGCAGCGCGTTCGACGGTGGCGAAGTCCTCACGCGCCGACAGGGCGAACGCTGCCCGATCGGGCGCACCGCGCAGTCGCTGTGCGTGCGGGAGCGCTGAGCCGGGGTCACGATGGGGTGGTGCAGTTCGCGGACCGGGCCGACGCCGGACGGGTGCTGGCCGAGGCGCTGCGTCCCGGCCGCTGGTGCGACCCGCTGGTGCTGGGCCTGGCGCGCGGCGGCGTCCCGGTGGCGCACGAGGTGGCGCGGGCCCTGGGCGCGGGGCTGGACGTGGCGGTGGCGCGCAAGATCGGCGCGCCCGGCCACCGCGAGTTCGGCGTCGGGGCCGTCACGGCGGACGGCGAGCCGATCTTCGACGCCGACGCGCTGCGGTCGCTGGGGCTGACCCCGGACGACCTCGCCGGGACCTGCGCGGCGGAGCGGCGGGAAGCCCGCCGCCGGCTGGCGGTCTACCGGTCCGGGCGGGCGGCGCGCCTGTCCGGCCGGGACGTGCTGGTCGTGGACGACGGCCTGGCCACCGGTGTCACGGCCCGCGCCGCGCTGCGCGAGGTGCGCTCGCGGGCCCCGCGCCGGCTGGTGCTGGCGGTCCCGGTGGGCGCGGCGCAGGCCCTCCGGCAGCTGCGGGGCGAGGCCGACCGGGTGGTGTGCCCGCACCGGCGGGACGACTTCCGGTCGGTGGGCAGGTTCTACCGGCGGTTCGACCAGACCACCGACGCCGAGGTGCTGGCGCTACTGGAGCAGCACCGCCACGACTGAGAGCGTCACCATCGACAACGCGGTGGAGACCAGCACCACGTCACGCGGCAGGCGGGCGTCGGGGCGGTACTGCGCGGCCAGCACGTACACGTTCTGCGCGGTCGGCAGCGCCGCGCACAGGACGGCCGCCAGCCGCAGCGGGCCGGTCACGCCGAGCGCCAGGCAGGCCAGGAACGTCACGACCGGGTGCAGCAGGAGCTTGAGGCCCACCACCGCGCAGACCCCGGCGCGGGCTTCCCGGTCGGGCGCGCGCATGGCGTTGAGCGACATGCCGAGCACCACCAGCGCCGTGGGCACGCCCGCGGACCCCAACGCCTCGATCGGGTCCATCACCAGTTGCGGCGGTCGCCGGCCGACCGCGCTCAGCGCGACACCCAGCAGCGACGCGAGGATGATCGGGTTGCGCACCGGCAGCGTCAGCAGGGTGCGCGCCGTGCCGCCGCGCCGCCCGGAGCCCACCTCGACCGCGGCCAGCACCGCGGGCATCAGGACCACCGGCTGGAACAGCAGCACCGCCGCCAGGAACGACGAGTCGCCCAGGACGCCGACGGCGACCGGGATGCCGAGGTTGCCGGAGTTGACGTAGGCGCCGGCCACCGCCGCCAGCGCCCGGTCGGGCAGCTCCCGCCGGAACACCTTCGCGTGCAGGAGCAGACCGATCGCGCCGACGACGAACGTCGCGATCACAAAAGCCAGCACGCCCCGGTTGGCCAGCGCGCCGGGATCGCTGTCGAGCAGGGTGGTGAACAGCACGGCCGGCATGGCGAGGTAGAACGCGAACCGGCCGAGCACCGACTCTGCCCGGTCGCCGAGCACCCCGGTGCGGGCCGCGACGAAGCCGATGGCCGTGAGCACCCAGATCGGCACGAAACCGCCGAGCACCCCGGCCACGGGTCACAGGTGCTCGTAGACGTCTTCGAGGGTGAGGCCGCGGCCCAGCATCAGCACCTGCACGCGGTAGAGCAGCTGGGACACCTCTTCGGCCAGCCGCTCGTCGGACTCGTGCTCCGCGGCGATCCAGACCTCGCCCGCCTCCTCCAGCACCTTCTTGCCCTGCGCGTGGACCCCGGCCGCCAGGGCCGCTGCGGTCGCGGAGCCCTCGGGGCGGGTGCGGGCGCGTTCGCTCAGCTCGGCGAACAGCTCGTCGAAGGTCTTCACGGGTGTTGATCCTCGCATCCCCGGGAGAGTGGCCGGAACCCGCCCCGAAAGTGCGTACCCCGAAATCTTGCGGGCCCCGCACTTTTGCCCTAGCTTGATCGCATGGACGACCGAATGGGCTTGCGCGAGCGCAAGAAGCTGCAGACCCGCCAGGCGTTGGGCCGGGCGGCCCTCCGGCTGGCGGTGGAGCGCGGCCCGGAGAACGTCCTGGTGGAGGACATCGCCGCCGCGGTGGGCGTGTCGCCCCGCACGTTCAACAACTACTTCTCCAGCAAGGCCGAGGCGATCGCCTCCCACCACGCCGACCGCGGGCGGGAGCTGGCGGAGCGGGTCCGCCGGCGCCCTCCGGCGGAGTCGGTGTGGGAGTCGGTCCTGGCGGCCGCGCTGGCCCAGTACGACAGCGGCGCCGAACCGCCGGACCAGCAGTGGAGGGCCGGGGTCCGGCTGATGGTGAGCGAGCCGGCGCTGATCGGCGAGTTCCTGCGGGCCGGTTCGGTGGTCGAGCGCGAGCTGGCGCAGGCGATCGCCGAACGCACCCGGACGGACGCGACCACCGACCTCTACCCCAAGCTGGTCGCGGCGTCGGTGGGCGCGGCGATCGAGGTGGCCACCCACCAGTGGCTCACCGCCGACCCACCGGTCCCCCTGGGCGCCCTGGTGCAGGACGCGCTGACGCGGGTGGCGGCCGGCCTGCCGGAGCCATCGACCAGCTGACCCCACCCCGGCCGGCCCTGATCCCAGGGTCTGTTCGACGACACCCGGATCAACGACAGCACAGCCCTCGACGCGGAGGGCTTGACCAACCATGCCCGAGGAGGACCCATGACCACGCACACCGCCACCCGCCCCGACACCGACGCCGTGATCACCGGCGCAGGCCCGAACAGCCCGGTGCCCACCGGTGAGCCGACCCCGGCCGTCGCCCGCCCGACGGTGCTCGGAACCCCGCCGCAGGACGGCGCGCTGCCCACCCTGCCGGTGCCGCGGGGCAGGCCCGAAGAAGCGCCGGAGGCCGACGTCGGGGCGGAGGCCCTGCGCGGGCACGAGACCCGCGGCTCCACCCGGCCCGACGACCACGCGTCCGTGGGTGTGCTGTGGCCGGCAGCCCTCCACCGCGCCGAACGCGGCGTCTGCGCGTTCGGCGCGTTCCACCCGGCGCTCTACCGCATCACGATGATCGAGTGGGGTGACACCGGCCTGACCGACACCGACGCCATGCCGCCGGCCGAACTGCGGGCGGCGGCCCGGCGAGTCCTGGGCATCGACCTGCCGATGAGCGACCACCCACCACCGGTCGTCGATCGGGGACCACCCACCGACCACCGGCCGAAGTCGGCAGCCAGGGTCGGCGACCGGGGTCAGCGGCCGGGGTCGACGGCCGGTGATCGGCCCACGGTCACAGCCCGAACTTCGGGTTGGTGAAGGGCCAGTCGCGGGCGATCCACTCGGGGACGAAGGCGTCCAGCCTGCGTTCGAGATCGGTGCCGACGTGCTCATCGACCACCCACCAGGAGATGAGCGCGTCCTCGGCCGGGTCGATGTAGACGCAGCCGAGCAGAGCGGTCTCGTCGTGGTCGAACAGCGCGTAGTTGAACGACTGGTGCGCCTCGGCTTCGCGCTCGTGGCGGGCGAGGTCGGCGCGGTCCTCCTCGTAGGTCATCGTCGTGGGCGGCCAGCGCCACTCCTCGCCGTAGAGGGACCAGAGCCGTTCCCTCGAACCCATGACGGCCGGGTAGTCGAGGTCCACATCGGACTCCCGGATCGGCCTCAGGTGGTGGCCCGTCCCCAGGTCGACGCGGGTGGGGTGGGCGAAGTCGGGTGGCAGCCAGGACATGCCGGGATTCTGCGATAACGGGGGTGGAATCGCCACATCACTTACCGGGGCCGGATTCAGGGGGCCGCGCACGAGCAGCCGGATGCGAACGACCGGCCTTGAGCTGCCGGGCCCGAACGGCCGGGAATGCCGCCGGTAAACCGGTGGCGTGACGAGAGGAGGTACGTCGACACTGCACTGATGGGCTTGTCCGACGGGCTGGTGCTGCGCACCGCGGAGCCGCAGTACCTAGACCAGATCGGCGCGTTGCTGGCCGAGCGCGGCGAGCCCGAGGACGCGGTGGACCACCGGTTGGTGGTGGAGGACCCGGACGCCGGGTGGGAGGCGTGCGCGGTCGTCGTGGACGGGGACCGCGTGGTTTCCACCGCCACCCTGCTGGACGAGACGCTGGTCCTGGACGGGGTCGAGATCCCGGCTGGGCAGGTCGAGCTGGTGGCGACGCACCGCGACTACGAGGGGCGCGGGCTGGTCCGGGCGTTGATGGGCTGGGCGCACGAGCGGTCGGCGGCGCGCGGGCAGCTGGTGAACGTGATGCACGGCATCCCGTACTTCTACCGGCAGTTCGGCTACACGTACGCGATCCCGATCGCGGCGACCCGACCGGTGGTCGGCACGCCGCCGGTTTCCCGGGCCACCGTGCGCGAAGCCACGGTGGACGACATCCCCGCCATGGCGCGGCTGCAAGCCGTGGAACAGGCGTGCGCGGACCTGTGGATGCCGCACGCGCCGGCGCTGTGGCGGTGGCTGGTGGCCCGTGGCGGCTCCGCGCAGTGGCTGGTGGAGCGCGACGGGGTGCCCGTGGGCACCGGCCGCTCGACACCACCCCAGGAAGGCGTGCAGCTGAGCGAGGTGGCGGCGGTGGACGCCGACGCCGTGCACGCGCTGCTCGCCCACACCGGGGCCACGAGCGCAAACGAGCGCCCCGGCACGGTGGCGGGCCGGGCGTTGGAGCCGTTCCTCGGGCCGGCGGCCGGCGACGCGAACTCGTACTACGTGCGCGTCGCCGACCCGGTCGCCCTGCTGGAGCACCTGCGCCCGGTGTTGGGGCGGCGGCTGGCCCGTTCTCCCTTCGCCGACGCGGAGGGCGAGGCGGTCGTGTCGTTCTACCGCTCGCACGTCCGGCTGCCGTACCGGGCGGGCGGGGTGGGGCCGGTCGTCCCCGGCGGCACCATGCAGGCCCCAGGGGCAGCAGGCGGTGCCGGCGTGGCGCCGGACATGGTGGCGTCGCTGCTATTCGGCCCGCACGGCCTGCGTGGCCTCACCACGCGGTTCCCCGACGTCTACCCCGGACCCAACACCGACCTGATGCACACCCTCTTCCCACCCGTGCGCAGCGACATCCTGACGTTCTACGTGCCGTGACGGGCGAGGCCGTGCCGAGGGCGGGCCTGACGCGACCGCCGCCCCCTCGGCAGACTGGTGCTGTGTCCGACTTCGCCCGAGTGCTGTCCACGCTGCGGCAGGTCCGCGGCATCAGTCCGTTCTTCGCCCTGGACGTCGGCCGCCCGGAAACCGGCGCGGCCGAGGACGAGTGGCGGTCCGGGGACGCCCTGCTCGACGGGTCGGCGTTGCCGGGCACGCTGCGGGTGATCGCGCAGCGGTACCGGACCGGGGAGGCCCGGGTCGCCGCGTCGCTGTTCTTCCTCAGCTACACCGCCCGGCTGCTGTGCCCGACGGTCGCCGCTCATGCCGTGGGCGGGGTCGTGCCCGACATCCGGCCGGGCAACCTGTGGTGGCACTACGGGCCGGACGGGCTGCGGGTGCGGATCGCGGAACCGGTCGCGGGTGTGGGCATCGCCGAGTCGCTGGAGCCGGTGGTGGCGGCCGTGCGCGACCTCGTGCCGGTGGCGCGGGGGCTGCTGTGGGGCAACGCCGCGTCCTCGATCGCGGGCGCGCTGCGCACGGTTTCCCGCAGCGGCATCGCGTCCGCCGAGGACTGCCTGGCGCTGGGCGGGCGGCTGCTGGGCGAGCCGCCGTTCCGGGGGTCGGGCGATTTCCTCCCGTTCCCCGGCGAGGTGGCGTTCCGGCGGCGCAGCTGCTGCCTGTACTACCGCCTCGACGGCGGTGGGACGTGCGGCGACTGCCCCCTGCCCGCCGCCTGAGACCCCCGCACCTGCCCGTCGGCGGTCTTCCGCCCCTGCGCCCACCCGTCCTCCGACGACCGCACCCGACCCCTGTCCTGACCGGCCTCCCCCGCCCGCGCCGGCCTTCGGCGGCTCGCATCGGACCTCCGACAGCTCGCACAGGGTCCCGGCGGTCCGAAACACCGGGTCCCGGCGGTCCGGTCACCGCGTCCCGGCGGCCCCGGGTCGGGTCCTCGGCGAGTCCGGGTGGAGTGGACAACAACCTGTACGGCCGGTTGTGCCGGTGTGCCCTGCGCATCTACCGTTCCACCGCCGCAGTGGACGGGAAGCCGGTGGGAATCCGGCGCGGTCCTCGCCACTGTGACCGGGGAGCCAACCCGCCGAGAACGTCACTGGCCGCGGTGCGGCTGGGAAGACGCGGGGACGGTGTCGATCCGGGAGTCAGGAGACCGGCTGCGGCACGTGATGTTGTTGACCTTCCACGAGGTATGGAGGAGGCCGTCATGACGAGCCCCGCGCACCCCCGTTCCATCCCCATCCCCCGGTGGGCCTACGCCGTCGCTCTCGTCGCGCTGGTGGTGACCTGGCTGGTGCTCCAGGAGAACGGTGTCGCCCTCGGCCACGCCGCCGAGTCGCTGCACGAGTTCTTCCACGACGGCCGGCACGCCCTCGGCGTGCCGTGCCACTAGGGGCCACCGTGACCACTTACAAGAGCGTGCTGCTGCGCGGGATCGGCGCCGGCGGCATCGCGGGGCTGCTCGCTGGCCTCGTCGGCCTCCTCGTCGTGGAGGTGCCGATCCGGGCGGCGTTGGCCGTGGAGGAGGCCCGCGCGGTCGCCGAGCCGGCCGAGGCCGGTGGGCACGACCACGGCGAGCTGTTCGGCCGGGGCGCCCAGGTGGTGGGCGGCGTCCTCGCGGCGGTGATCGTCGGCCTGGCGGTCGGCGCGCTGTTCGCCACCGCTTACGCGGGCTCGCGCCGCTGGTTCACCGACCGCACCCCGTTCGGCCGCAGCGTGTGGCTGGCGGCGGCGGTGTTCGGCGCGGCGGCGCTGCTGCCGGCGGTGAAGTACCCGGCGAACCCGCCCGCGGTGGGCGACCCGGGCACGGTCGACTACCGCACGGTGCTCTACCTGGGCCTCATCGCGGCGGGCCTGCTGGTGGTGTTCGGCGGCAGCTACCTGGCGTCCCGGCTGGGGAGCCTGAGCCGCCCGGTGCGGTCCACGGTGGTCGGGCTGGCCGTGGCGGCGGGGTTCGTGGTGGTGCTGCTGGTGTTCCCGGCCCCGCCGGACGCGATCCCGGCGGACATGCCGGTGGCCGTCCTGTGGGAGTTCCGCCTCGCCTCGCTGGCCGAGACGGCCACGCTGTGGCTGGGGCTGGGCGTCGTGTTCGGCCTGCTGGTCGACCCGGCCGTGCGCAGCGCGCCCGGGGCCGACGTCCGCACCACCTGACCGGGACCCGTCCTCGGACCCCACTCACCCTAGGTCGAGGGCACGGGTGACCTCCGGAGGTCACCCGCCGTCGCGGCCGGCGCGGGTGACGACCTGCGGACGCCGGTCGCCCCGAGCGGGTTCACGCCCGCTCGGGGCGACCGGACGACTGCCACCAGCCACCCGCCCCGGCGGCCTCCTGGTCGGTCGTCCCGACCCGTCACCCCGGCGCCGGGTCGGCCGAGCCGGGCCTTGCCGAGTCAGGCCGAGCCGAGCAGGGTCGGGTCGATCAGGTCCCGTCCGGGCGCAGGGCGGTGAGCACCTGCAGGTCCACCCCGACCAGGGACTCGCGGAAGATCCGCCGCTCCCCCGACGGCACGGGCACGTCGCACGGCACGACCAGGACCGTGCACCCCGCCGCCACCGCCGACGCCACCCCGGTCGGCGAGTCCTCGACGGCCACGCACGCCGGCGCGGCCACGCCCAGCAGCCGCGCCGCCTTCAGGTACGGGTCGGGCAGCGGCTTGTTGCGCCCCTCGACCTCGTCGCCGCACACCGTCACGTCGAACAGGTCCCGGCCGATCGTGTCCAGGGCCACCTCGGTCAGCGCCCGCTCGGTGGACGTCACCAGCGCCATCGGCACCCCGGCCGAGCGCACGGCCCGCAACGCCTCCTGCGCGCCCGGCCGCCACGGCAGCCCCGCCCGGAACACCTCCTCGGTGCGGCGCATGATCCAGGCCGCGCCGTCGGCCGTCTCCTCCTCCGTCGGCGTGATGCCCACCTCGGCGAACAGCAGCGCCATCGTGGTCGGCACGTTGGTGCCGACCATCGCCTGCCGGGTGGCCGGCGACAGCGCCCCGCCCAGCTTCTCCGCGAACTCGTACAGCGGGATGTCCCACAGCTTCTCCGAGTCCAGCAGCGTGCCGTCCATGTCCCACAGCACCGCTTCGACGCCCACCGCGCCTCCTCCTCCAGTCCGCCCGCACCTCGCCGATCCGCGCACCCGCCCCGGTCGGCCCCTCGTCCGCACACACCGCCGGCCCGTCGCGCGGCACGGCGGGAACCGGCCCCGGCGACCCTGCCGGAACCGGTTCAGCCTTCGGTGGTCACGCGTTGAAGTACTTCGCCTCGGGGTGGTGCGCCACGAACGCGTCGGTGGACTGCTCGGGGTGCAGCTGCAGCTCCTCGGACAGCCGCACGCCGATGCGGTCGGGCTCCAGCAGCTCGACGACCTTGACGCGGTCCTCCATGTCCGGGCACGCGCCGTAGCCCAGCGAGTAGCGCGCGCCCCGGTAGCCGAGCTTGAAGAACTCCTCCACGTCGTCCGGGTCCTCCGCCGACAGCGCCGTGCCGTTGGACCAGCGCAGCTCCTCGCGGACGCGCCGGTGCCAGTACTCGGCCAGCGCCTCGGTCAGCTGGACGCCCAGGCCGTGCACCTCCAGGTACTCGCGATAGGAGTCCTTGGCGAACAGCTCGTTGGCGTAGTCGGCGATCGGCTGGCCCATGGTGACCAGGTGGAACGCGATGACGTCGACCTCGCCGGACTCGCGGGGCCGCCAGAAGTCGGCCAGGCACAGCCTGCGGTCGCGCTTCTGGCGGGGGAAGGTGAACCGCAGGCGCTCCGGCGAGTCGGGCGCGGGCTCCCGCAGCACCACCAGCGAGTCACCCTCGGACACGCACGGGAAGTAGCCGTAGACCACCGCCGCGTGCGCCAGCACGCCTTCGGTGGCCAGCCGGTCCAGCCAGTACCGCAGGCGCGGCCTGCCCTCGGTCTCGACCAGCTCCTCGTAGGTGGGCCCGCCGCCGCGCGAGCCCTTGAGCCCCCACTGGCCCATGAACGTGGCGCGCTCGTCCAGCATCGCCGAGTAGTCCGCCAGCGGCACGCCCTTGACCACGCGCGTGCCCCAGAACGGCGGCGTCGGGATCGGCACGTCCACGGCCACGTCGGAGCGGCCGACCTCGACCGGCTCCTCCTGCGCGGCCTTGCGCTCGGCGGCGATGCGCAGCGACCGCTCGCGGCGCGCCTTGCGCTCGGCGGCCTTGCGCTCGGCCTCCGGGTCGACCGGCGGCGCCTCACCGCGCTTGGCGGCCATGATGGCGTCCATCAGCCGCAGGCCCTCGAAGGCGTCGCGCGCGTACCGGACGTCGCCCAGGTACAGCTCGGTCAGGTCGTTCTCGACGTACGCCCTGGTCAGGGCCGCGCCGCCGAGCAGGACCGGCCACCGCGCGGAGACGCCGCGCGAGTTCATCTCCTCCAGGTTCTCCTTCATGATCACCGTGGACTTGACCAGCAGGCCGGACATGCCGATGGCGTCGGCGCGGTGCTCCTCGGCGGCGTCGAGGATGGCGTTGATCGGCTGCTTGATGCCGATGTTGACGACCTCGTAGCCGTTGTTGGACAGGATGATGTCGACCAGGTTCTTGCCGATGTCGTGCACGTCGCCCTTGACCGTGGCCAGCACGATGCGGCCCTTGCCGCCGTCGTCGGAGCGCTCCATGTGCGGCTCCAGGTAGGCGACTGCGGTCTTCATGACCTCCGCCGACTGGAGCACGAACGGCAGCTGCATCTGGCCGGAGCCGAACAGCTCGCCGACCGTCTTCATGCCCGACAGCAGGGTGTCGTTGATGATCTGCAGCGCCGGGCGCTGCGCGAGCGCCTCCTCCAGGTCGGCCTCCAGGCCGTTGCGCTCGCCGTCCACGATCCGCCGCTCCAGCCGCGCGAACAGCGGCAGCGCCGCCAGCTCCTCGGCGCGCGAAGCCTTGCTGGAGGACATGCTGACGCCCTCGAACAGCTCCATCAGCCGCTGGAGCGGGTCGTAGCCCTCGCGGCGGCGGTCGTAGACGAGGTCCAGCGCCACCGCGCGCTGCTCGTCGGGGATGCGCGCCATCGGGATGATCTTCGACGCGTGCACGATCGCGGTGTCCAGGCCCGCCTGCACGCACTCGTGCAGGAACACCGAGTTCAGCACCTGCCGGGCGGCCGGGTTGAGGCCGAACGACACGTTGGAGATGCCCAGCGTGGTCTGCACCTCGGGGTAGCGGCGCTTCAGCTCGCGGATCGCGTTGATGGTCTCCAGGCCGTCCTTGCGCACCTCCTCCTGCCCGGTGGAGATGGGGAAGGTGAGGGTGTCGATGATGATGTCGCCGGTGCGGACGCCCCAGTTCGTCGTCAGGTCCTCGATCAGGCGGGTGGCGACGCGCACCTTCCACTCGGCGGTGCGGGCCTGGCCCTGCTCGTCGATGCACAGGCCGACGACCGCCGCGCCGTGCTCGGACACCAGCCGCATGATCCGCTGGAACCGCGAGTCGGGGCCGTCGCCGTCCTCGTAGTTGACCGAGTTGACGGCGCTGCGCCCGCCCAGGCACTCCAGGCCGGCCTGGAGCACCTCCGGCTCGGTGGAGTCGAGCATGATCGGCAGCGTGGACGCGGTGGCCAGCCGGCTCGCGAGCTGGCGCATGTCGCCCGCGCCGTCGCGGCCCACGTAGTCGACGTTGAGGTCGAGCACGTGCGCGCCGTCGCGGGTCTGGTCGCGGGCGATCTCGACGCAGTCCTCGAACCGCTCGGCCAGCATCGCCTCGCGGAACGCCTTGGAGCCGTTGGCGTTGGTGCGCTCGCCGATCATCAGCACGGACGCGTCCTGGCGGAACGGCACGGCCTGGTAGAGCGAGGAGACGCCCGGCTCGGGCCGGGGGCGGCGGGTGCTGGGCCCGAGGTCGCGCACGGCGTCGACGACCTGGCGGACGTGCTCGGCGGTGGTGCCGCAGCAGCCGCCGACCAGCCGCGCGCCGAACTCGGTGACGAACCCGCTCAGCGCGGCGGCCAGCTCCTCGGGCGTGAGCGGGTAGACCGCGCCGCGCGGGCCCAGCTCGGGCAGGCCGGCGTTGGGCATGACCGACAGCGGGATGCGGGCGTGCTTGGCCAGCTGGCGCAGGTGCTCGCTCATCTCGGCCGGGCCGGTGGCGCAGTTCAGCCCGATCAGGTCGATGCCCAGCGGCTCCAGCGCGGTCAGGGCGGCCCCGATCTCGGAGCCGAGCAGCATCGTGCCGGTGGTCTCGACCGTGACCTGGGCGATGATCGGCACCGCGATGCCCTCGGCGGCCATGGCGCGCTTCGCGCCGATGACCGACGCCTTGGTCTGCAGCAGGTCCTGCGAGGTCTCGACGATCACCGCGTCGACGCCGCCGAGCAGCAGGCCGCGCACCTGCTCGACGTAGGCGTCGCGCAGGGTGGCGTAGGGGGCGTGGCCGAGGGTGGGCAGCTTGGTGCCGGGGCCGACCGAGCCGAGCACGAACCGGGGCCGGCCGGGCTCGGCGAACTCGTCGGCGGTCTCGCGGGCCAGCTCCGCGCCGCGCCGCGACAGGTCGAAGATCCGGTCCTCGATGCCGTACTCGGCCAGGTTGGCGAGGTTGGCCCCGAAGGTGTTGGTCTCCACGGCGTCGGCGCCCACCGACAGGTAGCCTCGGTGGACTTGCCGCACGACGTCGGGCCTGGTCACGTTCAGGATCTCGTTGCAACCCTCGTGACCTGCGAAGTCGTCCAGGCTGAGATCGGCGGACTGGAGCATGGTGCCCATCGCGCCGTCCGCGACGACCACGCGGTCGGCGAGTGCGTCCAGCAGGGGTGACGAGACACGATCCGGCATGGGCCAAGCCTACGGCGTCGGGTGCGCGGCGGTGGTCGTAGGCTGACCCGGTGACCGATCCGGACCAGGCCGCCAAGACCCCCTCCGACCCCCGCAAACCGCTCACCAACCCGATCATGGTGGCGGCGTTCGAGGGGTGGAACGACGCTGGAGACGCTGCCAGCACGGCGATCGAGCACCTGCAACTCACCTGGGACGCGACGCCGCTGGCCGAGGTGGATCCGGACGACTACTACGACTTCCAAGTGACGCGCCCCACAGTCCGCATGGTGGACGGGATCACCCGACGGGTTGAATTCCCGACCACGCGGCTGTCCGTCTGCCGCCCGCCGGGCTCGTCGACGGACGTGGTGCTGGTGCACGGCATCGAGCCGAACATGCGGTGGCGCCGGTTCACCGGGGAGCTGCTCGGCCACATCGAGGACCTCGGGATCACCACCGTGGTGACGCTGGGCGCGCTGCTGATGGACACCCCGCACACCCGCCCGGTGCCGGTGACCGGCACCGCCTACGACGCGGCGGCGGCGGCCAAGTTCGGCCTGGAGCGGTCCCGCTACGAGGGCCCGACGGGCATCGTGGGCGTGTTCCAGGACCTGTGCGTGCAGGCGGGCGTGCCCGCCATCTCGTTCTGGGCCGCCGTGCCGCACTACGTGTCGCAGCCGCCCTCGCCCAAGGCGACCCTGGCCCTGCTGCACCGGGTCGAGGAGGTGCTGGACGTGGAGGTGCCGCTGGGCGCGCTGCCCGAGCAGGCCGAGGAGTGGGAGCGCACGGTCAGCGAGATGGCCGACGAGGACGAGGACGTGCGCAACTACGTGCGGGCGCTGGAGGAGCGCGGTGACGCGGAGATCGAGATCACCGAAGCCAGCGGTGACGCGATCGCGGCGGAGTTCGAGCGCTACCTGAGGCGGCGCGGGCGCGGCCCGGGGCGCGGGCCCGCGGGGCTCTGACCCGGTGCTGCCCGCCCGGCCGCCGGCGCGGGGGC
>Ga0196958_10000030_pt1 | contig 76532 bp, 71 predicted proteins | sample S1v_10metaG_FD_148654 | JGI IMG/M metagenome (GOLD analysis project Ga0196958, IMG submission 148654) | Soil microbial communities from Anza Borrego desert, Southern California, United States - S1+v_10 | ecosystem: Environmental > Terrestrial > Soil > Desert | place: USA: California | collected... | reverse complement strand
CGCCGCGCCGGCCCTGCCCGCCGCGCCGGCCCTGCCGGCGGCGCCCGTGCTGCCCGCCACGCCGGAGCTGCCGGCCGCGGCGGAGGTCCGCGACCTCTCCGCGCCGGCGCCCACCGCGCCGCTGCCCGGCGTCCCCGTGCTCACGCCGGGCGTCCAGTCGCCCGCCCTGCCCACCCTGCCGGCGGACGCCGCCGGCCTGCCCAGCCTGGGCTGACCACAGCCACAACCACAGCCACCGCCCGCCACCGGACCGCTCCGGGGCGGGCGGTGGCGGTGCGCGCTCAGCCCCCGGCCATGTCCCGCACCAGCAGGGCCACGTGCAGCGACAGGACGGACTCCGGGTCCTCCAGCGAGACGCCGAGCACCTGCTCGATGCGGGCCAGCTGCTGGTAGTAGGCGGTGCGCGAGAGGTGGGCGGCGGCGGCCGCGGCGGACTTGTTGCCGCCGTGCTCGCAGTAGTGGCGCAGCAGCTCCACCAGCCTGCTGCCCTGGCCGTCGTCCCGCGCGACCAGGGCGCCCAGCTCGCGGTCGGCGAACGCCCGCACCCGCTCGTCCTCGCGCAGCAGGTGCAGCAGCCCGCGCAGCCGGACGTCGTCGAGCCGGTGGTAGAGGCGGGTGCCCGGCGACCGCAGCGCCGCGCCCGCGACGTGCGCGGCCTCGGCCAGGCTGCGCCGCACGTCCGGCAGGGCGGACACGGTCGTGCCCACGGCGATCACCACCGGCAGCGGGTGCGGCGTCGCGGCGGCCGTGCGGTGCACCTCGCGGGCCAGCCGGCGCAGCACCCCGTCCATCCCCGCCGCCGGCGGCAGCGACAGCAGCGCCCGCACGCTCGTGTCGTCCACGACCCCGACCAGCGCGGGCACGGTCACCCGGCGGGTCGCCGTCGCGGTCGCCTCCGCCAGGTCGCGCAGCACCTCCTGGGTCGCCAGCGCCTGCGCGGGCGCGGCGGCGGCCCCGGGCCGGATGGCGACGCCGACGAGCTGGCGCCGCTCCAGCGGCACGCCCAGCGCCGCCGCCCGCGTCGGCAGGTCCTGCGGCGGGCGGTCGAGCAGCTGGGTGAGCAGGGTGCGGTGGGTCTGCCGCTCCAGCGACTCCCGGTCCCGCGCCACCAGCCGGTGCACGGCCAGCGCCGACGCCGCGCGCTCGGCCACCACCACGTGCCGGTGCGGCGGCGGCTCGGGCGACAGCAGCACCAGCCTGCCCCAGTCCGCGCCGCGCGCGCCGACGATGGTCACCAGCCAGCCCGCGCCCCCGTGGTAGGCGGTCCGCTCGGGCGCCGTCACCGCCCGCGAGCGGGCGCCCCAGTCGGCCAGCAGCGAGGTCGGGTCCTGCCCGGCCGCGTCGTAGGCCAGCACGTCGTGCCCCAGCGTCTCCAGCACGACCGGCAGGCCGGAGGTGCGGGCCACCTCGCGCAGCACCTCGGCGGGCTCGGCGCCGGCGACGGTGAGCGCGGTGAACGCCTCGTGCACCTGCTCGGCCGCCCGCAGCTCGGCCAGCTGCGCGTCCACGATCAGCGCGACGACTGCCTCGGTGACCGACACGAACCGGGTCTCCCGCGCCAGCACCACCAGCGGCAGGCCGTGCCGCTCGGCGGCGGCCACCAGCGCGCCCGGCACCGCCTCGCTCCACCGCCGCACCAGTTCGACGACCAGCCCGGCGGCGCCCACCGCCGCCAGGTCCGCCACGTAGCCGGCCAGCCCCTCGGGGTCCTCGGGCAGGGCGATGCCGGTGGTCAGCACCAGTTCGCCGCCGCGCAGCAGGTGGGCGATGTCGGCGATCTCGGCCGCGTGCACCCAGCGGACCCGGCGCCCCAGGCCGGCCGCACCCGCGACGACGCGCGGCTCGCCGCGCTGGACCACCGGCAGGGCGAGCGCTTCGGCCACCGTGGGGTACATGGACACACCGTAATGCGATCAGCCGAAAAGCGGTACAGGTTGTCCATGGCGGTGGCGTGCGGTCCCGACCAGACTCCTGCACCAGGACGCCCTGTCGAGGAGGACGCGATGGCACCAGAACGCGGGCACGCCGAGCTGCTGGCCCGGCACCGGGCCGTGCTGCCCGAGTGGCTGGCCCTCTACTACGAACAGCCCATCGAGCTGGCGAGCGCCGCGGGGCGGCGGGTGACCGACCGCGAGGGCCGCACCTACCTCGACTTCTTCGCCGGCATCCTGACCAACGCGATCGGCTACGACGTGGCCGAGATCAGCGACGCGGTCCGGGCCCAGGTCGACACCGGCGTGCTGCACAGCTCGACGCTGTACCTGATCCGGTCGCAGGTCGAGCTGGCGGAGCGGATCGCGGAGCTGTCCGGCATCCCGGACGCGAAGGTGTTCTTCACCAACTCCGGCACCGAGGCCAACGAGACGGCGCTGGTGCTGGCCACCCGGTTCCGCCGCAGCGACCAGGTGCTGGCGCTGCGCAACTCCTACCACGGCCGGTCGTTCGCGAGCATGGCCGTCACCGGCAACCGGGGCTGGTCGGCGTCCTCGCTCAGCCCGCTGAAGGTGGGCTGGGTGCACGGCGGCTACCGCTACCGCAGCCCGTTCCGGGACCTGTCCGACGCCGACTACGTCAAGGCGTGCGTGGCGGACCTGCGCGAGGTGATCGAGACGACCACGGCGGGCGACGTGGCGTGCATGCTGGCGGAGCCGATCCAGGGCGTCGGCGGGTTCGCCACGCCGCCGGACGGGTTGTTCGGCGCGTTCAAGGAGGTCCTCGACGAGTACGGCATCCTGTTCGTCTCCGACGAGGTGCAGACCGGGTGGGGCCGCACGGGCGGGCACTTCTGGGGCATCCAGGCGCACGGCGTCACGCCGGACGCGATGACCTTCGCCAAGGGGCTGGGCAACGGCCTGGTGATCGGCGGCGTGGTCGCGCGGGCCGAGCTGATGGACTGCCTGACCGCCAACTCGATCTCCACCTTCGGCGGCAACCCGGTGTCCACGGCCGGCGCGCTGGCGACGCTGGACTACCTGCTGGACAACGACCTGCAGGCCAACGCGGCGAAGATGGGCGAGCGGCTGCTCGACGGGCTGCGCGCGCTCGCGCGGGACCGCCCGGCGGTCGGCGACGTGCGGGGCAAGGGCCTGATGGTCGGCGTCGAGCTGGTCGGTCCGGGCGGCGAACCGGATCCGGCGGCGGCGGTGGCGGCGCTGGAGGGCGCCCGCGAGCGCGGGCTGCTGGTGGGCAAGGGCGGCCTGTACGGCAACGTGATCCGGCTGGCGCCGCCGATGACCGTGACGGAGGACGAGGTGGCCGAGGCGCTGGGAATCCTGGGGGCGGTGCTGTGAGGATCACCCACCGGATCGGCGGGAAGCCCTGGGCGGGCGAGGCCGCCCGCGGCGGCGAGGTCTACGACCCGGCCACCGGCCGGGTCGCGGCCCGGGTCGACTTCGCGACCGCGGCGGTCGTGGACGAGGCGGTCGGGGCGGCGCGCGCGGCGTTCTCCGACTGGCGCGACGCCTCCCTGGCCAAGCGGGCGAACGTGATGTTCGCCTTCCGCGAGCTGCTCAACGCCCGCAAGGACGAGCTGGCCGCGATCGTGACCGCCGAGCACGGCAAGGTGCTGTCCGACGCGGCGGGCGAGGTGCAGCGCGGGCTGGAGGCGGTCGAGTTCGCCTGCGGCATCCCGCACCTGCTCAAGGGCGGGTTCAGCGAGAACGCCTCCACGAGGGTCGACGTGTACTCCCTGCACCAGCCGCTGGGCGTGGTCGGCGTGGTCTCGCCGTTCAACTTCCCGGCCATGGTGCCGCTGTGGTTCGTGCCCAACGCGATCGCGTGCGGCAACGCGGTGGTGCTCAAGCCGTCGGAGAAGGACCCGTCGGCGGCGGTGTTCCTCGCCGAGCTGTTCGCCGAGGCCGGGCTGCCCGACGGCGTGCTCAACGTCGTGCACGGCGACAAGGAGGCGGTGGACCGCGTCCTGGAGCACCCGGACGTGAAGGCGGTGTCGTTCGTCGGCTCCACGCCGATCGCCCGCTACGTCTACGAGACCGGCACGCGGCACGGCAAGCGCGTGCAGGCGTTGGGCGGGGCCAAGAACCACATGGTGGTGCTGCCCGACGCGGACCTCGACCTGGCCGCCGACGCGGCGGTCTCGGCGGGGTTCGGCTCGGCGGGGGAGCGGTGCATGGCGATCTCGGTCGTGGTGGCCGTCGACCCGGTGGGCGACGACCTGGTGGCCCGGATCGGGGACCGCATCGCCCGGCTGCGCGTCGGCGACGGCCGCCGCCCCGGCTGCGAGATGGGGCCGCTGGTGACCGGGGCGCACCGCGACCGGGTGGCGTCCTATGTGGACGCCGGTGTCGCGGAGGGCGCCGAGCTGGTGGTCGACGGGCGCGGGCGCCCGGTCGACGGTGACGCGAACGGCTTCTGGTTGGGCCCCACGCTGTTCGACCGCGTGGGCACCGGCATGTCGGTCTACCGCGACGAGATCTTCGGCCCGGTGCTGTCGGTGCTGCGGGCGTCGTCGTACGACGAGGCGGTGGCGGTGGTCAACGCCAACCCCTACGGCAACGGCACGGCCGTCTTCACCAACGACGGCGGCGCGGCGCGGCGGTTCCAGAACGAGGTCGAGGTCGGCATGGTCGGCGTGAACGTGCCGATCCCGGTGCCGGTGGCCTACTACTCGTTCGGCGGCTGGAAGGACTCCCTGTTCGGCGACTCGCACGCCTACGGCCCGGAGGGCGTGCACTTCTTCACCCGCACCAAGGTCGTCACCGGCCGCTGGCCCGACCCGTCGCACGGCGGCGTCAACCTCGGGTTCCCGCGGAACACCTGAGCGCGCGGTCCACCGGTCCCCGCGCGGGACCGGTGGACCGGCCGCGGGTGGTCAGGACGACCGCGCGGCCAGGGACTGGGGGAGCGGGTCGTAGCGGCAGAAGCGGCGGGTGTAGGTGCCGGTGCCGGAGGTCAGCGAGCGCAGCTCGACCGCGTACCGCAGCAGCTCCGTCGACGGCACCTCGGCGCGGATCACGGTGCAGCCCGCGGTGTCGGCCTCGGTGCCGAGCACCCGCCCGCGCCGCCCCGACAGGTCGCCCAGGACCGTGCCGAGGTGCTCGTCGGGCAGCCGGATCGACACCTCGTCCAGCGGCTCCAGCAGGGCGGTCCGGCCGTTGGCCGCCGCGTCCTTGAGCGCGAGCGACCCCGCGGTCTGGAACGCGGCGTCGGAGGAGTCCACCGAGTGGGCCTTGCCGTCCACCAGCGTCACGCGCACGTCCACCACCGGGTGACCGGCCTGGAGCCCGCGGTCGAGCTGCGCGCGCACGCCCTTCTCGACGCTGGGGATGAACTGGTGGGGCACCGCGCCGCCGACGACCCGGTCGACGAACTCGAACCCCGAGCCGCGCGGCAGCGGCTCCACCACGATGTCGCACACGGCGTACTGCCCGTGCCCGCCGGACTGCTTGACGTGCCGCCCGTGCCCCTTGGACGGCGCGGCGAAGGTCTCCCGCAGCGCCACGCGCACCGGCTCGGTGTCGACCTCGGCGCCGCCGGCGCGCAGCCGGGCCAGCACGACGTCGGCGTGCGCCTCGCCCATGCACCACAGCACGAGCTGGTGGGTCTCGGCGTTGCGCTCCAACCGGAGCGTGGGGTCGCCCGCGACCAGCTTGCCGAGGTTGCGGGCGAGGTTGTCCTCGTCGCTGCGGCTGCGCGGCACGACGGCGACCGGCAGCAGCGGCTCCGGCATCTCCCACGGCTCGACCAGCAGCGGCTTGTCCGGCGCGGACACCGTGTCGCCGGTCTCGGCGGAGCCGAGCTTGGTCAGCGCGCACAGGTCGCCCGCCACGCAGTACGGCACCTCGCGCAGGTTCGCGCCCAGCGGTGAGTAGACGTGCGCGACCCGTTCGTCCGCGTCGTGGTCCTCGTGCCCGCGGTCGGCCATCCCGTGCCCGGACACGTGCACCGGGCGCTCGGGCCGCAGCGTCCCGGAGAACACTCGCACCAGCGACACCCGGCCCACGTAGGAGTCGACGGCGGTCCGCACGACCTCGGCGACCAGCGGCCCGTCCGGGTCGGCGGCCAGCCGGGGGTGCGGGATCCCGTCCACGCCGGTGACCTCGGGCAGCGGGTGCTCCAGCGGCGAGGGGAACGCCCGCGCCACCCCGTCGAGCAGTTCGGGCAGGCCGGCGCCGGTGAGCGCGCACACCGCCAGCACCGGGTGGAACGAGCCGCGCGCGACGGCGGTCTCCAGGTCGGCGACCAGCGTGGCCTGGTCGACCTGTTCGCCGCCGAGGTAGCGGTCCATGAGGGTCTCGTCCTCGCTCTCGGCGATGATGCCCTCGATCAGCGCGTTGCGCTGCTGCTCGTACCGGGGGTCGTCGGTGGTGAGCAGGTTGACCAGCCCGTCGTCGCCGGGCAGGTAGAGCGGCACGACCCCGGCGCCGAACGCGGCCTGGCACGAGGCGGTGGCGGCCACCACGTCGGCCCGGTGGTGGTCGGTCCGGGCGAGGACGACGGCCCGCGGCATCCCGACCGCCGCGCACTCCTCCCACAGCGCCACGGTCGCCGCGTCGACGCCCTCGGCGGCGCTGACGACGAACAGGGCGGCGTCGGCGGCGCGCAGCCCGGCCCGCAGCTCGCCGACGAAGTCCGCGTACCCCGGCGTGTCGATGAAGTTGATCTTCACGTCGCCGTGGCGGACCGGCGCGACCGCCAGCCCGACCGACCGCTGCTGCCGGACGGCGGCGGGGTCGTGGTCGCACACGGTGTTGCCCTCGGTGACCGAACCGGCGCGGGTGAGCACGCCGGTCGAGGCGAGCAGGGCCTCGGTGAGCGTTGTCTTGCCGGACCCGGACGGGCCGACCAGCACGACGTTGCGGACCTTGGCCGGGTCGTCCACAGCGACCGCGCCTGCCGAGGGGCCGTTGTCGGAGCTCCTGGTTCCCATGGGACCACCCTCCACAAGTGTTTAGTGTTCGATCTCACACCCGTGAAGCCGAAGGGACAACCCCAGGCCGGCATACCCAACCCGCGAGGAGGAACCCCCGGGGGTCGGGCCCGGCGTCGCCGGCGTCAGCGCACCCGCTCCAGGAACCGCCGCTGCTCGTCGAGGTAGCCGTCCACGAACACCGAGCGCGGCGCCGCGACCGCCACCACCGCCGTCAGGGCGGCGCCGCGGTCGGCGGGGGTGAGGTCGTGCGCGCCCTCCGGGTGGCGGGCCACCTCCACCCGGCGCACCAGCCGCCGGTAGGTCGCCTCGGTGTCGGCGACGTCCACGTTCAGGTCGCGCCCGCCGAGCACCAGCAGCACCGGCACGGTGACCTGCGCCAGGTCGGCGGAGGCGTCGGACTCGTGGTTGGCCAGGATGAACCGCCACCGGTCGGGGGTGAGGTCCGTCGCGCCCACCGCCGCCCGGTACTGCTCGAACGTCGACCGGCGGCGCAGGTGGTCCAGCGTCGTCTCCCGCCGGGCGAGCGCGGCGTCGACCTCCTCGGCGGGCGCCCCGCGCTCCCGCAGCTCCGCGAGCAGGTTGAACCGGCCCTGCTCGTGCCAGTTGACGGCGGGGGAGACGGCGATCAGGAACTTCACGCCCGGGTGCCGCGCGGCGGCGGGCAGCACCCAGCCCGCCTGGCTGGCGCCCCACAGCCCGATCCGCGCGGGGTCGATCTCCGGCCGGGTCCCGGCCCAGGCCACGGCGTCCAGGACCTCGCGGGTGCGGTCGGCCATGGTCTGGTGCAGCCAGTTGCCCGGGGCGCCGGCCACGCCCGGCTTGTCCCACGACAGCGAGGCGTACCCGGCGCGGGCGAACGCCTCCCACAGGGGCCGGTAGAACGTCTCGTGGGTCGCGTCGACCGGCCCGTCGCCGTGCACGAACACGACCAGGCCGTGCCGGTCACCCGACTCCGGCAGGGCGAGCACGCCCCGGAGGTCGCCGATGCTCACGCGTTCCTCGCGCAGGTCGTAGGTGTTCTGGTGGACGACCCAGCCACCGCACCCGAGCAGCACCACCAGCACGCCGATCAGCCACCGCTTCACCACTACCCCCTTGAAACTATCGTCTTCGGTACGAACGTAGTAGATTTGAACACATGGACGTCGAGGTGCCCACGCGCACGGTGGTCGAAGCCCTCGTGCAGGAGGACGGCTCGGTCGACGCCGCCGAGCTGTACGAGGTCGCGGACGCGCTCGGGATGAGCGACCAGCAGGTGCGGCTGTGCGTGAAGCGGCTGGTGGCGGAGGGGAAGTTCACCGTCGAGGGGCGCGGCCGGCGGGCCGTGCTGCGGATGACGCCGCAGGCGCTGCGGGCCGCCGAGCCGGACGTCGAGTTCGTCCGCTTCATGTACCGGCAGGACGCCGGGGAGGTGGACTGGGACGGCAGGTGGCACCTGGTCGCGTTCGCCGTGCCCGAGGCGCAGCGACCCGCCCGCGACGCCCTGCGCGACGCCATCGTGCGGTGGGGCGGCGCGCCGCTGCACGGCGGTCTCTACGTCTCGCCGCACGAGTGGGAGGACCTGGTCGGGGGCGAGGCCGAACGGCTCGGCGTGGCGCCCTCGCTCACCTTCCTGACCAGTTCGGACCTGCGGGTCGGCGGCGAGGCGTCACCGGCGGCGCTGGCCGCCCGGCTGTGGCCGCTGGACGCGGTCGCCGAGCGCCACGAGCGGCTGGCGGAGGTGGCGCGGGTCCGGCTGCGGCGGTTGACCGAGGGCGCGTCGCGCACCGACCTGCTGCGGATCGCGGTGGAGCTGGCCGCCGAGTTCACCCGGGCCGTGGAGCCCGACCCGCTGCTGCCGCCCGTGCTGCTGCCGCGCCCGTGGGTCGGCGCGCAGGCGCGCCTGCTGGTGGCCCGCTGCTGGGCGGCGCTGGCCGACCGGGCGGCCGGGCTGCCCGTCCTGTTCCGCACCTACGACGACGCCGTGCGAGTGGTCCGCTGACGCCTCGGCGCACCGGGGCCGGCCGACTCCACCCCCGCCGGGTCGGTGGGGTGGTGTAGGCCACTACCTGGGGTGGAGGGTCGAGTGGACTGCTGAGAACGTGCCGGATTGGCCTGCTTGGGCGGTCCACGTGCGCCGTACGATTGGCCTTGGCAAGTCCACAGACTCGAAAGGTTCGCCGTGACCACTTCATCCGACTCCGGCACACCCGTCACCGGCACCGCCCGCGTCAAGCGCGGCATGGCGGAGATGCTCAAGGGCGGTGTGATCATGGACGTGGTGACGCCCGAGCAGGCCAAGATCGCCGAGGACGCGGGCGCGGTGGCCGTGATGGCGCTGGAGCGCGTGCCCGCCGACATCCGCGCGCAGGGCGGCGTGTCCCGGATGAGCGACCCCGACATGATCGACGGCATCATCTCGGCGGTGTCCATCCCGGTGATGGCCAAGGCCCGCATCGGGCACTTCGTCGAGGCGCAGGTGCTCCAGGCGCTCGGCGTGGACTACGTCGACGAGTCCGAGGTCCTCACGCCGGCGGACTACGCCAACCACATCGACAAGTGGCAGTTCACCGTGCCGTTCGTGTGCGGCGCGACGAACCTCGGCGAGGCCCTGCGCCGCATCACCGAGGGCGCGGCGATGATCCGCTCCAAGGGCGAGGCCGGCACCGGTGACGTCTCCAACGCCACGATGCACATGCGCAGGATCCGCGCGGAGATCCTGCGCCTGCAGAACCTGCCCGCCGACGAGCTGTTCGTCGCGGCGAAGGAGCTGCAGGCCCCCTACGAGCTGGTGCGGGAGGTCGCGGAGGCCGGCAGGCTGCCCGTCGTGCTGTTCACCGCCGGCGGCATCGCCACCCCGGCCGACGCGGCGATGATGATGCAGCTGGGCGCCGAGGGCGTGTTCGTGGGCTCGGGCATCTTCAAGTCCGGCAACCCGGCGCAGCGCGCGGAGGCCATCGTGAAGGCGACGACCTTCTACGACGACCCGGACGTGCTCGCGAAGGTGTCGCGCGGGCTGGGCGAGGCGATGGTCGGCATCAACGTGGACGAGATCCCCCAGCCGCACCGGCTGGCCGAGCGGGGCTGGTGAGGGTCTCCGGTCGACGTCCTGCCGGGGATCCCGGCAGGACGGTCCGGCTGATCGCCGACCGGCAGGGCGGCTTTGCACGACGCGGTGCCGCACCTGGTGCGCTTTGCACGTAGGAGTGCCGCACCCGGTGCGCATAAGAGTGCCTTCGTGTTCTCCTCCCCGTACGGCCTGGGCGCAGCCCAATCATGCCGAGCAGGGGGTGTCAAGCACGCTTCACCGCTTGACACCCCCTGCTCGGCATGATTGCCTCCGGCAGGCCGTGCGGGGAGGAGAACACGACCGCCCTTGCTTTTCCTCCTCCTTGGGGGCCTCTCGGCCGCTCTTCTTACTTGTATCGCGCACCGATCCAGGTGATAATTGGTGCGGTACTGCCCGAGGCTGAAGGGATTAAAAGAGTCCTCGCCGGACAGGCAGGCCGCCAAGGAGAATGAAAAGAAACTGCGGTCGTGTTCCCCCCGCATGACCTGTCAAAGACGACCATGCTTTTCCTGGGGGTGCAAGCGAAAAGCGTGCTTGCACCCCCAGGAAAAGCATGGTAGCCCTCCGGGCAGGCCATGCGGGGAGAACACGAAGGCACCGGACTGCACGGGGCGTGTCAAACCCCGAAAACTACAAGTCGTAAGCTGAAGTGGTGGTCGGGTCGTGCAGCCGGTGAACCACCTTCTGCACTTCCACGTCGAGGAGTTCCGGAGCTGCGACCTGCCCGACGAAGAGTCGTTGCGCCAGTTTGGTGTTGGGCTTGGGGTTGACGAACAACTCGATGAGCGCTGAGGTGTCGACCACCGCGGTGAAGTTCATTCGTCCTCCTCGCGGGCCGCGCGGACGACTTCGGCGAGGGCCTCGCCGTCGATGTCCCACGGGCGGGGCCAGCTCCGCTGGTAGACCTCGGCCATCGTCGGCGTGCGGGCCACCTCGACGAGGAGTTCGCGGACGTAGTCGTCGAGCGGCACCGAGCGGGCACTCGCCCTCGCCCGGAGGATCGCGACCACCTCGGCGGGCACGTCCGGGACGGTCATCCGGGCGGGCACGTCCGGCGGGTCGGTGGGTTCCGGCTTCGGGGCGTCGCTCACCCCGTCGAGCGTAGGTGGTGCGGTTGCTGTTCTCACGTCCCGGCCATCGGGTTATTCCTGATTGATCGACATCCCTCGAACGGGTGTTCTAGATGTGTTCCATCACGAGCACCACGGACGTGCCCGGCTCCAGGGCGGCGCAGGTGTGGGGCAGGTCGCCGGGGTAGAGGAGGTAGTCGCCCGGCCCCAGTTCGAGCGGTTCGCCCCGCGGCCCCGCCAGCACGCGGCCCCGGCTGACGATCATGTGCTCGACGGTGCCCGCCATGTGCGGCTCCGACTCGCGCGGGGTGCCCGGTTCCAGGTCGAGCAGGTAGATGTCGCGCCGGGCGCCCGGCGGGCACGAGGCCAGCAGCTTGGCCGCGTAGTGGGCGCGCTCGGAGTGGACAGCGGGCCCCTCGCCCGCCCGGATCACCCGGACCCGGGTCGCCGGCGGCTCGACCAGCCGGCTGAACGGCACGCCCAGGGCGACGCCCAGCGCCCACAGGGTCTCGACGCTCGGGTTGCCGCTGCCGGCCTCCAGCTGCGACAGCGTCGACTTGGCGATCCCCGCCCGCTTGGCCAGCTCGCTCAGCGACAGCCCGACCCGCTCGCGCTCGCGCCGCAGCGAGGCCGCGATGACCGCGAGCGGCGCCCCTGTGTTCGGCATGACAGTCCAATCGTTCGCCTTGACGAACAGCCTTGACCCTGTCCATCGTAGGAGACGATGCGTTCGATCTGGCGAACCCTGGACTCCCGGCTGCTGCGCGACATCGCCGCGGTGACGGCCGGCGCCGCGGTGAACGGCGCCTCGTTCGGCGCGATCTCCGTCGCGGCCGGGCTGCCCTGGTGGCTGCCGGTCGTCATGTCGCTGCTCGTCTTCGCGGGCGGGGCGCAGTTCATGGCGGTGGGGATCGTCGCCGCCGGCGGCAGCCCGGCCGCCGCCGTGCTCGCCGGGCTCGTGCTCAACGCCCGGCACCTGCCGTTCGGGCTGGCGGTCGGCGAGGTGCTCGGGCGCGGGCTGCTCGCCCGCCTCGTCGGCAGCCACCTGCTGATCGACGAGACGGTCGCGTTCGCGCTCGCCCAGCGCGACCCGGCCAAGGCCCGCGCCGCCTACTGGGCCTGCGGCACGTCGCTGTTCCTCGCCTGGAACCTCTCCTGCGTCGCGGGGGCGCTGGTGGGGCAGGCGATCGGCGACCCGGCGGCGTTCGGGCTCGACGCGGCGTTCCCCGCGGCGCTGCTCGCGCTGACGCTGCCCGCGCTCGAGGACCGCCGGACCCGCCACGCCGCGCTGCTCGGCTCGGCCGTCGCCCTCGCCGCCACGCCGTTCCTGCCCGCCGGCCTGCCGGTGCTGCTCGCCCTGGTCGGGCTGGTCGTGGCCGCCCGCAGGCAGGAGGTCCGGGCATGACGTTGGCCGCCGTCCTGGTGCTGGCGGCCGGGACCTACGCGTTCCGGCTGGCCGGCCCGCTGCTGCGGGACCGCCTCGCGCTGCCCGATCGGGCCCGGGAGCTGCTGTCGATGTCGGCCACGGTGCTGCTGGTCGCGCTGGTGGCGACGTCCTCGCTGACCAGGGGGCAGGGGTTCGCCGGGTGGGCGCTGCCGATCGGCGTGCTGGTCGGCGGCCTGGCCGCGTGGCGCAGGGCGCCGTTCGTGGTCGTCGTCGTCCTCGCCGCGGCCACCACCGCCGGGCTGCGCCTCCTCGGCCTCTGAAACCCGGCCGGGCCCGCGGGGGCCGGGGGTCAGGAGGGGACGTACGGGCGCAGGCGCACGGTCAGGGCGGACCGGTCGCGGTCCACGGTGGGCTCGGCGTCGCTGCGCTTGCCCGCCAGCACGTCCTGCACGAACCGCGCCACCGCGCGCGGCGGCGGCACCAGCGGCACGCCCAGGTGCGCCAGCACGTGCGGCGGCTCGCTGGGCCGGGTCTCCACCGCGATCGACCAGCCGTGCTCCTCGCTCCACACCAGCATCAGGTCGCGGTCGCGACCGCCGCCCAGCGCGAGGTACGCGGTCGCGGTGTCGCTGACCTCGTACTCGGTGCCCTCCGGCGGGACGCCGACCTGGTCGGCGACCGCCCGCACGTACCCGGCCAGTCCTTCGGTCAGCTCGTCCATGCGGACCATTGTGGCCCTACCGGGCGATGATCGGCGCGTCCAGACGGCTCTCCGGGATGCCGAAGGCGTCCACCAGCCGCCGCGCGTGCGGCCGGATCCCGGCGCACAGCTCGTTCACGGCCTGCGTCACCGCCTTGGACCGCGCGGGGGTGAGCCGGCCGTGCTCCAGGAACCACGCGCGGTCCGCTTCGACGGTGCTCAGCGCGTACAGGTCGCACACCCGGCCCAGCAGCGCGGCCGTCGGCTCGTCGTCGCACCGGGCCAACGCCGCCACGAACGCCTCCAGCACCACCCGGTCCACGTGCACCCGCGCGGCGTGCAGCAGGTGGTCCTGGGCGGCGTTGAACACCTCGAACGCGTTCTGCGGCGTCGCCCGCCGCAGCCGCCGCGCCAACCCCTCCACCACGTGCCGCTCGCGGTCCTCGAACTGGCGCAGCTGCCAGCCGCGGTCCAGCAGCGCGTCGGAGCTGCCGCCGGCCAGCCGGTCGACGACGGCCCGCGCCGCGGTCCGCTCGATGACCGCGCCCACGAACTGGTCGGCGACGAACCGCGCCATGCCCCACGGGTCCAGGTCGCCGACGTGGTCGCGGTAGCTGGTCAGCAGGCCCTTGGCGACCAGTTGCAGCAGCACGGTGTTGTCGCCCTCGAACGTGGTGAACACGTCCGTGTCGGCCTTCAGCCCGGCCAGCAGGTTCTCCGCCAGGTACCCGGCGCCGCCGCACGCCTCCCGGCAGGTCTGGATGGTGGCCGTGGCGTGCCAGGTGGCCACCGCCTTGAGGCCCGCCGCCCGCGACTCCAGCTCCCGCCGGCCGCGGTCGTCGGCCACGTCGTGCAGCGCCGACACCAGCTCCTCCTGCGCGAAGTGCAGCGCGTAGGTGGTGGCCAGGGCGGGCAGCAGCCGCCGCTGGTGGGCGAGGTAGTCCAGCACGACGACCTCCTCGTCGCCGCCCGGCCGGGTGAACTGCCGCCGCGCCAGCCCGTACCGGACGGCGATCGCCAGCGCCCGCTTCGTCGCGCTGCCCGCGCCGCCCGCGACGCTGATCCGGCCGCGCACCAGCGTGCCGAGCATGGTGAAGAACCGCCGCCCGTCGCCCTCGACGGGGCTGGAGTACACGCCGTCGGGGGAGACCGACCCGTAGCGGTCCAGCAGCGCCGAGCGCGGCACGCGCACCCCGTCGAAGGACAACCGGCCGTTGTCGACGCCGTTCAGCCCGGCTTTCGGACCGCAGTCCTCGATGGACACGCCGGGCGCCGGCGCGCCCGAGGCGTCGCGGATCGGCACCAGCAGCGCGTGCACGCCGTGGGCCTCGCCGCCGGTCACCAGCTGCGCGAACACCACCGCCATCCGCCCGTCGCGGGCGGCGTTGCCGATGTAGTCCTTGCGCGCGGCCTCGTCCGGCGTGTGCACGACGAACTCCCGGGTCGCCGGGTCGTAGGTGGCCGTGGTCCGCAGGTTCTGCACGTCCGACCCGTGCCCGGTCTCGGTCATGGCGAAGCAGCCCGGCAGGTCCAGGCTCATGATCCCGGGCAGGTGCTCGTCGTGGTGCCGCCGGGTGCCCAGCGCCTGCACGGCCCCGCCGAACAGCCCCCACTGCACGCCCGCCTTGACCATCAGCGACAGGTCGCCGAACCCGAGCACCTCGAACGCGACCACCGACCCGCCGACGTCGTCCTGCCCGCCCTGCTCGGCGGGGAACCCGATCAGCGCGTGCCCGCCCTCGGCCAGCGCGTGCAACTGCTCCAGCACCCACGCCCGGTACTCCTCGCGCCCCGGGTCGACGGGGGTCGGCTCCAGCTTGGCGAGCAGGTCCACCGCGTTGCGGCGCAGCGTCGCCCAGCGGCCGTCGAGCAGGTCACGGAGTGCGTCAGGCATGGCCATTGCCTAACACACCGCGCCGCGCGCCGCGCGCCGCCCGGCGGTCAGGGCCGGCCCCCGCCGATGACGTGGACGGGCGGCACGGCGTGCTTGCGGACGTGCTGGAACACCAGGTTGGTGTGCAGCTCGCTGACCTCGCGCCGGGTGGTGAACCGGTCGAGCACCAGCCGCTGGAGGTGGGCGGTGTCGGCGACGGCCACGTGCACCAGGAAGTCCTCCGGCCCGGCCACGTGCGAGGCCGACAGCACCTCCGGCAGCGACAGCACGTACTCCAGGAACGGCTCCACCACGGCCCGCGTGTGCGGCCGGACCCGCACCGCGATCACCGCCTGGACGGGCCGGCCGATCGCGGCGAGGTCGACCTCCGCGTGGTAGCCGGTGACCACCCCGCGCTCCCGCAGCGCCCGGTGCCGGACCACGCAGGTGGAGGCCGCCACGTTGACCCGGTCCGCCAGGTCCTTGTTGGGCAGCCGCGCGTCGTTCTGCAACTCCCGCACGATGGCGGCGTCGATCGAATCCATCCCGGAGAACCCCCTTGTCCGCCGAACAGCCTGCGGAATCATCGCCGCAACGCCGAGGGGAAGTCCACGATCCGACCATGAAGCGGTTGCGGACGACGGCGGTGCACGGCGGGCGGGACGACCTGGCGGGGCTCGGGGTGCACGCGCCGCCGATCGACCTGTCGACCACCTACCCGGTCCCGGACCAGGTCGAGGGCGGCCTCGCGCTGCAAGCCCTCGCCGAGGGCGCGCCGCGGGCCGGCTCGTCGGTCTACGCGCGCCTGCACAACCCGACCGTGGCCCGGTTCGAGGAGGCGCTGGCCGCCCTGGAGCGCACCGAGGCGGCCGTCGCGTTCGGCAGCGGCATGGCGGCGGTGACCGCCGTGGTGCAGGCGGCGTGCGTGCTCGCGGGCAAGCCGCACGTGGTCGCGGTCCGACCGCTCTACGGGGGCACCGACCACCTCCTGTCCTCCGGGCTGCTGGGCGTGCGCACCACCTACGCCGCGGCCGACCGGGTCGCCGAGGCCGTCACGCCGGACACCGGCCTGGTCGTCCTGGAGACCCCGGCCAACCCGAACCTGGACCTGGTCGACATCACCGAGGTCGTCGGCGGGGCGGGCGCGGCGCCCGTGCTGGTGGACAACACCTTCGCCACGCCCGTGCTGCAGAACCCGGCCACCGCCGGCGCGGCCTACGTCCTGCACTCGGGCACCAAGTTCCTCGGCGGGCACGGCGACGTGCTCGGCGGTGTCGTGGCGTGCGCGCGGGACCGGGCCGCGGCGCTGCGCCGGGTCCGGGTCGTCACCGGCGCGGTCCTGCACCCGCTGGGCGGCTACCTGCTGCACCGCGGCCTGGCGACGCTCCCGCTCCGCGTCGAGGCCGCCCAGCGGTCCGCGACCGACCTCGCCGCGCGCCTGCGCGGGCACCCCGCCGTCGGCCTGGTGCGGCACCCGAGCCTGCCCGGCGCGGACCCGCGCGGCCTGCTCGGCGCCCAGCTGCGGGGGCCGGGCGCGGTGCTGGCGTTCACCACCCGGGAGGACCCGGCGGCCGTCGTCCGGCGCCTGCGCCTGGTCACGCCCGCGGTGAGCCTCGGATCGGTCGACACGCTCGTCGAGCACCCGGCGGCGCTGACCCACCGGCTGGTGCCGGGCGCGGACCGGGCGGCCTGCGGCGTGCCGGACGACCTGCTGCGGCTCAGCGTCGGGCTGGAGGACGTCGAAGACCTCTGGGAAGACCTCGACCGGGCACTGTCGGGTGACTGTGAGGGTGATTACATCAAGCCTTCCCCAACCCGCGCGCGACCGCTCACCGGGAGCCGCTAACGTCCCGCGACCATGAACGAGCAGAGGGCGGTGGAGCCGGACGCCGACGGCTACACCAAGGCGCTGACCAAGCGCCAAGTGCAGATGATCGCCATCGGCGGCGCCATCGGCGTCGGGCTCTTCCTGGGCGCGGGCGGGCGCCTCGCCCAGGCCGGACCCTCGCTCGTCTTCGCCTACGCGGCCTGCGGGATCGCGGCGTTCTTCGTCATGCGCGCGCTGGGCGAGCTGGTGCTGCACCGGCCCACCGCGGGCAGCTTCGTGGAGTACGCGCGCGAGTTCATCGGGCCGTGGGCCGGGTTCACCTCGGGCTGGATGTACTGGGTGAACTGGGCGATGACCGGCATCGCCGAGATCACCGCCGTGGCCATCTACGTGCACCGCTGGCTGCCCGACCTGCCGCAGTGGGTCACGGCGCTGGTCGCCCTCGGCGTGCTCGTCGTGATCAACCTGCTCTCGGTGAAGCTGTTCGGCGAGCTGGAGTTCTGGTTCAGCGTCATCAAGGTCACCGCGATCGTGGTGTTCCTGTTCACCGGCGTGGCCCTGGTCATCGGCAGCGCCGACGTCGGCGGCCACGAGGCGGGCGTGCACAACCTGTTCGGCAACGGCGGCATGTTCCCCGCCGGCGTCGGCATCGCCCTCATGACGCTGCAGGCGGTGATCTTCGCGTACTCGGCGATCGAGCTGGTCGGCATCGCCGCCGGCGAGACCGCCAACCCGCGCCAGGTGCTGCCCAGGGCCATCAACGGCGTGGTCTACCGGATCGGCGTCTTCTACGTGGGCTCGGTGCTGCTGCTGGCGATGCTGCTGCCGTGGAACGCCTACAGCGGCGCGGAGAGCCCGTTCGTCACGGTGTTCTCCGCGCTGGGCATCGCCGGCGTCGGCGACGTGATGAACGCCGTCGTGCTGACCGCCGCGCTGTCCTCGTGCAACTCGGGCCTGTACTCCACCGGCCGCATCCTGCGGTCGCTGGCGCAGAAGGGCGAGGCGCCGGCGTTCACCGGCCGGATGAACTCCCGGCACGTGCCCTACGGCGGCATCCTGTTCACCTCCGTCGCCTACCTGGCCGGCGTGGTGCTGAACTACGTCGTGCCCAAGGAGGCGTTCGACATCGCCATCGCGATCGCCTCGCTCGGCGTGGTCGCTACCTGGGCCACGCTCATCGTCTGCCAGCTGCGCCTGCGCGCGGCGGCGCTGCGCGGCGAGGTGGAGCGCCCCTCCTACCGGATGCCCGGCGCGCCCTACACCGGCTACGCCACGCTCGGGTTCCTGGCGCTGGTCATCGTGCTGATGGCGTTCGCGGGCACCGCCGAGCGCATCGCGTTCTGGTCCATCCCCGTGCTCGCCCTCGTGCTGTTCCTGGGCTGGCGGGCCGTCGGGTCCCGCCGGGCGCGGGCCGGCGGCCACGTCGCGGCGGGTGACCGGCGCGGTGGGTGACCGGCGCGGCGGACCGGTCGCCTAGGCTGGTGGCAGCTCATCCCGGGAGGAAGTCCAGCCGTGTCCGTCGTCGGTGTCCTCGCCCTGCAGGGCGACGTCCGTGAACACCTCGTCGCCCTGGCCGAGGCCGATGCGCTGGCCCGCCCCGTCCGGCGGCCCGAGGAGCTGGCCGAGGTCGACGGGGTGGTGCTGCCCGGCGGCGAGTCGACCGCGATCAGCCGGCTGCTGACCGCGTTCGAGCTGCTGGAGCCGCTGCGCGAGCGGATCGGGGAGGGGATGCCCGCCTACGGCTCGTGCGCCGGCATGATCCTGCTGGCCGACGAGGTCCTCGACGGCCGGCCCGACCAGCACCAGCTGGGCGGGCTGGACGTCGTGGTGCGCCGCAACGCGTTCGGCCGGCAGGTGGACTCGTTCGAAGCGGACCTGGACTTCACCGACGTGGGCGACGTGCACGCGGTGTTCATCCGGGCCCCGTGGGTGGAAAGCGCGGGGGAGGGCGTGGAAGTGCTCGCCCGGGTCCCCGATTCCGCGGCGGCCGGGGACGCCGCCGGTAGGATCGTCGCGGTTCGGCAGGGGCACGTGCTCGCCACCTCGTTCCACCCGGAACTGACCGGCGACGGGCGCGTGCACCGCCTTTTCGTGGACATGGTCCGTGCCGCGGGCTGAGTATCAGACGGAGGACGAATGAGCGGCCACTCGAAGTGGGCGACCACCAAGCACAAGAAGGCCGCAATCGACGCCAAGCGCGGCAAGCTCTTCGCTCGGCTCATCAAGAACATCGAGGTGGCGGCCCGCACCGGGGGCAGCGACCCGGACGGCAACCCCACCCTGTACGACGCCATCCAGAAGGCCCGCAAGAACTCGGTGCCGCTGGACAACATCGAGCGCGCGCGCAAGCGGGGCGGCGGTGAGGAGGCGGGCGGCGCCGACTGGCAGACCATCATGTACGAGGGCTACGGCCCCAACGGCGTGGCGGTCCTGGTCGAGTGCCTGACCGACAACCGCAACCGCGCGGCCTCGGAGGTCCGCACGGCGATGACCCGCAACGGCGGCAGCATGGCGGACCCGGGCTCGGTGTCCTACATGTTCACCCGCAAGGGCGTGGTGATCGTGCCCAAGGGCGACCTGGCCGAGGACGACGTGCTGATGGCGGTGCTCGACGCGGGCGCCGAGGAGGTCAACGACCTCGGCGAGAGCTACGAGGTGGTCAGCGAGGCCGGCGACCTGGTGGCGGTGCGCAAGGCGCTGCAGGACGCGGGCTACGACTACGAGAGCGCGGAGGCGAACTTCCTGCCGTCGGTCTCGGTGCAGCTGGAGGCCGAGGGCGCGCGGAAGGTCTTCAAGCTCATCGACGCCCTGGAGGACTGCGACGACGTGCAGAACGTCTACGCGAACTTCGACGTCTCCGACCAGGTCATGGCCGAGGTCGACGCCTGACCCGACCCGACCGGTGACGACCGCGCGGCGCGCGCCTCCCGCGGGAGGCGCGCGCCGCGCGGTCCGGGAGGGGCCGCCCGGCCGCCGCGGTGGCGGTCCGCGACCGGGCGTGCGCCCGGTCACCCGGTCGGGGAGGGCACAATGTCGGGCGTGACGAGTCCCGCGTTGACCCCCCAGGAAGCGAAGCTCCGCGACTGGCTGTTCGACCAGGCCGAGCGCCACGGCCACGCGGTCGTCACGGTGCCGGAGGACGCCGAGGGCGCCCAGTACGCCTTCTCCGTCGGGGCGTGGCGCCGGTTCGGCGTGGCCGAGGCGGTGGTCATCGGCCTGCCGCCGGAGATGGCCGAGGTGCTGCTCCGGGCCTACGTCGCGCGCGCCCGCCAGGGGGAGCGGTTCGTCCCCGGCAAGCTCCACCACGACTTCTTCGACGGCGTCCCGGTCACCTTCGAGCGCGTCTTCAAGGGCTTCTACCCGGAGTTCTTCGGCAGCGCCTTCCTCCTCTACGGCAAGGGCGACTTCCCGGCCGTGCAGATCATCCTGCCCACCACCGACGGCCGCTGGCCGTGGCACCCCGACGCGCCGGCGGGCTTCGCCGACTGGCAGCTGGTGCTCACCGAGAGCGGCCGGCCGGAGAGCTGGGTCCCGGGGCACGACGGTCCCTGATCGGCGGTTCCCCGGCGGGCAGCGCGGTAGTGCCCCCGGCAGCGGTCACCACCCGCGCGTCCGGCGTCGACCGGTCCCGCCGCCGGTTGTCCGGCGATCGTCGTCAGCCGGCGGGCGCCCGACACCGGACAACGGCGGAGGGCTATCACTGTGGGGTGCGGGGAGATCGGGGGCTTCGCACGCGGCAAGGGGGAGCACGTCCCGCTCCGGTGGACGGGCAGCCGCCCGAGGCGGCTCGCCCGAGGGGGAGTCACCGGAGCGGGACGTGCGCAGGGCTCGGTCCCGGCGGCCCCGACCGGGCCGGGGAACAGGTCGCGGGGGAGGCTCCGGATGGGCTTCCCCCGCGACAAGACCCCGGTCGGGCCACCGCGCCGTCAGGGCGCCCGGCCGAGCAGGGCGACCAGCCGGTCCTGCGCGGGAGCGTTCTCGGGGGTCGGCACGGGCGGCCCGAACACCCCGCTGCCCCGCAGCTCCGCCGCGTGCGCGGTCGCGTGGTCCAGCAGCGCCGCCGCCAGGTCCGGGTCGAGCCGGTCGGGCGCGCCGATCGCCCGCGCCAGGTCCCACGCGTGCACGCCGAGGTCCAGCGCCATCCGCCAGCCGTACTCGACCGCGGTCGACCGGCCCGCGCCCAGGTGCACCGACCGCTGCAGGGCGTCGGGCTCGATCCACGCCTCGCGCGCCGCGGCCGCCGCGAGCACCCACGCGTGCAGCGGGTCGGACCCCAGCCGGTCGCCCTCGAACCGGTCGCCGACCTGCTCGGCGGTGCAGCCGGCCAGCAGCTCGGGCGCCCACAGCTGCTCGTGCACCAGGTGGTTGACCAGGTCGTGGACCGACCACCCCCGGCAGGGGGTGCCCAGCCGCCACTGCTCGGGGCGCACCCGGCGCACCCGCGTGTCGAACTCCGTCATCGCGCGTCCGTGCGCCTCGATGAGATCCACCCGTCGAGTGCACCAAAGGTTGACCGCGACCGCACCCGGAGGTGTGGGCCGGGCCACACGACAGCGGGTCGATTTCTTCCAGTACGAACGTACGGCGTAACGTGGCCCGGAACGCCGTGGGTGACATCGTTGACACCAGGAGGAACCAGTGAGCGCCACGAGCGCGGTTTCCGCCCCGCAGAAGGGCTTCTTCGGGCACCCCCGAGGACTGTCCACGCTGTTCTTCGCCGAGCTGTGGGAGCGCTTCTCCTACTACGGCATGAAAGCCATCCTCGCCTACTACCTCTACCGCTCCACGGCGGAAGGCGCACTGGGCCTGGACAAGAGCTTCGCACTGAGCCTCGTCGCCATCTACGGCGCGTCGGTCTACATGTCCGGTGTCGCGGGCGGCTGGCTGGCCGACCGGATCCTGGGCGGCCAGCGGTCCGTCTTCTACGGCGGCGTGCTGATCATGTTCGGGCACATCGCGCTCGCGCTGCCGATCGGCATCGCCGGCGTCTACGCCGGCCTGATCCTGATCGTGCTGGGCACGGGCCTGCTCAAGCCGAACATCTCCACCGTCGTCGGCGGCCTCTACGCGCCGGACGACGCGCGCCGCGACTCCGGCTTCACGATCTTCTACATGGGCATCAACCTCGGCGGGTTCCTCGCGCCGCTGGTGTGCGGCACGCTCGGCGAGAAGATCGACTGGCACCTGGGCTTCGGTGCCGCGGCCGTCGGCATGGCGCTGGGCCTGGTCGCCTACCGGTTCGGGCGGCGCAACCTGGGCACGTCGGCCGCCGTGCCGCCCAACCCGCTGCCGGCCGACGAGCGCGCCCGCGTGATCGGCCGCATCGTCGCCGTGACGCTGGGCCTGGTCGCCGTCGTGGCGGTCCTCGTCGTCACCGGCGTGCTCGGCGCGGAGGGCGTGATCAACCTGATCAGCGTCGCGTCCGTGCTGCTGCCCATCGGCTACTTCGTGGTGATGATGCGCAGCCCGAAGACCACCTCGGTGGAGCGCTCGCGGCTGACCGCCTACATCCCGCTGTTCATCGCCGCGGCGATGTTCTGGCTGCTGTTCGAGCAGAGCGCCACCGTCATCGCCGCGTTCGCGGACACCCGGCTGGACCGCAACTTCCTGGGCATGGAGATCCCGCCGTCGTTCATCCAGTCGATCAACCCGGTGATGATCATCCTGTTCGCGCCGCTGTTCGCCCTGCTGTGGGTGAAGCTCGGCAAGCGCCAGCCCGCGACGCCGCGCAAGTTCGGCTACGCGCTGCTGCTGGTCGGCCTGTCCTACGTGCTCATGATGATCGCGAGCCAGGGCGACCCGGCGGTGCGCGCCAGCTTCCTGTGGATCATCGCGATGTACGCGGTGATGACCTCCGGCGAGCTGCTGCTGTCCCCGGTGGGCCTGTCGGTGACGACCAAGCTCGCCCCGCGCGCGTTCGCGTCGCAGACGATGGGCCTGTGGTTCCTCGCCTCGGCCGCCGGGCAGGGCGTGGGCGCGATCGTCGTCCGGTTCTACAGCGACGAGAACGCCGTGCCGTACTTCGGCGTCCTCGGCGGCGTCTCGATCCTGCTGGGCATCCTGCTGGTGCTGGGCACGAACAACATCAGGAAGCTGATGCACGGGGTCGACTGACCCGCAGGGGCGGGCGGGGCCTTCCGGGCCCTGCCCGCCGCGGGCGGTGTGGTGTCAGGCCCGCCGCACCGCGCCGGCCAGGACCGAGGCCACCGTCCGGCGGACGGCGTCGGCCTCCGGCGCCGCCCCCGTCCGGTCGGCGAACAGCAGGTGCGCGGTCCCGATCAGGGTGAACGCCAGGGTGTCGACGTCGGCGTCCGCCGCGACGCGGCCCAGGTCGCGCTCGGCGGCGAGGTAGTCGGCGAGCGCCACCGCGGCCTCGGTCAGGACCGGCACGCCGGCCGGCCACGTCTCCCGCAGCCGGGCGCGCAGCCCGTCCCGGAAGGTCACGAGGGCGACGATCGCCACCGCGACCGACCCGAACAGGGCCGTCAGCGCGTCGGCGAGGTTGCCGACGACGTCCCCGGTCCCGGCGGACTCGCGCAGCGCGGCGGTGCGGGCGTCCACCCGGTGGGCGCGGTCGAGCACGAACCCGGCCAGGAACGCGTCGAAGTCGGCGAAGTGCCGGTGCAGGACGCCCTTGGCGCAGCCGGCCTCCTCGGTGACCGCGCGGCTGGTCAGCGCGCTCGGCCCGGCCGCGAGCAGGACGCGGTCGGCGGCGTCGAACAGCTGCTCCCGCACGTCGCGCAGGGCCACCCCGGTCGGCATCGCCCGCACCCCTCCCGTTCTCCGCCCGGCCCGCCCGGTTGACGAGTGGGCATGTGCCCACTATCAATGGGCACATGCCCACTGTAGAGCCGGAGCCGACGCCCGCCACCGGGACCCACCACCTCCGGGAGGTGGCGGAGTCGTTCGGCGCGGACGCCGAGCGCTACGACCGCGCCCGTCCGCGCTACCCCCGGGCCCTGGTCGACCGGGTCGTCGCCGCCGCTCCCGGTCCTGCCGCTCCCGGTTCCGCCGCGCCCGGACCGGGCGCGCCCGGCCCCGCTGTGCTCGACGTCGGCTGCGGCACCGGCATCGTGGCCCGGCAGTTCCGCGCGGCCGGCTGCGCGGTGCTGGGCGTCGAGCCCGACGCCCGGATGGCCGCCGTCGCGCGGCGCGACGGCGTCGTGGTGGAGGAGGCGGTGTTCGAGGGCTGGGAGCCGGCCGGCCGGCGGTTCGACGCGGTGGTCGCCGGCCAGGCGTGGCACTGGGTGGACCCGGTCGCGGGCGCGGCGAAGGCGGCCCGGGTGCTGCGGCCCGGTGGCCTGCTGGCGGTGTTCTGGCACGTGCCCGAACCGCCGGCGCAGGTGGGTGCGGCCTTCCTGGCGGCCTGCCGGCGGGTGGCGCCCGAGCTGCCGCTCGGCGCCGGGGCGGCGGCGCGGAGCGCGCTGTCGGTGTACGAGCCGATGTTCGCCAAGGCCGCCGACGGCATCCGCGCGGCGGGCGGGTTCGGCGAGCCCGAGCGGTGGCGGTTCGACCGGGAGCGGCACTGCACGCGGGACTCGTGGCCGGCCCAGCTGCCCACCTCCGGTGTGCTGACCCGGCTCCCGGCGGACGAGGTGGCCCGGGTGGTGGACGAGGTCGGCGCCGCCTTCGCCGCGCTGGAAGGCGGCTCCACGATGCCCTGCGCCACGGTCGCCGTGGTCGCGGCGCGCACCGGGACCACGTGATCCCCGGTATTCGGAACCCGGCGTTTCCACCGCGGGCACGCGGATAGCATCCGGGGCGGGCAGGCATTTCCGCGCCTCGCCGATCGGGGGAATTCCATGGCGTCATCGGAACGGGCCGTCACCCGCCGCGCGCTGCTCGGCGCGGCGGCGCTCCTGCCGCTGGCCGGGTGCGCGCGGGGCGTGGCGCCGACCTCCCGGACCTCTCCGGCGCCGTCCTCGACCGCGCCGCCCTCTCCGGCGCCGTCCTCGACCGCCCGCACCGAGCAGCGCCACGACCGCCTGCTGGAACTGGAACGCGAATTCGACGCCCGGCTGGGCGTGCACGCCGTGGCCACCGGCAGCGGCGCGGTCGTCGCCCACCGGGCGGACGAGCGCTTCGCGTTCTGCTCGACGTTCAAGGGGCTGGCGGTCGCGGCGGTCCTGCACCGCAACCCCTTGTCGCGCCTGGACGAGGTCGTCACCTACACCGAGGGCGACCTCCTGAAGAGCGCCGTCATCACCCGGCAGCACGTGGCCACGGGGATGACGATCCGCGACCTGTGCGACGCGGCGGTCCGCCACAGCGACGGCACGGCCGGCAACCTCCTGCTGCGCGACCTGGGCGGGCCGGCCGCGCTGACCGCCTACCTGCGCGGCCTCGGCGACGAGGTCACCCGGATGGACCGGGTCGAACCGCTCATCGTGGAAGCCACCCCGGGCGACCCCCGGGACACGACCTCGCCGCGGGCGATCGGGGCGGACTACCGGCAGGTCGTGCTGGGCGACGCCCTGCCGGCCGACGAGCGCGCCTTCCTGCGCGACCTGCTGGAGCGCAACACCACCGGCGCGCAGCGGATCCGGGCGGGCGTGCCGCAGGGGTGGGTCGTGGCCGACAAGACCGGGACCGGCGACTACGGCACCGTGAACGACATCGGCGTCGTGTGGCCGCCGGGTTCCGCGCCGCTCGTCATCGCGGTCATGTCCACCAAAGCCACCGCCGACGCCGAATACGACCAGGCGATCATCGCGAAAGCGACCGAATACGCGGTGACCGCCCTGACCTGATGTCCGCACGCGCCGACAACGCCCGGGTTGCCCCCTTGTGATCGACTTCATCAAAGTGGGCGATCCCGTTCGGAGTGGGTACTTTCGCGACGTGTCGAAAACATCCACCACCGGTTTCAGGCGCGTGTCGACCGGCGTCCTGGTGGCGGTCGCGGTCGCGGCGGCGGCCCTGGCCGGGCTGGGCGCGACCGGGCGGGTGGCGCTGGTCGACGACCCGGTCCCGGGGCGGGCGCTGGCGATCCTGGAGGAGGTCGCGGGTCCGGAGACCGGGCCGCCCTGCCCGATCGACGCCCGGTACGTGGACGAGGAGGTCGACGGCCTGCGCCCGGACGTGCTGGCGGCCTGGCAGCGGTTGCGGGACGCGGCGCAGGCGCAGGGCGTGCGGCTGTGCGTGCAGGACGGCAAGCGCAGCGTGGGCCAGCAGCAGCGCGAGTTCGCCGACGCGGTGCAGCGGTTCGGCAACGCGGAGCTGGCCGGGCGGTACGTCCTGCCGCCGGAGAAGTCCATGCACGTCAAGGGGACCGCGGTGGACGTGCAGCCGCTGGAGTCCGCGGCCTGGGTCGAGCGCAACGGGCCGGCGCTGGGGTGGTGCCGCCGGTACCTGAACGAGGAGTGGCACTTCGAGTACGAGCCGGGCTACGCGACCGGCGGGTGCCCCGCGATGCTCCCCAGCGCCACCGGGTACTGAGCGCCGCCTGCCCGAGGGCCGGCCGTCGGCGCGATCCGTCGGCGCCCGTTCGCGCGCTGTGGACCCGTGGTGGCGCGGAATCCCGCGGCACGTGCGACGGCCCGCCGCGGCGGCGGTGCGGCGGGTCGTCCACGCGCGTACAGGATGCCGCACGAGCCGGCGTCTTAGTTGGCGTTTTGCGCCACCCGGCGGTTTTTCGACATGCCGGTGGCGACCGGGAACCGCGCCGCGCCCCGGATCGTCCGGGACGGGCGGCGGCGCACCGGGCCCGCCGCCCGCAGGTCCGGGAACCGGCGGAACAGCCCGCGCAACGCCGCCGCGCCCTCCATCCGGGCCAGCCCCGCGCCCAGGCAGTAGTGGATGCCCGACGAGAACGCCAGGTGCTCGCGCCCGTCCGCGCGGCCGGGGGAGAAGCGGTGCGGGTCGGCGAACACCGCCGGGTCGCGGTTGGCGGCGGCCAGGACCAGCATGACCGGCGTGCCCTTCGCCAGCCGGGTCCCGGCGACCTCGGTGTCCTCGAGCGGCAGCCGGACCGTGTACTGCACCGGCGGGTCGAACCGCAGCGTCTCCTCCACCACCGCTTCGGCGTGCGCGGGGTCGGCCACCAGCCGCTCGCGCACCCCGGGGTGCGCCAGCACGGCCAGCACCGCGTTGCCGATCAGGTTGACCGTGGTCTCGAACCCGGCGACCAGCAGCAGTTCCGTGGTCGCGATCAGGTCCTCGCGGGTCAGGTCGTCCCGGGCGGCCAGCGCGCTGACGACGTCGTCGCCCGGTCGCGCGCGGCGGTGCGCGACGAGGTCGTCCAGGAACGCCTCGAACTCGCGCAGCCCGTCGTGCAGCGCCCGCATCTCCCGCATGTCGCGCACCCCGTCCAGGGCGTTGACCAGGGCGCTGCCCCACCGGGCGAACGAGGCGTGGTCCACGCCCGGCACGCCCAGCAGGTCGGCGATCACCTGGACGGGCACCCGCGCGGCGAAGTCGCCGACCAGGTCGAAGGTGGGCCGCTCGGCGACCTCGTCGAGGTAGGTCTCCACGACCCGCTCCACGGTCGCGGCCTGCGCCCGCAGCCCGCGCGGGGTGAACCACGGCGCGACCAGCCGGCGCAGCCGCGTGTGGTCGGGCGGGTTGAGCACCAGGAACGACTCCTCGACCGGGTTCACCAGCCGCCGCCCGTCGACGTAGGCGTGCGAGTCGACCGGCGACAGCTCGCCCGCCGGCAGCGCGCCGAACGCGGGGTCGCGCAGCAGCGCGGTGGACAGCGCGTGCGACGCGGTGAGGTGCAGCCCCATCCTGCTCTTGACCAGCTCGCCGCGTTCCCGCACGGCCTCGTAGAGCGGGTACGGGTCGCGCGCGGGGCTGAGCCCGAACAGCTTGGCGGCGGGGTCGCCGAGCGCGGCCTGCGCTCGGACGACGGCGCGCCCCATGAACAGCAGCGTTGCGTTCTTCAACACGGACGGCATCCGTCCACGGTGACGTGCGGCGGGGGAAGACTCAAGGGTGAAGATCACTCCCCGGTGACGCCGCCCGCCGCGCGCGTCGGAGGGTGACCGGCAGCGCCGCGGGCCGCCAGGTGCCGCCGTCCGGGCTGCGCCGCGCGGCCCCGGCCGGCGCGAGGTCCGGGAACCGGGACAGCAGCGCCCCCAGCGCCACCTCCGTCTCCACCCGGGCGAACGCGGCGCCCAGGCAGAAGTGCGGCCCGTGCCCGTAGGAGAGGTGCCCGCCCTCGGCGCGCGCCAGGTCCAGCCGGTCGGGGTCGGTGAACGCGCGCGGGTCGCGGTTGGCCGACACCAGGGCCGCGGTGACCGGCTCGCCCCGCCGGACCAGGACGCCGTCGAACTCCACGTCCTGCTTCGCGTAGCGGGGCGTGGCCAGCAGCTGCGGTCCGGCCCAGCGGGTCAGCTCCTCCACCGCGCGGGGCAGCAGGGCCGGGTCGGCGCGCAGCGCGGCCAGCTGCCCGGGGTGCTCGAACAGCGCGTCCACGGCGTTGGCGATGAGGTTGGTCGGGGTCTGCCCGGCCAGCACGAGGTGCCAGACGAGGGTGACCAGCTCGGTGTCGGTGAACCGGTCGTCGCCCTCGACGCCGAGCAGGTCGGAGATCAGGTCGTCGCCGGGTTCCTCCCGGCGGCGCGCGACGGCGGCCCGCGCGCCCTCCACGACGCCCGGGACGGCGTCGAGGAACGCCTGGCCGAACCCCGCCGCGACGGCCGCGCCGTACTCCCGCCACCGGGGGCGGTCGGCGTGGGGGATGCCGACCAGCTCGCAGATGACGTCCATCGGCAGCGGGCGGGCGAAGGCCGCCAGCAGGTCGACCTCGGACCCGTCGGACGGCAGGGCGTCGAGCAGGTCGTCGACGATCCGCTCGACGCGGGGCCGGAACTCCGCGGCGCGCCGGGCGGTGAACGCGGGCGCGGCGAGCCGGCGCAGCCGGAGGTGCTCGGGGCCGTCCAGCTCGGACATCGTGCGCAGGTAGCGGCGGCAGTGCTCGGGGACGCCCGGCAGGCCCACGAAGCTCGACGCGGTGACCTCGAACCGCGGGTCGTTGAGCAGCGCCTTGACGTCCTCGTGCCGCGTCGCGATCCACAGCGCGCCCAGCCCGGGGACGTCCATGCGGGCCAGGCGGCCCTGCTCGCGGGCCCTCCCGTACGCGGTGAACGGGTCGAGCAGGACCGCGGGGTCGGTGGGGTCGATCTCGGGAACAGTCATGTGCGCACTCCGGATGTCATGATCAGATGTTGTCGTCATCTGAGTGGCGACGCTAGCGCGGACCACCGCCGGGGGCAAGGCGGCTCCGCGCGGCTCCAGCGCACGCAGAGCCGCGCCTCGCGCGACTCCGGCCTGTTCGCCGCGCCCCGCGCGGCGGCGCTTCAGCGCAGCGGTGTGCCTCGTGTTCTCCCCGTACGGCCTGGGCGCAGCCCGATCACAGTTGTCGAGGGGGGTCAAGCACGCTCTTCGCTTGACCCCCCTCGACAACTGTGATTGCCTCCGGCAGGCCGTACGGGGAGAACACGACGCACTTCCCTTCTCCTTGGGGGCCTCCCGGCCGCTCTTCATACTTGGGTTGCGCACCGATCCAGGTGAGATTTGGTGCGGTACGGACCTAATCGGTGCGGTAGAGCCCGAGGCTGAAAAGATAAAAGAGTCCTCGCCGGACAGGCAGGCCGCCAAGGAGAAGGAAAAGAAACAGCGGTCGTGTTCTCCCCGCATGACCTGTCAAAGACGACCATGCTTTCTTGGGGGGTGCAAGCGAAAAGCGTGCTTGCACCCCCCAAGAAAGCATGGTAGCCCTCCGGGCAGGCCATACGGGGAGAACACGAGGCCACCGGACTGCACGGGGCGTGCTGGAAACCCGAAGCTACAAGTCAAAAGCCGGAGTCGCGAATCGTGGGCCATGCGTCATGATTCGCGTCCGGTCATGTTCGGTGCCCGCCTGCCCGGTGCGGCTCGAAGAGGCGGCGGAACTCGTCCGGGATGGGGGTGCTGCGCAGCTCCGGGGTCCCGAACGCCACGTACCGGTTCCAGCCGGTGGCCACCGGCGTGCCGGCCACGTCCGCGTCGAAGCCCATGGTCAGCGTCGTCGTGCCCAGGGTGCGCACCCGGACGCCGATGCGCAGCAGGTCGTCGAACCGCGCGGGTGCCAGGTAGCGGATCGACGTCTCGGCCACCACGAAGTCGATGCCGTGCTTCTCCAGCTCCCGGTACGAGCCGAGCAGCGAGCGCAGCGCCTCCACCATCGCGGCCTCGAAGAACACCGGGTACCGGGAGGCGTGCACGACCCCCTGGCGGTCGCAGTCGACCGGGCGCACCCGCACCCGGTGCACGTGGGCAGGTCGCGCGTCGGCCATGCCGGCGATCCTATGGGCTCACCCGGAGGGGTTTCGAGGACTTCGCCGCGATCGCGCCCAGCGCCGCGGCGACCCACTGCGCCACCGCGACCAGCAGGATCATCACCGACGGGTCGACCCGGGTCACCAGCACGCCGCCCAGCGCCGCGCCGGCCGCGAAGCCGCCGAGCTTGAGGCTCGCGCCCGTGGTCGACACCTGCCCGAGCAGGTCGGCGGGGGTGTACCGCTGCCGGGCGGTGATGACCGAGGTCAGCGTCGGGCCCTGCACGAGACCGCTCACCAGGGCCAGGGCCAGCAGCACCGGGAAGCTCGGCGCCAGCGGCCAGGCCGCCACCGCCGCCCCGAACAGCGCGACCGTCACCAGCACCACCCGCTCGGGGCGCCACCGGGGCAGGCGCCGCCGCACCGCCAGCAACCCCGCCACGCACCCGACCTCCAGCGCCGCCCACACCAGCCCCACCCGGCCGTCGTCGACGCCCAGCGACGGCACGTGCAGCGGCAGCACCGGCGCGAGCACCCCGATCGCGCCGAAGGCGACCACGGAGGCGACCGTCGCGCCGCGCAGCGGTGCGGTGGTCGCCAGGTGCCGCAGCCCGCGCCGCAGCGCGGTGGCCAGCGACGGGTGCTCCGCCCGCGCCGGCGGCACCCGCAGCCCGAGCGTCCACAGCCCGCCGGCCAGGGCCAGCGCGCCCAGCGCGACCACCGCCGAGGCCGGGCCCAGGGCGGAGACGAGCACCGCGGCCAGCGCCGGCCCGCCGATCGCCGCGGCGTTGAACACCATCGCGTCGTGCGCCGTGGCCCGCTGCAGGTCGGTGGCCAGGCGCGGCACCAGGCCGGTGAACCCGCCGCTGGTCATCGGCAGGGTGATGCCCGCCAGGAACGCCAGGCCGAGCAGCGCGGCGGCGTCGTCGCCCACCGACACCAGCCCGCCCGCCACCGCGGCCAGCAGGAACTGGTTGCCCGCCAGCGCCGCGACCGGCCGCCGCGCGCGGTCCAGCCAGGCGCCCAGCAGCGGCCCCGACAGCACCGACGGCACGGTGTAGGCGGCGACCACCGCGCCGGACAGCGCCGCCGACCCGGTGCGGTCGAGCACCAGCAGCACCACGGCCACGCCCACCATCTCGTCGGCGAGCCGCGCGAGCCCCGCCGCGACGAGGTAGCGGCCCATCAGCCGGTGCGGCGGTGCCGGCGGACGGTCTCCTCCACCAGGTCGAGCACGGGCTCCAGGTCGTCCGCGGGCAGCCCCATCGCCAGGTGCGAGACCAGTCCCTCCAGGGTCAGCTCCAGGAACGAGGTCAGCACGTCGACGTCCACGTCGTCGCGCAGGTTCCCGGCGTCGCGCTGGCGCAGCAGCCGCTGCCGGGTGGCGTCGGTGAGCTGCCGCGACCGCTCCGCCCAGCGGCTGCGGAACTCGGGGTCGGTGCGCAGCCGGCGCGACACCTCCAGGCGCGTGCCCAGCCAGTCCGCCGGGTGCTCGGCGCCCGGTTCGGGCGCCGCCAGCAGGTCGCGCATGACCTGCACCAGGCCCTGCCGGGCCACGACGTCGGCCATCCGCAGCGCGTCGTCCTCCGCGAGGGCGAGGAACAGCGACTCCTTGTCGCGGAAGTGGTGGAAGATCGCTCCCCTGGACAGGCCGGTAGCCTCTTCCAGGCGGCGTACGGTGGCTCCCTCGTAGCCGTGGCGCGCGAAGCACGCGCGGGCGCCGTCCAGGATCTGGCGGCGGCGGGCATCGAGGTGGTCCTGGCTCACCCTGGGCACCGGTCGATGTTGCCAAAGCCGGCCGCGGAAATCCAATCAGTACGTACGGATTTGATATGTCCACTTTGGGGTGATCTCGGGTTCGCCGGCTCGAACCCGCAGGTGGACCGCACTACGGTGCGCACCGTGGACGACATCCGATCGGGGCGGTCCCCGCAGGGGGACGGGGTGCGGCGGGGCATCGACCTGATCGACCTGGTCCGGCTCGCCCACTACGACCACGTGGACCCGGAGGCGCCGGAAGCGCTGCGCGTCGCGGAGCGCCGCGCGACCGGGATCGTGGCCTACGACACCCTGGCGGTGCCGGCGCTGCTGCAGGTGCCGGAGTACGCCCGCGCCCTGGGCACGGACCCGGAGCGGTCGGAGGTCCTGCGCCGCCACCTGCCGCCGGAGTGCGAGTTCTTCGTGCACGAGACGGCGCTGCACGCGTGGGCGGCCGGGCGCGACGTGCTGCGGGCGCAGCTGCGCCGGCTCGCCGAGCGCGCGGACGTGCGGCTGGTGCCGTTCACGGCGGGGGCCCGGCCGGAGTTCCGGCACTCGTTCACCCTCCTCGGCTTCGCCGTCGGCGGCCCGGCGGTGCACACCGGGTCGCTGTCCGAGCGGTTCGACGTGGTCGCCCGCTACCGGGAGGCGGCGGCGGTGCTGCGCCGGTGCGCGCTGTCGGCGGAGGACTCGCGGGCCGCCTTCGCCGCGCACGCCGACCGGCCGGGCTGAGGGGGCGCGGGCCGCCGCCCGCGCCCCGACTCGCCCGAACCGTCCGGAACGTCTCCGCGTACCTGCGGGAACGGCCGGATGTCATTGCTCCGCAAGGGTTCCGCACCCCTGTTTCTGTCGGTGCCCCCGTGTAGCGTCGAAACGACGAGGAATGAACACGGGGAGTGCTCACCATGAATGCTGTCCGTAGTACCCCGGCGCCGGGGCCGACCCCGGCGGTGTTCCGGGACCGCGCGCAGGCCGAGGCTTACGTGGCCTCGGTCTGCTTCAAGCACGGCCCCCCGCGCCTGCTCGGGGTCGAACTGGAATGGACCGTCCACCACCGCGAAGACCCGGCGAAGCCGCTCGACCGCCACGCGCTCGCGGCAGCCCTGGGCAGACACGCACCACCCTCGCTCGTCCCCGGCAGCCCGCAGCACCCGCTGCCCGGCGGGACGCCGCTCACCGTCGAACCCGGCGGCCAGGTGGAGATCTCCACCCCGCCCAGCGGCTCGCTCACCGAGCTGCTCGGGACCGTCGCCGCGGACATCGACCACCTCACCGGCCTCCTCGGACCCGCGGGCCTCGTGCTCGGGGAACGCGGCGCCGACCCGCACCGCCCCCCGCACCGGGTGCTCCAGGTCCCGCGCTACGCGGCCATGGAGCACGCCTTCGCGCCGCTCGGGCCCGAGGGCATCACGATGATGTGCAGCACCGCCGGGCTCCAGGTGTGCCTGGACTTCGGCCACGAGCAGGACCTCGCCGCCCGCTGGGCCGCCGTGCACGCGCTGGGCCCCGTGCTCATCGCGCTGTTCGCGAACTCGCCCGGCGTGGCCGGCCGGCGCACCGACTGGGCCAGCGCCCGGATGCGCGTCGTCCACGCCACCGACCCCGCGCGCACCCGCCCCGCGGCGGTGTGCGCGGACCCGGCGGCGGCGTGGGCGCGGCGGGTGCTCGACACCCCGGTGATCGTGGTGCGCAGGCCGGGTTCGAGCTGGCTGCCGCCGCGCCGCCTGACCTTCGCCGAGTGGGTCGGCGGCGCGCTGGGCCCCGCGCCCACCGCCGACGACCTGGACTACCACCTGACGCTGCAGTTCCCGCCGGTGCGCCCGCGCGGGTACGTGGAGGTCCGCTACCTGGACACACCGCCGCCGGGCGGCTGGCTCGCGCCGGTCGTGCTGCTGGCGGCGCTGTTCAGCGACCGGGCCGTGGTGGACGGGGTGCTGGCGGCCACGGCGGCGGCGGCCAACCGCTGGCTCACCGCCGCCCGCTACGGCCTGGCCGACCCGGCGCTCGCCCGCGCGGCGCGCGACGTGGTCGCCCTGGGCTGCGCGGCGCTGGCCAACACCGACCTGTCGGTCGCCCAGACCGACGCCGTCGCGGAGGAACTGCACCGCACGCTCGCCGAGAAGACCGGAGGGGCCCACTCATGACCGGCATCGACCAGAACACCGGCGTGGAGCGGCTCCGCGCCCGCGTCGCCACCGAGCTGAGCAGGGCGCGGCGGCGCACCACCGCGCTGACCGACGCGGTGGACGACCACGACCTCGTGCGCCAGCACTCCAGGCTGATGTCCCCGCTGGTGTGGGACTACGCCCACATCGCCAACCAGGAGGAGCTGTGGCTCGTCCGCGACGTCGGCGGTCGCGAGCCGGTGCGCCGGGACGTCGACGAGCTGTACGACGCGTTCAAGCACGCCCGCGCCGCGCGGCCGGAGCTGCCGCTGCTCCGGCCCGCCGAGGCCCGCGGGTACGTGGGCGAGGTGCGCGAGAAGGTGCTCGACGTCCTGGCGACCAGCCCGCTGGAGGGCCGTCGGCTGCTCGACGGCGGGTTCGCGTTCGGCATGGTCGTGCAGCACGAGCAGCAGCACGCCGAGACCATGCTGGCCACCCACCAGCTGCGGGTCGGGCCGCCGGCGCTGGACGCGCCGGCCCCGCCGCGCGGCGGGCCCACCGGCCCGGCCGAGGTGCTGGTGCCCGCCGGCCCGTTCACCATGGGCACCTCCACCGAGGCGTGGGCGCTGGACAACGAGCGGCCCGCGCACCAGGCGTCCACGGGCGCGTTCTTCATCGACACGACCCCGGTCACCAACGGCGCGTACGCCGCGTTCATCGCCGACGGCGGGTACCGGGACCCGCGCTGGTGGTCGGCGGAGGGCTGGGCGCACGTGCGGCGGGAGTCGCTGGTGGCGCCCCGGTTCTGGCGGCGCGAGGGCGACCGGTGGTTCCGCACGGCGTTCGGCGTGCCGGCGCCGGTCGTGCCGGAGCAGCCGGTCGTGCACGTGTGCTTCCACGAGGCGGAGGCGTACGCGAAGTGGGCGGGCAAGCGGCTGCCCACCGAGGTGGAGTGGGAGAAGGCGGCCCGCTTCGACCCGGCCACCGGCCGCTCCCGGCGCTACCCCTGGGGTGACGAGGAGCCGACCGGCCTGCACGCCAACCTCGGCCAGCGGCACCTGTCGCCCGCGCCGGTGGGCGCGTACCCGGCGGGCGCGTCGGCGCTGGGCGTGCACCAGCTGATCGGCGACGTGTGGGAGTGGACCAGCTCGGACTTCCACGGCTACGCCGGGTTCGAGGTGTTCCCGTACGCCGAGTACTCGCAGGTGTTCTTCGGCCCCGACTACAAGGTGCTGCGCGGCGGGTCGTTCGGCACCGACCCGGTGGCGGTGCGGTCGACGTTCCGCAACTGGGACTACCCGATCCGGCGGCAGATCTTCGCCGGGTTCCGCTGCGCGCGCGACGCCGCGCCGGGGGAGAGCGCCTGACGTGTGCCGCCACCTGGGTTACCTGGGCCCCGCCGTGCCCATCGCGGCGCTGGTGCACGACCCGCCGCACTCGCTGCTGCGCCAGTCGTACCAGCCGCGCGACATGCGCGCCGGCGGGACGGTCAACGTCGACGGCTACGGGGTGGGCTGGTACCCCGAGCCGGGCGGCCCGGCGGTGCGCTACCGCCGGGCCGGGACGCTGTGGTCGGACGAGAACCTGGCCGCGCTGAGCCGGGTCCTGCGCTCCGGCGCGATCCTCGCGGCCGTCCGGTCGGCCACCACCGGGATGCCGGTGGTGGAGACCGCGTGCGCGCCGTTCACCGACGGCCGGTGGCTGTTCAGCCACAACGGCCGGGTCGTCGGCTGGCCGGGCTCGGTCGCCGGCCCGGCCGCGGCGCTGCCGGTGACCGACCTGCTCACGCTGGACGCGCCCACCGACTCGGCCCTGCTGTGGGCGCTGGTCCGGGCGCGCCTGGCCACCGCGCCGCCGACCGCCGCCGTGGCGTCGGTGGTGGCCGAGGTGGCCGAGGCCGCGCCGGGCTCGCGGCTGAACCTGCTGCTGACCGACGGGACCGTGCTCGTCGGCACCACCTGGACGCACTCGCTGTGGGTGCGCTCCGGCGGCGGCGCGGTGACCGCGGCCTCCGAGCCGCTGGACGACGACCCGCGCTGGCGGGAGGTGCCGGACCGGCACGTCGTCACCGCCGATCACTCCACTGTGGACGTTCAACCGATGGGACGATCATGACCGAGCCAGCGCTGGACGTGCACCTGACGCCGGAGGACGCGGCGGTCGCGCTGCGGGCCGAGGCGAGGGCGGGGCTGACCGCGACGCCCAAGTGGGTGTCGCCGAAGTGGTTCTACGACGCGGTGGGCAGCGAGCTGTTCGAGCGGATCACCCGGCTGCCCGAGTACTACCCGACCCGCGCCGAGCGGGAGATCCTGGGGGCGCGGGCGGGCGAGATCGCCGCCACGACCGGCGCGCGGGCCCTGGTGGAGCTGGGGTCCGGCTCGTCGGAGAAGACCCGGCTGCTGCTGGACGCCTTGCGCGCGCACGGGACGCTGGCGGAGTTCGTGCCGCTGGACGTGTCCCCGAGCGCCCTGACCGAGGCGGCCCGGCAGGTCCTGGCCGACTACCCCGGGCTGCGGGTGCACGGCGTGGTCGGCGACTTCACCGAGCACCTGGGCCTGCTGCCGGGCGCGCCGCCGCGCCTGGTGGCGTTCCTCGGCGGCACCGTCGGCAACCTGATCCCCGAGGAGCGGGACAAGTTCCTGACCTCCGTGCGGGACGTGCTGGAGCCGGGGGAGTGGCTGCTGCTGGGCACCGACCTGGTCAAGGACCCGGAGGTGCTGGTGCGGGCCTACGACGACGCGCTCGGCGTCACGGCCGAGTTCAACCGCAACGTGCTGCGGGTGCTCAACCGGGAGCTGGGCGCGGACTTCGACCCCCTGGCGTTCCGCCACGTGGCGCTGTGGAACGCCGAGGAGGAGTGGGTCGAGATGCGGCTGCGCGCGGTCCGACCGGTGCGGGCCCACGTGGCCGCGCTCGGGCTGGACGTGGGCTTCGCCGCCGGGGAGGAGCTGCGCACCGAGGTGTCGGCGAAGTTCCGGCGCGAGGGCGTGGAGCGGGAGCTGACCGCCGCCGGGTTCGCCCCGCACCGCTGGTGGACCGACGAGCGGGGGCGGTTCGCGCTCTCGCTCGCGCGCGTCGAGGGCTGAGCCGGCGCCCGGGACCCGGTCGGGAGCACCCGCCGGGTCCCGGGGCGCCCGCCCGGCTCGACCGCGAAGCGGAAACCCTCCGTTCTGCGGGTGTTCCGCGCGCCGCGCGGGTGAGAGCCTCGCGCGGCGGCGCCGCGGGACGACGAGGGGCGGCGCCGGGAGACGTGAGGAGCGCGAACCGTGAAGCTCGCAAGCAGATCGCTGGTCGTCGCGGTGGCGCTGGGCGCCGCGGTGTCCGGCCTGGTGCCGGCCGCCGCGCAGGAGGCGCAGGGCGCCGCGCCGCCCGTGCAGTGGACCAGGTGCGCGGACGAAGTGCTCGCCCTGATCCCGGCCGCCCAGCGCGAACGGGTCAGCTGCGCGAACCACCCGGTCCCGCTGGACCACCGCGAGCCGCACGGCGAGAAGATCACCATCGCGCTGATGAAGTCCCCGGCCACCGACCCGGCCGCCCGCATCGGCTCGCTGTTCATCAACCCGGGCGGTCCCGGCGGCGCGGGCCTGCGCTACGCCGGGTTCGGCAGCTCGTTCTTCCAGCCCGAGGTGCTGCGGCGGTTCGACCTGATCGGGTTCGACCCGCGCGGCGTGGGCCGCAGCACGCCGCTGCGCTGCTTCGAGACCGAGGAGGAGGCCGCCGCGGTCTTCGGCCGCATGGCGCCGGTCCCGGTGACCCGCACCGAGATCCGCGACACCATGGCCGCCACCGAGGACTACACCGACGCCTGCCGGCGCACCGCCGGACCGCTGCTGCGGCACATGTCCACCGAGGACGTCGCGCGCGACCTCGACCTGCTGCGCCGGGGCGTGGGCGACAAGGCGCTGACGTTCGTCGGGTTCTCCTACGGCACGCTGCTCGGCGCGACCTACGCCAACGTCTTCCCGAAGCAGTCGCGGGCGCTGGTGCTGGACGGCAACGTCGACCCGGCGCTGCGCACCTCCAACGGCGTGGAGTACGACCGGCAGCGCGCGCAGGGCTTCGAACTCGCCCTGGACGCGTTCCTCCGGCGGTGCGACGCCGACGGCCCCAAGTGCGCCTACAGCGACGGCGACCCGCGCGCCAAGTTCGACGAGGTGCGCGACGCGCTGCGCGAGGCCCCGGTCACCCTGCCGACGGGCGAGGTCGTGACGCACGCGAGCTACATCGGCCGGGTGTCCGGCGACCTGTACGCGCCGGCCCGGTTCCCGGCGCTGGCGGCCTGGTTGCAGGCCGTGCACGGGGTGCTGCGCCCCTCGGCGGCGACGTCCGCGCAGCAGGCGCCGGAGCCGGTGGCCCCGCTGCCCAACAGGCACGGCCTGGCCGACGTGCACGTGGGCCTGCCCGGTGACGCCGAGTACCTGTCCGACGACTCGTACTTCGGCGTGAACTGCACCGACAAGCCGTTCCCGCGGGTGCCGGGGCTCTTCCCGCCGCTGGCCGCGAAGTGGGAGCGCGAGTCGCCGACGTTCGGCCGCCAGCAGGCCGCGGCCGACCTGCTGACCTGCGCGACGTGGCCGGTGCCGCGCCCGGACCGCTACGCCGGGCCGTGGCACCGCAAGACGCTGAACCCGGTGGTCGTGGTGGGCAACTACTACGACCCGGCGACGCGGTACCGGTTCTCGCAGCAGATGGCCCGTCAGCTCGGCAACGCGCGGCTGATCACCGTGGACGCGTTCGGGCACTGCATCCTCGGCAAGAGCGCGGGCGCGGACACGGCCGTGACCGACTACCTGGTCCGCCTCGAGGCCCCGGCCGAGGGGCAGGTCTTCCAGCCCGACACCCAGCCGTTCTAGTCGGTGGCGGTGCGGCCGGCGCGCTCACCCGCGCCGGCCGCACCGCCACCGGGAACGGCGAGGGGCCGCCCACCGGTCGGTGGACGGCCCCTCGCCGTTCGCGGTGCTCTAGCTGCGGACCATCTTGCGCAGCACGTACTGCATGATGCCGCCGTTGCGGTAGTAGTCGGCCTCACCAGGGGTGTCGATGCGGACCACCGCGTCGAACTCCACCTTCGAGCCGTCCTCCTTCGTGGCCACCACGTGCACCGTGCGCGGCGTCTCGCCGTCGTTCAGCGCGGTGATGCCGGTGAAGTCGAACGTCTCGGTGCCGTCCAGGCCCAGGTCGGCCGCCGACGAGCCGGCGGGGAACTGGAGCGGCAGGACGCCCATGCCGATCAGGTTGGAGCGGTGGATGCGCTCGAACGACTCGGCGATCACCGCGCGCACGCCCAGCAGCGACGTGCCCTTCGCCGCCCAGTCGCGCGACGAGCCGGAGCCGTACTCCTTGCCCGCCAGCACCACCAGCGGCACGCCCGCCTCGGCGTAGGCCACCGACGCGTCGTAGATGGTGGTCTGCTCGCCGCCGGCCAGGAAGTTGCGGGTGAAGCCGCCCTGCACGCCCTGGCCGCCGTTCTCGTCGGCGAGCAGCAGGTTGCGCAGCCGGATGTTCGCGAACGTGCCGCGGATCATCACCTCGTGGTTGCCGCGCCGCGAGCCGTAGGAGTTGAAGTCCTTGCGCTCGACGCCGTGCTCGGTGAGGTACTTGCCCGCGGGGGAGTCGACCTTGATCGCGCCGGCCGGGGAGATGTGGTCGGTGGTGACCGAGTCGCCCAGCAGGGCCAGCACGCGCGCCCCGCCGATCTCGGTGACCGGCTTCGGCTCCATCTCCATGCCCTCGAAGTACGGGGGCTTGCGGACGTAGGTGGACCGGTCGTCCCACTCGAAGGTCTTGCCGGTCGGCGTGGGCAGGGACTGCCAGCGCTGGTCGCCCGCGAACACGTCCGCGTAGCCCTTGGTGAAGCCCTCCGGGGAGATCGACGCCGCGACGACCTCGGAGACCTCCTGCGGCGACGGCCAGATGTCGGACAGGTGGACCGGGTTGCCCTCGGCGTCGGTGCCCAGCGGCTCGGTGGTGATGTCCTTGTCCATCGAGCCGGCCAGCGCGTAGGCCACCACCAGCGGCGGGGACGCGAGGTAGTTCATCTTGATGTCGGGGTTGATCCGGCCCTCGAAGTTCCGGTTGCCCGACAGCACCGACACCGCCGCCAGGTCGCCCTGGTTGATGCCCGCCGAGATCTCGTCCTGCAGCGGGCCCGAGTTGCCGATGCACGTGGTGCAGCCGTAGCCGACCAGGTGGAAGCCCAGCTTCTCCAGGTACGGCAGCAGGCCGGCGCGCTCGTAGTAGTCCATGACGACCTTGGAGCCCGGCGCGAGGGTGGTCTTGACCCACGGCTTGCGCTCCAGGCCCTTCTCCACGGCCTTCTTCGCCAGCAGCGCCGCGCCGATCATCACCGACGGGTTGGACGTGTTGGTGCACGAGGTGATCGCGGCGATCGCCACCGCGCCGTGGTCGAGCTCGAACTCCGCGCCGTCCAGGCTCACCTTCACCGGGTTGGACGGCCGGCCGTCCGCGCCCTCGGCGGCGGAGTGGACCACGCGCGGCGCGCCGCCCGCGTCGCCGTCGGCCACCGAGACCGGGTCGCTGGCCGGGAACGTCTCCTCGACGCCCTCGTCCACGCTGGACCGGGTCGCGTCCTCGGTGTCGGACACGTACGCGCCCAGCGCCTGGCGGAACGCGGACTTGGCCGCGGTCAGCTCGATGCGGTCCTGCGGGCGCTTCGGGCCGGCGATCGACGGGACGACCGTCGACAGGTCCAGCTCCAGCGTCTCGGAGTACACCGGCTCGCGCGCCGGGTCGTGCCACAGGCCCTGCTCCTTGGCGTAAGCCTCGACCAGCGCGAGCTGCTCGGCGGTGCGGCCGGTCAGCTCCAGGTAGTCGATGGTCTCCGCGTCGATCGGGAAGATCGCGCAGGTGGAGCCGAACTCGGGGCTCATGTTGCCGATGGTGGCGCGGTTGGCCAGCGGCACCGCGCCCACGCCGGAGCCGTAGAACTCCACGAACTTGCCGACCACGCCGTGCCGGCGCAGCATCTCGGTGATGGTCAGCACCAGGTCGGTGGCGGTCGCGCCGGCGGGCAGCTCGCCGTGCAGCTTGAAGCCCACCACGCGCGGGATCAGCATGGACACCGGCTGGCCGAGCATCGCGGCCTCGGCCTCGATGCCGCCCACGCCCCAGCCCAGCACGCCGATGCCGTTGACCATGGTGGTGTGCGAGTCGGTGCCGACCAGCGTGTCCGGGTACGCCTGGCCGTCGCGGACCATGACGACCCGGGCCAGGTGCTCGATGTTGACCTGGTGGACGATGCCGGTGCCCGGCGGGACGACCTTGAACTCGTCGAACGCGGTCTGGCCCCAGCGCAGGAACTGGTAGCGCTCGCGGTTGCGCTCGTACTCCAGGTCGACGTTGAGCTCGAACGCGTCCGGGCGGCCGAAGATGTCGGCGATGACCGAGTGGTCGATGACCAGCTCGGCGGGCGCGAGCGGGTTGACCTTCGTCGGGTCGCCACCCAGCTGGGTGACCGCTTCGCGCATGGTCGCGAGGTCGACCACGCACGGCACGCCGGTGAAGTCCTGCATCACGACGCGGCCGGGGGTGAACTGGATCTCCGTGTCCGGCTCGGCGGACGGGTCCCAGCTGCCCAGCGCGCGCACGTGGTCGGCGGTGATGTTCACGCCGTCCTCGGTGCGCAGCAGGTTCTCCAGCAGGATCTTCAGGCTGTACGGGAGGCGCTCGGCCCCCTCGACCGCGCTCAGCCGGAACACCTCGTACGAGGCGTCCCCCACGGTGAGCGCGCCGCGGGCGCCGAAGCTGTCCTTGCTGGTGCCCCCGGTGCCGGCGGGCACGTCCTTCCCTGGTCCAGTCACGTGCAACTCCATCTGGTGACGCGCAAAGTCGGTTGGGAACTTTCGGTTGGGAACTTCTCGTGAGTCTTCCGCACCCCGGGGCGCGGCGCCTTCCCACCGTAAACAGTACGCTTGTCCTGTATTCGGCTTCAAGTCGGCCCCACGTAGCTCGGAGCATCATCACACCCGTGGTGCGACTTGATCGAATCGGGAAGCGGTACGGGCGGGGGCCGTGGGTGCTGGCGGACGTCTCGCTCACCGCGGCGCCGGGCGAGCCGGTCGTGGTGCGGGGCGGCAACGGCTCCGGCAAGTCCACGCTGCTGCGGATCGCCGCCGGGCTGAGCAGGCCCACGACCGGGCGGGTCGAGCGGCCCGCGTCGGTGGGCTACCTGCCCGAGCGGTTCCCGCCGGGGGTGCGGCTGTCGGCGCGCGACTACCTGCGCCACCTGGCCGCCGTGCGCGGCGTCCCGGCCCGGTGGGACCTGGTGGAGGCGCTGGGCTTCGCGGGGGACCCGGACGCGCCGATGGCGACCCTGTCCAAGGGCAACGCGCAGAAGGTCGCCGTCGCCCAGACCTTCGCCGCGACGGACCTGCTGGTGCTCGACGAGCCGTGGTCCGGCCTGGACGCCGCCGCCGGCGCGGTGCTGGCCGAGCTGGTGGCCACGACCCGCGCGGCGGTGCTGCTCACCGACCACCACGGCCACGACCTGCCCGGCGCGCGCGAGCTGCCGCTGGGCGCGGTGCGCGCCGGCGTGGTGATCGAGCTGGACCGGGTGGGCGACCTGCTCGACCGCGTCGGCTCGCTCGCCGGGGTGCGGGCGGCCCGCGCGGTCGGCGGCGGCGCGCGGGTGGAGGTCGAGCCGGGGTGCAGCGACGCGGTGCTGGCCGAGGCGCTGCGGCTGGGCTGCTCGGTGCGGAGCGTGCGGTCGTGACGGCCCTGGTGCGGTACCTGCTCGCCGACCTGCTGCGCAGCCAGCGCTACCTGCCGCCGCTGCTGGTGTTCGGGGCGGTGCTGGCGATGTTCAACGCCGGCGACGCCGGGCCGCCGCCGTCGGCCTACGCCGGCCCCGGCGCCTTCCTCTACCCGACGGCGGTGTGGCTGACCGTCGTGGTGGCCACCGTCGAGGACCCGGTGCGGCGGGCGGTGACCGTGACGACGGCGGGCGGCTGGGGCCGCGTGCAGGCCGCCGTCGCGCTGCTGTCCTGCGCGGCCGTGGCGGTGGTGGCGGTGGTGGCGACCCTCGTGCCGGTGCTGACCCAGCCGCGCCCGTACCCGCCGGGCGTGGTCGCGCTGGGCCTGGCCTCGCTGCTGGTGTGCGGGCTGACCGGGGTGGGCGTCGGCGTGCTGTGCGCGCGGCCGGTGATCACCCGGCCCGGCTGGGCGGTCCTGGCCGCCACGGCGCTGGTCGTCCTGGCGTTCCTGTTCGGGCGGACGCCCCCGATCGGCAACGTGCTGGGCGCCCTGGGCCACGGGACCGGCCTCGGCGGCGACCTGCTGGTGTCCGGGGCCTGCGCCGCGGTGCTGGTGGTGGGCGCGACGCTGCTGGCCGCGGCGCTGGGCCCGCGCCGCGGCTAGGCCCGCCGCCCGGTCCACCGGCCGGGAAGCCCACGCCCCGCCGGGCCGGGCGGGAACGGCCGAGCCCCCGCCGGAACGCGTTCCGGCGGGGGCTCGGGTCGGGCGGGACTACTTGGCGAGCTTGAGCAGCTCGTCGATGTCCTTGGGCTCCAGCCCGCGCAGCAGCGTCAGGAAGACCTCGCTGTAGCTGCGGACCGGGCTGACGTACCACTTGCCGTCCACCTCGGTGGTGACGACGCCGAAGCCGTCCTTGAGCACCTGCGCGCCGACGCGGGCGAGCACGTCGACGGCGGCGGGCGGGAGGTCGCGGCCGCCCTGCTGCTCCACCAGCTGCGTCAGCTCGTCCGCGCACAGCCGCTGCGACTTGCCGTCGGCCTTGAGCGTGTAGCAGTCGCCGTCCCGGCTGATCTCGCCCTTGTCGCCCTTGATCTCCAGGACGAGCTTGCGGACGGTCAGCTGCTTGCCGCCGGTGACGTCCTTCGAGTCGGTCTCCAGTTCGAGGACCTCGGCGCCGGTGGCCGGCACGCGGCCGATCTGGTCCAGGATCACCGGGCCGACGTCCTGCAGCACGCCCATCTCGTCCGGCGGCAGCAGCGCGATGACGCCCTCGACGTCACCGGCGAGCGCCTTGTCCACCAGGCCCTTGGCCGCCGCCTCCGGCGAGTCCGCGCCGGCCGCGGCGATGCCCTGGGCGGGCCACTTGAGGTCTTCCTCCTCCAGCGCGGCGTTGGCGATCGTGTAGAACAGCGACGGGTACCACTCGTCGCCGACCTTGATCGTCGCGATGCCGATCGGCTTGCCCTTGCGCTTGTCCTTCTCCTCGGCGAAGTCGAGCGTCTCGGTCTCGGGCGCCTTGTCCAGCTGCGCGCCCATCGCCTCGACCAGCTTGTCGGTCAGCGGGATCTGCTTGACGTCCGAGGTGACGGTGATCCGGCCCTCGGTGACCCTGGTGATGGTCAGCCGGTCGTTGACCTTCTCGGCGGCGGCCTCGTCGAACTTGATGCCCTCGCTCTTGATCTGCACGCCGCTGACCTTCTGCGGGTCGGCGTCCGGCTTGAGGATCTCCAGCCGCTTGGCCTCGCTGACGGTGGCCTCGGTGTAGTCCTTGCTCAGCTTCGCCTCGGCCGGCGCCAGGCCGTTCATGATGCCCAGCACGTCACCGCTGCCCAGCGCGTCGAGCAGGTTGTTCGCCGCGGTCTGCGGGTTCTCCGACCCGGCCGCGACGGAGTCGGAGCTGCGCAGCGCGCGGACGGTGAAGAACGTGCCGGCGGCCAGCGCCAGGACGGCCACGACCGCCGTGATCACCAGGCCGGTGCGCTTCTTCTTCGGCGGCTCGCCGCCCGGGTGGCCGAACTGCTGCGGGAAGCCCTGCTGGGGGAACCCCTGCTGCGGGAAGCCCTGCGGCCCGGTCTGCGGGTAGCCCTGCTGCGGGCCCGTCTGCGGGTAGCCCTGCTGGGGCTGCGGGCCGGTCTGCGGGTAGCCCTGCTGCCCGCCCTGCTGGGGGAAGCCCGGCTGCTGCTGCCACCCACCCTGCTGGGGCTGGCCGTACGGGTTGTTCTGCGGCGGCCACTCGCCTCCGCCGCCACCTGGGTAGCTCACGGTGCTCCTCCTGGACTGATCGCTGTGCGGGTTTTCGCGGTGAGCACGGTGATCGCCCCCGCGATCCACAGCACGGCACCACCGAGGGTGACGACCGGTCCGGTCAGGCTGATCCCGACCATCGCGCCCTCGTTGCCCCCTTGGACGGCGGCAAGGGCCGCCACCGTTCCACTGATCGTGCCAAACGGGAGGGCCGCGCAGGAGGCGATTCGCGGAAGTCGTAGCAGCCAGAGCACCACGCAGCACACCGCCGCCGGGGTGATCGCCACCCAGCAGGCCCGCACCAGCTCGCCCGAAGTGCCGTCCAACCCCGCGAAACCACGCAGCGCGAGCACCTCGTAACTGTCCCTCGCGACCCGCCCGGACCGCAGCCACGGCAGGAACGTCCCGGCCACTGTTGTGATCAAGCCGACAACGCCGATCGCGGCACCCCATGTCCTGCGCACGCGGCAATGCTCGCAAACGGGCGGCGTGGAATGGTGGGCGCATGGACGCACGGGAGGCGATGGCCGCGGCGCGGCGCATCACCGCGCTCACCGGCGCGGGGGTGTCGACGGACTCGGGCATCCCCGACTTCCGCGGCCCGTCCGGACCGCGACCGTCGCCGGACCGCGAGCCCACCCCGGACGACTACCTGGCGAAACCGGCCGTGCGGCGGGCGGTGTGGCAGGCCCGGCTGCGCAGCCCGGTGTGGGCGGCCGTGCCGAACGCGGCCCACCGCGCCCTGGTGGAGCTGGAGCGCGCCGGCCGCCTGCGGGCGCTGCTGACGCAGAACGTGGACGGGCTGCACCAGCGGGCCGGGTCCGCGGCCGTCGTCGAGCTGCACGGGTCGCTGTCCGGGACGGTGTGCGCGGTCTGCGGCGCGCCGGGCTCCATGGCCGCAGCGCTGGAGCGCGTGCGGGCCGGGGAGCGGGACCCGCGCTGCCGGCTGTGCGGCGGGGTCCTGCGGTCCACGGCGCTGGCGTTCGGGCAGCCGGTGGACCCGGAAGTGCTGCGCGCGGCGCGCGCGGCGGCGGTGGACTGCGACCTGGTGCTGGTCGCCGGGACGTCGCTGCTGGTGGAGCCGGCGGCGGGGCTGGTCGCGCTCGCGGCGCGGGCGGGCGCCGCGGTGGTGATCTGCAACGCCGAGCCCACGCCCTGCGACGGGTCGGCCGCGGCCGTGGTGCGCGGCCCGGTGGGGCGGTCGCTGCCGGAGCTGGCGGCGGTGCCGGTCGCGGTGTCGGCCCCGGTGCGGACGTGGGGCGACCCGAGCACCTGGTGACCGCCCGTCCGCGCCGGCCCGGCGGCGTTGCGCCGGTCGGGTTCCGGCGTCGGCGGCGAGTAGCCGCGGCCGGGGGTCGTCGATAACGTCAACGCGCATGCGCGTACCGCTGACCGTCGCCGATTTCCTCGACCGTGCCGCGCAGGTCTTCGCGGGCACCACCGCCACCGTGGACGAGCCCGACCAGCCCGCCGCCCCGGTGCCGACCACCACCTACGGGCAGTTCGCCGACCGGGTCCGGGCGTGGCAGGCCGGGTTCGACGCGCTGGGCGTCGGCGAGGGCGAGCGGGTCGCCGTGGTCAGCCACAACTCCGCCCGGCTGCTCGAACTGCTGCACGCCGTGCCCGCCTCCGGGCGGATCTGCGTGCCGGTCAACTTCCGGCTCAAGCCCGACGAGGTGTCCTACGTCGTCGAGCACAGCGGCGCGTCGGTGCTGCTGGTCGACCCCGAGCTCGACCTCGGCGGGGTCACCGCCCGGCACCGGTTCACGCTCGGGCGGGAGAGCGACCAGCTGCTGCGCTTCGACGTCGAGCCCCGCCCCTGGTCCGCCCCGGACGAGGACGCCACCGCCACCCTCAACTACACCTCCGGCACGACGGCGCGCCCCAAGGGCGTCCGGCTGACGCACCGCAACATCTGGCTCAACGCCGTCACCTTCGCCCTGCACACCCGCGCCTGGGAGCGCGACGTCTACCTGCACGTGCTGCCGATGTTCCACTGCAACGGCTGGGGGATGCCCTTCGCCCTGGCCGGTGTCGGCGCGCCGCAGGTCGTGCTGCGCAAGGTCGACGGCGCCGAGATCCTGCGCCGGGTGCGCGACCACGGCGTCACGCTCATGTGCGGCGCGCCCGCCGTCTGGAACACCGTGCTCGACGCCGCCCGGACGTGGGAGGGCGAGATCCCCGGCCGCGGCCGGGTCCGGGTCGTGTGCGCCGGCGCGCCGCCGCCCAGCCGCACCATCGCCCGCGTCACCGAGGAGCTGGGCTGGGAGTTCACCCAGCTCTACGGCCTCACCGAGACCTCGCCGCTGCTCACCTTCAACCGCTCCCGCCCCGGCGACGACGACCTCCCGCCCGACGAGCGCGCCCACAAGCTGTCCCGCGCGGGCGCGCCCGCGCTCGGGGTGCGGGTGCGGGTCGACGGCGGCGGCGGGGAGGTGCTGGCCCGCTCCAACGTCGTCATGGCCGGGTACTGGGACGACCCGGGCGCCACCGCCGAGGCCGTCGAGGACGGCTGGTTCCACACCGGCGACGGCGGCTCGCTCGACGACGAGGGGCACCTGACCATCTCCGACCGCAAGAAGGACGTGATCATCACCGGCGGCGAGAACGTGTCGTCCATCGAGGTGGAGGACGCCCTGTTCAGCCACCCCGCCGTGGCCGAGGCGGCGGTGATCGGCGTGCCGCACGACCGGTGGGGCGAGACGGTCAAGGCGCTGGTCGTGCTCGCCGGGGGCGCGCGGGCCACCGAGGCGGAGCTGATCGCGCACTGCAAGGCGCGGCTGGCCGGGTTCAAGGCGCCCACGTCGGTCGAGTTCCGCGACGCCATCCCGCGCACCGCGACGGGCAAGGTGCAGAAGTTCAGGCTGCGCGAGCCGTACTGGGCCGACCGGGACCGAAAAGTGAACTGAGAACAGGTTTAACGCCTGCCTGTTACCCATGTGGCTGATGTTCCTGCTGGGTCGGCTGGAAACCTCGGTGCGGGAGTGGCACAGTTCGCCGCAGTGTCCAGTTGACGCCGTTCGGTCCAATTCGATTGAGCCGAACGGGTGAGAGGCGGGTGCTCGTGGCTCGGTGGGTGATCGTGGTGATCGGGATCGCACTGCTCTCCTCCGGCGTGGCCGCGGCGGACCCGCCGCCACCGCCCAACCCGAGCGACGCGGAGATCGGCGAGAGCCGGCGGCAGGCCGACGACAAGGCCGCGCGGGTCGGCGAGCTGACCGGCCGGCTGACCGAGGCCGAGGCCCGGCTCCAGCGGCTCACCGACGACGTGGCGCACCGGATGGAGCTGGCCAACAAGGCCCGCGTCGACCTGGAGGCCGCGCGGGGCGCGGCGGCCGAGGCCGCGCGCGAGGCGGACGCGGCCCGCGTCGAGGCCGAGGCCGCGAGCCGGGCGGTGGAGGACGCGCGCCGGGAGCTGGACGAGTTCGCCGCGGCGAGCTTCCAGCAGGGCAGCACCATCGGGTCGCTGTCGGCGTACTTCGGCGCGTCCAGCCCCGAGGACCTGCTGGCCCGCGCGCAGCTGCTGGCGGCGGTCGGCGACTCCGGGCTCAACGCGCTGGAGGAGGTGGAGCGCTCCCGTTCCGAGCAGGCCAACAAGGACTCCGCGGCCCGCGCCGCGCTCGACGACGCCACCCGCCGGCAGGACGCCGCCGCGCAGGCCGAGCGCGACGCCGAGGCGGCCCGGCAGGCGGCCGTGGCGGCGCAGCAGGCCCAGGCCGGGCAGGCCGCCGCGATCCAGGACGACAAGACCAGGGTCGAGGGCGAGCTGGCCCGGGCGCTCGGCTCCGTGGCCGGCCTGGAGGACCAGCGCGCCCGGTACGACGAGTGGCTGGCCCAGAAGCGCCGCGCCGACGAGGAGGCCGCCCGCCTGGCCGCGTCGGCGCCCGCCGAACCCGCGGCGCCGGCCGAGCCGGCCGGGTCCGCCGCGCCGGCCCGCCCGGTCACGGCGCCGGCGTCCGCGGGGAGCGGCGTGGAGACCGTCGTGGCGCGGGCGCTGGAGCACCTGGGCGTGCGCTACTCGTGGGGTGGTGGGAACTACGACGGCCCGACGGTCGGCGTGCGCGACTGGGGCGTGGCCGACTCGTACGGCGACTACTACAGCGTCGGCTTCGACTGCTCGGGCCTGATGATGTACGCGTTCGCGGGCGTCGGCATCTACCTGCCCCACTACAGCGGCTACCAGTACAACGCCGGCCGCAAGGTGCCGCTGTCCGAGGCGCGGCGCGGCGACATGCTGTTCTGGGGCCCCGGCGGCGGCACGCACGTGGCGCTGTACCTGGGTGACGGCATGATGGTCGAGGCGCCGTACTCGGGTTCGTCCGTGCGCGTCGCCCCGGTCCGCTACGGCGGGATCATGCCCTACGCGACGCGCCTGCTCTGACCCCGCGCCGCACCGCCCGGAGGCTTTCGACACCCGCCCCGCAGGGCGTCGACCTGCGGATTCAAGAATCCTTCAGGAATTTCGCCGTCGTGGTGGTGCACCCTGTCCCTGCGGCCGCACCCGAGGGGAAGGCGGGCCGGCCGCGGTGGGGCCGCACCCGCGGGGAGGGTTCGGGTGCGGCGCCGCGGATCACCACAGGGGATCACCGGGGGGAGATCACCGGGGGGAGATCGCCGGGGGGCCGGGATGGTGCCGTCGGGAGTGGGTGAACTCCCGGCGGCACCGCGCCGGGGCTTGCACGATGGGGTGGTGCGCACGCCGAGGAGGGAACCCTTGCCGAACCGGGCGCCGGCCGGGTGGGACGCCGTGATCCTCGCCGGGGGGCGGGGCAGCAGGCTGGGCGGCCTCGACAAGGCCGCGGTCGTGGTCGCCGGCCGCACGCTGCTCGACCACGCCCTCGACGCCGTGCGCGACGCCGGGCGCGTGGTCGTCGTCGGGCCGGCCAGGGACGTGCCGGGCGCCGTGCCGGAGGTGGTGTGGACCCGCGAGGAGCCGCCCGGCGGGGGACCGGTCGCGGGCGTGGCGGCCGGGCTGCCGCACGTGCGCGCCGACGTCGTGGTGCTGCTGGCGGTCGACCAGCCGGGGGTGACGTCGGCCACGGTGGGCAGGCTGCTGGCCGCGGGCGCCCCGGCCGCGCTGACCGACGACGGGGGCCGCCGGCAGTGGCTGGCGGGGGTGTGGCGGACCGCCGCGCTGCGCGCCGCGCTGCCCGCCGAACCGCGCGGCGCCTCGATGCGGTCGGTGCTGGAACCGCTGGCGCCGCAGGGCGTTCCCGCCCGGCCCGGCGAAGCGTGCGATGTGGACACACCGGCGGACCTCGGGCGGTAGGACCCCTTCACAAGAGCCACACCGGGGGCAGGGGAGACTGGGGCACCGTCGCACAACCCTGTCGTAGGAGGACCTGTTGTCCGAGCCCGCCGCCGAGGCGCCCAACACGCCGGCTCGTGACGCCCAGTTGCTCGAACGCACCGTGTTCGAGGTCAAGCGGGTGATCGTCGGCCAGGACCGGCTGGTCGAGCGGATGCTCGTCGGCCTGCTGGCCAAGGGGCACCTGCTGCTGGAGGGCGTGCCCGGCGTGGCGAAGACGCTGGCCGTGGAGACGTTCGCCAACGTCGTCGGCGGTTCGTTCTCCCGCGTGCAGTTCACCCCCGACCTGGTGCCCGCGGACATCCTCGGCACCCGCATCTACCGGCAGGCGAGCGAGAGCTTCGACGTGGAACTCGGCCCCGTCGTGGCGAACTTCGTGCTCGCCGACGAGATCAACCGCGCGCCCGCCAAGGTGCAGAGCGCGATGCTGGAGGTCATGGCCGAGCGGCACGTGTCCATCGGCGGCCGGACCTTCCCGATGCCCGACCCGTTCCTGGTGCTGGCCACCCAGAACCCGATCGAGAACGAGGGCGTCTACCCGCTGCCCGAGGCGCAGCGCGACCGGTTCCTGTTCAAGATCCAGGTCGAGTACCCGACGGCCGAGGAGGAGCGGGAGATCGTCTACCGGATGGGCGTCGAGCCGCCGGTCCCGCACCAGGTGCTCAGCCCCGACGAGCTCAAGCGGCTCCAGGGCGTCGCGTCCCGGGTGTTCGTGCACCACGCGCTGGTCGACTACGTGGTGCGGCTGGTCATCGCGACCCGCGCGCCCAAGGAGCACCAGCTCACCGACGTGGCCGGCTGGGTCGCCTACGGCGCGTCGCCGCGCGCCAGCCTGGGCATCATCGCCGCCGCGCGCGCCCTGGCCCTGGTCCGCGGCCGGGACTACGTGCTGCCCCAGGACGTCGTGGACGTGGTGCCGGACGTGCTGCGCCACCGGCTCGTGCTGTCCTACGACGCGCTGGCCGACGGCGTGCCGCTGGACCACATCGTCACGCGCGTGCTGCAGACCGTGCCGCTGCCCCAGGTCTCCGCGCGCCCCCAGGCGCCGCAGCCCGCACCCGCGGGTAGGCCGTGACCGCCGACGACACCACCGCGGCGGGCGGGCGGCCGGGCTGGGCGCCGCCGGCGCTGCACGGCGGTCGCCTGGAGGCCGCGCTGCGCACGCTGGAGTTCGACGTCCGCCGCCGGCTCGACGGCCTGCTGCAGGGCAACCACCTCGGCCTGGTGCCCGGTCCGGGCTCCGAACCGGGCGAGGCGCGGCCCTACCAGCCCGGTGACGACGTGCGCCGGATGGACTGGGCGGTCACGGCGCGGACCACCGTGCCGCACATCCGCGAGACCGTCGCCGACCGCGAGCTGGAGACGTGGCTGGCGATCGACCTGTCGCCGTCGCTGGACTTCGGCACGGCGGTGTGCGAGAAGCGCGACCTGGTGGTGGCCGCGACGGCCGCCACCGCGCACCTGACCCGCGGCGGCGGCAACCGGATCGGGGCGCTGGTGTCCACCGGCGACGCGCTGGTCCGCGTGCCCGCGCGCGGCGGCCTGGCGCACGCGCGCGGGCTGATCCGCAAGGTCGCCGAGACGCCCCGCGCGCCGGAGGGCACCCGCGGCTCCCTGGCGGAGCTGGTCGAGCAGCTGCGCCGCCCGCCGCGCCGCCGCGGCCTGGTCGTGGTGATCTCCGACTTCCTGGGCGCGACGGACTGGCAGCGCCCGCTGCGCGCCCTGTCCGCCCGGCACGACCTGGTGGCGATCGAGGTCGTCGACCCGCGCGACATCGACCTGCCCGACGTCGGGACGGTCGTGCTGGCCGACCCGGAGAGCGGGCGGCAGCGCGAGGTGACCGCCTCGCCGCTGCTGCGCCGCGAGTTCGCGGCGGCGGCGGCCGAGCACCGGGCGTCGGTGGCCGCCGGGCTGCGGCAGGCCGGCGCGGGGCACCTGGTGCTGCGCACCGATTCGGACTGGATCGCCGACACCGTGCGGTTCGTGGTGGCGCGCAAGCGCCGGTGGTCGGGGGGTGCGGCCTGATGAGCCTGTCGGGTTTCACCGCGCCGTGGTGGTTCCTGCTGCTGCTGGCGGTGGCGGCGGTGGCGGCGTTCTACGTGGTGGTGCAGCGCCTGCAGCGCAAGCGGGTGCTGCGGTTCGCGAACCTGCCCATGCTGGAGAAGGTCGCCCCGAAGCAGCAGGGCTGGTGGCGGCACGTGCCGGCGGCGCTGCTGCTGGTGGCGTTCACCCTGCTGACGGTGGCGCTGGCCGGGCCGACCGCCGAGCAGAAGGTGCCGCGCAACCGGGCGACCGTGATGCTGGTGGTCGACACGTCGCTGTCGATGAAGGCGACCGACGTGCAGCCGTCCCGGCTGGACGCGGCGCAGGTGGCGGCCAAGTCGTTCGCCGAGGGCCTGACGCCGGGCATCAACCTGGGGCTGATCTCGTTCGCCGGCTCGGCGACGGTCCTGGTCGCGCCGACCACCGACCGGGGCGCGGTGACGCAGAGCATCGACGCGCTCAAGCTGGCGCAGTCCACCGCGACCGGCGACGCGATCATGGCGGCGCTGTCGGCGATCGACTCGTTCGGCAAGATCGTCGGCGGCGCGGACGGCCCGCCGCCCGCGCGGGTCGTGCTGATGACCGACGGCAAGGAGACGGTGGGCACGCGGCGGGCGACCGACGCGGCGGAGGACGCCAAGAAGGCGGGCATCCCGATCTCCACCATCTCGTTCGGCACCGAGGACGGCGTGGTCGACATCGAGGGCCGCCGGCAGGAGGTGCCGGTGGACGACGAGTCGATGAAGGAGATCGCGCAGCTCTCCGGCGGCGAGTTCTTCAAGGCGGCGAGCGCGGAGGAGCTGCGGCGGGTCTACGACACGCTCGGCGAGCAGATCGGCTACGAGAAGAAGCGGGCCGACGCCGGCAGGCCGTGGGTCGTGCTGGGCACGCTGGTCGGGCTGATCGCGGTGGCCGGCGCGCTGGCGCTGGGGCAGCGGCTGCCGTAGGGCGGCCCGGCCGGCGCGGCGGGTCGACGCGCCGGCCGGCGCGGGTCGGGCGCTTCAGCCGTGCAGGTCGCGGTAGGCCGCGGCGGCGCCGGGGTGCAGCGGCAGGCCGGTCGTGCCGATCAGGCTGCGGACGTCGAGGTACTGGGTGCCGACGGTCTGGTCGGGCACGAGCGCGGCGGCCCGGGACACCAGGGTGCGGGTGATCGAGGCGGCCACCGCGTCGGGCAGGCCGGCCCGGCACACCAGCAGGTTGGCCACGCCGATGGTGGCCACCTCGCGCGCCGAGCCGTAGACGCCCACGGGCACCGGGGCCTGCTCGTACACCGACCCGTGCGCCGCGCGCAGCCCGCCCAGCAGCTCCGCCAGCGGCAGCAGGCGGACGGCGGGCAGCCGCGCCAGCACGGGCGTCGGCACCCCGCCGGACCACAGCAGGGCGTCGACCCGCCGGTCCACCAGGGCCCGCGCGGCCTCGGCCAACCGCAGGTGCTCCACCCGCACGCGCCCCGCCAGCCCGGCCGCGACGAGCACCCGCCCGCCCGACAGCGACGCGCCCGAGCCCGCCGCGCCCAGCGAGACCACCCGGCCGGCCAGGTCGGCGACGTGCCGCGCCGGGTCGTCGGCGCGCACGACCAGCTGCAGGTAGTTCTCGTACACCCGGCCCAGGGCGCGCAGGTCCGGCAGCGGGCCGGCGCCGCGCGCCGCGTCGGCCAGGGTCAGCGCCACCCGCGCGCCGCCGGAGCGCAGCAGGTCCAGGTTCGCCAGGCTGCCCTCGGTCTCCACCACCTGGGCGCGCAGCCCCGGGTCGAGCCGCGCGGCCAGCAGGGTGGCGAAGTCGTAGTACAGCCCGCCCCGCTCGCCCGCCGCGACGGGCAGCTCGTCGGACGGGTCGCCCGCGGCGCACCCGGCCGGGGCGCACCCGGCGGCGGGCAGGCCGAGCAGGCCCAGCAGGAACCCCCGCCGGTTCACAGCGCGGGCTCCAGCGGCAGCACGACCCGCGCCACCAGGCCGCCCTCCGAGGACAGCTCCAGCGCGCCGCCGCGCGCCCGCACCAGCCGGTCGGCGATCGCCAGGCCCAGGCCGGTGCCGGGCCGGTCGGACCGGCCGCGCCAGAACCGCTCCACGGCGCGGGGCAGCTCCGCCGCGCTCAGGCCCGGACCGTCGTCGGCCACGCCCACCCAGCCCACGCCCGCCGCCCGGTCCGCGCCCAGGGTCACCGCCACCCGCCCGCCGCCGTGCTTGAGCGCGTTGTCCAGCAGCACGTCCAGCACCTGCGCCAGCTCCGACTCCGGGCACCGCACCAGCACCGCGAGCGCCGGCGCGGCGGGCGGCGGCACCTGCCAGAAGTCCGCGCGGTCGGCGGCCACCGCGCCGGCGTCGGCCAGCCCCGGCTCCCGCCCGCCCGCCGCGACCTCCATGGCGGTGCTCTCCGCCGCCGCCAGCGCCAGCAGCCCGCCCAGCAGCGACTCCAGCCGCTCGATCTCCGCGACGGCCGCGTCGTAGGCGCGCGTCCCGCCGGGCCGCACCTGGTCGCCCAGCGTGTCCATCCGCAGCCGCAGCGCCGCCATCGGGTTGCGCAGCTGGTGCGACGCGTCCGCGACCAGCCGCCGCTGCTGGTCGGCCGCCTCGGCCACCGCGTCGGACATCCGGTTGAACGACTCCGACAGCTCGCGCACCTCCGGCGGGCCGCTGCGCTCGGGCACGTGCGCCCGCCGCTGCCCGGCCGCCACCACCCGGACCCCGGCCGCCAGCTCCGCCAGCGGGCGCAGCAGCCACCGCGTCACCACGAGCACCAGCAGCACCGAGCCGACCCCCGCCGCCAGCGCCCCGCCCAGCACCCACAGCCAGCGCCGCGCCACGTCGGCCGCCGCCCGGTCCACCGACGCCCGCAGCACCACCGCGCCCGCCACCCGCGTGCCGGTGCCGACCGGCCGGGCGAACACCACGGAGCCGGACGCCCACGGGGTGAGCGTCGGCACGGCCGGCACGGGCTGGTTGCGCAGCGCCGCGTCCAGCACGCCGGCCAGCGCCGGGTCGTCGGCGGTGGTCCCGGCCTGCGCCACCGGCTGCCGCCGCGCGTCGACCACGACGACGGGCTCGCCGTACAGGTCGACGTACGCGGCCACCTCGTCCGCCAGCGCGGCCCGGTCCCCGCCGGCCCCGACCTGCTGGGCGAGCGCCGCGAACCGGTCCAGGTCGGCGGTGCGGCCGATGACGAACCGCTGGGTGCGCTCGGCGGCGGTGGCGGACAGCAGCGGCGCCGCGAACCCCGCCACGGCGGCGGCGGAGAACAGCAGCAGCACCAGCAGCAGGCGGCGGCGCACTCAGCCGCCGGCCCGCTCGCCGGGCGGGTCCGCGGCCAGCCGGTAGCCGAAGCCCCGGATGGTGGTCACCAGCCCCGGCCGGCCCAGCTTGGCGCGCAGCCCCGCCAGGTGCACGTCCAGCGCCCGCGACACGGCCAGGTAGGCGTCGCCCCACACCTCGTCCATCAGCTGCTGGCGGCTCACCGCCGTGCCCGCCCGCCCGGCCAGCGCCGCCAGCACGTCGAACTCCTTGGTGGTCAGGGACACCTCGGCCGCGCCGACCCGCACCCGCCTGCCCTCCAGGTCGATCTCCACGTCGCCCGCGCGGACGGTGCGCGCGGGCGGGCCCTCCCGCGCCGCCCGCCGGGCCACCGCGTCCATCCGGGCCAGCAGCTCGCCCAGCCGCACGGGCTTGACCAGGTAGTCGTCCGCGCCCGAGCGCAGCCCGCGCACGATGGAACGCTCGTCACCCCGCGCGGTCAGCACCAGCACCGGCGTCGCGGTCACCCGGCGGATCCGGCGCAGGACCTCCAACCCGTCGGCGTCGGGCAGGCCGAGGTCCAGTAACAGCAGGTCGTGGCCCCGGTGGTGGCGCAGCGCGTCCGCGCCGCGACCGACGCGGCGCGGGTGGTGGCCGTTGGCCTCCAGCGCCGCCACGAGGGCGTCGGCGACGCCGTCGTCGTCCTCGACCAGCAGCACGCGCACCGGCCACCCCCTTCTGGTAGCGGCGATTATGGCGCGCGCGGTGTACACAGTGCAGGTGAGCATCGAAGACCGCGTCGCCACCACCCAACTGGACGAGGCCAGCGAAGCGCTGGAGGAACTCGCCGGGGTGCTGGCCGACGAGCAGTCCCTCGACGAGGTGCTGCTCCAGCTGGCCGAGTCGGCCTCCCGGGTCATCCCCGACGCCGAGAACGTCTCGGTCACCGTCGTGGGGTCGCGGGGCGCGTCGACCGCCGCCGCCACCGACGAGAAGGTGGTCGCGATCGACACCGACCAGTACGCGGCGGACCGGGGGCCGTGCCTGGAGGCGGCGCGGTCGCAGCGCCCGGTGCGGGCGACGGTCGAGGGCGGGCGGGCGGAGTGGCCCGAGTTCGCGGCGTCGGCGCAGCGGGCCGGCGTGCGGTCCTACCTGTCCGCGCCGCTGGTGGTGGAGGACTCGGTGCTGGGCGCGCTCAACCTCTACAGCTCCGCCGAGTCCGCGTTCGACCCGTTCGACGAGTCGCTGCTGAGGCTGTTCACCACCGCCGCGTCCACCGCCATCGCCGGGTTCCGGCGCTACGAGCGGTCGCGGGCGCTCATCGCGCACCTGGAGCGGGCGCTGGGGTCGCGGGCCGAGATCGACCAGGCCAAGGGCGTGCTCATGGCGGCGCACGGGATCGACGCGGACGAGGCGTTCCAGCGGCTGGTGGAGGAGTCGCAGGTGCACAACACCAAGCTGCGGGCCGTCGCGCGCAACCTGCTCGACTCGGTGCGCAGACCGCCGGGTCCCGCGTCCCCTCCCTGACGGCCCGCGCGAGCCGTCAGCGGGGTCGTCAGGGGTCGTCAGGGGGTCGTCAGCGGGCCGACGTAGAGCCAGCGCCCGTCCTCGCGGACGAAGCGGCTGTTCTCGTGCAGCCGGTCGCGCCGCCCCCGCCACCGGTAGTGGGCGCGGAACTCGACGGTGCCGGTGGTCTCCAGCAGGCCGCCGCCGGTGCGGTCCACCACCTCCAGCCGGGTCCACCGCTGGTCCGGGTCGAACCCGACGCGCGGCGGGCGGGTCGACCGGTGCCAGGTGGCCAGCAGGTAGTCCTCGTCGGAGACCGCGAACGCGGCGAAGCGCGACCGCATCAGGCTCTCCGCGGTCGGCGCGGTCCGCAGCCCGGAGTGCAGCGCCCCGCAGCACCGCTCGTAGGGCTCGCCGAGGCCGCAGGGGCAGGCGGCCGTCACGGGGTGTCGCAGGCCGTGCGGCCCGACCGGTTCCAGCGCAACCACTCCAGGGCCGCCCCGGCGGCGGCGTCCCCGCCCGCCGCCGCGGCCACCAGGTCGGCGTGGGCCTGGTAGCGGGCGTCCGGCGCCGAGGTCGGGTCGGACAGCACCGCCACGGCTTCGTCGGTGTCCACGGGTTCGAGGATAGGGGGAGGCGGGGCGGCCGTCCGCGCGGGAGCCGGTGGCTACGCTGCCGGGGATGGACGACAACCACGTCGTGGTGATCACGACCACCGACAGCGAAGAGGCCGCCGCCGCGCTGGCCCGCTCCGTCGTGGAGGCGCGCCTGGCGGCGTGCGTGCAGATCGGCCCCCCGGTGCGCAGCGTGTACCGGTGGGACGGCGCGCTGCGGGAGGACCGCGAGTGGCAGCTGTGGATCAAGACCGCCTACGACCGCCTCGACGAGCTGACCGGGTTCGTCAGGGCCGCCCACTCCTACGACACGCCGGAGGTGCTGGCGCTGCCCGTGCTCGGCGGCGACCCCGACTACCTGGCCTGGGTCACCGCCGAGACCCGCTAGGCCCGGCCGCCGCCCGACCCGCCCGCACCGCCCCCGCGCGGCCCGCGGCGGCCAGTGCCGGCCGGCCCGACCGCAGGGGATAGCCTCGCACGGCATCAACCAGCGGAGATGGGAGCAAGGCGTGTCGAGGTCCGTACTGGTGACCGGCGGCAACCGGGGTATCGGTCTGGCGATCGCGCGGGCGTTCGCCGAGCAGGGCGACAAGGTCGCGGTCACCCACCGCGGCTCGGGCGCGCCCGAGGGCCTGCTCGGCGTCAAGTGCGACGTGACCGTCCCGGAGGAGGTCGACGCGGCGTTCGCCGAGGTCGAGGCCGCGCACGGGCCGGTGGAGGTGCTGGTCGCCAACGCGGGCATCACCGACGACACCCTGCTGCTGCGGATGACCGACGAGCAGTTCACCAGGGTGGTGGAGGCCAACCTGACCGGGTCGTTCCGGGTCGCGCGGCGGGCCTCCCGGGGGATGCTGCGCAAGCGGTACGGCCGGATCGTGTTCATCTCCTCCGTGGTCGGCCTGCTGGGCAGCGCGGGGCAGGTCAACTACGCCGCCAGCAAGGCGGGCCTGGTCGGCGTGGCCCGGTCGATCGCCCGCGAGCTGGGCTCGCGCAACATCACGGCCAACGTCGTCGCCCCCGGTTTCGTCACCACCGACATGACCGACGCGCTGCCCGAGGAGCGCCGCGCGCAGATCCTCGCGCAGGTGCCCGCCGGCCGGTACGGCACCACCGAAGAGATCGCCGCCGCCGTCACCTTCCTGGCCTCCGACGCCGCCGCCTACATCACCGGCGCGGTGCTGCCGGTCGACGGCGGCCTCGGCATGGGTCACTGAACGACCCGCTGAACGACCCACTCCCGCATCTCGACTCTTTCGGAGGAAACACACGTGACGGGTCTGCTCGAAGGCAAGCGGCTGCTGGTCACCGGGGTGATCACGGACGCGTCGATCGGCTTCCACGTGGCCCGGGTCGCCCAGGAACAGGGCGCCCGGGTGGTGCTCACCGGCTTCGGCCGGATGAGCCTGGTGGAGCGGATCGCCAGGCGGCTGCCGCAGCCCGCCCCGGTGGTGGAGCTGGACGTGCAGGACCAGGGGCACCTGGACACGCTGGCCGACCGGGTGCGCGAGCACGTGGACGGGCTGGACGGCGTGGTGCACGCGATCGGCTACGCGCCGCCGTCCTGCCTGGGCGCGCCGTTCATGGACGCGCCGTGGGAGGACGTGGCCACGGCGATGCACGTCTCGGCGTACTCGTACAAGGCGCTGGTGCGCGCGACCCTGCCGCTGCTGGGCCGGGGCGCGTCGGTGGTGGGCCTGGACTTCGACGCCCGCCAGGCGTGGCCCGCCTACAACTGGATGGGGCCGGCCAAGGCGGCGTTCGAGTCGATCAACCGCTACCTGGCGCGCGACCTGGGGCCGCAGGGCATCCGGGTGAACCTGGTCTCCGCGGGCCCGGTGCGCACCATGGCCGCCAAGTCGATCCCGGGCTTCGCGGACCTGGAGGCGATGTGGGGCGAGAAGGCCCCGCTGGGCTGGGACGTCGACGACCCGACGCCGGTCGCCAAGTCCGTGTGCGGCCTGCTGTCCGACTGGCTCCCGGCCACCACCGGCTCGATGGTGTTCGTCGACGGCGGCGTGCACTTCCTGGGCCTGTAGGCGCGGCACCGGGTCGGCGTGCCGACGATCACGCCGACCCGGTTGTGCGCCCCGGGCCGACCGGGGCCAGGATGTCCGGGTGAGTTACGACGCGCTGCTCTGGCTGTCCTTCGGGGGACCGGAAGGGCCCGAGGACGTCCGCCCCTTCCTGGAGAACGTGACCCGAGGCCGGGGCGTGCCGCCCGAGCGCCTGGACGAGGTCGAGCAGCACTACCGGCACTTCGGCGGCGTCTCGCCGATCAACGCGCTCAACCGCGCCGCCATCGCGGCGGTCGAGGGGTTGATCGACCTGCCGGTGTACTTCGGCAACCGCAACTGGCACCCGATGGTCGAGGACACCCTCGCGGAGATGAAGGCCGCCGGCGTCCGGCGCGCCCTGGTGTTCCCGACCAGCGCCTACGGCGGGTACTCCGCGTGCCGGCAGTACGACGAGGACGTCCGGCGCGCCCGCGCGGCCGTGCCCGACGCGCCCGAGCTGGTGAAGCTGCGCCAGTTCTTCGACCACCCGCTGTTCGTCGAGTGCTTCGCGGACGCCGTGCGGACCGCGGCGGCCGACTTCGCCGACTACCGCCTGGTGTTCACCGCGCACTCGGTGCCGCTGTCGGCCGACCGGGCGTCCGGGCCGCCGGAGGAGGGCGGCCACCGCTACTCCCGGCAGGTCGCGGAGGCGGCCCGGCTGGTCGCGGGCGCGGTCGGCGCCGAGGAGCACGACGTGGTGTGGCAGTCGCGGTCCGGGCCGCCGCAGGTCCCGTGGCTGGAGCCCGACGTCGTCGACCACGTCGAGGCCCTGGCCGCCCGAGGCGTGGCCAACGTCGTGGTGTGCCCGATCGGGTTCGTCAGCGATCACCTGGAAGTGGTGTGGGACCTGGACACCGAGGCCCGCGACCGCGCCGCCGAGCTGGGGCTGGGCTTCGCCCGCGCCGCCACGCCCAACGACGACCCGCGGTTCGCGCGGCTGGTCACCGAACTCGTCGCCGAGCACCTGTCCGGCGCGCCGGCGCGGAAGCTGTCCGCCTTCCCGGCCGCCGGGTGCACGGTCAACGGCGCGCCCTGCGCCCCGCTGTGCTGCGAGCCCGCCAAGCGGCCCGCGCGGTGACGTGGCGCGGTCGGTGACGCGGGGAGCCCGCCGAGGCGGGCCGGCGCGCGTCGGTGCCTGTTCCCGGGGCTGGTCGCGGGGCGGTGGCGCCGTGCGCGGCGGTGGCCGGGCGCGCGGTGGGCGGTGGCGCGGTGGTCGGGCGAGTCGGCGAAAGCGGCCACGCGGTGACGCCGGTGGTGCTGTACTGCGTGCCGGCGCGGGAACCCGCGGCGGTTCCCGCGCGCCGTGGAACCACCCGCGAAACCACGAGGAGGCCCGCGCGGTGAGTGTCGACTTCAGCTGGTCGCCCCGGCCGGGGGACTGGCGGGACGCGCTGCGGACCGCCGTGCCGCTCTACCGGTGGGCGCCGTGGTTCGGCCTGGCGCTGGCCGCGCTCGGGGTCGTCGTGCTGGCGCTGGGCATGACGTGGGCCGGCGTCTTCGGGGTCGTGCTCGCTGTGATCATCATCGCACTGGTGCCCGTCGGCACGGCCGTCAACTTCCACAACCACCCGCTCGCGGCCAGGACCGTGACCGGCTCGGCCGACGCGCGCTCGCTGCGCATGGCCGTGGGCGACGCGGCGCGCAGCGAGCTGGCCTGGGACGAGCTGCCCGGCTGGTCGGAGACCGCGCGCGGGTTCGTGCTGCGCACGGGCGGCGCCGCGATGTACGCCGTGCCGCGCCGCGCGTTCGCGGGCCCCGAGGAGGTCGACCGGTTCCGGTCGCTGCTGGTGGAACACGTCGGCCCGGCCGCCTGATCCGCCGGTGGGCACGCGTAACCTAGGCCACCGTGTCCTGTGCGAGTGCGACGCTGGTCGTGTGGACGTCCGCCTGGCTGCACGGCGCAGCCGCGGCCGACGACGTCCTCGACGCTTTGGGGTTCTGGGCCGAGCAGCACGAGGTGGTGGCCGACGACGACGGCACGGCCACCGCGCTCGACCTCCCCGGCCCCGACGAGTCGGCGGTCGGCTCGGCCCTGCTGCTGGCCGCCCTGCGCCGGGCGTCGGCGTCCACGGCCCGGCTGGTGCTCCCGGTGCCCGGCGACGTCCGGGGCCTGGGCGGGCGCGGCCCGCTGAGCCAGAGCGCGCTGCGCGCCGGGCAGGCGGCGGTGCTGCCCGAGGTGGGCGTCGGCCTGGTGCCGTGGCTGGTGGCGGACGGCGTGCTGCGCTGGACGGTGTTCGACCTGCCGACCGCGCCGGTGGCGGAGCACGTGCCGATCGGCGAGGCCGAGCACGGCCTGACCTCGGCGATGCGCGAGGCCGCCACCGCGCTGGTGACGCTGGACGTGGCGCGGCACCGGCCGAACGTGCGCGCCGAGATCGCCGGGCTGTCCGCCGAGCACACCCGGCTCCCCTGGCCCGCCGGGATGCCGCCGCGCGCCCTGCGGGTGCTCCAGCGGGCCTCGGAGGTGGCGGCGATCCTCACCGTGGCGGCGTCGGACGCGCCCGGCGGCGCGATGTCGGCCTCGGCGCAGGCGGCGCGGGACGAGGCCCTGCGCCCGCTGTCGGAGGCGGTGCGGCGGGCGCGGCTGGCGGCGGTGGGGGAGGCCGTGCGCGTGCTGTCGGACCAGGAAGCGGGCCGGCACTAGGCCGGGCCCGGGGCCGGCCGACCCGCGGTCCCGGGCGTCCCACGACCGGATCCCCGGCCCATCGCCCGTCCGGTGTCCGGGGGTCCGGGGTCACGCCACGTCGACCTCGCGGCGGGAGTTGCGTAGGTTCGGGTGGGTGACCTCTGGACTTCCCTCCACGCTGGGTGAGCTGCGGGCCGCCCCGCACCCGCCGCGCCCGGTCAAAGCGGAGCTGCGGGACAACCTGCTGGCCGCCCTGCGCGAGAAGCGGGACCCCTGGCCCGGCATCGTCGGGTTCGACCGGACGGTCCTGCCGCAGCTGGAGCGGGCGATCATCGCCGGGCACGACTTCGTGCTGCTCGGCGAGCGCGGCCAGGGCAAGACGCGGCTGCTGCGGGCGCTGGTCCGGCTGCTGGACGAGTGGACGCCGGTCATCGCGGGCTCCGAGCTGCACGAGCACCCGCTGCGGCCGATCACCCCGGAGTCCCGGCGCCGCGCCGCCGAGCTCGGCGACGACCTGCCGGTGGCCTGGAAGCACCGCGACGAGCGGTTCGCCGAGAAGCTGGCCACGCCGGACACCAGCGTCGGCGACCTGGTGGGCGACGTGGACCCGGTCAAGGTGGCCCGGGGGCGCAGCCTCGGCGACCCGGAGACCATCCACTACGGCCTGCTGCCGCGCGCGCACCGGGGCATCATCGCGATCAACGAGCTGCCCGACCTCGCCGAGCGCATCCAGGTGTCGCTGCTCAACGTGATGGAGGAGCGCGACATCCAGATCCGCGGCTACGCGCTGCGCCTGCCGCTGGACGTGCTGCTGGTGGCCACCGCCAACCCCGAGGACTACACGAACCGGGGCCGGATCATCACCCCGCTCAAGGACCGGTTCGGCGCGGAGATCCGCACCCACTACCCGCTGGAGGTCGCCGCGGAGGTCGAGCTGGTGCGCCAGGAGGCCGAGCTGGTGGCCGAGGTGGGCGACCACCTGATCGAGGTCGTCGCCCGGTTCGTCCGGCACCTGCGGGAGTCCTCGTCGGTCGACCAGCGCTCGGGCGTGTCGGCGCGGTTCGCGGTGGCGGCGGCCGAGACGGTGGCGGCCTCGGCGGTGCGGCGCGGCGCCCTGGTCGGCGAGGAGCCGCCGGTCGCGCGGCCGGTCGACCTGGCCTCGGTGCCGGCGGTGCTGCGCGGCAAGCTGGAGTTCGAGGCGGGCGAGGAGGGGCGCGAGCAGGAGGTGCTCGGGCACCTGCTGCGCCGCGCGGTCGCCGACACCGCGCGGGCCGCGTTCGCGGGGCTGGACCTCCGGCCGCTGGCGCGGCTGGTCTCCGACGGCCACCCGGTGGCCACCGGCGAGCTGGTCCACGCGGGCGACCTCCTCGCCGCGCTGCCGGAGCTGCCCCTGCTCGACGAGGTCGCGCGCCGGGTCGGCGCGGAGCCCGGCGACGTGCCGGGCCGCGTCGCCTCCGGCGTCGAGCTGGCCCTGGAGTCGCTCTACCTGACCCGCCAGCTGTCCAAGGACACCGACGACGACCGGACCGTCTACGGATGAGCACCTACCGCTACGGCCGGTACGTCGACGGGCCCGACCCGCTGGCGCCGCCCGTCGACCTGCGCGCGGCGGTGGACGAGCTGGGGCGCGAGGTCATGGAGGGCGCCTCGCCCGACTCGGCGCTGCGGGAGCTGCTGCGCCGGGGCCTGCCGGGCCAGGAGGGCCTGGACGGCCTGACGGCGCGGCTGTGGCGCAAGCGGTCGGCGATCGGCCGGCGGCACCGGCTGGACGGCACGCTCCAGGAGGTCCGCCGGCTGCTGGACCGGGCGCTGGAGGCCGAGCGGGCGGCGCTGTTCCCCGACCCGGACGACGAGGCGCGGTTCCGCGAGGCGCGGCTCGACGCCCTGCCGCCGGGCACGGCCGCCGCCGTGCAGGAGCTGGCCGGGTACGACTGGCGCGCGCCGCGGGCCCGCGAAGCCTACGAGCGGATCCGGGACCTGCTCGGGCGCGAGCTGCTGGACCAGCGGTTCCAGGGCATGAAGGAGGCGATGGGCAACGTCGGCCCGCAGGAGGTCCACCGCATCCGGGCGATGCTGGACGACCTCACCGCGCTGCTCGCCGCGCACGCCGCGGGCGAGGACACCGACGAGCGGTTCCGCGACTTCATGCGCGCGCACGGCGAGTTCTTCCCGGAGCGCCCGCGCGACGTGGAGGAGCTGGTCGACGCCCTCGCCGCCCGGTCGGCGGCGGCGCGGCGGATGCTCAACTCGATGACCGAGCAGCAGCGCGCGGAGCTGGACGCGCTGTCGCGGCAGGCGTTCGGCGACTCCGGCGTCGGCGCCCGGCTCTCCGCCCTGGACGCCCTGCTGCAGGGCCTGCGGCCGGAGCAGGACTGGTCCGGCTCGGCGCGCTTCCGGGGCGACCAGCCGCTGGGGCTGGGCGAGGGCGCGCGGGCGATGGCGGAGCTGGCCGAGCTGGACGCGCTGGCCGAGCAGCTGAGCCAGTCCTACCCCGGCGCCCGCTTGGAGGACCTCGACGTGGAGGCCCTGGTGCGCCGACTGGGACCCGAGGCGGGGGCGCAGGCGCGGCGGCTCGCCGAGCTGGAGCGCGAGCTGCGGCGGCAGAACCTGCTCGAACGCGGCCCGGACGGCTCGCTGCGGCTGACCCCGAAGGCGTTGCGCCGCTTGGGCGAGACGGCGCTGCGCGGCGTGCTCGACCGGGCGCGGGCGCGGGGCGGGCGGGAGAGCGCGCGGGCCGGCGCGGCGGACGAGCCGACCGGCGGCACCCGGCCGTGGCGCTTCGGCGACACCGAGCCGTGGCACGTGCCGCGCACGCTCACCAACGCCGTGCTGCGCGCCGGGACCGGCGACATCCGGCTGGACGTCGCCGACGTGGAGGTCGCCGAGACCGAGCACCGGTCGCGGGCGGCCGTCGCGCTGTGCGTGGACACGTCGTGGTCGATGGTGCAGGACGACCGCTGGGTGCCGATGAAGCGCACCGCCCTGGCCCTGCACCACCTGGTGCGCACGAGGTTCCGCTCGGACGCGCTGCAGCTGATCACCTTCGGCCGCCACGCCGAGACCGTGGACATCGGGCAGCTCACCGCGCTGGAGGGGGTGTGGGAGCAGGGCACGAACCTGCACCACGCGCTGCTGCTGGCCGGGCGGCACCTGCGCCGCCACCCCGACGCGCGCCCGGTCGTGCTGGTGGTGACCGACGGCGAGCCGACCGCGCACCTGGGGGACGACGGCGACGCCGAGTTCCACTACCCGCCGCTGCCGCGCACCATCGCCAAGACCATCGTGGAGGTCGACGGGCTGGCCCGGCTGGGCGCGGCGATCACGGTGTTCCGGCTGGGCGACGACCCGCGGCTGGCGCAGTTCGTGCACCTGGTGGCCCAGCGCGGCGGCGGGCGCGTGGTCGCCCCCGACGACGACGGCCTCGGCGCGGCCGTGGTCGCCGACTACCTGGGGTCCCGCCGCCGGCGGTGATGCAACCGGCCGCGGCCCGCGCTCCGTCCTGCGACCGACGGGGGCCACGCGGAAGGGGTTGTGCCGGTGAACCGGGTCGGACCTGTGATCGTGCTGTCGGCGGCGTTGGCGGTGGGCGGCTGCGCCGCGCCGGGGACCGGCGGGCCGGGCGGGGACCCGTCGCCCGGCCCGACGTCGGACGCGGGCGCCACCGCCGTCCAGGACCCGGTGCTCGACGCGGCGGCGGCGAGCCTGGGGCCGGCGCTGGAGTCGGGTTTCCCGGACACCTACGCGGGGCTGCGGCTGGACCAGGAGCGCGGTGCCGTCGTGGTGTACCGGCGGCCGGACCCGGAGCTGGACCAGGCCGCCCGCGCCGCCGCGAACGGCGCGCGGCTGGAGCTGGTGGACGCCCGGCACTCGCTCAAGCGGCTGCGCGAGGTCGTGGACCGGATCGGGGCCGACACCGGGCACTGGCAGGAGCAGGGCGTGCGGATCACCACGTGGGGCCCGGCCGTGGACGGCTCCGCGGTGGACGTCACGACCGTCGCGGGCAGCGAGGCCGACCGGCTGGCGCTGGCCGCCCGGTACGGCGCGGACGTCATCCGCGTCTCGCGGGGCGACTTCCCGGAGCCGGCGCCCGCGACGGGGTGACGCGGTCGGCGGGGGCCGTCCTCCCCGACCGCCGCGGTCGCGGCGCGCCGGTGGTGCCGGGGTCGCGGCGAGGGGGTCGACGCCGTCGGCGGTGACGTGGTGGTAGCCGGCCCTGGCGGCGGCGATGGCGACCAGGCCGCGGGGTCACCGCTCGTCCTTCGGCTCCCCGCCCCGCTCCCCGCCCTGCTCCTCGTCCGCGTCGTCGGTGGTCCGCACGTTCCGGTTGGTCGACGCGAGCGCGGTCTCGGTGGCGCTGTCCGGTTCCACGACGCGCCTGCCCGGCTTGCGCAGCGAGAAGTGCGACTCCTCGCGCATCCGCTCGACCATGTGCGGGTAGTGCAGCTCGAACGCCGGGCGCTCCGACCGGATGCGCGGCAGCTCGTGGAAGTTGTGCCGGGGCGGCGGGCTGGAGGTCGCCCACTCCAGCGAGTTGCCGTAACCCCACGGGTCGTCGCGCTCCGCCGGGTCGCCGTAGCGGTAGCTGCGGAACACGTTCCACAGGAACGGCAGCACCGACGCGCCGAGCAGGAACGCGCCGACGGTGGAGATGGTGTTGAGCGTGGTGAACCCGTCCGTGGGCAGGTAGTCGGCGTACCGGCGCGGGAAGCCGTTGCTGCCCAGCCAGTGCTGGATCAGGAAGGTCAGGTGGAAGCCGATGAACGTCGTCCAGAAGTGCAGCTTGCCCAGCGGCTCGTTCAGCATCCGGCCGGTCATCTTGGGGAACCAGAAGTAGATGCCGGAGTAGGTGGCGAAGACGATCGTCCCGAACAGCACGTAGTGGAAGTGGGCCACCACGAAGTAGGTGTCGTGCACGTGGAAGTCCAGCGGCGGCGAGGCGAGGATGATGCCGGTCAGGCCGCCGAGCAGGAACGTGATCAGGAACCCGACGGCGAACAGCATCGGCGACTCGAAGGTCAGCTGCCCGCGCCACATCGTGCCGATCCAGTTGAAGAACTTGATGCCGGTGGGGATCGCGATCAGGAACGTCGTCAGCGAGAAGAACGGCAGCAGCACCGCGCCGGTGGCGAACATGTGGTGCGCCCACACCGCCACCGACAGCGCCGCGATGGCGAACGTGGCGAAGACCAGCCCCTTGTAGCCGAAGAGCGGCTTGCGGCTGAACACCGGGAAGACCTCGGTCACGATGCCGAAGAACGGCAGCGCCACGATGTAGACCTCGGGGTGGCCGAAGAACCAGAACAGGTGCTGCCACAGGATCACGCCGCCGTTGCCCGGGTCGAACACGTGCGCGCCCAGGTGCCGGTCCGCCGCCAGGCCCAGCAGCGCCGCGGTCAGGATCGGGAACGCGATCAGGATGAGCAGGCTGGTGACGAAGATGTTCCAGGTGAAGATGGGCATCCGGAACATGGTCATGCCGGGCGCGCGCAGGCAGCACACCGTGGTCACCATGTTGACCCCGCCCAGGATCGTGCCCAGGCCGCTGAGCACCAGGCCGGTGATCCACAGGTCCGCGCCGACGCCGGGCGAGTGCGGGGCGGCGGACAGCGGCGTGTAGGCGGTCCAGCCGAAGTCCGGTGCGCCGGCCGGGGTCAGGAAGGCGATCATCACCAGCGTGCCGCCGAACAGGTACAGCCAGTACGACAGCGCGTTGAGCCGGGGGAACGCCACGTCCGGCGCGCCGATCTGGATCGGCAGGACGAAGTTGGCGAACCCGAACAGGATCGGCGTCGCGTACAGCAGCAGCATCACCGTGCCGTGCATGGTGAACAGCTGGTTGTACTGCTCGTTGGACAGGAACTGCATACCCGGCCGGGCCAGCTCGGCGCGGATCAGCAGCGCCATCAGGCCGCCGACCATGAAGAAGACGAACGACGTCGTCAGGTACATCAACCCGATCTGCTTCGGGTCGGTGGTCTTGAGCAGGCCGACCAGCGCCGAGCCCTTGGGTCGCCGTCGAGCCGCGCCCGGATGGGTGATCACAGGTTCCGGCTTGAGCGCGGTCATGACCGTCTCCCTCGTCCGACGACGTGCCCGTGACCATGGTCCACCCGCGGGCAGCCCACGGCAATCGCGCAGCGGGTCGCTCGACGGCCCTGACCTGCGGCGATGCCCACCGATGTCACCCGTTCGGGGAGATCGGGCCGGTGGCCCGGCGACCACCGCGCCGCGCCGGGCCGGCCCGCGCGGGCCGGTGTCCCGCCAGGCGGACGGCCACTTGGGGCCGCGAGTTAGGGTCGGACCCATGCAGACCTGGTCACCCACCCCAGTCCCGCGGGTCGCGGGCGAGCCGCGCCCGCTGCGGTTGTTCGACACGTCCGCCGGGCAGGTGCGCCCCACCGCCCCCGGCGACACCGCCGGGCTGTACGTCTGCGGCATCACCCCCTACGACGCGACCCACCTGGGCCACGCCGCGACCTACCTGGCGTTCGACCTCATCCACCGGGTGTGGCTGGACAACGGCCACCGGGTGCACTACGTGCAGAACGTCACCGACGTGGACGACCCGCTGCTGGAGCGCGCCGAGCGCGACCAGGACGACTGGCAGGTCCTGGCGATGCGCGAGACCGCCCTGTTCCGGGAGGACATGGTCGCGCTGCGCGTCCTGCCCCCGCGCGAGTACGTCGGCGTGGTCGAGGCCATCCCGGAGGTGGTCGAGGCGATCGCGAAGCTGCTGACCGACGGCGCGGCGTACCGGGTGGACGACCCGGAGCACCCGGACGTGTACTTCGACCACACGGCCACCGGCCGCTTCGGCTACGAGTCGAACTACGACGCGGCGACCATGGCCCGCTTCTTCGCCGAGCGGGGCGGCGACCCGGACCGGCCGGGCAAGCGCCACCCGCTCGACGCCGTGCTGTGGCGCACGGCCCGCCCCGGCGAGCCGGCGTGGCCCTCGGAGCTGGGCGCGGGCAGGCCCGGCTGGCACATCGAGTGCAGCGCGATCGCGCTCAACCGCCTCGGCGCGGGCTTCGACGTCCAGGGCGGCGGCTCCGACCTGATCTTCCCGCACCACGAGTTCAGCGCCGCGCACGCCGAGGCGCTGACCGGCGAGCACCCGTTCGCCCGGCACTACGCGCACGCGGGCATGATCGGCCTGGACGGCGAGAAGATGTCGAAGTCGCGGGGCAACCTGGTCTTCGTCTCCAAGCTGCGGGCCCAGAACGTCGACCCGAACGCGGTCCGGCTGGCCCTGCTCTCCGGCCACTACCGCGCCGACCGCGCGTGGACCGAGTCCCTGCTCACGCAGGCCCGGGAGCGCCTGGCCACGTGGCGGCGGGCCGCGGAGCTGGACGCGGCCCCGCCCGCGGACGACGTCGTGGCCCGGCTGCGCGACCACCTCGGCGACGACCTGGACACCCCGCGCGCGCTGGCGGCGCTGGACGCGTGGGCGGCGCAGGCGCTGTCGACCGGCGGCACGGACCAGGCCGCGCCGAGGCGCTTCCGCGACGCCGTGGACGCCCTGCTGGGCGTGGAGCTGTAGCCGCGCCCCTGCGCGACGGCAACCGGGAACGGGGCGCGGGCCCGGTGGGGCGCGTCGGCGCCCCACCGGGCCCGCGGCCGGTCGGTCCCCCGGGCCGGGGTCACCGCTCCGGGAGGGCCGGTGGGCCGGCCGCGCGCGGCCGGCCCACCGGGTCGGTGCTCAGGTCACGCGTCGATCGTCCAGCCGTCGATGCGGCCGGTGTCGATGGTGGCCAGGTCGCGCACCCGCAGCTTCCAGGCGCCGGCGGCGGCCTCCGAGGAGGCGTTCACCGTGAAGGTGCGGTTGATGTTGTCCGCGCTGCCGCCGGAGCGGTTGTGCAGGTTGTAGACGGTGCCGTCGGGCGCCACCAGGTCGACGACCAGGTCGCCGATGTAGGTGTGGACGATGTTGACCGTCACCTGGGTGGTGGCCGAGGCGCTGCCCGTGCACTTCAGGTCGATCGTGCTGCTGACGTCGCTGTTGTCGCCGATGGCCACGTCGGTGTCGTTGGTGGCCGGGTCGCAGCCGTCGCTGGAGCCCTTGATCGTCCAGGTGAACGTCGCGGTGCCGGTGCGCGAGGCCGAGTCGGTCACCGTCACGGTCACGGTGTACGTGCCCGCGGTGGTGGGCGTGCCGGAGACCTGGCCGGACGGGCTGATCGTCAGGCCGGGCGGCAGGCCGGTGGCGGTGAAGGTGTAGGGCGCGGTGCCGCCGGTGGCCGAGAGCTGCAGGCTCGCGGGGGTGCCCACGGCGCCGTTCTGGCTGCCCGGGTTGGTCACGGTCGGGTTGGTGACCGGGGGACCGGTGACGTGGAGCAGCTTGTTCGGCGAGCCGGTGCCCGGGTTGCTGATCTTGCCCGAGGTCGCGGCGTTCACCAGGGCCGTCTCCACCTGGGCCGGGGTGGCCGAGGGGTTGGCCGAGACGTAGATCGCCGCCGCGCCCGCGACGTGCGGGGACGCCATCGACGTGCCGCTGATGGTGTTGGTGGCGCTGTCGCTGGTGTGCCAGGTCGAGGTGATGTCCTGGCCGGGCGCGAAGATGTCGGTGCAGGTGCCCCAGTTGGAGAACGAGGCGCGGCCGTCGGTGCGGGTGGAGGCGTTGGTGCTGATCGCCTCGCGGACGCGGGCCGGCGAGTAGTTGCACGCGTTCTGGTTGTCGTTGCCCGACGCCACCGCCGTGGTGACGCCCGCCGCGACCAGGTTGCGCACCGCGGTGTCGGTGGCGGTGTCCGCGCTGCCGCCGAGGCTCATGTTCGCCACGGCCGGCTTGACGGCGTTGCGCGCGACCCAGTTGACGCCGTTGACGACGCCGGCGGACGTGCCGGAGCCCTGGCAGTTGAGCACCTTGACCGCGACGAGCTTGACCTCCTTGGCCACGCCGTAGCGGGTGCCGCCGACGGTGCCCGCCACGTGGGTGCCGTGGCCGTGGCAGTCGGTGTTGTTGCTGTCGACGGTGTTGGTGCCCCAGGAGGCGCGACCGCCGAAGTCCTGGTGCGTGATCTTGATGCCCGTGTCGATGACGTAGGCGGTGACGTTGCCCGCGCCGTTCGGGTAGGTGTAGCTGCTGTCCAGCGGCAGGTTCTGCTGGTCGACGCGGTCCAGGCCCCACGACGGCGGGTTGGGCTGGGTGCCCGTGGCCTTCACCGGCAGGTCGGCCTGGACGAAGTCGACCCGCGGGTCGGCCGCGATGCGGCGGGCCTGCGCGGCGGTGAGCGAGGCGTGGAAGCCGTTGAGCGCGTGCTGCCAGGTCGTGCGGACCTGGCCGCCGTACTTGCCGACCAGCGAGTCGGCGGCGGACGCGGACAGCGCCCGCGGCGAGGCCGAGTCGCGCAGGGCGACGATGTACGAGCCGGGTACGGCATCGGCGCGGTCGGCGCCGAGCACCTCCCCCTCGGCCGCGGCCACACCGGCGTTGGTGAACGCCAGTGCCGCCGCGGACACCGCGGCCAGGCCGAGTACGGCCGTCCTTCTGAGCAAGCGGACGTGTCCCATGACTGGGCATCTCCCTCTGGGCAGGGCCGCCCGCCCGTCCCGGCGGGTGCGCCTGACGGGTGGGCTTGCAGGGTTGGGATGCGTTCGCGCGAACGGGTGGAGCAGACCTGGTCCCCTGCATGGTCCGGACAAAATCCGGCGGGCAGTAGCGCCGTTGGGCGTAATCAGCCGGGCCCCGGTTCGACCGGTAGGGCGAAAGCCCTGGTCACCGCCGATTCAGTCAGGAGTTAAAGCGCTCGTCCCGGTACACCCGCCAGCGCTGCAGCAGGTGCGGCATCTCGCGGTGGAAGAAGTCGAAGAAGGCGAGCGTCTCGGCGATGCGGCGGCCGGCGGGCGTGCCCGCGCCCAGCACGTCGATGCCCTCCTGCAGCGGCGCCTTCCAGCGCGCCATCATCTGCTCGCGGCGGAAGATGGCCTCGTACCAGACGTCGTCGTACACCCGGTACACGTCGCGCCGGGAGCCGGTCTCGCGCTCGCGGCTGATCAGGCTGATCTGGGTGAGGTAGCGGACGGCCCCGGAGATCGCGGCGGGGGAGACCTGCAGCAGGTCGGCCAGCTCGGCGGCGGTGAGCGAGCCGCTGTCGGCGGCGAGCAGCGCGACGAACACCCGCGAGGGCATCCGGGGCAGGCCCGCCTCGGCGAAGGTCGCCGCGAAGCGCTCGATGAAGCGCAGGACCGCCTGTTCGTCCCGTTCCGACACCTCGGTCACCCCGGAATCATCCTCTTCGCCGCCGCGCACGCCGGGCAGTTTATACGCTTCCTTAACTTCACGACATTGTGAATTATGTGTAATTTGCCTGCCATGAGCGATGCGATCCACGTGTCGGGCCTGGTCAAGACCTTCGGCCCGACACGTGCCCTGGACGGGCTGGACCTGCGCGTGCGCACCGGGGAGGTGCACGGCTTCCTCGGCCCGAACGGGGCCGGCAAGTCCACCGCCATCAGGGTGCTGCTGGGCCTGCTGCGCGCCGACGCGGGCACGGCCGTGCTGCTGGGCGGCGACCCGTGGCGCGACGCGACGGCGCTGCACCGCCGGCTGGCCTACGTGCCCGGCGACGTCACCCTGTGGCCCAACCTGACCGGCGGCGAGGTCATCGACCTGCTCGGCCGCCTGCGCGGCGGGCTCGACGAGCGCCGCCGCGCCGACCTGCTGGACCGGTTCGAGCTGGACCCGCGCAAGAAGGGCCGCACCTACTCCAAGGGCAACCGGCAGAAGGTCGCCCTCGTCGCGGCGCTGGCCTCGGACGTGGAGCTGCTCGTGCTGGACGAGCCGACCTCCGGCCTCGACCCGCTGATGGAGGCGGTGTTCCAGGAGGTGGTGGACGAGGAGCGCGGCCGGCGCACCGTCCTGCTCTCCAGCCACGTCCTGGCCGAGGTCGAGGCGCTGTGCGACCGGGTCAGCATCATCCGCAACGGCCGCACCGCGGAGACCGGCACGCTGGCCGAGCTGCGGCACCTGACCCGCACCAGCGTCACCGCCGAACTCGCCGCGGCGCCCGCCGGCCTGGCCGCGCTGCCCGGCGTGCACGGCCTGGACGTGCGGGGCGACCGGGTGCGGTTCGAGGTGGACACCGACCACCTCGACGGGGCGCTGCGCGCGCTGGTCTCCTCGGGCGTGCGCAGCCTGACCAGCCGACCACCCACGCTGGAGGAGCTGTTCCTGCGCCACTACGAGGCGGTGCGGCCGTGAGCGCCCTGGTCGGGACCGGCTCCCTGGCGCGCCTCGCGCTGCGGCGCGACCGGCTGCTGCTGCCGGTCTGGGTGGTCGGGCTGGTCGGCATCGCCCTGTCCACCGCGTCGGGCCTGCGCGAGCTGTACGGCACGGAGGAGCTGCGGCGGCAGCTCGGCGCGACGGCGGGCGCGAACCCCGCGTTCCTGGCCATGCTCGGCCCGATCCACGACCCCGCCTCCGTCGGCGGCCTCCTGGTGTGGCGGTGGGGCGTGTTCGGCGCGCTGCTCACCGGCCTGATGGCGATGTTCCTGGTCACCCGGCACACGCGGGCCGAGGAGGAGACCGGCCGGTGGGAGCTGGTCGGCTCCGCGGTGACCGGGCGGCACGCGCCGCTCGCCGCCGCCGTCGCGGTGGCCTGCCTGGCGAGCCTGCTCATCGGCGTGCTGGTGGCGCTCGGGCTGGTCGGGCTGGGCGAGCGCGCGGGCGGCTCGTTCGCGCTGGGCCTGGCGTTCACCGCGGCGGGGTGGGCGTTCACCGGGGTCGGCGCGGTGGCCGCGCAGCTCACCGGGAGCGCGCGGGGGGCGAACGCGGTGTCCGGCGCGGTGCTGGGCGCGGCCTACCTGCTGCGGGCCGTCGGCGACGCGGCGGGCGAGCACGGGCCGAGCTGGCTGACGTGGCTGTCGCCGATCGGCTGGCTGGAGCAGGTGCGGGCGTTCGCGGGCGACCGGTGGTGGGTGCTGCTGCTGTCGGTGCTGCTGTGCGCGGCGCTGGTCGGCGCGGCCTCGGTGCTGGTGGCGCGGCGCGACCTGGGCGGCGGGCTGCTGCCCGCGCGCCTCGGCCCGGCCCGCGCGGCGGGGTCGCTGGGCAGCGCGTTCGGCCTGGCCTGGCGGCTGCAGCGGGGGGTGCTGCTCGGCTGGGCGCTGGGCCTGTTCGTGCTCGGCGGCGTCTACGGGGCGGTCGCGCGCGGCGTCGAGCAGATGCTGGAGGGCAACCCGGCGCTGGCGGGGATCATCGAGCGGATGGGCGGCTCCGGCGCGGTCGTGGACGTCTACCTGGCCTCGGTCCTGGGCGTCGTCGGCCTGTTCGGCGCGATCTACGCGGTGCAGGCGACGCTGCGGCTGCGCTCGGAGGAGGCCGGGTCCCGGGCCGAGCCGGTGCTCGCCACCCCGGTCCGGAGGGCCTCGTGGGTGGCGGGCCACCTGGTGCTCGCCACGGCGGGGGTGGTCGTGGTGCTGGCCGCCGCCGGGCTCGGCGCGGGCCTGGTGCACGGCGCGCGCGTCGGCGACGTCGGCGGGCAGGTCGGGCGGCTGGTGGGCGCGGCGCTGGTGCACGCGCCGGCGGTGTGGGTGGTCGCGGGCCTCGCGCTGGCGCTGTTCGGGCTGCTCCCCAGGCTGACGGCGGCGAGCTGGGCGTTCCCGGTGCTCTTCCTGGTGCTGGGCCAGCTCGGGCCGCTGCTGCGGCTGGACCGGTGGGTGGTGGACCTGTCGCCGTTCACCCACGTCCCGAAGGCGCCCGGCGCGGAGGTGTCGGCCACGCCGCTGGTGTGGCTGACCGCGACGGCCGCCGCGCTGATGGCGGCGGGGGTCCTCGGGTTCCGGCGGCGGGACGTCGGCTGAGCTGGAGCAGCCCTTTCAAAGAGCTGCTCCAGGCGCTGGCGTGGTCGCTGGTGGCGTTCGCGGTGATCTCGGCCGAGGGGCGGGACGGCGTGCACGTCACTATGGCGTTCGCCTTCTGCCTCGCGGTGTTCGTGGCCCTGGGTTCGTGGCCCCGGTGTTCGTGGCCCCGGTCAGCCCTTCGCGACGCGCTCCCGGCGCCGCAGCAGCAGGCTCGGGGGCACGAGCAGCACCAGCAGGGCCGGGGTGAGGAACGCCGTCACCGGGTCCAGGCGGTACAGCGGCACGAAGGCCAGCGGGGACGCCGCGCCGCCCAGGAACCGGAACGCCTGCAGCACCGACACCGCCCCGCCCCGGTTGCCGCCGTTGTCCCGCAGCACCAGCGCGTGCAGGCCGACGATCACGCCCTGGTTCACCGCGCCCGTCACCGCCCACAGCGCCCCCACCGCCACCAGGCTCGGCAGCACCCCGATCAGGGCCAGCAGCACCGAACCGGCGGTCGCGCCCACCAGCACGCAGCGGCGCGGCCCGAAGCGGTCGATCATCCGGCCGGTCAGGCGGGCGGTGACGATCCCGACCACGCCGAAGCCGGTCAGCAGCAGGCCGCGCTCACCCGCGCCGAGCCCGAAGTCGTCCCCCAGGCGCAGCGCGACCAGGAACGACAGCCCGCCCAGGCAGCCCCACCCCACGGCCGCGACGGCCGCGAGCCGCAGGACCGCCGGCCGCCACGCGGTGCGCAGCCGCGGTGGCCGCTCGGCCCTGGGCTGGTCGGCGGGCAGCCCGATGACGGCCAGCAGGACCGCCACGCAGGCCGCGCCGACGAACGCCCACCGCCACGACGCCTCCGCCGCCAGCCCGCCGACCAGCGGCGCGGAGGTCTGCCCGGCGGCCTGCATCGAGGCGAACACGCCCAGCGCCCGACCGAGGCGCTCCTTCGGCGTCATGGCCGCGACCGCCGCCAGCAGCAGGGGAGTGGTGAACGCGTTGGCCACGCCCTGCAGCGCCCGGCCGCCGATCAGCAGCGGGAACGACCACGACACCGCGCACAGGACCGACGCGACCACGTAGACGGCGTAGGCGGTCCGCACCGTCCGCCGCACGCCCCACCGCTCGCCCAGCGTGCCGGACACCAGCATGAACCCGGCGAAGGGCAGCAGGTAGCCGGTGAGCGTGGCCGCCGCCGTACCGGCCGAGACGTCGAAGTCCGCGCCGATCTCGGGCAGCACCGACGCCGTCATCGCACCGCCGAACGGCCCCAGGAAACCCCCGGCGTACATGCCGGCCATCGCGAGCCGCCGTGCGCCCACGCCCACCCCCCGAGTGACAGGTCCCCTCACCGGCGGCCCACCTCACCGCCGCCCCGGACCGCGTTCGGGCGCACCCGCGCCCGCAACCGCCCACCCTGCCGGCTCGGCGCGGGACCCGGCGGCCCGCCGCGGGCCCGACCGCACCGGCGCCGCCGCCCGCGGCGGTCGCCCC
>Ga0196958_10000029_pt1 | contig 76618 bp, 67 predicted proteins | sample S1v_10metaG_FD_148654 | JGI IMG/M metagenome (GOLD analysis project Ga0196958, IMG submission 148654) | Soil microbial communities from Anza Borrego desert, Southern California, United States - S1+v_10 | ecosystem: Environmental > Terrestrial > Soil > Desert | place: USA: California | collected... | reverse complement strand
CCGTATGGCCTGCCCGGAGGGCTACCATGCTTTCTTGGGGGGTGCAAGCACGCTTTTCGCTTGCACCCCCCAAGAAAGCATGGTCGTCTTTGACAGGCCATGCGGGGGGAACACGACCGCTCTTGCTCTTCCTCCTCCTTGGCGGCCTGCCCGTCCGGCGAGGACTCCTTTAGCTCTTCAGCCTCGGGCGGTACAGCACCGAATCTCACCTGGATCCGTGCGCGATCTCAGTATGAAGAGCGGCCGAGAGGCCCCCAAGGAGGAAAAGAAAGGGCGGTCGTGTTCTCCTCCCCGTACGGCCTGCCGGAGGCAATCATGTTCGTCGGGGGGCGTCAAGCGAAGAGCGTGCTTGACACCCCCCGACAAACATGATTGGGCTGCGCCCAGGCCGTACGGGGAGGAGAACACGAAGCGACTGGTGTGTGCACGAGGTGCAGCACGGCTGCGTGCAAAGCGCACTAGGGTGCGGCACTGCTGCGCGCAAAGCGCGAGAAGTGCGCCAGCCTGGCCCTCAGCCCTTCGGCACCAGGCCCTTGTCGCCCTCCGCATAGCGGTTCCCGCACTCCGGGCACGTCAGCTCGGCGTCCAGCCGCTGCCCGCAAGAGCACACCCACCCCTTGTGCCGAGCGGGGTTGCCGGCGACGAAGGAGTGCGCGGGGACGTCCTTGGTGACCACGGAGCCGGCCGCGGCGAACGCGTGCTCCCCGATCTCCACCCCGCACACCACGACCGTCCCCGCCCCGAGCGAAGCACCCCGCCGGACCACGGTGGACAGCAGCTCGTCCCCGGTGCGGCGGATCGCCGCGCGCGGGCGCAGGTCGTTGGTGAACAGCACGTTGGGGCCGAGGAAGACCTCGTCCTCGCACACGACGCCGTCGAAGACCAGGGTGCCGTTCTTCACGGTCACCCGGTCGCCCAGCACCGCTTTGCCCTCGACGAAAGCGTTGTCGCAGATGTTGCAGTCCCGCCCCACGCGAGCACCGGGCAGCACGTGGGCGAAAGCCCACACCCGCGTGCCGTCGCCGACGTCGTCGCTCTCGCACAACCCCTTGGGGTGGACGAAGACGCTCATCGCACGGCCTCCGCCAACGCCGCCACGACCCGCTCCTGCTGCCCGTCGGTGATCTCCGGGAACAGCGGCAGCGACAGGATCTCCCCCGCGATCACCTCGGTGACCGGGAAGTCGCCGGGCGCGTGGCCCAGCGAGTCGAACGCGCCGGTCAGGTGCACGGGCGTCGGGTAGTGGATGCCCGCGCCGACACCGGCCTCGTGCAGGGCGGCCAGCACGCGGTCGCGCTCGGGCACGCGCACCACGTACAGGTGCCACACCGGGAGGTTGCCCTCCAGCACCACGGGCAGCGTCACCCCGGGCACCGCAGCCAGCAGCGCCGAGTACCGCTCGGCCGCGGCGCGGCGGCGCTCGTTCCACGCCTCCAGGCGGCGCAGCTTCGCCGACAGCACCACGGCCTGCAACGTGTCCAACCGGCTGTTGAAGCCCAGCACGGTGTGCTCGTACTTGCGCGGCGAGCCGTGCTCCCGCAGCAGCCGCACCGCCGACGCCAGCTCGTCGGAGACGGTCAGCACGGCGCCGCCGTCGCCGTACGCGCCGAGGTTCTTGCCGGGGTAGAAGCTGGTCGCCGCGATGTCGCCGAGACCGCCGACGGCCACGCCGTGCCGCCGCGCGCCCTGCGCCTGCGCCGCGTCCTCGACCACGGGGACGCCGAAGGCGCGCAACCGCTCCACCGGGGCCGCCTGCCCGTACAGGTGCACCGGCAGGATCGCCTTGGTGCGCGGGGTCAGCGCGCCGGGCACCTGGTCGACGTCGATGAGGCCGGTGTCGGCGACGCAGTCCACCAGCACGGGTGTCGCGCCGGTCCGCGCCACGGCCTCGGCGGTGGCGATGAACGTGTTGGCGGGCAGCACGCACTCGTCGCCGGGCCCGACCTCCAGCGCCCGCAGCGCCAGCTCGATGGCGTCGGTGCCGTTGCCGACGCCGACGCAGTGCGGCACCTCCTGGTAGGCGGCGAACTCGGCCTCGAACTCGGCCACCTGCCTGCCACCGATGAACGCCGTGGTCTTGAGCACCTGCGCCCAGCCCTCGGCTACCTCGTCGGCGACCTGCTCGTGCTGCGCACGCAGGTCCACCAGCGGGATGTCGATCACGAACCGTTCCCCTCTCGCAGCCGCCGGGCGGGGACTCCCGCCCAGACCTCACCCGCGGGCACGTCCGAGAGCACCACCGAGCCCATGCCCACGACCGCGCCCGCACCGATCGACACGCCTTCCCGCACCGCCGAGCCCTGGCCGAGGTAGGCGCTCTCGCCGACCCGGACCGCGCCGCCCAGCGACGCGCGGCCGGCGAAGGTCACCCCGTCGCCGACCTCGTCGTCGTGGGTCACCAGCACGTGGGGCATGGCGACCACGTGCGCCCCCAAGCGCAGCGGCGTCGTCACCACCACCCCGGCCAGCAGGACCGTTCCCGGCCCCAGGACGGCCCCTGGCGGCACGCAGGCCGCCGGGTGCGCCACGGTGGCCCACCGCTCGTCCGGCAGCCCCAGCCGCCGCACCACGCCCAGCCGGGCCGACGGCCGGCGCGCGCTGGCGACGCACACCAGCACGGCCGCGTCGGGCCGGTCGTGCACCAGCTCCGACCCGCCCAGCACGGGCAGGCCGTCCAGGTCCGCGCCGTGCCGGCCCGGGTCGTCGTCCAGCGCCCCCACGGGTTCCCACTCCGCCGGCAGGAGCCGGACGGCGGCGAGCACCTCGCGCGCCAGCCCTCCCCCGCCGACCAGCAGCAGCGGCCGTGGTGCCATCGCCCATCCCCTCGAAGCGCGCCGGTTGTGCCCGGCCGGTGGTTCAGCCGGTCGTGAAGACGACGTCGACCCAGTAGTGGTTGCCCTGGTGGCTGTCGGTCGGGAACCCGCTGCCGACCCGGTACAGGCCGTTCGGGGCGCCCTCCGCGGTGGCCGGCGCGGTCAGCGGCGGCGAAGTCGCGGTGTAGCCCGCGAAGTAGCCGTGGTTCACCGAGTAGTGGCCGTGGGGCGCGGTGTAGGACGCGACGTACGTCGTGCCCGCCGTCACCTGGAGGGGCGCGTCGAACGTCAGCGTCTGCCAGCCGCTCGCCGTCTCGCCGCCGAACGTGCCGGTCCTGAGCGGCGCGCCGTCGGCCGACCAGATCGTGCCGGTGTGGGTGCCGGTGTTCCCGCTGCCCTTGTGGAACTTCACGCCGGTGATCCGGCCGTCGGTCGACGGTGTGAACCGCACGCCCAGCTCGTACGCGCCGCCGTCGTCCGCCGACGGCACCGTGGGCACCGTCGCCGCGCTGACCAGCGAGCACGGGCACGTCTGGCTGGTGGACGCGGTGAACGACCACGTCAGCGGCGTCGCCATGATGTTGCCGCCGGTGTCGGCCGCGCGCACGGTCACCGTGTACCTGGTCGACGCCGCCAGCGGGGCGGCCGGCGTCCAGATCACCGTCTGCTGGTCCGCCGAGCGGGTCAGCGCGCCGTCGAGCTTCGCGCCGCCGGTGTCGCTGACCGAGAACTGCGTGTTGGTCAGGTCGATCGGCTCGTCGAAGCTCGCGGTCACCTGGCCGGTGAGCGGGACGTCCACCGCGTCGGTCAGCGGGGTGTGGCCGGAGCTGACCGGCGCGGTCGTGTCGCTGTTGGGCGTGTAGACGACGTCGACCCAGTAGTTGTTGCCCTGGTGGGACATCGTCGGGAAACCGCCGCCGGGCTGGAACACGCCGTTGGGGCTGCCGTCACCGGTCTGCGGCGCGGTCAGCGGCGGCGCGTTCACCCCGGTGGCCTGGAAGTAGCCGTTGTCGATGGCGTAGCGCCCGTTGGGCGTGTAGTACGACGCCGTGTACACCAGGCCGGGCGCCACCGTGACCGGGGTGTCGAACGTCAGCGTCTGCCACCCGTTCGCCGTCTCACCGGTGAACGTCCCGGTCGCCAGGCGGACACCCGCCGAGGACCACAGCGAGCCGGTGTGCGTGCCGGTGTTGCCCTCGCCCTTGTAGAACTTCACGCCGGTGATCCGACCGCTCCGCGTCGGGCTGAACCGCACGCCCAGCTCGTACGCGCCGTTGTCGTCGGCGGAGGTCACCGTCGGCGTGGTCGCCGTGCTGAACAGCGAGCACGGGCAGGACGCGGTGGTGGACGTGGTGAACGACCAGGTGGCCGCCGAGGGCATCGCGTTGCCGTTGACGTCGGCGAGCAGGGCGCTGGCCGTGTAGCGGGTGTTGGGCTTCAGCGGGCCGTCCGGCGTCCACAGCACGGTCTTCTGGTCGCCGGAGAGCGACACCGTGCCGCGCAGCTTCGCGCCGCCCGGGTCGGACAGCCAGACCTGCGTGGAGGCCGGGTCCATCGGCTCGGAGAACGCCAGCGACAGCGAGGAGTTCAGCCCGACGTTCGTCGCGTCCGGCCCCGGCGTGCGGGACTCCAGCGTCGGCGGCGTGGTGTCGCCGTTGAGCCCGTTGCGGTAGACGGCGTCGACCCAGTAGTTCGCCGCGTTGAACGACGTCGTGGGGAACCCGCCGCCGGCGCCGTAGCGGTAGACGCCGTTCGGGCCGTCGACGCCGTTGGCCAGCGCGCGCATCGCGCCGTAGCTCGCGCCCTGGCCGTCGAAGTAGCCGGGCGTCACGGAGTAGTGGCCGTTGGGCGCGTAGTACGACACCACGTAGGTGGTGTTGGCCTGGACGACCACCGGGGAGGCGAAGGTCAGGGTCTGCCAGCCGCTCGCGGACTCGCCGCTGAACGTGCCGGTGCCCAGCAGCAGGCCGCCGGCCGACCACAGGGAGCCCTTGTGCGTCCCGGTGTTGCCCGCGCCCTTGTAGAACCGGACGCCGAGCACCTCGCCCTTGCCGTTGAAGCGGACCTTCGTGCCGACCTCCACCGGGGTGGCGTCGTCCGCGCTCGGCGTGGCCGGCGAGGCGAAGTCGTCCCAGATCGTGCACGGGCAGGACGCCGGGCGGTCTGCCCCGGTGGTGAAGGTCCAGCTGTGCTGCGCGGTCTGGTTGCCCGCGGCGTCCTTGGCCCTGATGCTCGCCGTGTACGTCGTCGCGGGGGACAGCGCGGAGCCCGGGGTGAACTGCGCGGTCTTGCCGTTGCCGGTCACCGAGGTGGCGCCCGCCACGGACCCGCCGGGACCGGTCAGCGTGAACTGCGCGGTGCCCGGGTTCAGGGCCTCGTCGTAGGTGGCGGTCAGCGTCGGGTTCAGCCCCACGCTGGCGGCGCCGGACAGCGGGTTGGTGGCCACCAGCTCCGGCGCGCGGGTGTCGGGACCGGGGTCCGGCGCCCACATCACGTCGACCCAGTAGTTGCTGTCCTGCGAGCTGCGGTCGGGGAAGCCCGGCCCGGAGCGGAACACGCCGTTGGCCCCGTGCACGCCGGTCTGGAGCGCGGTCAGCGGCTCCAGGTAGCGGGAGCCGCGGCTGAAGTACTCGGTGTCGACCGAGAAGTGCCCGGTCGGCGACAGGTAGGACACGACGTAGGTGGTGTTGCCCGACACCGCGACCGGCACCGGGAACAGCATGGTCTGCCAGCCCGACGCGGTCTCGTTGACGAACGTGCCGGTGGCCAGCTGCAGGCCGTCGGCGCTCCACAGGGTGCCGGTGTGCGTGCCGGTGTTGCCGGGGCCCTTGTAGAACCGCACGCCGCGGACGTAGCCGTCGGTGTTGGCCCGCCACTTCACGCCCAGCTCCAGCGCGGAGCCGTCGAGCATGTCCGGCGTCTTCGGGGTGTCGTTGTCGGTCCACATCCCGCACGGGCAGGTGCGGGCCGCGACGCCCGGCGACGCGGTGACCGGGGTGGACAGGTTCAGCGAGTCGTCGACCGCGCGCACCCGCAGCTGCGCGGGGCCGGACGCGGGCGGCGTGTAGGTGTAGCTCCACGCGGTCTGCCCCGCCTGCCACACCGCCGGGTGCCAGCGCACGCCGCCGTCGGTGGAGACCTCGACCCCGGTCACCTGGCCGGCGTCGGTCACCGAGCCGGAGAACGTGTAGGGCTGACCGACCTTCGAGATCGCCGGGACGTTGGTGTAGGCCACGGTCGGCGGCGTGGTGTCGGTGGACGCGGTCGCCTGCACCAGGCCGGGCATCAGGGTGGTGGCCTGGACGCCCATGTCGGCCAGGAGGTTCACCGTCGCCTGCTGCATCCGGATGTCGGAGGTCGGGGTGTTGGTGAGGAACGCGTGCTCGTCGTCCAGGCCCCACGCCCACTGCACCGTGCCCGCGCCGAACACCAGCGACCCGGAGGGGTGCTTGTAGTAGGTGATGGCGTGGGTCTTGGTGTCGGGCGTGTAGTAGTCGCCGTGGTTCTGCAGCACGTACGGGCCGTCGAGCATGGCGACCGTCGTGCGGGAGAACTGGCCGACGCCGGCGGGCTGGTACCCGTTGTCCTCCACGGTGTTCCACTCGTAGCCGAGCGTGCCGGGCTGGAACGTGTAGGTGGTGCCGGGGGCCATGTCCTGCAACGGGGTGTGCCGCCACAGCCGCATCCTGCCGTAGGCGGCCGGGACCTGCAGCGAGTCGTCGCGGCGGCCGTTGACGGTGAAGATGTTGCCCAGCAGGGCGTTCTCCGGCCGGCCGCCGTCCTGCGGCGGGCTGTAGCGCGGGTCGCGCCAGGTGCCGGTCCAGTCGTCCAGGTTGTCGTTCTGGGTGCCCTTGGTCTCCTTGTAGCAGGCGAGCGTGCGCCAGTCGGTTTCCGAGGAGTCGATGCTCTTCTCCCAGCGGGTCTTCCAGAAGATCTCGTTGCCGGTCAGGAACGCCAGGTGCACGCCCGCCTCCCGGGCTGCCTCCACGTTGGCGCGCTGCTCGTTCGACCAGTACTCGTCGTGGCCGACGGCCATGAACACCTGGTGGTTCTTGATCAGGTGCCCGCGCCGGGCGCTGTCGACGTCGGTGGTGTAGCTCAGGTCGTAGCCGTTGCGCTCCAGGAACCGCAGCATCGGGTACTCGGCGTTGAAGATGAAGTTCTCGTCGCCGTCGCCGCCGGTGTAGGGGCGGTTGTAGCTGACCTTGTAAGCCTGCCCGCCCTGGCCGGGGCCGTCACCGAAGTACAGCGAGTTCCCGCCGTAGCGGTTGTAGGCCACCCACGTCGAGTCCGAGGTCTGGAACAGGATCTTGGACTTGCTGGTGTCGTCGCGGACGACGAACACGATCTCGTTCTTGAGGTCGTTGTCGTGCCGGGTCACGCGGGCGTAGTAGATGCCCGAGACGGCGTCCGCGGGCACGTCCCAGGTGACCGACACCGCCCAGTTGCCGCAGTCGATGAGCGCGCTGGGCGTGTCGCGCAGGCACGGCGGCTGGTTCTGCGGCGTGGTGCGGGACACCGAGCCGACCTGCCGCGCGCCGACGCCGCCGTACCAACCGAGCCGGAAGATGTCGAGGGTGTAGGCGGAGGCGTTGGTCAGCATCTTGAACGCCACCTGGCCGCCGGGGGTGGTGCTGATGTCGGTGGTGTAGCCCAGGATGGAGTCGTCGCGCGACGAGACCTGCCAGTCCGGCGTCCCCGGCTTGCTGTTCTCGCACAGCACCTGGTTGACCACCGGGGCGTCGCACGGCGCCGCGTTCGCGACCGTCGCGGTGAGGAGCACGAGGGGGGTGACGCAGCCGGTCACCATCAGCACAGCGCACAAAGCCCTGACAAGACGTCCAACCGGCGACGCCATCGACCACTCATCTCCTCGAACGCACGTTCCGCGGTGCGGTCGCCGCTACTGCGCGCAGGGCAACCTCGTTGCTCCGGACGTCGGTGTGAAACGTGAAACCGTTACTACACCGTCGGTCTCGATTGGATGACGACCCGGAGCGGTCGCCGTCCGGCCCGGCCGGATCCCGGTGGCGGGGACCTGGGTGGCCGGGCCGTGCCCCCGACCACCCGGGTCCCCGCCGCCGGCCGCTAGGCGGTGGCGGCGTTCAGCGCGGCGACCACCTCGTCCTGCTCCTCGTCGGTCAGGCCGACGAAGTGGGGCAGCAGGATGTGGTCGGCGGCCACCCGCTCCGTCACCGGCAGCGACGGGGTGGCCTCGCCCGCGTGGTACACGGGCTCCAGGTGGCACGCGGTGATGCGCCGGGTGGCGACACCGCGCTGCGCCATGGAGTTCATCACGTCGACGCGGGCGTGGTCCTTCAACCGCACCAGGTACGACTGGTAGACGTGCCCGAACCCGGCCGGCTCGTGCGGCAGGACCAGCGACCCGTTGCCCGCCAGCAGCTCGTCGTAGCGGGCGGCCAGGGCGCGGCGGGTCTTGATGACGTGGTCCAGCTTGCCCAGCTGCACGATGCCGACCGCGGCGGCCACGTCGGTCATCTTGTAGTTGAAGCCGACCTCGTCGTAGCTCTCCGAGATGACCGCGGTCGACGTGTGCCGGGCCAGCGTCGAGATCGAGGCCGCGTGGGCGCGCAGCGCCCTCATCCGCGCCGCCAGCTCGGCGTCGTCGGTGGTGACCACGCCGCCCTCGCCGGTGGTGAGGATCTTGCGCGCGTCGAAGGAGAACACCGTGACGTCGCTGATGGTGCCCAGCCGCACGCCGTCGATGGTCGCGCCGTAGGCGGGCGCGGCGTCCTCGACCAGGCGCAGGCCGTGCCGGTCGGCGATCTCGCGCAGCGCGTGCAGGTCGGCGGGCAGGCCGATCTGCGAGGCGGGCAGGATCGCCTTGGTGCGCGGCGTGATCAGCTGCTCGACGTGCGCCGGGTCGATGTTGTAGGTGCGCTCGTCGATCTCGGCGAACACCGGCGTGGCCCCGGTGTAGCGGATCGCGTTCGGCGTCGCGATGAAGGTGAACGAGGGGCAGATCACCTCGTCGCCCTCGCCGACGCCCAGCGCGGCCAGCGCCAGGTGCAGGCCGGTGGTGGCGCTGTTGACCGCCACCGCGTGCCGCGCGCCGACCTGCTCGGCGACCAGCTCCTCGAACTTCGCCGCGCGGGGGCCGACCGACAGCCACCCGGACAGCACCGCCTCGGCGGCGGCGTCGGCTTCCTCCTGGCCGACGTACAGGCGGGTGATGGGGATCATGCCTCGGCTCCTTGCAGCTTCCGGTCGGCGGCGGCCTTGGCCGTCTCGTCCCGCCACCACGCGACGAGTTCGGTCAGACCTTCGTGGAGGGACACGCGGGCCTCGAAGCCCAGCTTCTCCCGGGCGGCCTCGGTGCTCGCCAGCCGGCGGGGCACCGCGTTGACCTTGCGCTCCGGGCCGTGCTCGGGCTTGAGGTCCGAGCGCCCCATGACCTCCAGCAGCGCGTCGGCCAGCTGCGCGAGGCTGGTCTCCGCGCCCGAGGCCACGTTGAACACCTCGTCGGTGACGTCGGACTTGGCCGCCAGCACGTTGGCGCGGGCGATGTCGGAGATGTAGACGAAGTCCATGGTCTGGCTGCCGTCGCCGAGGATCAGCGGCGGGGTGCCGGCGGCGATGCGCTCCATCCAGCGCACCAGGACCTCGGTGTAGACGCCGAAGACGTCCATGCGCGGGCCGTACACGTTGAAGTAGCGCAGGGCCACGTAGTCCAGGCCGTACATCTCGTTGAAGCTGCGCAGCAGGCCCTCGTTGTAGACCTTCGCCGCGCCGTAGAGGGTGCGGTTGGCGTAGGCGTGGTGGTCCTCCCCGGTCGGGAACACCTCGGCCAGGCCGTACACCGAGGCCGACGAGGCGGCGACCACCTTGGTCACGTTCGCCCGCACCGCGGCCTCCAGCACGTTGAACGTGCCGGTGGCCAGCACGTCGTGCGCCAGCCGGGGCTCCTCGGCGCACTGCGTGATGCGGATGGCCGCCTGGTGGAACACCAGGTCCACGCCGTCCATGGTGGACTCGACGGTCTCGGCGTCGCGCAGGTCGCCCTCCACGAACCGCACCGCGCCGGCGGCCAGCGGGCCGGCCAGGTTCTCCAGCCGGCCGCGCACCAGGTTGTCCAGCACGACGATCTCGGCGACGCCCTCGTCGAGCAGCTGGTCGGCGATGGTCGAGCCGATCAGGCCCGCACCGCCGGTGATCAGGACACGTGCGTCACGCAGGTTCACGCTGTCTCTCCGTAGTGGAAGGCCGGGTTGGCCAGGTAGGTCGTCAGGCTGGGGTTCGAGCTGTCCTTGGCGGACAGGATCGGGTTCTCCACCGGCCACGGCACGTTGACGTCCGGGTCGTCCCACGCGAGCAGGCCCTCGGCCGCCGGGTTGTGGAAGCCGGTCGTCTTGTACTGCACCTCGGCCACGTCGGACAGCACGGCGAAGCCGTGCGCGAACTCCGGGCCCATCAGCAGCTGGGTGCGGTTGTCCGCGGACAGCTCGATGCCGAACCACCTGCCGAACGTCGGCGAGCCGGCGCGCAGGTCGACCACCACGTCCCAGATCGCGCCGACCGTGCAGCGGACCAGGCGGTGCTGCGGGGCCAGGCCGTTCTGGAAGTGGAAGCCGCGCAGCACCCCCTTGCCGGATCGGGAGTGGTTGTCCTGCACGAAGTCCAGGTGGAGGCCGTGCTGCTCCCAACGGCGCTTGCTGTAGGACTCGAAGAAGAAACCCCGCTCGTCCTCGAACCACTCCGGCTGGACGACGAACACGCCCTCGATCTCGGTCGGCGTGACCGTCATGTCCATGCCCTGCTTCGGGGCCGCTACCCCTGTCATGCAACCGCCTCTTCCAACTCGGCCGGACCCACGTCCCGCACTGTCACGTACTCGCCGCCGGCGGCCAGGCTCGCCGACGCGGCTTCCAGGATGGACAACACCCGCAGGCCCGACCAGCCGTCGGTCAGCGGCGCCCGCTTCTCGGTGATGGCCGCCGCGAACTCCGCCATGACGCCGCGCAGCGCCTCGCGCTCGGGCAGCGCCGGCGCGACCGTGTCGCCGCGGCGGTAGGAGATGATCGCCTGCGTGCGCTCCTCGTCGCCCTCGATGACGTCCGCGCCCCGGTCGTGCACCGAGAGTCGCTGGACGACGTTCAGGTCGTCCCACACCACGGTGCGGCGCGAGCCGCCCACGATCATGGTGCGGATCTTGGTCGGGGACAGCCAGTTCACGTGCACGTGGGCCAGCACGCCGTCGGACAGCTCCAGCGCCAGGTGGCCGATGCACGCGCGGCCCGCGCCGATCGGGTCCGAGCCGTGCGCCGAGACCCGCGCCACCCGCACGCCGTCGGGCAGGATCGCGTCGAAGATCGACAGGTCGTGCGGCGCGAGGTCCCACAGGACGTCCACGTCCGGCTGCACGAGGCCGAGGTTGACCCGCACCGAGTCCAGGTACTGCAGGGTGCCGATCTCGCCGCCGCGCACCAGCTCCCGCAGGTGCTGCACGGTCGGGGTGTAGACGAAGGTGTGGTCGAGCATCAGCGCCAGGCCGCGCGCGTCCGCCTCCCGCACCAGCTCCAGGCCCTCGGCGTAGTCGGCCGCGAGCGGCTTCTCCACCAGCACGTGCTTGCCGGCGCGCAGCGCGGCCAGGGCGACCGGCAGGTGGGTGGCGGCGGGCGTGGCGATCGCGACGGCGTCCACGGCGGGGTCGGCGAGCACGTCGTCCAGCGAGCCGGAGACCCGCACGGTCGAGTAGTCGCCGAGCACCCGGCGGGCGCGCTCGGTGTCCAGGTCGCACAGGTAGCGCAGCTTCAGGCCGGGTGTCGCCTGGGCGTTGCGGACCAGGTTCGGTCCCCAGTACCCGGCGCCGACGACGGCGAGGCCGATCGGCTGGTCCATCTCCATCTCCTTGTCGCCGCCTCCGCGCGGAGGCGGTTCTGGGCGGGTCATCAGTAGGCCCCCTGACCGCCGAACACGGCCCGGATCGTCTTCCAGAGGATCAGCGCGTCCAGCGCCAGCGACCAGTCCTCGACGTAGCGCAGGTCCAGCCGGACGGACTCCTCCCACGACAGGTCGCTGCGCCCGGAGACCTGCCACAGGCCGGTGAGGCCGGGCTTGACCAGCAGGCGGCGGCGCACGTCGGGCGCGTACCGCGCGCTCTCCTCCGGCAGCGGCGGTCGCGGCCCGACCAGCGACATCGACCCGGCGAGCACGTTGAACAGCTGGGGCAGCTCGTCGAGCGAGTAGCGGCGCAGCACCCGGCCGACGGCGGTCACCCGCGGGTCGCGCCGCATCTTGAACAGCACGCCCGCGCCCTCGTTCACCTGCTCCAGCTTCGCCCGCAGCGCGTCGGCGTTGGTCACCATGGTGCGGAACTTGAGGATGGTGAACGGGACGCCGTCCTTGCCGACGCGGCGCTGCTTGTAGAGCACCGGTCCCCTGGTGTCGACCAGGATCGCCACCGCGCACGCGAGCAGCACCGGCGCCAGCAGGGCGACCAGCAGCAGCGACCCGACCTTGTCCACCAGGGCCTTGACCACCCGGCGGAACCCGGTGAACGACGGTTCGGTGACCCGCAGCAGCGGCATCCCCAGCACGCCGGTCACGTGCAGCCGCGGGCCGGCGAAGTCCATCAGGGCGGGCGCGACGACCATCTCCGCGCCGGTGCCCTCCAGGTCCCAGGCCAGCTGCTGCAGCCGCCGGGGCGTCCAGTAGGCGTCCGGCGTGACGGCCACGATCCGGTAGCCGCCCCGGCGCACCTGCTCGGCCAGCTCGCCGAAGCGGCCCACCACGGGGATGCCGTCGAGCTCGACGCCGACCTGCGCCCGGCCGTCCACGGTGCACACCGCGTCGACCCGCCACCCGAGGTGCGGCGCGCGGCGGGTGCGCCCGATCAGGTCCTTGACGGTGTCCACGTTGCCCGCGGCGAGCACCGGCAGCAGGCACCTGCCCTCGCCGCGCGCCCGGTGCAGGGGCCTGCGCAGCGCGTAGCGGACCGGGAACGCCACCAGCGCGATCGCCGGTCCGACCAGGAACACCCACAGCCGCGCGCCGGGCATCCCGGCGGCCAGCGCGCCCAGCCCCAGCGCGACGACCGAGCCGAACAGGCCGCGGCCGAGCCGGCGGAACTCCTCCGCGCCCTGGCCGAGCACCGCGGTGTTCCAGACCCGGTTGAGGAACAGGGAGGCCAGGACGATGCCGACCGTCACCGTTTCCAGGCCGATCAGCGACAGCGGGCCGAACGTGACGTGCTTGGCCGACAGCACCGCGCCCGCGAGCACCACCACCAGCACGGTGCAGACGACGTCGGCGGCGATGACGCCGTACCGGTAGGCGGGCTCCCAGCCGCCGACCGTGGGCTGGGTGGTGCGGTTGGGCGTGGTCACCCCCGCGACCGGTCTGCGGCGCGTGGGTTGGACCTGCTCGCTCATCGCTGTGCTCCCCCGGGTTGGTCCGGTTCGGACGTGCAACATCGCAGGGCATCCCCGACTGGACCCGCGCGTGGTGTGTTCCGGCAAATGTGCGGTCGGCGTTTTCACCGCCTCGGCAAACCGTCATTCGTCGCGCCGGGCCGAGGCGTTACACGGACAGTGAACAGCATCCCCGGAGGAGTTTCCACAGGACCCTCCATCGGACACTGACGAGCACCACGACGTGACGACCGGTCACCGGATCGGTGGTTGCGAAATGGCCTCGGCCGGTCCTCCGCGGACCGGTCCACAGTGGCCCGCGGGCGGGACGCGCACGAGCGGGCAGAACCATCGAATGTGGAACGCCCCGCGTTACACCCGTCGGAGAACCGACGCCGAACGGTGCCGAAAAATCCCCGGGGCCACCCCTGGAAGGCCCGGTGGTGGCACCGCGAAGTCACCCATTCACAGGAGGGGAGCAGCTATTCGGCGCAACGTTCCGGATGCCTCCCGTCACAGCGGCACAAATGCGACCGCGGCCCCGGCGGGAATCGGTGACCTACTTCACTGCGGGCCGGCGGCGCCCGCGGTGGCGGGCCGCGACGAGCCGGCAGCGCACCGCGAGGGACCGGCCCCGCGCCGGTGCGGTCCGACGCCGGCGCACGCGGCGTGACCGAGGCCACGCCACCGGGATCCCACGCCGCGGGGTGCGCCGGGGGCCACCGCCTCAGGGGCGGTGGGCGACCAGACGGGCCTTCTCCGCGCCGACCGCGATCACGTCGCCGTCGTGCAGCTGCGCGCCCCGGCGCTCCTCGACCCGGCCGTTGACGGTGACCCCGCCGTCCTCCACCAGCTCCCGGGCGTGCGCGCCGTTCTCCGCCAGCCCCGCCAGCTTGAGGAACTGGCCGAGCCTGATCATGTCGTCGGAGATCTCCACCTCGCGGATGCGCATCGCACCATCATCGCGCACCCCGTCGCGCGCGACCGCCCGCGCGGCCGGCCCCGGCCCGGTCCGGTCCCGCGCGACCGCCGAGCGCAGCTCGCCGAACACCTCGGCCAGGTCCGCCAGCCGGTAGTGGGCGTTGAGCCCGCTGGGGTTGGGCAGCACCCACAGCCGGGAACCGGCGATCGGCTCCGGCTGGGGGCCGACGCGGGCGTGGCGGCGGTCGAAGGCGGTGCGGTAGGCGGTGATGCCGACCACCGCGACGACCCGGGGCCGGTAGGCCGCCGCCAGCTCCGCCAGGCGGACGCCGCCCGCGCGCAGCTCCTGCGCCGTCAGCTCGTCGGCCCGCGCGGTGGGGCGGGCGGCCAGGTTGGTGATGCCCAGGCCGTGGTCGAGCAGTTCGTCCTGCTCGTCGGGCCGCAGCAGCCGGGGCGTGAAGCCGGACAGGTGCAGCGCCGGCCAGAACCGGTTGCCCGGCCGCGCGAAGTGCTGCCCCCGAGCCGCGGAGAGCAGCCCCGGGTTGATGCCGCAGAACAGCACGTCCAGGTCCGGCCCGATCACGTCGGAGACGGTCACGCGACCACCACCGGGACGCCGCCGATGAGCGGTGCGCGGCGGTGGGCGGGTGATCCGGTCATATCCCCGACCTTATTCACCCCGGCGCGCCGGCGCCGCACGCGTGCGGCCGGGGCGCGGACGCCTCGCCGGTCCGCGGCCGGACGGCGACCGGTGCTCCGGCGGGAGCGCCGGTCGTCATCCGGCGGCCCTACCGGGTGGGCGGCTGCCCCTGGCCGTCGTCGCGCCCGCCGGGCGGCTGCCCCTGGCCGTCGCCGGGCGGCTGCCGCCGGTTGCCGTCCTGGCCGCGGCCGGCGCGGACGTCGCCCTCCACGATGGTGCGGGCGGCGCCGTCGTCGTCGGAGACGAGCATGACGGTGTCGCCCTCGTCGAGGTCGTCGACGCCCTGCCCGCCGTTGACCGCGGTGTCGTCGGTGATCGTGTAGGTCCTGGTGAAGCCGTCGGTGCTCTTGAGCGTGATGGAGGAGTCGCCGACCTCGGTGATCTCGCCGTTCTGGAACCGGCCGTGCGCGGTGCCGCCGAACGGGCCGGGGCCGATCAGCGCCATGCCCGGCCCGCCCCGGCCGTACCCGCGCGGGCCGTCCACGCCCATCCGGGCCGCGTCGGAGTTGCCCGCGGCGTAGATGACCCCTCCGCCCACGGCGGCGATGCCGACGGCGACCGCGACCGCGGCGATGGTCTTGCGGCCGGACCAGCGCGGTCCGGGAGCAGCGGCCTGCGGCGGCGGCGCCTCGCCCCAGGTGGGGTTCTCGGTTTCGGTAGTCATGGCGACCAAGGTGTCCACGAACCCTGTGCGCGGGCTGTGCGACCGTTGGGCACGCGCTGTGCGTCACCCGCCCGCCGCCCGAGCGGCCGGGTCCGTTCACAGGTGGTACACAGGATCGGCACAGGGCGGGCTCAAGGGAGGACCTCACGATGGGGCCATGCGCGCGGTGACCTCCTCCGAACTCCGCCGGCCCGACGGGAGCCCGGTCCGGGTCCTCGTCGTGGACGACGAGCCCACCCTGGCCGAGCTGATGTCCATGGCGCTGCGGATGGAGAAGTGGGAGGTCCGCACCGCGCTGGACGGCACGTCGGCCGTGCGGGCCGCGCGGGGGTTCCGGCCCGACGCGGTGGTGCTGGACGTGATGCTGCCCGACTTCGACGGGCTGGAGGTGCTGCGGCGGCTGCGGGCCGACGCGCCCGCGCTGCCCGTGCTGTTCCTGACGGCCAAGGACGCCGTGGAGGACCGCATCGCCGGGCTGACCGCCGGCGGCGACGACTACGTGACCAAGCCGTTCAGCCTGGAGGAGGTCGTGCTGCGGCTGCGCGGGCTGCTGCGGCGCACCGGGGTGACCGAGGCGTCGGCCGGCGCCGAGCTGGTCGTCGGCGACCTGGTGCTGGACGAGGAGACCCGCGAGGTGCGCCGCGGCGAGCGGTCGGTCGAGCTGACGGCCACCGAGTTCGAGCTGCTGCGGTTCCTGATGCGCAACCCGAGGCGGGTGCTGAGCAAGGCGCAGATCCTGGACCGCGTGTGGAGCTACGACTTCGGCGGCCAGGCGAACATCGTCGAGCTGTACATCTCCTACCTGCGCAAGAAGATCGACGCGGGCCACCCGCCGATGATCCACACGATGCGGGGTGCGGGCTATGTCCTCAAGCCCGCACCCTAGGCGCTGGTCGCTGCGCACCCGGCTGATCGTCGAGCAGGTGGTGCTGATCGCGCTGGTGTGCGCGGCCATCGGCGTGGTCAGCGTGTTCGCCCTGCGGGAGTTCCTGGTCGACCGGGTCGACCGGCAGCTGGTCGAGACCACCGAGCAGGTGGTGCGCAGCGTGCCCCCGATGCGCGCCGCGCCGCCGCGCAACCCGCTCGACCGGCCGGGGTTCGGCGCCGGCACGCTGGTCGTGTTCATCCGGCCGGACGGCATCGACGGCGCGCGGGTGCGGTCCACCGGCGACGGCCCGGAGGACCTGCCGGTGGGCGAGCTGTCGGCGCTCGGGTCGGTGCCGCCCGACGGCCGCCCGCGCACCGTGCTCGTCAGCGACGGGCTGGGCGACTACCGCGTGATCGCCGTGCGGGTGCCGGGCGGCACCGTGGTGGTCACCGGCCTGTCGCTGGGCGAGGCCGACGACACCGTGCTGCGGACCGGGTTCATCGTCGGCGGGGTGGCGCTGGCCGGGCTGATCGCGGTGAGCCTGGCGGGCGCGCTGATCATCCGCCGGGCGCTGCGACCGCTGGAGCGCGTCGCCGCCACGGCCGGCCGGGTGACGGAACTGCCGCTGCACCAGGGGAAGGTGGCCCTGGCCGAGCGGGTGCCGGAGCAGGACACCGACCCCGACACCGAGGTCGGGCAGGTGGGGCAGGCGCTCAACCGGATGCTCGACCACGTCGGCAGCGCGCTGGACGCCCGGTACGCCAGCGAGACCCGCGTGCGGCAGTTCGTCGCCGATGCCAGTCACGAGCTGCGCACCCCGCTGGCGGCGATCCGCGGTTACGCCGAGCTGACCCGCCGGAGCGCCGACGAGGTGCCGCCGCAGGTCGGCCACGCCCTGCGGCGGGTGGAGTCCGAGGCGGTGCGGATGACCTCGCTGGTGGAGGACCTGCTGCTGCTGGCCCGGTTGGACGCGGGGCGCCCGCCGGCGCGCGACCCGGTCGACCTGTCGCTCGCGGTCGTGGACGGGGTGAGCGACGCGCGGATCGCCGGGCCCGACCACGACTGGCGGCTGGAGCTGCCGCCGGAGCCGGTCGTGGTGCGCGGCGACGGGCACAAGCTCCAGCAGGTGCTGGCCAACCTGCTGTCCAACGCCCGCACCCACACCCCGCCCGGCACGACCGTGACGACGGCGCTGCGCCCCACCGGCGGCGGCGTGGAGCTGACCGTCGCCGACGACGGGCCGGGGATCCCGGCCGGGCTCCAGCCCGAGGTGTTCGAGCGGTTCGCGCGCGGCGACACCTCGCGGTCGCGGGCCGCCGGCAGCACCGGGCTCGGCCTGGCCATCGTCGCGGCGGTCGTCGCGGCGCACGGCGGCGAGGTCTCCGTCGACAGCCGGCCGGGCCGCACGGTGTTCACCGTGCGGCTGCCCGGCTGACCCGGCGACGCCGGCCGCGACCGCACAGCCGCCGCACAGGAAGGGCACAAGCCCCACCCAGCCGCCGCCACCACGCTCGGGGCCATGCGAGCGCGACTACCCCTGTTGCTGTTGCCGGCCGGGACGGCGGTGCTGTACCTGTGGCGCCTGGGCGACTCCGGATGGGCCAACGCCTACTACTCGGCCGCCGCGCAGGCCGGCGCGACGAGCTGGAAGGCGTGGTTCTTCGGCGCCACGGACGCGGCCAACTCGATCACCGTCGACAAGGCGCCGGCCGCCACGTGGGTGATGGGCCTGTCCGCCCGGCTGTTCGGCGTCAACGCCTGGAGCATCCTGGTCCCCCAGGCCCTGATGGGCGTGGCGAGCGTCGGGCTGCTGCACGCCACCGTGAAGCGCACGGCGGGCGAGGCCGCCGGGCTGATCGCCGGCGCGGTGCTGGCGCTGACCCCGGTCGCGGTGCTGATGTTCCGGTTCAACAACCCGGACGCGCTGATGGTGCTGCTGCTCGTGGCGGGCGCCTACTGCGCGGTGCGGGCGACGGAGCGGGCCTCGTGGCGGTGGCCGGCGCTGGCCGGCGTCGCCGTCGGGTTCGCGTTCCTGGCCAAGATGCTCCAGGCGTTCCTGGTGCTGCCCGCGTTCGCCCTGGTGTACCTGGTGGCCGCGCCCGCGCCGGTCGCGCGCAAGCTCGGCCACCTCGGGATCGCGCTGGGCGCGGTGGTCGTGGCCGGCGGCTGGTGGGTGCTGGCGGTGGAGCTGACGCCGGCCGCCTCCCGCCCGCACGTCGGCGGCTCGCAGGGCAACAGCGTGCTGGAACTCGCCCTGGGCTACAACGGCCTGGGCCGGCTCACCGGCGACGAGGTCGGCAGCGTCGGCGGTGGCCTCGGCTGGGGCATGACCGGCTGGAACCGGTTGCTGGGCCCGGAGATGGGCGACCAGATCGCGTGGCTGCTGCCGACCGCGCTGGTGCTGCTGGTGGCGGGGGCCTGGGCGGGCGACCGCCGGCGGCGCTCGGGCCTGGTGCTGTGGGGCGGGTGGCTGGTGGTCACCGGCGTGGTGTTCAGCTTCATGAACGGGATCATCCACTCCTACTACACGGTGGCGCTCGCGCCGGCGATCGGCGCGATCACCGGCATCGGCGCGGTCGCGCTGTGGCGCAGGCGGCAGGAACCCGTCGCGGCGGCGGCGCTGGCCGGCGCGGCGGCCGTCACCGCCCTCCAGTGCCACCTGCTGCTGCTGGGCTGGTCGACCGGGTTGGCCACCGCGGTCCTCGTCCTGGGCCTGTTGGCCGCGGTGGGCCTGTTCCTGTCGGCGGTCGCACCGCCGGCCGCGGTGGTGCCGGTCGCCGCGGTGGCGGCGCTGCTGGGGCCGGGCGCGTACTCCGTCGCCACGGCCGCGACACCGCACTCGGGCGCGCTGCCCAGCGCCGGACCGGGCGCCGGCACGGCCGGCGTGGTGGTCGTCGGGCCGGGTGGCGGGCGCGCCGGCGGCGGCCTGCTCTCCGCGCCGACGCCCGGACCCGAACTGGTCGCGCTGCTGCGCTCCGACGCCGACCGCTTCCGGTGGGCCGCGGCGGCGGTCGGGTCGAACAACGCGGCGGGCCACCAGCTCGGCAGCGGCGTGCCGGTGATGGCCGTGGGCGGGTTCAACGGCACCGATCCCGCGCCCACGTTGGAGCAGTTCCAGCAGTACGTCCTCAGTGGACAGATCCACTACTTCGTCGGCGGCGCCGGGATGCCCGCCGAGACCGGCAGCGACGCGGCCGAGCGGATCGTGGCGTGGGTGCAGGACACCTTCGAGGCCGTCACGGTGGACGGCGTCGCGGTCCACGACCTCACAGCGGGGGCACAGCGATGACACACCAGGCGCCCAGCGACGCTCCCGAACCTGGCGGCATGACACTCGCGACGCTCACGACGACCCCCGTGCTCGACGTGGTGGTCCCGGTCCACAACGAGGAGCGCGACCTCGCACCGTGCGTGCGCGCGCTGCACGCCGACCTGAGCCGGACCTTCCCGTACCGGTTCCGCATCACCATCGCCGACAACGCCAGCACCGACGGCACCCCGGCGGTCGCCGAGGAGCTGGCGGCCGAGTTCGACGACGTGGTCGCGGTCCACCTGGACCGCAAGGGCCGCGGCCGGGCGCTGGCCGCCGCGTGGTCGTCCTCCGACGCGGCGGTGCTGGCGTACATGGACGTCGACCTGTCCACGGACCTGGCCGCGCTCGCACCGCTGGTCGCACCGCTGATCTCGGGCCACTCCGACGTGGCCATCGGCAGCCGGCTCGCCCGCGGCGCGCGGGTCGCGCGCGGGCCGAAGCGGGAGTTCATCTCGCGCTGCTACAACCTGATCCTGCGCGGCGCGCTGGCCGCCCGGTTCTCCGACGCCCAGTGCGGCTTCAAGGCGATCCGCGCGGACGTGGCCCACCGGCTGCTGCCGCACGTGGAGGACACCGGCTGGTTCTTCGACACCGAGCTGCTGGTGCTGGCCGAGCGGGTGGGCGCGCGCATCCACGAGGTCCCCGTCGACTGGGTGGACGACCCGGACAGCCGGGTCGACCTCGTGGCCACCGCGGTCGCCGACCTCAGGGGCGTGGCGCGGGTCGCGCGCGGCCTGCTCACCGGGCGCATCCCGATCGCCGAGCTGCGCGCGCAGCTGGGCAGGCGGCCCCTGGAGCCCGACCAGCCCGGTGTGCCCAGGGGGCTGTTCCGCCAGCTGGTCCGGTTCGCCGCCGTCGGCGTCGCCAGCACGCTCGCCTACCTGCTGCTGTTCGTGCTGCTGCGCGGCGGGCTGGGCGCGCAGGGCGCGAACCTGGTGGCGCTGCTGGTGACCGCGGTCGCCAACACCGCCGCCAACCGCCGCTTCACCTTCGACGTGCGCGGCCTGCGCGGCGCGGGCCGCCACCAGTTCGAGGGGCTGCTCGTGTTCGCCCTGGGCCTGGCGCTCACCAGCGGCTCGCTCGCCGCGCTGCACCACTTCTCCGCGCCCGGCGGCCCCGCCGAACCGGCCGCCGTCGTCGGCGCGAACCTGCTCGCCACCGTCCTGCGGTTCCTGTTGCTGCGCAACTGGGTCTTCCGCGGCCGTCCCCTGGAGCCCACCTCATGACCGCCACCCTCGCGGCGCCCTCGCCCGCACCCACCGCGCCGCGCGCCCGGCGCGGCCGACCGTCACCGGCACTGGTCGCGCTGCTGGCGGGCACGGCCGCGCTGTACCTGTGGAACCTCACCGACTCCGGCTGGGGCAACAGCTACTACGCCGCCGCCACCCAGGCCGGCGCGCAGAGCTGGACGGCGTGGCTGTTCGGCGGCCTGGACGCGGGCGGCGTGATCACCGTCGACAAACCGCCCGCCGCGCTGTGGGTCAGCGGGCTGTTCGCCCGGGTGCTCGGGTTCTCCAGCTGGGCGGTCCTGGCGCCGCAGGCGATCGAGGGCGTGCTCGCGGTGTGGTTGTTGCACGCCACCGTGAAGCGCACCTCCGGCCCGGTGGCCGGGCTGCTGGCGGGCGCGGCGCTGGCGCTGACCCCGGTGGCGGTGCTGGTGTTCCGGTTCAACCTGCCCGACGCCCTGCTGGTGCTGCTGATGGTCGCGGGCGCCTACTGCACGGTGCGGGCGCTGGAGAAGGCGTCGTGGAAGTGGCTGGCGCTGGCCGGCGTCGCGATCGGGTTCGCCTTCCTGGCCAAGATGGGGCAAGCCTTCCTGGTGCTGCCCGCGTTCGCCGTGGCCTACCTGGTGGCCGCGCCGACCGCGCTGGGCAGGCGGCTGCTGCACCTGCTGGGCGCGGCCGGCGCGGTCGTCGTGTCGGCCGGGTGGTTCATCGCGCTGGTCGAGCTGTGGCCGGCGGGGTCGCGGCCCTACGTCGGCGGCTCGTCGAACGACTCGCTGTGGCAACTGGCCGTGGGTTACAACGGGCTCGGCCGGATCTTCGGCGGCTCGCGCGGCGGCGTGGTGGTCGGCGACGGCGGCGGGAACCTCGGCTTCGGCGGCGAGGCGGGCATCGGGCGGCTGTTCGGGGCGAGCATGGGCGCGGAGGTCTCGTGGCTGCTGCCCGCGGCGATCGCGGGCCTCGTGGCGGGGCTGTGGTTCACCCGCCGCGCGCCGCGCACCGACCGCACGCGGGCCGCGCTGCTGCTGTGGGGCTCGTGGGTCCTGGTCAACGGGATCGTGTTCAGCTTCATGAGCGGCATCACGCACCCGTACTACACGGTGGCCGTCGCGCCGGGCGTGGCCGCGATCGTCGCGATCGCCTGCCGGGAGATGTGGCGGGGGCGGGCGCACCCGCCGGTCCGCGCGTCGCTGGCGGTGCTGGTCGCCGCGGCGGGCTTCTGGGGTTTCGCCCTGCTCGACCGGTACCCCGACTGGGTGCCGGCGGTCCGGTGGGCGGTCCTGGCGCTGACCGTCGCCGTCGCCACGGCCGTCGTCATGGGCGTCCGGCGCCTGGCCGCGGTCGCCGCGGTCACCGCCCTGCTGCCCTCGGCCGCGTTCGGCGTCGCGACCGCCGGCGCGACGCACGCCGGGTCCATCCCGATGTCCGGCCCGGCCGAGTACACCTCGGACGCCGGCGGCGCGGTGCGGGCGCCCGGCGCCGGCGGCGGCGCTCCGGACGAGGTGGCCGACCTGCTCCGGGCCACCACCGGCACGTGGGCCGCGGCGACGGTGAGCGCCCAGGCCGCGGCGGAGCTGTCGCTGGCCGGCGGCAAGGCCGTCATCGGCATCGGCGGGTGGAGCGGCGGCGACCCCGCGCCGACGCTGGAGGAGTTCCAGCGGTACGTGGCGGAGGGCCGGATCGGCTACTTCGTGTCCGGCGGGCGGGCGGGCGGACCGGGCGGCGGCGACAGCGACATCTCCGCGTGGGTCGCGGAGGAGTACCCGGCCACGACGGCCGGCGACCGGACCGTCTACCGGCTCAGCTAGCGCGTTCGGCCTCGACGGCGCGGTGGTCGCGGACGTCCGCGACCACCGCGCCCGGCTCGGCAGCACCGGTCCACGAGCGGTAGAGGATGGCCGCCGCGTACGGCACCAGGTCCCGGCCGCGCCGCCACAGCCACGGGACGCCCTTGAACACCAGCCACCCCGCGTGGTGCAGCGGGGTGACGCGGATGCCGCCGGTGCACTCCAGGCTCACCGGCCGGACGACCGCGCACCCCTGCTCGGCCAAGCGGTCCGCGAACGCCCGCGCCAGCCTCCGGTGCCCCAGCTCCGACGGGTGCAGCCGGTCCACCGCCCAGGTCCGCAGGCAGTACGCGCCCTCCATCAGGTCCAGGTCGACGCACCCGACGCGGTGCCGCCGCACCACGGCGTCGATCACCCGGTTCAGCTCCCCGATCCGCGCCGTCAGCGCCCGCCGCAGCGCGCCCGGCAGCCGGAACACCCGGCCGTGGTCGTGGAACCGCACCGTCACCACCGAGGCGCCGACGCCCACCAGCGCGCCGACGACCGCGTCCAGGTCCTCGTGCAGCCGGACCGGGTCGAAGTCCGAGCGCAGCGCGTCGTTCATGCCCACCAGCAGCACGGCGGCGTCCGGGCGGGCCCGCAGCGCCGCCGGCAGCTGCTCGTGCCGGACCGACGCCACCCGCGCGCCGGTGAACGACGGGTTCAGGTAGCGCGCACCCGGGAAGGACGCCGCCAGCAGCGGGCCGACGCCCCGCCACCCGCCGCGGACCGGGTCGCCCACCCCGACCGTCGTCGAATCACCCAGGACCACCAGGCTGCGCACTTGTCCGGGCACCTTTGCAGGTACCGCTTCGCGCACCACTCCGGACGCCTCTTCGACCACGCGACGACGATCGCGCAGCCACGTGTCCACCCGGGAACGGCCGGCGGAACCTTACCGGAATGCCGGGTACAGCGGCAGTTCCGCGGCCTGCGGCCCGTACCGGGCGACCAGGGCGGACACCATCGCCCCCGCGTGCTCCGCCACCTGCTCCTCGCCCAGCGCCAGCGCGTCCGAGCGCAGCCGCAGCCACCGCGTGGTCAGCACCGTGCTGCGCGGCGGCGAGTCCAGCGGCCGGTGCCCCGAGGGCAGCGCCGAGTCCAGCCCCGGCAGGCCGCGCCAGGTGGCCAGCCACACCCACAGCAGCTGCGCCTGCAGCAGCCGGGGCAGGAACACCGCGTCGTCGTCCAGGTCCGGCCACACCGAGCCGACCTCGGCCCGCCACGCCGCGACCATCGCCTCGGACATGCCGGCGGGCAGCCCGTAGGCGCACCAGCACGACGGGAACGGCACCCGCAGGCAGGCCGCGTCGAACACGACGTCGCGGACGCAGCCGCCCTCGAAGTCGAGGAACCGGACGCCCCTGCTGGTCACCAGGTGGTTGTCCGGGCAGGACGTGGACGGGCTGAACGCGCGCCACCGGGCCGTGCCGAACCCGCGCGCGGCGCGCACCGCGAACTCGAGCACGGCGGGCGCGGTCCGCACCCCCAGCGCGCCGGCCAGCAGCTCGGGCAGCCCGGCCAGCGCCGCGTGCACGTCCACCGCGATCGGGTCGGCGCAGCACTGGCTGCCCTGCCGCCGCATCAGCGCGTCGAAGTCCGCGTCCCGGCCCGCGGTGGTGGCGTGCAGCCTGCCCATGGCGTGCGCCCAGGACAGCAGGCCGCGCTCGGCGGCCCGCGCGTCGGGCCCGAGCAGCTTCTCCGCCAGCCGCGGCGCCCGGCCCAGGTCCTCCAGCACGACCAGCCGCTCGCGGTTGTCCTGCGCGACCAGCTCGGGCGTCAGCCGGTCCTCGCCGGGCAGCGCGGTGAGCAGCTTGTGCGACACGGCCTCGTGCGCGAACGGGTCCCGGTCGGCCACCGCCGACGGGTAGCGCTTCACCACCAGCGTGCGCGGCAGCGAGAACGGCGTCGACGCCACCCGCACCCGGACGACCACGGACCGGCCCGCTCCCCCGAGCCGCTCGGGATCGGCCAGCCGCACCGCCGCGCCGAACCGGCCGCTCAGCACGGACTCCGCGGCCGCCACCGTCTCCAACAGGTCGGGATCGGCGGCGTCGTCGATGTCCGCCGGGCCGGCGGTGATCTCCAAGCTCATCCCCTCCGACCCTACCCCGGTGGCCGCTGACCTGACAGAACCCGTCCGGGCACCGTGACGCTAGTGCTCATATGCGTAGTTGGACCACCATTTGCCGACAACTGCAACCAACCCGTCCCCGGGCGCCGGCGCGGGGACGGCCGCGGCCCTCAGCCCTGCGGGAGCGGTCGTCCCTGGTCACGGCCGCGGCGGCGGCGGTTGCGCAGGGCCAGCACCAGCGCGGCGGCCAGGACGATGCCCACCAGGTTGACCACGAGCTGGAGCACCGACTGCCCGCAGATGGCCCACTCGCCGAGCACGGCCGCGATCACCGCGAAACCCGCCGCCGGCACGGTCGTCACCGAGATGAACACCCCGACCAGCGCCGCCGACTTCGCCGAGGTCATCGACAGCATCCCCGCCGCGCCCGCGAGCAGCGCCACGATCAGCGAGAACGGGCCCACCCGGAACACGAAGTCCACCTGGTGGGCGGCCAGCACCACGTCGCGGTCGAACAGCCCGGCGCGGGAGCCGAGGACCGCGCCGACGAAGGTCACCAGCATCGCCACCGGGAACCCGACCGCCAGCGCCAGCGCCGCGCGCCGCACCAGGTCCCGGCGCCGCAGCACCGCGCCCACCGCGATGGCCGCCAGCGGCCCGAACTCCGGGCCGACGACCATCGCGCCGACGATCGTCACCGGCGAGTCGGTCACCACGCCCACCGCGGCCAGCAGGCACGCGATGGTCAGGAACGCCACGAACGTGGCGTTGAGCCGCGACTCCTCGCCGGTGCGGCCGAGCAGCTCCTCCCACACCACGGCGTCGGCGCCCTGGCCCGGCGCCGCCCGCTCCGCCCGGTCGGCGGCGTCGGACAGCGCCGTGTCCAGCAGCTCCAGCGTCAGGCCGCCGCTGCGGTCGACGCCCAGCCCGCACAGCGCGTCGACCACCTCGTCGGCGGCCTCGCGGGCCAGGTCGGCCTCCACCACGTCGCCCGCCGGGTCGACGGCCGCGCCGCGCAGCAGCACGACGTGCGCCGCGCCGGGGTGCTCCTTCAGCGCGGCGAGCACCTGCTCGGTGCGGTCGACCGGGCACAGCGCCCTCAGGTGCAGCATGGCCACGACTGTGCCCGATCGGCCCGGCTACCGCTCCCGGATCACGCCTGCGGCTGCTGCGGCTTGGCGTCCACCCCGGCCTCCTTGCGCTGCTGCGCGGTGATCGGGGCGGGCGCGGCGGTCAGCGGGTCGTAGCCGCCGCCGCTCTTGGGGAACGCGATGACCTCGCGAATCGAGTCCGCGCCGGCCAGCAGCATGGTGATCCGGTCCCAGCCGAACGCGATGCCGCCGTGCGGCGGGGCGCCGTACTTGAAGGCGTCGAGCAGGAAGCCGAACTTCTCCTGCGCCTCCTGCGGGCCGATGCCCATCACGTCGAACGCCCGCTGCTGCACGTCCGCGCGGTGGATCCGGATGGACCCGCCGCCGATCTCGTTGCCGTTGCAGACGATGTCGTAGGCGTAGGCTTTGGCGTTGCCCGGGTCCTCCTCGAAGCGGTCGACCCACTCCGGGGTCGGCGAGGTGAACGCGTGGTGCAGCGCGGTCCACTTGCCACCGCCGACGGCCACGTCGTCGGTCTTGTCGGTGGCCTCGAACATCGGGAAGTCCACGACCCACACGAACGACCAGGAGCCCTCCTCGATCAGCCCGATCCGGTTCGCGATCTCCACCCGGGCCGCGCCGAGCAGCGCCCGCGCGCCGTCCGGGTCGCCCGCGCCGAAGAACACGCAGTCGCCGGGGTTCGCGCCCACGGCCTTCGCCAGGCCCTCGCGCTCGGCGTCGGAGAGGTTCTTGGCCACCGGGCCGCCCAGCGTGCCGTCCTCGTTGACCAGCACGTAGGCCAGGCCCCTCGCGCCGCGCTGCTTGGCCCACTCCTGCCAGGCGTCGAGCGTGCGGCGGGGCTGGTCGGCGCCGCCGGGCATGACCACCGCGCCCACGTAGGGCGCCTGGAAGACCCGGAACGGGGTGTCCTTGAAGTACTCGGTCAGCTCGGTCAGCTCCAGGTCGAAGCGCAGGTCCGGCTTGTCCGAGCCGTACTTGGCCATCGCCTCGGCGTAGGAGATGCGGCGGAACGGCCGCGCGATCTCGTGGCCGGCCAGCTCGCGCCACAGCGCGGTGATGATCTGCTCGCCCAGCTCGATCACGTCGTCCTGCTCGACGAAGCTCATCTCGATGTCGAGCTGGGTGAACTCCGGCTGCCGGTCGGCGCGGAAGTCCTCGTCCCGGTAGCAGCGGGCGATCTGGTAGTACCGCTCCAGCCCGCCGACCATCAGCAGCTGCTTGAACAGCTGCGGCGACTGCGGCAGCGCGTACCAGGACCCGGGCCGCAGCCGAGCGGGCACCAGGAAGTCCCGCGCGCCCTCCGGCGTGGAGCGGGTCAGTGTGGGGGTCTCGACCTCCACGAAGTCCCGCTCGTGCAGCACCTCGCGCGCGATCCGGTTGGCCTCGCTGCGCAGCCGCATCGCCTTGGCCGGGCCGCTGCGGCGCAGGTCCAGGTAGCGGTGCTTGAGGCGGGCCTCCTCGCCGACCTCCAGGTGCTCGTCGAGCTGGAAGGGCAGCGGCGCGGCCTCGTTGAGCACCTCCAGCTCGGAGGCGTAGATCTCGATCGCCCCGGTGGGCAGGTCGGGGTTCTCGCTGCCCTCGGGGCGCAGCGTCACCTCGCCGACGACCTTCACCACGAACTCCGAGCGCAGCCGGTGGGCGCGCTCGGCCATCTCGCCCTCCCGGAACACGACCTGCGCGACACCGGAGGCGTCCCGGAAGTCGATGAAGATCACGCCCCCGTGATCGCGCCGGCGGGCCACCCACCCGGTCAGGGTGACGGACTGCCCGGCGTGCTCGGCGCGGAGCGTCCCGGCCTCGTGCGTGCGCATCACGGGTACTGCTCTCCTCGGGTTCGTGGTCGGCTCGGCCGACGTCGTGGGTGGTGCTAGCGGAACAGCGACTGGTCGTCAAGGCTATCCAACGGCGCACCGGAAGACGCCACCAGGTTTCTCCGGGGCTCACCGCGGGGCCCGCCGCGCCCCTACGATCCCCGCGTGCGCAGACGCCTGCTGTCGACCGCCGTGCTCCTCCTGCTGACCACCGGTTGCGCGTACACCGTCCAGGGCAGGCCGGTCGCAGGCCCCCTCCCGCCGGTCCCGACCACCCAGTGCCAGTACCCGCGCGACCCGGACTCGGCCACGAGCACCCGCGTGCAACCGCCCGGCGAGTACGAGGTGCCGCTGAAGGGCACGTCGGTCTTCACCCTGGCCACCGGCGAGGGCGACATCGAGCTGACCCTCGACGCGGCCTCCGCCCCCTGCGCCGTGCACAACTTCCGCCACCTGGTCGGGAAGCGCTTCTACGACGGGACCAAGTGCCACCGGCTCGTGACGGAGGGCATCCGGATCATCCAGTGCGGCGACCCGACGGGCACCGGCAGCGGCGGACCGGGGTACCGCTACGACGACCCGAAGGCCAAGACCGGTGGGTACGCGCGCGGTGTCGTCGGGATGGCGAACCGGGGGACGCCGGGCACCAACGGCAGCCAGTTCTTCATCGTGTACGAGGACAGCGAGTTCCCGCCGCACTACCCGGTGATCGGGAGGGTGACGCGCGGGCTGGACGTGGTCGAGGAGGTCGCGGCCCTCGGCGTGCAGCCGACGTACACGGAGGACCGCAAAACCGTCCAGCAGACGGACGGCCCACCGGTCGTCGACTTCAAGTTCACCACAGTGCGGGAGAAGTAACCCGCCCCTTCACACCCCTGCTCCCCACGCCAGGCGAACGGCACCAGCCCCCCACCCCGAACCGCCCCTCAAGCGCTTGTGGTGGTCCGCACGCCCCGTGCAGACCGGTCGCTTCGTGTTCTCCCCGTATGGCCTGCCCGGAGGGCTACCATGCTTTTCCTGGGGGTGCAAGCACGCTTTTCGCTTGCACCCCCAGGAAAAGCATGGTCGTCTTTAGACAGGCCATGCGGGGAAAACACGACCGCTCTTGCTCTTCCTCCTCCTTGGCGGCCTGCCTGTCCGGCGAGGACTCTTTCAAGCCCTTCAACTTGGATCCGCACCGCCCCAAATCTCACCCGGATCCGTGCGCGACAGAGGTATGAAGAGCGGCCGAGAGGCCGCCAAGGATGACACAAAGACCAAGCTCAGGGCGTCGTGCCATCCCCGCATGGCCTGGTCAAAGACAACCACATGTGTCAAGGGGAGATCGAACCCGGGGTGGTTCCACCGGGTGTCCCGATCTCCCCTTGACACATGCGGTTCGCTGCGCGCAGGCCATACGGGGATGACACGCAGCCCACACCGGGGTGCGCGCTGCGCGCGGCTTCAAAACGATTTCGGGGCGGTGCGGGGTGGATTCGGGCCGAGCCGGTTGTGGGCGGTGCGGGGTGGGTGGTGAAAGGGCCCGGGCCGCCTCCGGTGGAGGTGGCCGTGCCCGATCGTCGGGTTCGCGGTGCCGGTCAGTCGGGGGAAGTTGCGCGACCGCGTTTTCCCGGACCCCGGGCCCACTGGTGGGGCGCGGGCGCTACCTTGCCCGGATGCGCCTGGAACCTGTCACCGAGGACAACTACCGCGCCGTCATCGCCCTCGAAGTGCACGAGGAGCAGCGGGGTTTCGTCGCCTCGAACCTGCACTCGCTGGCCGACGCGTGGATCCACCGGCCGAAGATGGAGCCGCTCGCGCTGCGCTCGGGCGAGGAGCTGGTGGGCTTCACCCTGCTCCACCGGGACGACCCGCGGGAGCTGCACGTCGTCCGCTTCATGATCGACCGGCGGGCGCAGGGGCGGGGTCTGGGCCGCAAGGGCCTGGCCGCCATCGCCGACCTCGCGCGGGCGGAGGGTCGCACGCGGCTGAGCCTGAGCCTGGTGCCCGGCAACGCCGTCGCGCGCGGCCTGTACGCGGCGTTCGGGTTCGTCGAGACCGGCGAGGTGGTGGAGGGCGAGGTCGTGATGAGGCACGACCTCGCCCCGACCGGTCACCTGGCGGGCGACCAGTAGAGCAGGTTGCCCCACGGCAGCGGCGTGGACTCGCGCACGATCTCGGCCTGCACCTGGTCGGGCGTCGCCGCCCGGTGGGCGTGCAGGTACCGCAGCGCCACGCCGGAGACGTACCCGGTCGACATGGACGTGCCGCTCAACGTGTTCGTGGCCGTGTCGCCGGTGTGCCACGCCGAGGTGATGTTCACGCCCGGCGCGTACACGTCGACCACCTTGCCGTAGTTGGAGAACGACGCCCTGGCGTCGGCGCTGGTGGACGAGCCGGAGGTGATCGCCTCCACGACGCGCGCCGGCGAGGAGCCCGCGGCGTCGCCGTTGCCGCCGCCGGCGGTGACCGACGCCGTCACGCCGGAGGCGATCAGCCGGCGCACCGCGTCGTCGAGCGCCGTGGACGCGCCGCCGCCGAGGCTGAGGTTGGCCACGGCGGGCTTCCTCGCGTTGGCCGCCACCCAGTCGATGCCCGCGATGACGCCCGCCGTGGTGCCGGTGCCGTTCTTGTCCAGCACCCGCACGCCGCACACCCGCGCCTGCTTGGCCACGCCGTAGGTCTTGCCCGCGATGAGGCCGGCGACGTGCGTGCCGTGGCCGTTGTCGTCTTGGGCGACGTCGTCCTTGTCGACCGCGTCCCAGCCGTTGCACGCCCGACCGCGGAACTCCTCGTGGGTGACGCGGATGCCGGTGTCGATCACGTACGCCGTGGTGCCGCGCCCGGTGGTCGTGTACTCGTACCGGGTGTCCAGCGGCAGCTTGCGCTGGTCGATGCGGTCCAGGCCCCAGGGCGCGTTCTCCTGCGTCGTGAAGGCCCGCACGACCTGGTCCTGCTCGACGTACTCCACGGCCGGGTCGGCGGCGAGCCGACGGGCCTGCCCGGCGCTCAACCGGACCGAGAAACCCTTGAACGGCCCGGAGAACACCCGGTCCACCCGGTCGAACCGGGCGGTCACGTCGCTCAGCGCCGAGAAGTCCCGGAGCTTGACCACGTAGCTGCCGGGCACGGCCCGCGGGGAGCCGGCGTGCAGGACCGCGCCCTCCGCCTGGGCCGGGACGGCCGACAAACCGACGGCCAGGGCGGCTGCGCCGAGGCCGGGCAACAACTTGCGCATGGGGTCTTCCTTCGCGGGGTTCGCAGGGAACGCGGCACGGGTCGCGTGCCGCGGGTACTACCGGGCGTCGAGCACCCGCACGGCTCCCACCGGCACGCCCTCCGCCACGTCGTGCGCCCGGCCGGGTGGCGGCGTGCGCGCCGGCCTCCCTCGCGGGGACGGGAAACCCCGGCGCGGTTCGCGCGCCGGGGTTTCCGCTTCGGGCTCGGGCCGTCAGGCCGTGGGAGCCCAGTACAGCAACCGGTTCGGGGAGCCCGAGCCGGGGTTGGTGACCTTGCCGCTGGTGGCGGCGCTCACGATCGCCGACTGCGCCTGGGCCGGCGTGGCCGACCGGTTGGCCTGCAGGTAGCGGGCCACGACGCCGACCACGTGCGGGGTCGCCATCGAGGTGCCGCTGATCGTGTTGGTCGCGGTGTCGCTGGTGTGCCAGGCGGAGGTGATGTCGGAGCCGGGCGCGAAGACGTCCACCACCGAGCCGTAGTTCGAGAAGCTCGACCGCGCGTCGGTCCGGGTGGTGGAGCCGACCGTGATCGCCTCGGTCACCCGCGCGGGAGACGAGGTCGACGCGTTGGTGTTGCTGTTGCCCGCCGCCACGCCGTAGGTGACGCCCGCGGCGATGGACCGGCGCACGGCCGCGTCCAGCGTCGTGGAGGCGCCGCCGCCGAGGCTCATGTTCGCCGCGGCCGGCTTGACGTGGTTGCGGGTCACCCAGTCGATGCCCGCCACCACGCCGGCGGTGGTGCCGCTGCCGGAGTTGTTCAGCACGCGCACGGCGTGGATCGTGGCGCCCTTGGCGATGCCGTGCGCCCGGCCGGCGATGGTGCCCGCCACGTGCGTGCCGTGGCCGTTGCCGTCCTGGGCGATGTTGTCGTTGTCGACCGCGTCGTAGCCGTTCTTCGCCTGGCCGCCGAAGTCGCTGTGGCTGATGCGCACACCGGTGTCGATGACGTAGACATTCACGCCCGCGCCGGTGGTGTTGTAGGTGTAGCTCCGGTCGAGCGGCAGGTTGCGCTGGTCGACCCGGTCCAGCCCCCACGACGGCGGGTTGGACTGGGTGGCGTCGGCGTGCACCACCTGGTCCTGCTCGACGTAGTCGACCGCCGGGTGCGCGGCCAGGCGCTTGGCGGCCCGCTCGGACAGGGTCGCGGAGAACCCGTTCAACGCCGTGGAGAAAATGCGGTCGACCCGGCCGCCGAAGCGCGCCGCGAGCGAGTTCGCATCCGCCGTGGAGAAATCCTTCAGCTTCACCAGGTAGCTGTTCGGGATCGCCTCGGCGGTCCCGGCGGAGAGGATCGTGCCCTCCGCGGCCTGGGCGGGCGGCGCCACCAGGGCGCACACCGCCACCCCGGCGCCGACCCCGGCGATCCAACTGAGCTTGCGCATGTGCGTGTCCGTTCTTCGCAGGGAACGGTCGTCGACGCCCGCCAGCGGCAGGGGGCGGGGCCTCGACCGCGCGGGGTGTGCCTCACATCACCCCACGTCCCGAGGCTATGGGGCGCTTCGGCTACCGGGAAGCGGCCGGACGTCCCAGCGCCGGTGGGACGATCGCGCGGCCCCGACCTTCACACCGGTGCTGTTAATGAGAATTCAAACATTCCATGGCCGACCGGATTTTGCCCGCCGATTCGGTTAAATTCACGTCGGGAAACCCGATCGGCTGTACCGTCGAGGCGATTTCGCACGATAACGTCGCTCGCCTTGTCCTCGGAGAACGGAGTGGAGATGCCTACGCCAGTCGTCGGACCGGAATCGCGGGTACGCGATCCCCGACGCATCGACGCCGGAGCGGACCCCTTCGCGGACGCTTTGCGCTCCGCGATCCGGGCGAAAGGGCTCAGCCTGGAGCGCATCCAGCACAAGCTGCGGTCACGGGGCGTGGCGGTGAGCATCGCCGCGCTGAGCTATTGGCAGTCGGGGCGGCGACGGCCGGAACGGCCCGACTCACTGACCGCAGTCGGGCACCTGGAGGAGATCCTGGAGGTCGGCGAGGGCGGGCTGCGCGCGCTGCTGGGGCCGCCCCGGCCGCGCGGCAAGGCGCGGCCCAGGACGCGGCCGGTCGGCCCGGAAGCCTGGGCGGCGGCGGGGGACTACGAGTCGATGGCCGAGCTGCTGGCCGACGTGGACACCAGCACCGACCAGGACCTGACCCGGCTCAGCCTGCGCGACCAGGTGGAGTTGGCGATGGACGGCAGCACCCGCCGGGTGCGGTCGCGGCAGGTGCTGCGGGCCGAGCGGGCCGGGGTGGACCGCGTGCTGCTGGGCTACGACACCCGGCTGCCCGGCGACCCGCTGCCGGTGATCGGCACGCTGCGCTCGTGCAGACTGGGGCGGGTCTCCGCCGACCCGCGCAACGGTCTGATGATCGCCGAACTGCTGTTCGACCGGCCACTGCGCAGGGGGGAGCGCACCGCCGTGGAGTACGAGCTCATCCACGTCGCGCCGCACCACCCGACCTACGACAACACCCACTCGCGCCGGTTCCGGCACCCGGTTCGGGAGTACGTGCTGGAAGTCCGGTACGACTCGCGGTGCCGACCCGCGCGCTGCGAGCAGTTCACCTCGGACCTGTCCGGCGGCGAACCCGCCGAGGTGCGGGAGACCCCGGTGGACACCTGGGGCTACGCCTACGCCGTCGCCCTGGACTTCGGGCCCGGTGTGGTGGGCCTGCGCTGGCAGTGGACGTGAGCCGGTAGGAGCGCGGCAACTCCAGCGCGTGCCGTGCCACGGAGTTCAGGACCACCTCGCGGCTCACCGGCGCGAACCGGGACGCCCGGGACGCGGCGAGCAGGGCGCCGAGTCCGTACTCGGAGGCCGACCCGTCGCCGCCGCGCACCTGGATGGCCCGGTCCACCGCCACCACCACCGACCCTCCGCCGCGCACTCGGCCATGTCGGCCGCCCCCCGCAGCCCGGTCTTCTCCAGCGTCGTGGAGCCGCGGCCTTTCACGCCCTCAGCCGAGCGGGTTCGCCCCGGGTCGCGCACCGCACCAACGGGTGCGCGACGCCCTGGTGCGCTCCGATCGGCGCGGGTCCGGGCGTGGTCGGCCGCCGGTCCAGGGCGCGGCGGGACGTGCCGGTGGGTGAAGCCGGGGGCGTCGGTCGGCACGACCACCGGCGACGGCGGCAGCCGGCGGCGCCCTGCCCGCCGCCCTGCTCGCCCGCGGACCCGGGCGGCCACCGCCGTTCCCGCTCCGGTGCGCCAAACCGCGCGATTACGGTCGCGCAGGTCGCCGGCGGTACGACCATCGGCAGCATCGGGCATCCGGCGGCTGCCGGCTCCTCGCACACCGCCGCCAGGTCGGCGACGGCCGCGCGCAGCGCCCGCCCGGGTCGTCGTGCACGGCGGCGGCGGCGGAGGTCCCGCGGATACCGCTGCGTTCCCGGGCGACTTCGCTGCGTGACGCCGACACCTCCCGCACACCGGGATCGGCGACGACGCCGTCGCGGGTGTGCCGGTAGACCACCCCCATGGTTTCGCCGGCGAATTCAAACACTGTTTCCCGGGGTTGCGGCGGGAGATTCCGCCACCCCAGCCGTAGGTTCGTCCGACGATTTCCGGACAACGTCGGGGCGGTGGCCGACGCGGCGGGGCGCACGTCCACTTCCGGCCCCGCGAGAAGCCCGCGCCGCGCCGGGAAACCGGTGTGGGCGCCGCCGGCTCCGAAGGCCGGATGGCGCAACGTGCGGACCGGGAGCCGCCGGTTGACGACCAACCCGTGTACGGCCGAGCGGCCCAGTGCCGTGGCCGGTTTGCCGATCGCGGCCCGGCGGGTCGGCGCCCGGGCGATCGCCTCGGCCGGCACCGCCCGTTCCGGCACCGCCCGCCCGACCCGCCACCCGGCGAGCGTCCCGCGTCACCGACAGGCGCGGAAGACCGCCCGCCGGTGACGCGGGCCCGCCTCACCCGGTCACCAGCCGCCCTGGACCATCGTCTGGAACCGCCACTCTCCGGCGACCTTCACCAGCAGGTCGCCGTACCGCACGACCTGCGAGAAGTCGCCCACCGTGATGGTCGCGTCGGTGATCACGAAGACCAGGCCGGCGTTGACGAAGACCGGCGTGCGCACCGACTCCATCCGCACGTCGCCATCACCCAACTGGGCAGCCATGTCCTTCAGGAACCGCTCGCGGTCCCACAACTCGGCCGCCCCGTCGGTCACCGCGTTGACGGGGAACAGCGCCATCCCGGCCATCGCCTCGACGTCCTTGGCCACCGCCAGCGCGTCCCACCGCGCGAACCAGTCGAGGACCCCCGCCACGTCCTCGTCCGTCGGCACGAACCCAGCACCACTACCCGGCACACCACTCATGCCGTACAACGTACCGTACGCCGTACGCTCCCGCCACCCACGACGCCACGACGCCACGACGCCACGACGAGCAACCCCCCGGATCCGCCCCTCAAGCGTTCTTGATCCTTGTTCTTCCTACTCAGCGGGACCACCGCAGAGGGAGCACGACGCAAGGCGAACGTCCGCACGCAGGTCCGCACTCAAGTCGGGAACGCTGAGCAAAAGGACCACACCATCGCTTGTACACCAATCCGCCGGACGAGATCCCCCATCTTTTTCCCTCGGCCCGGAGAAACCAGTGGATCAGATCACGTGCGCGCACGAGGACGACAGAGGGGAGATCCGTCCAGCGGATTGGTGTACAAGCGAAAGTGTGGTCCCGCTGCGTAGCGTTCCCGGCTTGAGCCCAGACCGCCGTTCTCAGCGTTCGCCTTGCGTCGTGGTCCCTCTGCGGTGGTCCCGCTGCTTCATTCAAACACCCTCTGAGCTGCACTGATGCGTTGAATAGCCCCTAGGACAGCACTGACCGGTCAAGAGCGCCTTGGGGCGGCGCTCGTGGCCTCACAAGCGCTTGGAAGCACTTCAGGAGCGGTGTCGGCGCCGGGAAGCGCTTCAGGAGCGGTTCGGGGCGGGGGCGCGGAGGACCTTCGTCCCGGCCCGCGTGCGGAATGGCTCCAGGGTGGCCCGCTGGCGCTCGGCGCGTTCCAGGAGGTGGTCGAAGTCGATGTCCGGCAGGCGTTCGCGCAGCCCCGCCAAATCGGCGACGGTGTTCCACAACTGCTTCTTGCCGTCGATCCCCATGGTCACGGCCTCCAGTTCCACGAAACGGCTCAACGGCGAGTAACCGCCCAGCCGGCCGTTGAGCTTGAGCCGCCCCACCCGCTCGGACACGGCCGCGGAAGCGGTTTTGAGCCGGCTCGGGCGGACGCCCACCCGTTCCATGATCGACCGGAACGTCTCCACGTCCTCGGCGATGCCCGTCGCCACCTCCGCCAGCGCCTCGCCCAGCGGGGTGCCCTGGTTGTTGCGCTGCGCGCGGCGGGCCAGCTCGCGCCACAGCACGCCCATCGCGAACTGGTCCTTCAGGTAGATGCCCAGGTACGTGTCCATGAGGTGGAACTACCCGGCCGGCGGCCGGAGAACCCCCGACCGGGCGGCTCGGCCGCCGGCGGGACCCCTCACAGGAGGGTGAGCTGCCCCCGGTCGAGGCCGCGCGGGTTCGGCGTCGAGGCGGGCAGGCTGCCCCCGGGCCACGCGCCGTCGTCGTCATCGGGCTCGCCGGACGGCTCGACGCGGTGCTGCACGGCCAAGCCGTGCTCGCGCAGCAGCGGTTCGACCCTGGCCGCCAGGCGACGCCGGTAGTGGGCGTCGACGTAGGCGCCACGCGCGTACAGCTTCCGGTAGCCGTCGACCAGGTCGGGGCGCTCGCGCGCCAGCCACCGCGCGAACCACTCCCGCGCGCCCGGCCGCAGGTGCAGGGGCAGCACGGTCACCCCGGTGGCCCCCGCCGCCGCGATCCCGGCCAGCAGCTCGTCCAGGCGTTGCGCCGAGTCCGTCAGGCCCGGCAGCACGGGGGCGACGAACACCCCGCACGGCAACCCGGCCTCGCGCACCCTGCGCACCAGCTCCAGCCGCGCCTGCGGGCTCGGCGTGCCCGGTTCCAGGCCCGCCTGCAGCTCCCGGTCCAGCAGGGCGATCGACACGCCGATGCCGACCGGCACCTGCCCCGCCGCCTCGCTCAGCAGCGGGATGTCGCGCGACAGCACGGTCCCCTTCGTCAGGACCGAGAACGGCGTGCCGGAGTCCGCCAGCGCCCGGATGATGCCCGGCATCAGCGCGTAGCGGCCCTCGGCCCGCTGGTACGGGTCGGTGTTCGTGCCCATCGCCACGTGCTCGCGCCGCCACCGCCGCGACTTCAGCTGCGCGGTCAGGACTTCCACCGCGTTGACCTTGACCACGACCTGCGAGTCGAAGTCGTGGCCGGCGTCCAGGTCGAGGTAGGTGTGCGAGTTGCGGGCGAAGCAATTGTGGCTCACCAGGCCGTTGGCCACGAAGTCGCCCGTGCCGGTGGTGATGTCGTAGAGGGTCCGCGTCACGCCCAGCGCCTCCACCGACAGGACGCCGAGCCGCGCCCCGCGCGGGACCGGCGTGCCCTCCACCGCGTTGCCGCGCGCCACCGCCGGGTTCACCAGGTGCAGGAAGCGGAGCTTCTCCGCCAGCCCCCCGGTGATCCGCACGCCGCGCACCTCCACCACGTGCGCGATCCTCAGGCGCAGCAGCGCCAGCACCGCCGCCTCGAACACGGTGCTGTCCGAACTGGACAGCACCAGCTCGCCACCGGTCGCGGTGCCGCGCGCGTCGAACAGGCCGGCCAGGAAGCCCTTGCTCCACTCGTCACCGGGCGCCGCCGGCCACTCGACCAGCTCGCCGTCGCGCGGGATCACCCCGCCCCCGAAGTCCCGCGCCCGCGCCAGCACGTCCGGGTCTCCGGGCAGCCCGCCGCGCACCACGCCCCACAGGTAGCCGCGCCGGTAATCGTCGTCGGCCGCGGGCGGCGCGGTGAAGCGGCCGGTCCCGACCAGGCGGGCGCCCTTCACCAGGAACGGCCGCTCGTCGGAGTCCGCGCAGCGGCCCGGCGCGAGGTGCCGCCAGCCGTCCTCGGTGAGGAACCGGTGGTCGCCGCTGGCCACGACCTGCGTGCCGTCCTCCAGGGTCAGCCGGTAGGCGGGCTTCTCGGTGGTCCACAGCGCCTTCACCCGCGTCGCGACGAAGCGGCCCTCGCGGGTGCCGAACACCTGTTCCCCCACCGCCAGCCGGGAGATGGGCTTGGTGCGGCCGTCGGCCAGCAGGACGGGCGTGTCACCGGCCAGGCAGTAGGTGCAGCCGTGCGTGCAGCCCCGGTACGGGTTGACCGTCCAGCCGAACGGCAGCCGCCCGCCGGGGACCCTGTTCAGCACGGACTTGGCGCGCACCTCGTGGAACACGACGTCGGCGAAGTCGGGGGTGCGCACGCTGCGGACCAGTCCCGGCAACCCCGGTAGCGCCTGCTGCCGGTCCCCCACGTCCTTCTGCCCGTCCCATCGCATGTCCACATCCGAACATATGTTCGAAAACCCGTCAAACGGAGTACCGACGCCGCTTCCTCCGCCCCTTCACCACCTCGACGGAGCCACGGAAAGGTGGTCGAGCACCGATGGCGGTGGACCACCGCCGAAGTGATCTACGTTCCGTTGTACGCCTACGACGGCCGTGGCCCGCGGCGTTCCTGTACGTGGGATCGCGCGTGCCGCGCACGCCGGACCTGCGGTATCGGGCGCGCGCACCGCGCACGGACCGGGAACCGGCATGACGCAGTTCACACTGCGACCGGCCGACCCCACCCAGTCGGCGGCACCGGTTGGACCGCGACGCCCGCACGGGTCGCGGTGGTCTGGGCCGAGAGCACCGGCACGACCACGCTGTCGCGACAACTCGCGGCGCACCTCGGCACTTCCCGGGTACCCGGGCATGGCCTGCTTCACACCGAACGGAAGTCCCACAAGGGGATTCGACCCGGTGAAGACTGCCGACCGTCTCTTGTGGACGGTCCACGGCCGCCCCGGCCGGGCACCTCCACCACGCGGAGGCGCCGCGCCACGGGCGTCCGGGCCGCTAGACGGTGACCAGGACCTGGTCCAGCGACTTGCGCACCAGGTTCGGGACCACGCAGTCGTCGGCCGGGTAGCCGATCGGGATGACCGCGAACGCCTTCTCGTTGCGCGGGCGGCCCAGCACCTCGCCGAGGAACTTCATCGGCGACGGGGTGTGCGTCAGCGCCGCGAGCCCCGCCAGGTGCAGCGCGGTGAGCAGCATCCCGACCGCGATGCCCACCGACTCGTCGACGTAGTAGTGCTTGCGGCTGCTGCCGTCGGGCTCCAGGTAGAAGCGCTGCTGGAAGACCACGACCAGCTCCGGCGCGTCGGTGAGGTGCGGCTTGACGTCGTCGGTGCCCAGCGGGCGCAGCGCTTCGAGCCACTCCTCGCCCAGCCGGCCCTCGTAGGAGATGCGCTCCTCGTGCTCGGCGGCGTCGCGGATCGCCTTGCGCACGTCCGGGTCGACCACCCGCACGAAGGTCCACGGCTGCTGGTGCGCGCCGCTGGGCGCGGTCGAGGCGACGGCGATGGCGTCCAGCACGACCTGCGTCGGCACCGGGTCGGTGGAGAACATGCGCACCGTGCGGCGCTGGTCCATGCGCTCGCGCAACTCGGCCGCCGTGCGCAGGGACTGCTCGGCCGGCATCCGGGCGGGCCGGTAGGGCACCGGGTCGAAGTCCTGACCGTGGGTGGGGGTCCAGTTCGTCACAACGAGGCACTGTGGCACCGAGGTCGCCCGGGAGAAAGCCCTCGGCCCGAAATTCGCACCGGAATGTCCGGTGAGCGGACGAATGGTCTCGACCACCTCGACGCGACCGACCTGGTCACTCCACTGTGGACACACTGGCGAGGCGCGCGCGGCCGCGGGCCGGGGAGGCCACGGCCCGCGCGTCGGGCTCCCGGTGATCGGGCAGGATGTGCCCCGTGCACGCCAAGGACCTGATCACCGGCCACGGCCACGGGCACGGGCACGACACCGGGCCCGCGTCCGCGCCGGTCCGCAAGCTGCTGCTGGTCCTGGTGCTGCCGCTGGTGCTGGCCACCGTCGTCGGCGCGCTGCTGCTCTACCCGTTCGGCCACGACCAGCCGACCGGCGCGGACGCGGGGCTCACCCAGGTGCCGGTGCGCGGCGACGTCACGGCCGTCGCGCGCGGCGGCTGCGGGCCGGACGCCGACCAGGCCGGCGCGACCGGGTGCGTCCTGGTCACCGTCCGGATGACCGACGGCGCGGCGGCCGGGCGCGAGGTGCGGCTGCCGGTGCCGGAGCAGGACTCCTCGCCGACGTTCACCGTCGGCGACGCGGTCGTCCTGTCCTTCGGCGGCGGCGACCCGGCGTCGAGCCAGTCCTACCAGCTCGCCGACTTCCAGCGCGGCGTGCCGATGCTGCTGCTCGCGGTGCTGTTCGTGGCGGCCGTGCTGCTGCTCGGGCGGTGGCGGGGGCTGGCCGCGCTGGGCGCGCTCGCGCTGAGCTTCGCGGTGCTGGTGCTGTTCGTGCTGCCCGCGATCCTGGCGGGCGAGGACCCGGTGTGGGTGGCCGTGGTCGGCTCCGGGCTGATCATGTTCCTGGTGCTGTACCTGACGCACGGCTTCTCCGCCCGCACGTCCGCGGCGGTGCTGGGGACGCTGGTCAGCCTCGCGCTGATCGGCGTGCTCGGCCTGGTGTTCTCGGCGCTGGGCAAGCTCACCGGGCTGGACCAGGACACCGCGAACCTGGTGTCCCTGCTCGGGCACGGCGTCGACACGCGCGGCCTGCTGCTCGCCGGGACCGTCATCGGCGCGCTGGGCGTGCTGGACGACGTGACGGTGACCCAGACCAGCGCGGTGTGGGAGCTGCGGCGGGCCAACCCGGCGCTGGGGTTCCGCGAGCTGTACGCGGCCGGGTCGCGGATCGGGCGCGACCACCTCGCGTCGGTGGTCAACACGCTGGTCATGGCGTACGCGGGCACGGCGCTGCCGCTGCTGCTGGCGTTCTCGCTGTCCGGCCGGGACCTGGGCGAGATCCTGACCGCGCAGCAGGTGGCCCAGGAGGTCGTGCGGACCCTGGTGGGCAGCATCGGCCTGGTGGCGGCCGTGCCGATCACGACGGCGCTGGCCGCGTTCGTCGTGGGGCGCGAGGAGGTGCCCGCGCACCCCGCGGCGGCGGACCCGGAGGACGACCCCGAGGACGACCCCGCCGACGAGCCCGAGGACGCCCTCGACGGCCGCGCCGGCGGGGGCGGCCGGGAGGAGCCCGAACCGGCGCCCCGGCGGTTCGCGCGGATGACCGGCGACCTGCGGACCGGGTACGACCCGGCCAAGGGCCCGTGGCGCCGCCCCGGCCCGCCCCGCTGACGACGGCGCCGGTCGACGACCGCCCCCGCCCGTGCCCCGGCCACCGGCGGCGCGCCCGCGGCCCACCGGGATAATCCCCGCCGTGGGACGCACCCGGAAGACCGACCAGACCGTCACGAGGGAGGTCGACTCGGGCATCGCGGAACTGGTCCCCGACCCGGACGTGCCCCGCGCCTGGACGCTGCGCCTCAACGGCACCCCCCAGTCGCACGTGGACCTGGACGACCCGCGCCACCTGGAGTTCGAGTACGTCCGCCGGCTCGGGCACCTCGTGGACCTCGTCGCGCCCGACGAGGACCCGATCCGCGCCCTGCACCTGGGCGGCGGCGGGCTGACCCTGCCGCGGTACGTCGCCGAGACCCGGCCGCGCTCGGCGCAGCAGGTCGTGGAGGTCGACGCGGCGCTGGTCGACCTGGTGCGGGGGCTGCTGCCGCTGGAGCGCACCTGGCGGGTGAAGATCCGCACCGGCGACGCGCGGGAGGTGCTGGCCAAGGCCCCGGAGGACACCTTCGACCTGGTCGTCACCGACGTGTTCGCGGGCGCGCGCACCCCGGCGCACCTGACGTCGGTCGAGTTCGTGGAGCTGGCGGCCCGCGCGCTGCGCGGCGGCGGGGTCTACGCGGCCAACATCGGCGACGGCGGCGCGCTGGCGTTCGCGAGGGCCCAGGCCGCGACCGTGCGGGCGGTGTTCCGGCACGTGTGCGCCATCGCCGAGCCCGCGGTGTTCCGGGGTCGGCGCTTCGGCAACTTCGTCCTGCTCGGCTCGCACGTCGCCCTGCCCGTCCGGGACCTGGTCCGCCGCACGGCGGGCGACCCGTTCCCCGGCCGCGTCGAGCACGACGACGCGCTGGTCCGGTTCATCGGCGGCGCGCCCGCCACGACGGACGCCACCGCCACGCAGTCCCCTCCCCCGCCGAAGGGCACCTGGGGGCTGCCCGCCGACTGACCGACCCGGGCGCCCGGGTCAGTCCAGGGTCGACACGAACCGCGAGATCGCGTCCGGGTTGAGCTTCTGCGCCAGCCGCCCGCCCGGCGCCAGCGACCCGAGCTGGTACAGCGGCCGGTCCGCCGCCGCCAGCCCGCGCGCCTCCGCCCGCAGCTGCGCCACCAGCAGCTCGGAGAACACCAGGCCCGGCGCGTCGCCCCGGCCCGCCAGCACGTCGGCCAGCCTGCGCAGCCCCAGCACGCCCTGCTCGCGCCCGCCCGTGCCGGCGTAGATCGCCAGCGCCAGGTTGATCGCCTTGCCGCCGCCGCGCACGAACAGCCCCACCGTCCGGGCGCCGCGCACGTCGGTCACCAGCAGGTCGAGCCGGTCGGCGGCGCGCAGGTCGACCGAGCGCGTGCCGAAGGCGCGCACGGACAGGACGTGGCCCTCCAGCCACACCCGCCGCCGCGCCTCCGCCCACGCCAGCAGCAGCAGCGGCGCGCCGACCGCGACCGCCGCGACCAGGCCCGCCGTCCGGCCCGCGAGCAGCCCCAGCAACCCGCCGAACGCGGCGGCCACGATCAGCGCGCCGACCGCGACCGTCCGGGCGCGCTTGCGCACCGCGGCCGGGTCCAGCAGGTCCAGCGGGGTCTGCTCGCTCACCGGCCCAACGCCTCCCGCACCGAGATCACCGCGTCCACCAGCGGCACCTCGCGCTGGTCGCCGGTGGCCAGCTCCTTGAGCTGCACGACGCCCGCCTCGATGTCCCGCTCGCCCAGCACCAGCGCGAACCGCGCGCCCGACCGGTCGGCGCCCTTCATCGCGCCCTTGAGGCCCTTGCCGCCGTACGCCAGGTCGAACCGCACCCCGGCCGCGCGCAGCGACCCCGACAGCGCCACCAGGCGCGCCTTCGCGGCCTCGCCCAGCGGCACGCCGTACACGTCGCACCGGGAGGTGTCGCCCGGCTGCACGCCCTCGACCTGGCACGCCAGCAGTGAGCGGTCCACGCCCAGGCCGAACCCGACGCCGGACAGCGGCGGGCCGCCCAGCTGCTCCATCAGCCCGTCGTACCGGCCGCCGCCGCCGATGGCGGACTGCGCGCCCAGGCCGTCGTGCACGAACTCGAAGCAGGTCTTGGTGTAGTAGTCCAGGCCGCGCACCATCCGCGGGTTCTCCACGTACTTCACGCCCAGGTCGCCCAGGTGGGCCTTGACCTGCTCGTAGTGCGCGCGCGAGGCGTCGGACAGGTGGTCGCGCATCAGCGGCGCGCCCTCCACCATCGCCCGCACCTCGGGCCGCTTGTCGTCCAGCACGCGCAGCGGGTTGATCCCCGCCCGCCGGCGGGTCTCGGCGTCCAGCGGCAGCCCCGCCAGGAACGCCTGGAGCAGCTCCCGGTAGGCGGGCCGGTCCGACGAGTCGCCCAGCGAGGTCAGCTCCAGCCGGTAGCCGGTCAGGCCCATCCGCCGAAACGCCTCGTCGGCGATGGCGATGACCTCGGCGTCCAGCGCCGGGTCGTCCACGCCGATCGCCTCGACGCCGACCTGGTGGAACTGCCGGTAGCGGCCCGACTGCGGCTGCTCGGCCCGGAAGAACTGGCCGGCGTAGGCGAGCTTCACCGGCAGCTGGCCCCGGTCGAGGCCGTGCTCGATGACGGCCCGCATCACGCCCGCGGTGCCCTCGGGGCGCAGCGTGATGGACCGGCCGCCGCGGTCGGTGAAGGTGTACATCTCCTTGGTGACCACGTCGGTGGACTCGCCGACGCCGCGCGCGAACAGCGCGGTGTCCTCGAAGACGGGCAGCTCGACGTAGCCGTACCCGGCGCGGCGCGCGGAGTCCACCAGGGTCTCGCGGACGGCCAGGAAGGAGGCGGAGGTGGGCGGGAGGTAATCGGGCACGCCCTTGGGGGCGGAGAACGCGGTCACGGCTTCTACAGTCCTCGGTGCGGTGCGGCGGGCGCTTCGTCGCCCAGTTCCAGCAGGAACGGGTTGCCGACGCGCTCGCGGCCGATGGTCGTCGTGGGCCCGTGGCCGGGCAGCACCACCGTGTCGTCCTGCAGCGTCAGCACCTTCGTGCGCAGTGACGCCAGCATGGCGCGGTGGTCGCCGCCCGGCAGGTCGGTGCGTCCGATGGAGCCGGCGAAGAGGGTGTCGCCGGACAGCACGAGCCGCCCGCCCTCCTCGGTGCCGGCGCGGAACATCACCGACCCGCCGGTATGGCCCGGTGTGTGGTCGACGGTCAGCCGCAGCCCCGCCAGGTCCAGCTCCGCCGCGTCGGCCAGCTCGCGCACCTCGCGCGGCTCCCGCATCTCCAGGTTGCCGCCGAAGAACGAGCGCGACTCGGCGCTGATGCCCCGCAGCGGGTCGGACAGCAGGGCGCGGTCCTCCGGGTGGACCCACGCCGGCACGTCGTTGCCGTCGCAGACCGGCGCGACGGAGAAGGCGTGGTCGAAGTGCCCGTGGGTCAGCAGCACGGCGACCGGTGTCAGGCGGTGCTCGCGCAGCGCCCGCTCGACCGGCTCGGCCGCGTCCTGGCCCGGGTCGACCACCACGCACGGCCCGCCCGCGTCCGGGGCGAGCAGGTAGCAGTTGGCCTGGAGGGCGCCGGTGGCGAACCCGATCACCAGCACGCGGACACCTCTCGTCGGCAACGGAACGGCAACGGATGCCTGTGGACCGAAGACCAGACTATCCGCCTGACGCCGGCCATATACCAGCCCCCTAGACTGCACACCGATCGTCGCCGGTCGACGCGAGAACAGGGAGGTTGCAGGTGCCGACCAACGTGCAGCGCCGCGAGCAGGCCAAGCGGAAGCTGGAGCGACAGCTCGTCCGCCGGGCGGAGCGCGCGAAGCGGCGCCGGATCCTGGCCGTGGTCGTGACGGCGGCCCTCGTGGTCGTGGTCGCGGGTGGGGCGTACTTCCTCGCGACAGCCGACTTCGGCGGCGACGGCGACAACGCCGCCGCCTCGTCCACCCCACCCCAGCCCATCCAGATCCCGACCGAGGTCAAGGCGCTGCCCCAGCGCCCGACGCCGCTGGCGGACCCGGTGAGCTGCGAGTACCGCACGTCGGCGGAGGGCGCGGCGAAGGAGGGCACGAAGGCCCCCGAAGCCACCGGCGTCCCGTCGACCGGGACCGTGGCCGCCACCGTCAAGGCCAACATCGGCGAGCTGCAGCTGACCCTGGACCGCTCGCTGGCCCCGTGCACCGTCAACAGCTTCGTGAGCCTGGTCAAGCAGGGCTACTACGACGGCACCACCTGCCACCGCATCGGCACCGAGGGCCTGCAGATGCTCCAGTGCGGCGACCCGACCGGCACCGGCAGCGGCGGCCCCGGCTACGCGTTCGACAACGAGACCTGGCCGGAGCTGACCTACGGCCGCGGCTACCTGGCCATGGCCAACGCCGGCCAGGACAAGGAGACCCAGAAGGGCACGAACGGCAGCCAGTTCTTCATCGTCTACGGCGACGCCCAGCTGCCCGCCGACTACACCGTCTTCGGCAGCGTGGACGAGGCCGGCCTCAAGCTGATCGACGAGGTGGCCCGCGCCGGCCACGACGGCTCGTTCGACCCGGCGCCGGGTGGCGGCAAGCCGAACAAGGAAGTGAAGTTCGAGACGGTCACCACGGCCTGACCGGCGGCCGACGCGAAGGGGCCCCGCACCCGGGAGAGGGGTGCGGGGCCCTTCGTCTTCCCCGCCGGGGTGTGCAGCCCCGGTGCAAAAATCGTGGCAGCCCTACCTGACGTTTCGCTGACGCCACACCGCCGGAAGAACCACCCGATCAGGGCACTCGACCAGCCCGCCGGGTCAGGTGGGCCCCCGCCCGACCGGCCGCTCCCGCGGGGTCACGAAGCGGAGGTCACCCGGTAGACGTCGTAGACGCCCTCGACGCTGCGGACGGCCTTCAGGACGTGCCCGAGGTGCTTGGGGTCGCCCATCTCGAACGAGAACCGGCTCACCGCCACCCGGTCCCGCGAGGTCGTCACCGAGGCCGAGAGGATGTTCACCTTCTCGTCGGCCAGCACCTTGGTGACGTCCGACAGCAGCCGGTGCCGGTCCAGCGCCTCCACCTGGATCGCCACCAGGAACACCGAGGAGGCCGACGGCGCCCACTCCACGTCCAGCAGCCGCTCGGGGGTCTTGAGCAGCTCGTCGGCGTTGGTGCAGTCCGTGCGGTGCACCGACACCCCGCCGCCGCGCGTGACGAACCCGAGGATGTCGTCCCCCGGCACGGGCGTGCAGCAGCGGGCCAGCTTGGCCCACACGTCCGCCGCGTCCTTGACGATGACGCCGGCGTCCCCGGTGACCCGCCGCCGGGCCACGGTGGACGGCGTGGAGCGCTCCGCCAGCTCCTCCTCGGCGTGGTCGACGCCGCCGAGCTGCGCGACCAGCCGCTGCACCACGTGCCGGGCGGAGGTGTGCCCCTCCCCCACCGCCGCGTACAGCGCCGACACGTCCGGGTAGTGCAGCTCCTTCGACAGCGCGCCCATCGAGTCGGCGGACACCAGGCGCTGCAGCGGGAGGCCGACCCGCCGCACCTCCTTGGCGATGGCGTCCTTGCCCACCTCGATGGCCTCTTCCTTGCGCTCCTTCGCGAACCACTGCTTGATCTTCGCCTTGGCCCGCGGCGAGGACACGAACGACAGCCAGTCCCGCGACGGCCCCGCGCCCTCCGCCTTGGAGGTGAAGATCTCGATGACCTCGCCGTTCTCCAGCTTGCGCTCCAGCGCCACCAGCCGGCCGTTGACCCGCGCGCCGATGCAGCGGTGGCCGACCTCGGTGTGCACGGCGTAGGCGAAGTCGACCGGGGTCGAGCCGGTCGGCAGGGTCACCACGTCGCCCTTGGGCGTGAAGACGAAGATCTCCCGCGCGGCCAGGTCGAAGCGCAGGGACTCCAGGAACTCGCCGGGGTCGGCGGCCTCCCGCTGCCAGTCCAGCAGCTGGCGCATCCACGCCATCTCGTCGACCTCGACGCCCTTGCCGCTGTGCGTGCCCCGGGTCTCCTTGTACCGCCAGTGCGCCGCGATGCCGTACTCGGCGGTGCGGTGCATGTCGTAGGTCCGGATCTGCACCTCCAGCGGCTTGCCGTCCGGGCCGATCACGGTGGTGTGCAGCGACTGGTAGACGCCGAACCGGGGCTGGGCGATGTAGTCCTTGAAGCGGCCGGGCATCGGCTGCCACAGCGCGTGCACCACGCCCATGGCCGCGTAGCAGTCGCGCACCTCGTCGACCTGGATGCGCACGCCCACCAGGTCGTGGATGTCGTCGAAGTCGCGGCCCCGCACGATCATCTTCTGGTGGATCGAGTAGTAGTGCTTGGGGCGGCCCTCGACCTTCGCGGTGATCCGCGCGCCCTCCAACTGGCCGGACAGCTCGTTGATCACGCCGCTGAGGTAGGTGTCGCGCGACGGCGCGCGGTTGGCCACCAGGCGCACGATCTCGTCGTACTTCTTGGGCTGGAGGATGGCGAAGGCCAGGTCCTCCAGCTCCCACTTCACCGTGGCCATGCCCAGGCGGTGCGCCAGCGGGGCCAGCACCTCCAGGGTCTCCCGCGCCTTGCGGGCCTGCTTCTCCGGCGGCAGGAACCGCATCGTGCGCATGTTGTGCAGGCGGTCGGCCAGCTTGATGACCAGGACCCGGGGGTCCTTCGCCATCGCGATCACCATCTTGCGGATGGTCTCCGCCTCGGCCGCCGCGCCCAGCTTGACCTTGTCCAGCTTGGTGACCCCGTCGACCAGCAGGGCCACCTCGTTGCCGAAGTCCACCCGGAGCTGGTCCAGCGAGTAGTCGGTGTCCTCGACCGTGTCGTGCAGCAGGGCCGCGACCAGGGTCGTGGTGTCCATGCCCAGCTCGGCCAGGATCGTCGCCACCGCGAGCGGGTGGGTGATGTACGGGTCGCCGGACTTGCGGCGCTGCGGGCGGTGCTTCTCCTCGGCGACGTCGTAGGCGTTCTGGAGCAGGGCCAGGTCGGCCTTGGGGTGCAGGTCCCGGTGCACCGCGGCCAGCGGTTCGAGGACCTGCTTGACCGGGGCCGCCCGCTGCGCGGTGATCCGGCGGGCGAGACGTGCGCGCACGCGCCTGGTGGCCGACGGGGGCCGTGCGGGCACGGGCGGCGTCGTCGCGGCGGGTTCGGTTTCCTGGCTCAACCACGCTCCTCGGGGCTAGGAACCGAGGATAACTCCGCGGAGGGGGTTGGCCGGGTACCCGACCGATGAGCGGTGAACTTCACACGACGAGCTGCACCCGGCGCTTCGGTCGGGGCTATCGGCGCCCGGCCCCGCGCGGCGGGGGATCAGACCGCGACCAGGGAGTCCACCGAGCGGCCGGCCAGGCGGTCCCGGCCGCCCAGGGCCGGGATCTCCAGCAGCACCGACACGCCGGTCACCACGCCGCCCGCCCGCTCCACCAGGGTGCAGGCGGCCTCCGCCGTGCCGCCGGTGGCCAGCACGTCGTCCACCACCACGACCGGCTGACCGGGCGCGATGGAGCCGGCCGGCAGCTCCAGGGCGGCGGCGCCGTACTCCAGGTCGTAGGAGACCCGGTGGGCCACCGCCGGCAGCTTGCCCGGCTTGCGCAGCGGGACCACGCCGTAGTGCCAGCCGTAGCCCAGGGCCGCGCCGAGGAGGAAGCCGCGGGACTCGATCGCGGCCACCACCTGCGTGTCCGGGTGGATCCGGTCCTGGAGCGCGTCCACCACGGCGCGCAGCGCGTCGGGGTCGGCCAGGACCGGCGTGAGGTCCCGGAAGACGACCCCCGGTCGGGGGAAGTCCGGGACCTCACGCAGCAGCCCGAGGGCTCGGTCCAGCTTCAACGGTGCTTCTTGCCGGTCGGGCGGCGCCGGGCGTCGGCGGCCTTGCCGGTGCGCGAGGGCACGCCGGCCGCCGCCGTCAGCGCCTTCTCCTTGCGCAGCTCCGCCTCCAGCGACTCGTCGTCGGTGGACCCGACGATCGCGTCGCCGGTCACCGGCTCGCCCGACGCCTTGCGGGCCAGGTTGTCGCGGCGGGCCTGCACGCGGGCGGCCTGGGCCCGGTAGCGCGGGTCGCGCATCTTCAGGTCCACCGCGACCGGGGTGGCGATGTAGATCGACGACAGCGCGCCGATCGCCATACCGGTCAGCTGGACCAGGGCCAGGTCCTTCAGCGTGCCGACGCCGAGCAGGCCCACGCCGATCGCCAGCAGGCCCAGGACGGGCAGCAGGGCGATCAGGGAGGTGTTGATCGAGCGCATCAGCGTCTGGTTGACCGCCAGGTTGGCCGCCTCGCCGTAGGTGCGGCGGGTCAGGCCCAGGATGCCCCTGGTGTTCTCCTTGACCTTGTCGAACACCACGACCGTGTCGTAGAGCGAGAAGCCGAGGATGGTCAGCAGACCGATCACCGTCGCCGGCGAGACCTCGAAGCCGACCAGCGAGTAGATGCCCGCGGTGATGACGACGTCGTGCACCACCGCCACCAGGGCGGCCACCGCCATCTGCCACTCGAAGTACAGCGCCAGGAAGATCGCCACGGCGAGGAAGAACACCCCGAGCGCGATCAGGGCCTGGGTGGTGATCGAGCCGCCCCAGGACGCCGACACGGCGCTGTCGCTGATCGTGCCGATGCCGCCGGTGGGCTGGAGGTCGTTGTTCAGGGCCTCCTTGAGGCGCCCGACCTGGTCCGCGTCCAGCGTCTCGGAGCGGATCTGGAGGGTGGCCGAGTCGCCGGTGCCCACGGACTGCACGGCCGTCGGCTCGCCGCCCATGGCGTTGGTGTAGCTCTCCTTGGCCGCCTCCACGCTGATGGGGCCGGAGGCCGACACGGCGGGCAGCTGGATGCGCGTGCCGCCGGTGAAGTCGATGCCCAGGTTGAAGCCCTTGAGCACGATCGACGCCGTGCACACCAGCAGGATCAGGCCGAACAGGACGTACCAGCGCTTGCGCTTGCCGACGATGTCGAACGCGCCGGTCCCGACGTAGAGTCGGTGGAACACGCTGCCCTTGGGGTTCGCCATCGGGTCAGACCTCCTTCACGGCGGCGCGCTTGCCGGCCGACAGCGCCCGCTCGTCGGCGCCCGCCTGCGCGGCCCCGCCCAGGCCGGACAGCTTCGGGTGGGACAGGGACTTCGACTTGGAGACCAGCACGACCAGCGGGTGCGTGACCAGGAAGACCACGACCAGGTCGAGGACGGTCGACATGCCGAGGGTGAACGCGAAGCCCTTCACCTGGCCGACCGCGATGACCCACAGGATGGCCGAGGCGAGGAAGCTGACCGCGTCCGCCGACAGGATGGTGCGGCGGGAGCGGACCCAGGCGCGCGGGACGGCGGAGCGGAACGTCCGGCCCTCCCGCACCTCGTCCTTGAGCCGTTCGAAGAACACCACGAACGAGTCCGCGGTGATGCCGATGGCGACGATGAAGCCGGCGATGCCCGCGAGGTCCAGGGTGAGCCCCATCAGGCGGCCCAGCAGCACCAGCACCGCGTAGACCACCACGCCGGACAGCACCAGCGACAGGATCGTCAGCAGGCCCAGCAGGCGGTAGTAGAGCAGGCAGTACAGGAAGACCAGCGCGAGGCCGATGCCGCCCGCGACCAGGCCCGCCTTCAGCGAGGCCAGGCCGAGCGTCGCGGACACCGTCTCCGCCTCGGAGGACTCGAACGACAGCGGCAGCGAGCCGTACTTCAGCACGTTGGCCAGGCCGTCGGCCTCGGTCTGGGTGAACTTGCCGGAGATCTGCGTCGAGCCGCCGAGGATGGGCTCGTTGATGTTCGGCGCGGACACCACCTGGGTGTCGAGCACCACGGCGACCTGCTGGGACACGTTCGCCGAGGTGAACTTGCCCCACTTCTCGCCGCCGGAGCCCTTGAACGTCAGGTTGACGATGAAGCCGGCGCCCTGCGGGTCGGTGCCCGACACGGCGTTGTCGACGTCCTCACCGGTCAGCCGGGAGTACAGGCTGAAGTCGTCGTCCTTGACGCTGCCGTCCGACGGCGGGTTGACCGGCGCCAGGACGTACTTGAACTCGTTCTTCTGGTCGCACGTCAGCAGCGGCAGCGCCGGGTCGTCGTTGCCCAGCAGCGGGTCCTTGGTCGGGCAGGTGAACGCGGCCAGCGCCTGGCCGACGGTCTGCGCGTCCAGCGTGGTCAGCGCCGGGTCCTGGCGGCAGGTCCGCGACTCGCGGATGGCCTCCTGGGTGTCCTCGGAGTACTGGCCGTCGAACACCTTGCGGCAGTCGACCTCCGGCTGGGCCGGCGCGGACGTCGTCGTGGCGGGCGCCGTCGTGGTCGCGGGCGCCGTCGTGGTCTCCGGCTGGCCCTCCAGCGCCGGGGCCGGGCGGCCCTGGGCGGTGGTGGTGGGCGCGGACGCGGTCTCCGAGCCGGCGGGGGCGCTCGGCGTCGTGGTCGGCGCGGCGGAGCCCGAGGAGGTCGGCGCGCTGGACGACGTCTGGGGCTGCGGCTGGGCGTTGGGCTGCGGCGAGCCGACGACCTTGCGGAAGTTCAGCTTCGCCGTCTGACCCAGCTGCTTGGCGCCCTCGCTGTCGTCACCGGGGACGGTGATCACCAGGTTGCTGCCGTCGCGGACGACCTCCGCACCGGTGACGCCGAGCCCGTTCACGCGGGTCTCGATCAACTCCCGAGCCTGGTCGAGCGCCTGGTCCGACGGCGTCTGCCCGTCGGGAGCGCGTGCGGTCAGCGTGACCCGCGTGCCACCCTGGAGGTCGATGCCGAGCTTGGGAGTCGCTTTGCCGTTCCCGGTGAAGAACACCAAGGAGTACAGCGCGACCACGATGAGGACAAACGCGCCCAAGTACTTCGCGGGGCGGATCTGTCCGGCCGGAGGTGCCACGGTCCGTCCGTCTCCTAGAACTCCGAAGATGATGTCGACGCCGCCGCGACCGTGGTGAACGGATCAGGGCAGCGCTTGCCCGCCCGGCACTGCCCTGCCGGGTGATTGCGCAGCGTACCCCGCACCGCGTGAGTTGTCTGTCACCGGTTGCGCTGGATCCGGCGGTCGCGCCGGCGGCCATAAGGCGTCCGCCGGGGCGGGGGGAGGGTCCGTTCGTCGTTCACACTTGACCCCCCGGCCGGCGGTGCGCGCCGGCGGCCGGCGCGCGGCGGCGAGAGGATTGTGCCGACCGCGCGGCACAACCCCGATGCCCTTTCCCGCTACTTCTTGGTGTCCTGCTGCGCCGGCCGGACCGGCTCGTCGGCGACCGCGGCCGGCTCGTCGACGTCGGCGGTGTCGTCCACCACGGCGTCGGTGTCGTCGACGTCCGCCACGACCTTCTCCCGGACCGCCTGCCGCAGCCACGTCGTGACGACGCCGTCGGCGATCTCCAGGTCGATGGTCGTGTCGTCGCTCGCGTCGGCGACGGTCGCGTAGAGCCCGGAGGTCGTCATGACCCGGTCGCCCGGCTCCAGCGAGTTGAGCAGCGCCTGCTGCTCGGCGACCGCCTTCTTCTGCTTGCGCGCGCTGAGGAACAGCGGCACGGCCAGCAGCACGAGCAGCAGCGGGAACATCAAGGAAGACAGGTTGCCCATCATTCTCCGTTCAACCGGCGCGGCGGGGCAGGTCTGCCCGGAACGTCCGGATTTCTGGGGTACCGCCGCCGATTGTGCCAGGTCAGCACTCCCGCTCAGTCGCCGGCGTCGTCGAACAGCGTGCGGGTGGCCTCACCAGGGGCGTTCGCCGGGGGCTGGAGGCCCAGGTGCAGCCACGCCGAAGCGGTCGCGACCCGGCCACGCGGCGTGCGCGCCAACATACCGGCCCGCACGAGGTAGGGCTCGCAGACCTCCTCGACGGTGGTCGGCTCCTCGCCCACCGCCACGGCCAGCGTCGACACGCCGACCGGCCCGCCGCCGAAGGACCGGACCAGCGCGCCCAGCACCGCCCGGTCCAGCCGGTCCAGGCCCAGCTCGTCCACGTCGTACACGGCCAGGGCGGCGCGGGCGACCTCGCGGGTGACCGCGCCGTCCGCGCGCACCTCGGCGAAGTCCCGCACGCGCCGCAGCAGCCGGTTGGCGATGCGGGGCGTGCCGCGCGAGCGCCCGGCGATCTCCCGGCCGCCGTCCTCGCGCAGGTCGACGCCCAGGATGCCCGCCGACCGGCGGATGATCAGCTCCAGCTCGTCGGGCCGGTAGAACTCCATGTGCCCGGTGAACCCGAACCGGTCGCGCAGCGGGCCGGTCAGGGCGCCCGACCGGGTGGTCGCGCCGACCAGCGTGAACGGGGCGATGTCGAGCGGGATGCTGGTCGCGCCCGGCCCCTTGCCCACGACCACGTCGACCCGGAAGTCCTCCATCGCCAGGTAGAGCATCTCCTCGGCGGGGCGGGCCATCCGGTGGATCTCGTCGATGAACAGCACGTCGCCCTCGACCAGGTTGGACAGCATCGCGGCGAGGTCGCCCGCGCGCTCCAGCGCCGGCCCCGAGGTGACGCGCAGCGACGCGCCCAGCTCGGCCGCGATGATCATCGCGAGGCTGGTCTTGCCCAGGCCGGGCGGCCCGGACAGCAGCACGTGGTCCGGGGGCGCGCCGCGCCGCAGCGCGCCGTGCAGCACCAGTTCGAGCTGCTCGCGCACCTTGGCCTGGCCGACGAACTCGCCCAGGTCCCTCGGGCGCAGGGTCGACTCGACGTCCCGCTCGGCCGGGTCGGGCAGCGGGTCGAGGGCGCCGTCCTGCTCGGCCCCGGCGTTCACACCGCCTCCGCGCGGGCGCCCCGGGACGCGTCGCCGCCGCGGCGCGCCCGCCCGGACGTGTCGGCGCGGCTCACCGCTTGCGCCCCAGCGCGGCCAGCGCCCGGCGCAGCGCCTCGGACGTGCTCAGCGCGCCGTCCTCGGCGAGCACCGCGTCCACGGCCTGCTCGGCCTGCTTGGCCGGGAACCCGAGGCCGAGCAGCGCCTCCGCGACCTGCGCGCGCACCTGCCCGGAGCCCTGCGCCGCGGCGGGCGCGGCGGCGAGCCGCCCCACCTTGTCCCGCAGCTCGACGACGAGCCGCTCGGCGCCCTTGCGGCCGATGCCGGGCACCCGGGTGAGCGCGGTGATGTTGCCCTCGGCCAGCGCGGCGCGCAGCTCGTCCGGCTCCAGCACGGCCAGCGTCGCCAGCGCGATCCGGGGGCCGATGCCGGACACCGTCTGCAGCAGCCCGAACAGCTCGCGCGCCTCCGCGTCGGCGAACCCGAACAGGGTCAGCGAGTCCTCCCGCACCACCAGGGCGGTGGCCAGGGCCGCCTCCTCGCCCCGGCGCAGCGCCGCGAGCGTGGCGGGCGTGGCCTGCACGGCGAAGCCGACCCCCCCGACCTCCACGACCGCGTGATCGAGTCCGATGGACAGCACCTGCCCACGAAGCGACGAAATCACTGGGTCTTCCCTCCGGTCTCGGCCGCCGGTCGGCCCGGCGCTCGGGCACTGGCCCGGGCAAGTCTCGCGCGGTGGGTCCGGGCCAGCTCGGCCGCCCTCGCCTCGGCCTCCGCCAGCCGCGTCCGCATGGGCGCGCGCCACAGGTGGCAGATGGCCAGCGCGAGGGCGTCGGCGGCGTCTGCGGGCCGGGGCGCGGTCTTGAGCCCCAGCAGCTTGGTCACCATGGCGGTGATCTGGGCCTTGTCGGCCCGGCCGGACCCGGTGACGGCGGCCTTGACCTCGCTGGGCGTGTGGAAGACCACCGGCAGGCCGCGGCGCGCGGCGGCCAGCGCCACCACGCCGCCCGCCTGCGCGGTGCCCATCGCGGTGCGCACGTTGTGCTGGCTGAACACCCGCTCCACCGCCACCACCTGCGGCCGGTGCCGGTCGAGCCACTCCTCCACCGCGTCGGACAGCTGCAGCAGCCGCACGGCCAGGTCGGCGTCCGCGGGGGTGCGCACGACGTCCACCGCCACGGCGCGCACGGTGCGCCCCGGGCCGCCGTCGACCACCCCGAACCCGCACCGGGTCAAACCGGGGTCGACTCCGAACACGCGCACGCTGGTCCCCTCGGAAGTCCTGCCACGAACACCAGTTCGAACCGTACCGGGTGGCCGCGCGCGCCCCCGGACCGACACGCGCCGATCACCCCCGGGAACCCCCAGGTCGACACAGCGTCACCGGGTCACTACAGTGGCTCGGTCCCACTGATCGACTCCGGTCGCGGCCTAGGCGGGGTGCCATGACCCTGAGGCGGTTCGGCGTCCTCACCGCTGCCGTCGGCCTCCTGCTGGTCGGGGTGGTCGCCCTGGTCGTCTCCGGCGCGCTGGACCGGGCGGCGGCGGTCGCGGTCGACAAGTTCACGCAGCTGGCCGGCGCCTCGGCCGCGATGGTCTGCTACTGGCGCGCGGCCCGCCGCCGGCAGGGCGTGGCGCGGCGGTGGCGGCTGTGGATGGCCGCCTCGATGGCGAGCCTGGTCGCGGGGCTGTGCGCGTGGACGTGGGGCCAGGTGTTCCTGGGCGTGGCGCTGCCGTCGACCACGGTCGCACCGCTGGGGTTCATCCTGGTGCCGCTGCTGGCCCTGTTCGCGGTGCTGGTCCTCGGCCACGGCGGAGCGGGCTCGCTGCCCAACCACCGCAGCCGCGTGGTGATCGTGCTGGACGGGCTGATCGTGGTCGGCTCGCTGTTCGTGCTGACCTGGGTGTCGCTGCTGGAGTCGGTGGTGCGGGCCTGGGCGACCTCCGGCCCGGGTTTCGCGACCGTGGTGGCGCACCCGGCGGCCTACCTGGTGCTGCTGGTGGCGCTGCTGGTGTCGTCGTGGTCGCACCGCTCGGTGCGGCAGCTGCCGATGCTGTTCGTGGCGCTGGCGGCGCTGGGGCAGTCCGCGTCCGGCTGGGTGTTCGCGCTGCTGGTGAGCCGGGGCGCGCCCGAGATCCCGCCGGCCGCCGACATCGGCTTCATGGTGTGCCCGGCGCTGTTCTTCCTGTCCTCGGTCGCGCCGAGCAGCGGCAGCCGGGAGCGCGCGGCGGCCGGGCGGCTGCGCGCGGGCGAGCTGCTGCACGTCCTGGTGCCGTACCTGCCGATGCTGGTCACCGGGCTGTTCATCGTGGTGGGCACGGCGACCGGGGTGCGGCTGAACCCGTTCGAGATCTACGTCGGCCTGGCGGTGGTGCTGCTGGTCATCGCGCGGCAGCTGTTCACCCTGATCGACAACGTGCGGCTGCTGGAGCAGTTGAGGGACAGCCGCGAGCGGCTGCGCCACCAGGCTTACCACGACCCGCTGACCGGGGTGGCCAACCGCGTGCTGTTCCGCGAACGCCTCGACACCGCCCTGGCCGGCCCCGAACCGCTGGTGGTGCTGTTCATCGACGTGGACGGGTTCAAGGACGTCAACGACAACCACGGCCACGCGGAGGGCGACGCGGTGCTGCGCATCGTCGCCGAGCGGCTCCAGCACTGCGTGCGCCCGCAGGACACGGTGGCGCGGTTGGGCGGCGACGAGTTCGGCATCCTCGTGGAGGGCTACTCGTCGCCGCCGGAGGAGATCGGCGACCGGGTGCTGGCGGCGATGTCCCACCCGCACCGGACGGCCGGCGGCGAGCACCTCATCCGCGCCAGCATCGGCATCTCGCACCGGGCCGCGCACGACCGGGGGCTGACCGCGGACGACCTGCTGGGCAGCGCCGACGCGGCGATGTACGCGGCGAAGCGGCTGGGCAAGGGCATGGTCGTGGTGCACGGGACGGTGGAGGCGGAGCTGACGTGACCCCCGACGAGGCGATCGAGCTGCTGGGGCTGGCGGAGCTGCCGGTGGAGGGCGGGCACTTCGGGCAGTCGTGGCGGTCGGCGGAGGCGTCGGCCATCTACTACCTGCTGCGCGCCCCGGAGTTCTCCGGGCTGCACCGGCTGTCGCACCTGGAGCTGTACGCGCACCACGCGGGCGCGCCGCTGCGGATGCTGCTGCTGCACCCCGGCGGCGCGGTGACCGAACCCGTGCTGGGCCCCGACCTGGCGGCGGGCCAGCGCCCGCAGGTCGTCGTGGAGCCGGGGGTGTGGCAGGCGAGCGCCCCGGCGGGCGACTGGTCGCTGGTGGGCACGGTCGTGGTCCCGCCGTACACCGACGACGTGGTGGAGTTCGCGAAGGCCGCCGACCTCGTCCCGGCCTACCCCTCGCACGCGGGGCCGATCCGGCGCTTCGCGCGGTTCTGAACGCGGCTCCGGGCCCGGACCCCGTCGGACCACTCGCGCGACCGGGACCCGCCAGGCGGCGTCACCGCGTCCAACCACACCAGCCGAGCCCGGACGTGGTCACCGACCCCGAACGCGATGAGGGCGCCCTCCGGCGCGTTCAGGCTCATCCGGACGCCACCCGTCACCGAGACGACCTCGGCGTGCCCGGCGAAGGCCATGCCCCAGGCGGCGATCGCGGCATCGACCCGTTCGCTGTACTCCTGCACGACGGCGAACAGCCTCGGCGCCCGCTCGCAGACCATCCGCTCCAGGATCGCGGCGAACCGCGACTCGTCGGCGAGCGGCGTGAGGCCGGTCGGGTCGGGCACGGGGAATTCCAACAGATGCGCCATGGAAAGGAGCGTAGAGCGGCACGTTATATATTCAAGACAGGTCAACCAATCGTATGAACTTCTGCCGTGAGCGACGAAGTGAATGGAACAGTGGAGTTGTTCAACCGCCTCGTCCGCCGGAGGAATCCATGATCGACCACCGGGTCGACCCGTCCGCCCTGCGCTTCCTCATCGGCCACGACCTGCGGACGATGCGGGAGCGGGCGGGCGTGAAGCAGGTGGAGGCCGCCGAGGCGCTGGGGTGCAGCCAGCCGAAGATCAACCACCTGGAGAGCGGGCGGACCCAGCAGCAACCGGAGCAGGTCGCGATCCTGCTCAAGCGCTACGGCGCGGGCGCCGAGCACATCGACCGGATGGCGTCGCTGGCCAGCCGCGCCGACCAGGGCACGTGGTGGGCGCCGTTCGGGGACGCGCTGCCCGACTGGTTCAAGACCTTCGTGGGGCTGGAAGGGCTCGCGACCTCCGCGTTCGCCTACAGGTCCCTGGTGGTGCCGGGCCAGCTCCAGACCGCCGAGTACGCAGCCGCCCTGCTGATCGGCAACCTCCGCGTCGCGCCCATGGACGCGCCCCACGTCATCGCAGCGCGGATGGCCCGTCAGCGGCTCATCGGCCCGAACCCGTTGCGGCTGCGAGCCGTCGTCGAGCAGCACGTGCTCGACCGCCTCGTCGGAGGTCCGCTGGTCATGCGGGCCCAGCTGGAGCACCTGCTGACCTCGATGCGGCTCGACCACGTCGACCTCCGCGTGATGCCGGTGGAGGTCGCCGTCCACGACGGGCTCGACGGCGACTTCCTGCTGCTGGACTTCGAGCAGGCGCAGGGCATCGGCTACGTCGAATACCCGAACGGCGCTCTCTACGTGCAGGACCAGGACCACGTCGCGGCGTTTAGGATGGCCGCTGATCGGTTGTGCGCCGCCGCGCTGTCGGGGTCCGAGTCCGCCGACCTCATCGCGGCGCGGATCGCCGCCTTGGACGCGCGTTCGGGAGGACCGAGATGACCCCTGCCTGGCGAACTTCCAGCTACAGCAGTAATGGCGAGTCCTGCGTCGAGGTCGCCCCCACCGCCGGCGGCGCGGCGGTCCGCGACACCAAGCACCGCGCCGGCGGGGCGATTTCGTTCACCGCCCGCGCGTGGTCGGCGTTCGTAGCCGGTCAGCGGCGCGGCACCGCCTTGACGTAGGCGCGGGCCACAGCGGCCTTCGGTGTCACCGCGGCGCTGCCACGGGCCCGCGGCTGCGCCGCCGCAAGCCGGCGGGGTCAGCCCAGCTCGCGCAGCAGGGGGACGACGTCCTCGGAGAACTGGGCGAGGAAGCGCTCCTGGTCGTGGCCGGGGCCGTGGAAGACCAGGTGGTTGAGGCCGGCGTCGAGGTAGGGCTTGATCTGCGCCACCGCGTCCTGCGGGTCGGACGCGACGATCCAGCGCTTGGCCACCTGCTCGATCGGCAGCTCGTCGGCCAGCCGCTCCATCTCCTCGGCGCTGTCCACGGAGTGCTTCTGCTCGGGCGTGAGGGACAGCGGTGCCCAGAAGCGGGTGTTCTCCAGCGCCGCCGCCGGGTCGCGGTCGTAGGACAGCTTGACCTCGATCATCCGGTCCACCTCGGCCGGGTCGCGGCCGGCGGCCTGCGCGCCGGCCGCGACGGCGGGCAGCAGCTGCTCGGTGTAGAGGTCCATGCCCTTGCCGGAGGTGCAGATGAAGCCGTCGCCGGCGCGGCCGGCGTACTTGGCGACGGTCGGGCCGCCGGCCGCGACGTAGATCGGCACCGGGCGCTCGGGCCGGTCGTAGACCTTCGCGTTGACCAGGGTGTAGTAGTCACCGGAGAAGTTGACGTTGTCGCTGGTCCACAGCTCGCGGATGAGCTTGACGGCCTCGCGCAGCCGGGCGAAGCGCTCCTTGAACCCGGGCCACTCCCGGCCGGACACGGCGGTCTCGTTGAGCGCCTCGCCGGTGCCCACGCCGAGCATCACGCGGCCCTCGTGCAGCAGGGCCATGGTGGCGAACGCCTGCGCGACCACCGCGGGGTTGTAGCGGAAGGTCGGCGTGAGCACGCTGGTGCCGATCAGGACGCGGCTGGTCCGCTCCCCCACGGCGGCCATCCAGGACAGCGCGAACGGGGCGTGGCCGCCCTCGTGCCGCCAGGGCAGGAAGTGGTCGGACACCGTCACGCTGTCCAGGCCCACCTCCTCGGCCCGGACGGCGTACTCGACGAGGTCACGGGGTCCGAACTGCTCCGCGGAGGCTTTGTAGCCGATCTTCAACCCCATTGCCGCTCCCTGTCTCCGCCGATCCCACCCGCACTCTACGGACCCCGGTCGACGGGCGGCGCGGGGTCCGGCTCAGCCCATGCTCCGCTGCCCGTCCAGGGTCTCGCGGATGATGTCGGCGTGCCCGGCGTGCTGGGAGGTCTCCGCGATCAGGTGCAGCAGGACCCGGCGGACGGTCCAGGACGCGCCCGCCTCGAACCAGGGCGCCTCCGGCAGCGGGTGGGCGGTGTCCATGTCCAGCCCGGCGACCAGCTCCTCGGTCCTGCGCGCGGTCTCCTCGTAGGCGGCGAGCACCCCCTCCAGGGTCTCGTCGGGCAGCAGGCGGAAGCCGTTCTCCCAGTCGCCCTGCGCGCTCATCATCAGCTCCGCGCCGCCGACGGCGAACCGCAGCCAGCTCTCCTCCACGTCGCGGACGTGCTTGATCAGGCCGCCGAGGGACAGCGCGCTGGCGGTCGGGGTCTCCCGGGCCTGGTCGTCGGTGAGGCCCTGGACGGTGAAGCGGAGGAAGCGGCGGTGGTTGGCCAGCGTCGTCAGCAGGTCGGTCTGCTCGGTGGTCGGCTGCGCGGTGCGGGTCATGACTGCCTTCTTCCGTCGTCGTTGTGACCAACGGTAGAGGGCATTGCGGTCAACTCCGGTCCTCGATCCGCCGCGGAGGTGAAGTTCCCGGCGCGGGACCGGACCTGCGCGGGGTCAAGCGATGGCCGCCGCCGCCTGGCGGAAGGCTTCGACCAGTTGCGGCCACCGAGTGGCCCGGTCGCGGTTGATGGACTGCGGGGACGGGTGGGGCGCGTTGAAGACCTTCAGGCCGTAGCCGCGGCCGGACAGGTTCCAGCCGGTGCCGGCCGGGGTGCCGAGGACGACGACCGCCTTCAGGTCCTTGAGGATGCGCAGCAGCTCCACCAGGTAGGGCACAGCCGCCCGCAGCTCGGCCGGCGTCGGCGCGTGGCCCTTGAGGTACCACGGGACGATGTTCCAGTTCAGGCACGCCTGGCGCGACAGGCCCGCCTCCTTGAGCGCGGTGAAGCCGTTGACGGCGGTCTGGTCGTCGTTGTCCAGCGAGATCAGGCCGGAACCCGACCGGGACGCCGCCGACGCCGGGCCGGGTGACTCCAGCAGCAGGAGGACCTTCGCGTTGACGCCCCCGCTGGCCGGGTCGAACAGCGGGACGTCGACCTTCCGCTCCTCGGCGATCCGCCGGGCGAACTCGGTCAGCGGCTTCATGTGCGGGGCCTGGAGGAGCGTCATCTTGCGGGCGACGATCCGGGGGTCGCGGTGGCCCTTGGGCGACGCCGGGAACACGGTGGAGGACACCAGGCGACTTTCCACCGGAACGAGGACTTGCGGCCATCCTCCGTCCGGGCGGAAGAACCTGCTGCGCAGCGTTCCCGGTGACCGAGCGTGACGATCGGCGGCTCGGGCGAGGTGCGGGCGCTCCCGGGGCCCGCCGCCCGGAACCCCGCTCGGAACCCCGCTCGGAACCCCGCCCGCGCCCGCGGCGCCCGGGCCGCCGACGCCACGCCGGCGCGCTCAGGCCCGGACCGCCCGGCGCTGCGGCGCCCGGTAGGCCCAGTGCCACACCGCTTCGACCGGACCGCGCCGGAACCGGCCCATCCACCACGACGCGCCGACCACGAGCAGGGCCGACACCAGCAGCCACATCGCCGCGGTGAACCACGCGCCCAGGTGCCCGAACCGGCCCACCAGGTCGAGCCCCCACCGGTAGCACAGGACCGACGCGATCAGGTTCTGCGCGATGTAGCACGTCAGGGCGGACCGCCCGACCGCCGTCACCCCCCGTCGCAACGGCCCCTCCGGCGCGCGCATCCGGTGCACCAGGGCGGTGATCCCGCCGAGCAGCCCGAACGCCACCAGGGGCGCGCACAGGTACCGGTCGACGGCGAACCACTCCACGCCGGACAGCGAGGTCAGCACGTTGAGCGGCAGCCCGACCCCCAGCCCCCACACCACCAGGCGGCGCTGGATCCGCCGGCCGCGCTCGGAGTCCTCCAGCGCGCCCGCCCGCAGCAGCCGCGCCCCGGCCAGGAACAGCACCGTGCTCAACGGCAGCACGAACACCGCTTCGGACCGCAGCACCAGGAAGTTGTCCAGCCTCGACCGGACGTGCGCGGGCCAGCTCGACGTGTCGATCGCCAACGCCTCGCCGCCGATCGACGCCTCACCGGCGAGCAACCCCAGCGTCAGCAGCGCGACGAACGCCACGTGCACGACGGCGGCGCCGGCGAGCCAGCCCCACACGACCCGGCCGCTGCGCCCGACGACGAACGCCACCAGCACGGACACCAGCGCGTAGAACACCAGCACGTCGTACTCGAAGATCAGCGCGAAGTGCAGCAGCCCCTCGACCAGCAGCAGCGCCGACCGCCACAGGTACCAGCCGGGCCACCGCAGGCCCCGCTCGACCGCCGAGCCGTGCTGCAGCGCCAGCCCGATGCCGAACATGATCGACAGCAGCGCGAGGAACTTGCCGTTGCTGACCATCCGCAGCAGCGCCTCGCCGACCCCCGACGGCCCGGCGAGGAACCCGCCCGGCCCCGCCGGGTCGGTGAAGATCCAGATGTTGGTGCCCAGCGTGCCCAGGATCGCCACACCGCGCAGCACGTCCAAGGCCGTGATCCGACCGCCCATAGCCCCCTCCGGTGGAAATTCCCCGGACGACGGTAGGGGGCGGCGGCGCTGCGCCGAGTCGGTCTTTGGTGCCTCCGGGTGTCACACCTTCGATCGACACGGGCGGCGAGCGGGCGCCTCGGAGGAGCAGGCGGCGCGATCCCCGGCGCGGCGGTCGGTCAGGCGGCGCGGTCGGTCAGGCGGCGCGGTCGGTCAGGCGGCGCAGTCGGTCAGCGGTGCCGGGCGTGCAGGCGGGCCAGGGCTCCCGCGGCCAGGATCAGGATGACCGCCACCAGGCCCCAGCGGCGCTGGTCGCGGATGTTGCGGTTCAGCTCGGTGACCGTGTCGGCGCGCGGGTCCTGGACCCGGAACCTGGCCTTCGTGGTCTCCGGGGGCGGGGCTTCGGTGGGGGGCGCCGGTTCGGCTGCGGGGGGTTCGGCGGGCGGCGGTTGCGGCTGCTCGCCCGGCGGGTCACCCGGTCGCGGGGGGAGCAGCGGGGCCGGCGGGACCACCGGGAGCGCCGGGACGGCGGGCAGGGAGGTGGACGTCCTGGCCGGCGGTGTGGCCGTGGGGGTGGGGGCCGGCGGGAGCGTGGGGGTGGGAGCCGGCGGGAGCGTCGGAGTCGGGTCCGAGGTCGTTGTCGGTGTCTGGGTGGGTGTCTGGGTGGGTGTCGGCGTCTGGGTCGTTGTCGGCGTCTGAGTGGGTGTCCGGGTCGGTGTCGGTGTTTGCGTCGGAGTCGGGGTGGGTGTCGGGGTGGGTGTCGGGGTGGGTGTCGGGGTGGGTGTCGGCTGGGGCGGGTCCTCGGGGGGCAGGCAGCCGGACGCGTCGAGCGTGCGCACCGCCGGGCGCGACGACAGCTCCGCCACCTCCCCCGAGCCGTCCAGCGCGACCCGGTACAGCCTGCTCCGCCCCTCCTCCCGGTTGCTGGTCGCGTACAGCGCGCCGTCCCGCCCGAACACCGCCGCCCCGTACGCGCTCCCGGCCGGCAGCCGCCCCGCGCCGGCCACCCTGCGCACCTCGCCGCTCGACGGGTCCAGCGTCACCGGGTGGGACCGGCCGTGCGGCGGGGTCGCCACGCCGTACAGCAGCCCGTCGGCCGGGTTGAGGTCGAAGTCGTCCACCGGGATCGCGTCCGGCGCCGGCCACAGCCACGTCCGGTCCACGACCTGCAGGTAGCGGTCGCTGCCCGGGTCCACGTCGATCGACAGCAGGAAGTGCCCGACCCGCACGACCAGCCGCTCGTCGACCACCGCGCCGGCCGTGGCCTGCCGCAGCACCGGCGAGGGGCGCGACGGGAGGTCGACCCGCCGCCCCGCGCGGTCGAGGGCGACGACGCGGCCGTCGGCGTCCAGGCCGTACACCCGGCCCTGCGGCGCCGAGTAGCCGATCGCGTTGAGCCGCACGTCCAGGGTGCTCAGCGGGCGCGCCGCGCCGGTGGGCAGGTCGACCAGGTAGACCGTCGACGGGCCGCGGTCGCCCGCCTCGACCTGGATGGTCGAGCACACCAGCGCCAGCGCCTCCAGGATCATTCGAGTCTCGCCACTGCCGCCGTGAACGCGTTCGGCTCCAGCTCCGCGCCGCCGCCGTACGGGTTCTGCAGCTGGTAGGTCGCGAACAGCAGGAGGGTGATCGTCGCGGCCAGGGTGGCGACGATGACCACGTGCGTGCGCATCAGCGGGCCGCCGAACAGCAGGGGCAGGGTGATCGTCAGCAACGAGCCGACCACCAGCACGAACCACACGACCGTGCCGACGCCGCCGCCGGCGGACTCCAGCCGCCCCTGCCGCGCCTGGTAGACCTGCCACAGCTGGTGGGCGGCCTCGGTCTTGCGGCCGACCTGCCACTCGTCGTCGGCGGGCGCGACGGCGACCGCCTGCCGCATCCGCTCCAGCTGCGACCAGCCGGGCGACTCGAACTCCCTGGCCGCGGCCAGGTTCGGCCACTCCACGTCGATCACGGTCGTCGCGTACTCGCGGGCCAGCCGCCGGACCTCCTCGCCGGTCTGCGGGGACAGCGCCTCGGCCGCCCAGCTCGCCGCCACCAGGCCGTCGGCCTCCTTGTACGAGGACTCCTCGGCCTTGCCCACGCCGTCGAACAGGGCGATCAGGACGAACGCCACCAGGACCGCGTTCAGGCCGCCCACGATCGTGAACACCTGCCCCGCGGCCTCGTTGTTGGCCGAGCGCCCCTCCGCGTCGCCGTGCTTGCGGATGAGGTAGGCGAGCGCCGCCGCGACGACGGCCGCGCCGCCGACCCACAGCAACCCCGTGACGTAGACGTTCATCGCGGTCCTCTCACGACCCGGAATGAATTCCACAGACCCGCGAATTCACTGCTTGTGAAAGGTAATGAACGGTTCGTTCCGACAACAAGGTCATTCATCCGTGTGCGACGCAACGCCAAACCGACGGGTGAACACGTAACACCAGCAGGGGGTGACCCACTGGTCTGGTCCGCTCAAGTGCGGACTGAACCCGCTGATGGGGCTATTTCACTAACACGATCGTGCAGGCACCTGCGCGACGCTCCGTCGCAAAAGGGGGCGTCCACACCGCTGCTCGCGGCTCCGGGGGGCCGCCCGCCCGGAGCCGCGCGACGGCGACGGGGCCGGCCCACCCTCGCAGGAGGCCGGCCCCGTCACGGGCGTGGTCGGATCAGGTGCTCAGAAGGTGAGCTTCCAGGAGTCGATGTAACCGCTGTCCTGGCGGTACACGTCCTGCGCCTTGAGCCGCCACGTGCCGTTGGCGACCTCGGACGACGCGTTCACCGTGTAGGTGGCGTTCACGTTGGGGGTGCTGGAGCTGCTCGCGCTCTTCAGCCGGAAGGCCGAACCGCCCGGCGAGACCAGGTCCAGCACCACGTCGCCGCTCCACGTGTGCTTGACGTCCACGGTCACCTTCAGCGCCGTCGGCGCGGCGCCGGCGACGCCGCTGACCGCCACGTCGCTGAAGACGGCCGAGCCGGCGTCCGGGATCGCGACGTCGGCGGTGCTCTCGAAGGTCTTGCCGGGCGGGACGGGCGTGCCGCCGAGGCTGTCCGCCGCCGCCCTGATGGCCGCCGCGAACGTGCTGACCTCGGTGTAGACGCCCGGGTTGTCGGGCCGCGCGCACCCGTTGCCGTGGCTGACGATGCCGACCTGGACCCAGGAGCCGGCGCTGTCGCGGCGGAACATCGGGCCGCCCGAGTCGCCCTGGCAGGTGTCCACGCCGCCCCGGGCGAGGTCGCCCGCGCAGATCTCGGCGGCCGGCTTGAGGGAGCGGTAGTACGAGTCGGCGTTCTTGCACGTGGTGTCGTCGATGAAGTCCACCTGGGCCTTCATCTGGTGGCGCGACTGGCCGCCGCCCTCGCGGGTGGCGCCCCAGCCCGCGACGGTGAACCGGCCGGTGTCGAGGTCGGGGGCGGTCGCGATGGGCAGCAGCGCCGCGCCGGCGATCGGGCTGGAGAGCTTGATCAGCGCCCAGTCGCCGCCGGTCGCGGTCGGGTAGGTGGGCGAGCGGTGGACGTAGGTGGACGACCGCCGCACCGCGGAGGAGTCCTGGAGGTCCACCACGCCGTAGGTGGCGGTGATGCCGGTGTTGTTGCCCGACCGGTCCACGCAGTGCGCGGCGGTGAGCACGAGCTGTTCGGTGTACATGGCGCCGCCGCAGCCCATGGACAACCGGACCATCCACGGGAACTCGCCCTTGGCGGCCGGGCTGCCCCCGACGACCTGCGGGGTGACGCCGTCGGCGCCGGGTCTCGGCGGCGCCGCGGAGGACTGGCCGCCGAACGCGGCCAGGATCGCGGCGATGCCCGCGGCAAGGGCAAGCGCCTTCTTCGCTGTCGTGCGCACAGTCGTTCCTTCCCGCGCCCGACCGGGTGGTGCTCGCAGGGTGGCCGGACGTCGAGTCAGCAGGGATCGAACACCGGCAGAGCGCCGGCGGCCCATGATGCGGGGGCGGAAGGCCGGCTCACAATCCGACGAACGACGGGAATTCTTCCGGCTTATTACCGGTTTCCAGCGGTGTTCATCCCTGCGCATCCCCCTTTCGGCGGAATCCGTCCGAGTGCGGCCGCGATTGACACCGATAACTGTGAGTGATTGGTTAATCCCATGCCGAGCACCGGGTGCCGCCTGTCCACCGCCGACGAGCGCCGGGAGACGGTGCTGCGCACCGCGCTGGGCGCGTTCGGCGCCAAGGGCTACTACGGCACCACCACCGGCGAGGTCGCCAAGGCGGCCGGCATCTCGCAGGCTTACGTCTACCGGCTGTTCCCGGACAAGGAGGCGCTGTTCCTCGCCGTGGTGGAGCGGTGCTTCACCCGGATCAGGGAGAGCTTCGGCGACGGCGTGGCCGAGGCGGGCGGCAGCTCGCCCGAGGCCGTGCTGCACGCCATGGGCGACGTCTACGCGCGGCTCATCGCCGAGGAGAACGCGCTGCTGCTGGTGCAGATGCACGCCCAGTGCGCGGCCGTCTCGGAACCCGCCGTGCGCGAAGTCCTGCAACGCGGGTACGCCCGCACCGTGGAATACGTGCGCGGCACGTCCGGCGCCACCGAGGCGCAGGTTCAGGGGTTCTTCGCGCGCGGGATGCTGTGCCACCTCATGGTCGCCGTGGACGCGGCCGAGGTCGACGCTCCCTGGGCCCGCACCCTGTCCGCCGGCATCCGGCGTCACTGACCGGCCGTCCCGCGCCGCCGGGCTGTCCCGCGCCGCCGGGCCGTTCGGCGGCGTCGGTCGAGCACGACCGTGCTCCGCCCCGAGCAGTGAGTGGTCGACCAGTCCCGGTGCGACCGGCTCGTGCGCCGGCCGCGCGGTTGACAGCCGCCTCACCGCTGCGCCACAGTCATTCCACTAGTTGATTAGTGGAAGGGTCGGGGTTGATCGAGTTCCGGGTCGACCGCCGCTGCGGGGTGGCCACCTACCTTCAGCTCGTGCAGCAGGTCAAGCAGGCGCTGCGGCTGGGGCTGCTCGGCCCCGGCGACCGGCTGCCCACCGCGCGCGAGGTGGTGGAGCGGACCGGGATCAACCCCAACACGGTGCTGAAGGCGTACCGCGAGCTGGAGCGCGAGGACCTGGTCGAGCCCCGGCCGGGGCTGGGCACCTTCGTGCGCCGGTCCCTGGCCGCGCCGGGCGCGGCCGAGGGCTCGCCGCTGCGGGCCGACCTGTTGGCGTGGCTGGACCGGGCGCGTTCGCTCGGCCTGGGTCGCGAGGACGTCGAGGCGCTGTTCCAAGCCGTGCTGGACCGGGAGTTCTGACCTTGGGGGACGTGGTGGGTGTTGCCGTGCGGGCGCGGGGCCTGGGCCTGCGGTACCGGCGGGGGTGGGCGTTGCGGGACTGCTCGTTCGAGCTGCCCGCGGGCCGGGTGGCCGCGCTGGTGGGCGCGAACGGCGCGGGCAAGTCGACGCTGCTGGCGCTGGCCGCCGGGCTGCTGCGGCCCACCGAGGGCGCGGTCGAGGTCCGCGGCGCGGTCGGGTTCGTGGCGCAGGACAAGCCGCTGTACCGCGGTTTCACCGTCGCCGAGACCCTGCGCTTCGGCCGGGAGGCCAACCCCGGCTGGGACGCCGACTACGCGGACCGGCTGGTGGAGGAGGCCCGGCTGCCGCGCGGCGCCAGGGTGCGCCGCCTGTCCGGCGGCCAGCGCGCGCGCCTGGCCCACGTCCTGGCGCTCGCGCGGCGGCCGGAGGTCCTCCTGCTGGACGAGCCGCTGTCCGAACTGGACCCCCTGGCGCGGCACGACTTCCTGCGCTGCCTGATGCTCGCCGTGGCCGAGACCGCGGTGACGGTGGTGCTGTCCTCGCACGCCGTGGGCGAGCTGGCCGACGCCTGCGACCACCTGCTGCTGCTGGACGGGGGCCGAGTCCGGCTCGCGGGCGAGGTCGACGAGCTGATCGACGGCCACCGCCTGGTGACCGCGCCGCGGGACGCCGACCTCGGGGCGCACGAGGTGGTCGAATCCCGTGCGGGAGAGCGGAACCTGACCGCCCTGCTGCGCGTGGCGGGGCCGCTGGACCTGGCGCGGGGCGACGTGGCCGCGCCGACCCTGGACGAGCTCGTGCTGGCGTACCTGCGGCGAGAGCGGGTGGCGGCGTGATCTGGCTCGCCTGGCGGCAGCAGCGCGCCCTGGTCCTCGCGCTCGCCGCGTACGCGCTGCTCGGCGTCGCGACGATGGCCTTCCTGCGGTCCGAAATGCTCGCCGACGTCGCCGACGACGACCTGTGGCCCTGCGTCGCCGACTCGGTGTCCCCGGAGTGCCGGCACCTCCTCGCCGACGCGCCGGGCGCCCTGTCCTTCTCCCGGCTGCCCTTCTCCCGGGCGCTCGACGCGGCGCGACTGGCGCTGCCGGGCTACGCGGCGCTCGCCGGGGTGTTCCTCGGCGCGCCGGCGGTGGCGCGCGAGTGGGAGCGGCGCACCCACCTGCTCGCGCTGACCCAGTCGGCGAGCCCGCGCCGCTGGTTCGCCGCCAAGGTCTCCGTCGTGGCCGGCCCGGCGGCGCTCGGCGCGGTCGTGCTGGGCGTGACCTACGTGTGGTGGACCTCGGCGCTGGGCGACCTGGCCGGCGCGCGACTGCGGCTGGTCACCGGGCCGTTCGAGGCGCAGCCGCTCGCGCTGCTCGGCTACACCCTGTTCGCCGTGGCGCTCGGCCTCGTGGCCGGGCTGGTGGTGCGGCGGACGGTGCCGGCCATGGCGTCGACGCTCGTCGTCTGGTCCGGGGTGGTGCTCGCGGTCCGCTGGTTCGTCCGGCCGCACTACCTGCCTCCGGTCGTGTTCAGCACCCGGTACGACGAGGAGGCCCCGGCACGGGCGGTCGACCCGAACCCGTGGGTCTTCGAAGCGGGTCACCTGGACCGGAACGGCGATTTCCTCAGCTTCACGGCGGCGCGGTCGATGGCCCCGTCGTGCAACACCCACCTGAACACGGGCAGGCGCCTGGAGTGCCTGACCGACCACGGTGTCGTCGGCTCGGCGGTCAAGCTGCACCCCGGCGACCGGTTCTGGCTGTTCCAGTCCATCGAGGCGGCGCTGTTCACCGCCCTGGCCGCCGCCCTCGTGGTGTCGGCGGCGTGGTGGCTGCGCAAGCGGTTCCGCTGACGCCACCGGCGACCGCGCCCGAGGGCGGGGTGCCGTCGCCGGCGCGGGGCGGCGCTTGCGATAGTGCGGTGTGGCTGAACGCAGACGAGGCGCCCCGACACCGCCCACCGACACGACGGTCCTCGACCGGGACTGGACGGTCAACGAGATCACCGGCGAGCAGTACGAGCGCACGGCGTTCATCGACGTCGACATGGCCGACCTGGCGAACCGGGGCTCGACGTTCACCGAGTGCGTGTTCCGGGGTGTGGAGTTCAACGCCTCCACCCACACCGGGGCGGCGTTCCTCAACTGCACGTTCGTCCGGTGCGAGTTCTTCGACGCGACGTTCACCGACTGCAAGGCGGTCGGGAGCATGTTCGACGGGGGCAGCTTCGACCTGCTCAAGGTCGTCGGCGGCGACTGGTCCTTCGCCGGGATGCCGGGCCTGGACCTGCGCCGGGCGTCGTTCACCGGGGTGCGGATGCACGACGTGGACCTCACCGGCGCCCGCTGCCAGGGCGCGGAGTTCGCGGGCGTCGACCTGACCGAGGCGTGGCTGCACGGCGCCGACTTCACCAAGGCCGACCTGCGCGGCTCCGACCTGTCCGGCATCGACCCGACCGCGGTCAAGCTGACCGGCGCCCGGATCGAGCCGGAGCAGGCCATCACCATCGCCCTCGCGCTGGGGCTGCGCATCGGCTGAGCGCGGCCCGGGGCGGTCCCGCGGTCGGCCGGGCGCCGTGGGCGGGCGCGAACGGGCCGGCCGCGCCCGCCGACCGCACCCGCCGACCGCACCCGCCGACCGCGCTGCCGCGCCGACCTGCGGACGCAGCACGAGGCGACCGAGCGCTTCACCGCCGCCGCGCCGGGAGGCGCCCGTGGTCAACGCCCCGCGGTCAACGCCCCGCGGTCAACGCCCCGCGGTCAACGCCCCGCGGTCAGCGCCCGTAGAGGCCCGACGGCGCGTCGTCGGTGAAGTGGCCGGCCACCAGGCGCTCCACGGTCGCCACCGGGAGCAGCTTGCCGTCCGGCTTCAGCGCCTCCCGGATCAGCGGCGCGTCGCCGGGGTGCGCGCCCAGCGCGACGACGATCTCCGCGACGTGCTCGATGTCCACGATCCCCTCCGGCGTCGCGCCGCACTCCCGGATCGCGACCACGTCCGCCGCGCCGACCCGGCGCGCCAGGTCGCCGACGCCCAGCGCGGCCACGAACCCCGCCCGCGTCACCTGCCCGTCGACCCCGCAGGCCGCCAGCAGGGACAGCCATAACATCTCGTAGGCGGCCCTGACGCGCTCCGCCCCGATCGAGTCGCCCGGCACGCGGAACCGCCGCACCAGCCGCTCCGCGAGGCCGGCCAGGTCGCGCTGCCGCACGACCCCGTCACCGTTCGAGTCGAACATGTCGAACCGCTTGGCGTGCTTGTCGCGCAACCGCGCCGAGCCTCCCATGACCGGTCCTCCCCCTGGGGAAAAGGGCACACCACCGCACCACGGATACATGGTCTCGGCCACCACCGGCCCATCGGTGACCTGTTGGGGTGAACATCGCCGCCGGTGGCGATCACGGCCGCTAGCGTCGGTGGCTCGGGCGCGTCTGGTCAGGAGGTCGCGGTGGCGAACCCCGGGGTGCGCGTGGTCGAGCGGGACGGCTCGGCGCGCGGCTACGCGATCAAGGACTTCCTGGCGCGCAACCAGGTGCCGTTCTCGACCGGGAGCGACCCGGGCCGCTCCTCGGTCGTGGTGGAGCTGCCCGACGGCTCGGCCCTCGCCGAGCCCAGCCTCATCCGGCTCGCCACCGCCCTGGGCCTCACCGACGAGGCCGCCGGCGACCGCTGCGACCTGGTCGTCGTCGGGGGCGGCCCGGCCGGGCTGGCCGCCGCCGTGCACGCGGCGTGCGAGGGCCTGCGGGTGGTGATCGTCGAGGACGACGCGCCGGGTGGCCAGGCCGGGCGCACCTCGCGCGTCGAGAACCACTTCGGCTTCCCCGCCGGGCTGTCCGGCGGCGAGCTGGCGCAGCGCGCCCTGGCGCAGGCCCGGCGGTTCGGCGTGCGGTGGCTGGCCGGCCGCCGGGCGACCGGGCTGCGCCGCGACGGCGGGACGTGGGCGGTGACCGGCGACGACGGCACGACCGTGCGCGGCGCGGCGGTGCTGGTGGCGACCGGGATGCGGTGGCGCGAGCTGGACGTGCCGGGGGCGGCCGGGCTGCGCGACGCGGGCGTCTTCCACGGTGCGGGCACGCCGGTGGCGGTGCGCACGGCGGGCGAGCACGCCTTCGTGCTGGGCTCGGGGAACCCGGCCGGGCAGGCGGCGCTGCACCTCGCCCGGCACGGCCGCCGCGTGACCCTGCTGGTGCGCGGGCCGTCGCTGGCCGGCAGCCCCATGTCCCGGTACCTGGTGGAGCGGATCCGGGACTCGCCGCTGGTGGCCGTCCGGCCGCACGCGGAGGTGGTGGCCGTCGGCGGGACCGACCGGTTGACGCGGATCTCGTTGCGGGACAGCCGCTCCGGCGCCGTCACCGACGTGCCGGCCACCTCGCTGCACGTGCTGGTGGGGATGACGCCGTGCACCGGGTGGCTGGGCGGGCAGGCCGCCACGGACGCCCGCGGCTTCCTGGTCACCGGCTCGGACCTGCTGCGGGTGCCCGGCGCGTGGGGGCTGGACCGGGCACCGCTGCCGGGCGAGACCGGGCTGCCGGGCGTGTTCGCGGCCGGTGACGTGCGGTCCGGGACGGTCAAGCGGATCGGTTCGGCGGTCGGGCAGGGCGCGGCGGTCGGGCAGGCGATCACCGAGCACCTCCGGGAGTCCGCGCGGCAGCGGATCCCGGAGCTGCCGCGGGTGTCGACGTTCGACCTGCTCGACAGCGACCGGGACGGGGTGCTCAGCGCGGGCGACCTCGTGGCGTTCGGCCGGCGGCTGGTGGCCGCGTTCGACGAGCCGCCGGACACCGAGCGGGCGCGGCGCGTGCACGAGGCGTGCCGCGAGCTGTGGTCGGTGCTGGCGTGGTTCTCCGACGGGGGGCTGCCGGCCGGCGGGCACGCGGGCAGCGGGGCGTCGGGCAGCGGGTTCGCGGGCAACGGGTTCGCGGGCAGTGGTCTTCCGGGCGGTGGTTTCCCGGGCGGTGCGTTCCCGGCGGGTGGGCTCGCGAGCGGCGGCCCCGCGGGTGGCGGGTCGGTGGTCGGGCGGGCCGGGGCCGGTGGTCCGGTGGGCGGCGGCGCGGGTGGTCCGGCGGACGGCCGCCGGGTCGGCCGGGAGGCGTTCGCCGACGCGGTGGACGAACTCGTCGCGCTGGACGCGTTCGCGCCGTTGACCGACGCCGTGTTCCTGCTGTCGGACACGGACTTCGACGGCTCGCTCACGCTCGGCGAGTTCCAGCGGCTGCTGGCCGCCCTGGGCACGCCGGCCGACGCGGCGGCGGCCGCGTTCGGCCTGCTCGACCCCGAGCGCACCGGCTACCTGGACACCGCGCGCCTGGCCGCGGCGGGCGTCCTGCTCGGCCGGGCCTGAGGGGCCCGGCCGAGCGGGGGGCGCTCAGGCGCGCATCACGGTCGCGATGGGGATGCGCGCGGCCCGCAGCGCCGGCACCAGCCCGCCCAGCACACCCGCCACCAGGCCGGCCACCACCCCGGCGACGCCGGCCTGCCACGGGAACTCGACGTCCTGCAGCGACGAGAGCCGCGAGCCGAACACCCCCGCCCCGACCCGCAGCCCCACCACGCCCACGCCGATCGCCGCCGCCGCCGTCAGCAACCCGGTCAGCAGCGTCTCGGCCAGCACGATGCCCGCCAGCAGCAGGCGCGGTGTGCCCACCGCCCGGCGCAGCGCGAACTCCTCGATCCGCTCGCCCACCGTGGCCAGGCCGACGTTGAGGATGCCCGCGACGCCGATCAGCAGCACCAGCGCCGCCATGCCGAGGAAGATCAGCCGCATCAGGCGCAGCTGGGTCGCCATGCGCTCCAGCGTGCTGACCGTGTTCACGTGGATCTGCTCCGGCGGCGTGCCGCTCGCCACCAGCCGCGCCCGCAGCGCGTGCTCGACCTCCACCGCCGTCGGCGACATCCAGACCTGCAGGGAGGGGCCGCCCCGGCTGCCGCCCGCGCCCACGTCGCCGACCGGCAGCCAGTTGAGCAGCTCGTCGGTGCGCAGGTAGGCGGCGGGCCGGTACCCGCCGTCCTCCACGACGCCGATGAAGCGCGGCGTCGCGTTCGCCGACGAGCCCTGCATCCGCAGCTCGGCCGGCACCCGGTAGCGCTGGAAAGCCTCGGCCGCCTTGGTGTTGAGCACCAGCCGGGGCGCGAGCGACGGATCGCCGCCGAACTCCAGCCACTGCCCCGACTCCACCCGGAACGGCCGGAAGGCGCGGATGTCGCCGGTCAGCCCGACCAGCTCCAGCTCCACGGCCTGGCCGGACGGCGCGCCCTCGTTGCCGGTGGGCACCTCGCGGCAGCCGTTCGCGTCGCAGGTCATGTTGGGCCCGTAGCCGCCGGGCTGGTCGATCGGGCCGCCGCCCTCGTTGACCGGTTTGACCCCCGGCTCGCCGATGATCGCCTGGACCGAGGTCGTCGCCACCGCGTCGGACCGGCCCGCCAGCACGTCCAGCGCGGTCTCGACGGTGTCGCCCCCTGGTTCCAGGTACATCTGGCGGGTGCCGTCCTTGCCCTGCGACAGCTCGACGTCCGCGAGCATCGCGCGGTTCGCGATCTCGGCGCCCGCCTGCACCACGACCACCGCGAGGACACCCATGAACAGGCTGATCATGGACAGGAACGTGCGCAGCTTGCGCGCCCGGATCCCCTGCCCGCCGATGATCAGCGACGAGCGCAGCCGCCCGGACAGCCGGATCACGCGACCACCCGCTCGTCCGCCGGGTTCAGCACGCCGTCCGACAGCCGCAGCACCCGGCCCATCTTCGCCGCGTGGTCCCGGTCGTGGGTGACCAGCACCAGTCCGCAGCCCTGGAGCGTGGTGGACAGCAGCGCCTGCACCACGAGGTTGCCGGTCTCGGTGTCCAGCGCGCCGGTCGGCTCGTCGGCCAGCAGCACGCGGGGCTCGCGCACCAGCGCCCGCGCGATCGCGACCCGCTGCTGCTCGCCGCCGGAGAGCCGGGGCGGCTTGTGCTTGGCCAGGTGCGCGACGCCGACCCGGTCCAGCGCGGCCAGCACCTGCGCGCGGCGCTTGCGGCGCGGCAGCCAGCCCTGGCCGTTCACCAGGGCCATGGCGACGTTCTGCGCGGCGGTGAGGTGCTTGAGCAGGAAGAACCGCTGGAACACGAAACCGAACTCGGCGCTGCGCAGCGCGGCGGCCCGGCGTTCGGGGATGCGCGTGATGTCCTGCTCCCCCAACAGGTACTGCCCGGCGTCCGGCCGGTCGAACAGGCCGATGACGCTGAGCAGCGTGCTCTTGCCGGAGCCGGAGCGGCCGAGGATGGCGACGCTGTCGCCGCTGTGGACGGTCAGGTCGACGCCGGCGAGGATGGTGCGCGGCTCCTGCTGGCCCTTGAGCGTCTTGGTCACGCCGGTGAGCCGGATGAGCGGCGTCATCGCGAACCCGCCCCCGGCTCGGCCTGGCCCTCCGGCGCGCGCGGCAGGTCGGGGCCCGGCACCGCCAGCGTCTCCTCGCCGGTCAGGCCCTCCTTGACCTCGACCACCTTGCCGTCGGTGAGGCCGAGCACGACGTCGGTGGTCCGCTTGGAGCCGTCCGCGCCGAGCACGTCCACCTTGCCCTTGCCGTGACCGCCCGCGACCGCCTCGACCGGGACGACGAGGGCGTTCACGGCGGTGGCCGTGACGACCTCCAGCGTGGCGGCCGCGCCGTTGATCAGCTTGATGTCGGCGGGGGCGGTGCACACCAGCCGCAGCCCCGTCGGGTCCGAGGAGCCGGCGGGCTGCTCGGGCCTGCGGTCGCCGGTGGGCTGCTCCCCCTGCTCCTCCTTTCCGGCTTGCTCGGGCTGCTCGGGTGGCGGTGCCGGCGCGGTGCCCGCGGGCAGCGCGGCGATCGTGCCCAGCAGGGTGCAGGCGAACGGCCCAGGGCCGTTCTTGATCTGCGCCTGCACGGTGCCCTGCGTGGCGTCGGAGATCCGGTACGCCTGCTCGCCATCGATGTCGGCGACGATGCCGTAACCGGCGTACTTGGCCGACACGACCGGCATGCCGGCGGTGACCGTGGAGTGGTCGTCCACCAGCCGCCCGCCGAACGTGGCGCCGGCGGGCACCTCGACGTAGTGGGGCAGGCCCTGCGCCCAGACCGTCGCGACGCGGGTGGGCCTGGTCGGCGTGCTCTTGGCCTCGGCGACCTCGAAGTAGCGGACCTGCCCGGCGACCGGGGCGGTGAGCCCGAAGATCGGGTTCATGGTGACCTTGCCGGTGAGGCTCACCTTGTTGGTGAGGTCCTGGCGCGTCGGCTTGGCCGTGGTCATCGTCGTGCCGCGCGGGGCCAGCTCGGGGCCGGGGCCCTGCGGCGCGGCCGACGTGCACGCCTGGACCGAGGCCAGCACCAACGCCAACCCGAAGACGCGCGGCAACACTCGTTTCGACACCGCAATTCCCCCCAAGGCAGATCCGTGCCGGTTCCGGCCAACCTACCGACATGACGTCCGGGGGTCGCAGGGGGTTGCTTTCCCGGCGGCGCAATGCGACCCGATGGCCTAGCCTGGGGGCGCTGCGCGGTCGACCGGTTTTCACCTCGGTGCGGTCGGCGGTCGGCGGTCGGCGGTCGGGGTTGCGGACGCGGTCGGGGTTGCGGACGCGGTCGGGGTTGCGGACGCGGTCGGGGCGCGGTTGATTCGCCTGATTCGCCCCAACCGCCAAGCATCGCTCCTTGTAGTGAATAGGCCCGCGACCAGGCACTTCTCGGGCATGCTGTTCGTTGCCGGAGAAAAACGGCGCGGCCCCCGGCGGCCCCCCGGTCCAACTCCGCCCCGCCCCCTACCGACCCCTCCGCCGACCCCGCTACCGCTGCCGACCGAGTGCCACCGACCGAGTGCCACCGACCGAGTACCGCCGACCGGAGTCTGACCAAGTACCGCCGACCGAACCCTGACCAAGTACCGCCGACCGAACCCTGACCGAGTACCGCTGACCGAAGCTTGACCGAGTACCGCTGACCGAAGCTTGACCGAGTACCGCTGACCGGGTCA
>Ga0196958_10000028_pt1 | contig 82194 bp, 82 predicted proteins | sample S1v_10metaG_FD_148654 | JGI IMG/M metagenome (GOLD analysis project Ga0196958, IMG submission 148654) | Soil microbial communities from Anza Borrego desert, Southern California, United States - S1+v_10 | ecosystem: Environmental > Terrestrial > Soil > Desert | place: USA: California | collected... | reverse complement strand
TGCGTTGGCGGCCGGCCTTGGCGGGGGGGGGGACGGGTGGAGGGCGGTCCTTGCGTCGTGGCTCGGGTGGCTGCGACCCCTGGCAGGGCGTGTTCGGGGTGGGGTCGAGTGGGTGTGGTGGGTCAGCGGCCTACTGCGGCGTAGGCGCGGTGCAGGGCGAAGGCCCCGCAGGCGGTGCCGATCAGGGTGGCGACCACGTGGCCCACGGCTTCGGGGGCCGGCAGGGGGCCGGACCACTCGGCGGTCAGCAGGGGGTAGGCGACCAGCAGGGCCGGCCACGGGCCGCGCAGCACCGCGGGGGCCAGGGCGGTGACCGCGCCCGCGGCGGTGAACGCCACGTAGCTCACGCCGAGGTCGATCGCGTTGCCCGGGTGGTCGCCCGGGGCGACGACCAGGGTCGCGATCAGGGTGGCCCCCGTGTGGCCGGCCAGGGCGACCCCGACCGCCCGCCAGGGGCCGACCTCGCGCTCGAACGCGCCCAGGCACAGCGCCACGGCGAGCAGCGCGGCGGCGGTGAACGCGACGCCGTCGTCCGGGTCCAGCACGAACGCGCTGCCCAGCAGGGCGTTGACCGGGTGGTCGGCCAGGTTGTCCCGGTTGGCGCTCAGCGAGTCCAGCACCTGGGCCGACATGCCGTCGGCGAAGACGAACCGCATGAGCAGGGCGAGCGCCGCCACGGCGAGCAGGTAGCCCGCCGTGACGGGGTTGCGCCGGAAGCGATCGCGCACCCGGCCATGGTCCGGCGGGGTCCCTCAGGCGTCCACCTGAGAACGGTCACCTGACCAGAGAGTGTGAAACGAGCCCACCCGATCGGTGCGCCGGTAGGTGTGCGCGCCGAAGAAGTCGCGCAGCCCCTGCACCAGCGACGCGGGCAGCCGCTCCGAGCGCAGGCCGTCGTAGTAGGCCAGGGCGGACACGAAGCCCGGCGCGGGCACGCCCGCCGTGACGGCCTTGGCCACGACCCTGCGCCAAGCCCGCTCGGCGGCGGTCACGGCGTCCCGGAAGTAGTCGTCGACCAGCAGCGAGGGCAGGTCCGGCCGCTTGTCGTAGGCTTCGCGGATCCGGTCGAGGAACCGGGCCCGGATGATGCAGCCGCCGCGCCAGATGGTCGCCATCGCGCCCAGGTCGAGGTCCCAGCCGTACTCGGCGCTCGCGGCGCGCATCTGGTCGAAGCCCTGCGCGTAGGCGACGACCTTCGACGCGTACAGCGCCTGCCGCACGTCCTCCTCCAGCGCGTCGTCCGGCTGCGCGGCGACCTCGGCCGGGCCGAACGCCTCGCGCGCGGCCCGGCGCTGGTCGACCCGCCCGGACAGCGAGCGGGCGAACACGGCCTCCGCGATGCCGGTCACCGGCACGCCCAGCTCCAGCGCCTCCTGCACCGTCCAGCGGCCGGTGCCCTTCTGCTCCGCCTCGTCGGCGATCACGTCGACCAGCGCCGCGCCGGTCTCCGCGTCGGTGTGGCCGAGCACCTCGGCGGTGATCTCCACCAGGTAGGACTCCAGGTCGCCGGAGTTCCAGCCCCGGAACACCTCGGCGACCTGCGCGGGCGTCCGCCCGCCGACGCGGCGCAGCAGGTCGTAGGCTTCGGCGATGAGCTGCATGTCGGCGTACTCGATGCCGTTGTGCACCATCTTGACGAAGTGCCCCGCGCCGTCCGGGCCGACGTGCACGCAGCACGGGACGCCGTCCACCTGCGCCGCGATGGCCTCCAGCACGGGGCCGAGGTGCCGGTAGGACTCGGCGGAGCCGCCGGGCATGATCGACGGGCCGTTGAGCGCGCCCTCCTCGCCGCCGGAGATGCCCGCGCCGACGAAGTGCAGCCCGCGCTCGCGCAGCGCGGCCTCCCGGCGGCGGGTGTCGGCGAAGTGGGCGTTGCCGCCGTCGATCACCGTGTCACCGGGTTCCAGCAGCGGCACGAGGGCGTCGACGACGGCGTCGGTGGGCGCGCCCGCCTTCACCATGACGATGATCCGGCGCGGGGTCTCCAGGCTCGCGACGAGGGCGTCGAGCGTCTCGGCGGGCACGAAGTCGCCCTCGTGGCCGTGCTCGGCGATCAGCGCCCGGGTGCGGGCGGGGGTGCGGTTGTGGACGGCGACGCGGAAGCCGTGCCGGGCGAGGTTGCGCGCCAGGTTGCTGCCCATGACGGCGAGCCCCGTGACGGCGATCCGCGCGGGCGCCTCGGAGGTGGTCATGGACCCAGCCTGCCCAACCGCCGGCGGGCGCGCACGTGGTCCCCACCCCTCGTTCGGGGCGGTCCCGGGCCGTCAGGCGGCGAGCACCGACGCCGCCATGCCGATGAGGGCCGTGCCGCACAGCCGCTGGAAGACCGGGCCCACCTTCGGGCGGTCGAGCAGCCGGGACAGGCGGCCCGCGGCGGGGACGACGCAGGCCCAGAACGCGGCGAACACGCCGACGGTCACGGCCGAGAGCAGGGCCGCCTGCGGCAGCGGCGGCGCGGTCGGGTCCATCGCCTGCGGGATGAGGCTGAGGAAGGTCAGCATGACCTTGGGGTTGAGCAGGTCGCAGAGCACGCCGCGCAGGAAGACCGACCTGTCCGAGCGCGGCGCGGCCCGCACGGCTCCCCGGGACCGCAGGGTCGCGACGCCCAGGTGCAGCAGGTAGCCGGCGCCGATCGCCTTCACCGCCCACAGCGCCGCCGGCGCGGCGGCCACCAGCGCGGACAGCCCCAGGGTGGCCAGGACGGCGTGCACGAGCAGGCCGGTCATGACGCCCAGCGCGGTCATCGCGCCCAAGCGGAGGCCGCGCACGGCGTTGCCGGTCACGAGCACGAAGTCGGGGCCGGGGACGACGGTGATCACGACCAGCGCCAGCAGGAAGGAGGTCCACGCGATGTGCACGGGCGGAATGGTGCGGCGCGGTTCGGATGTGCTCCAGTTGTTCAGTACAGTGTTCGGTTGTGACCGAGGTAGCCGAACTGGATTCGGTTGACTGGCGGATCCTGGAGGAGTTGCAGAACGACGCCACGCTGCCGAACCGGACCCTGGCCGAACTGGTCGGCCTCGCGCCGTCGACCTGCCTGCAGCGGGTGCGCAGGCTGCGCGAACTCGGCGTCATCACGGGCTTCCACGCCGTGGTCGACCCGCGGCTGACCGGGCTGCCGCTGGAGGCGGTCGTGTCGGTGAACGTCCGCCCGCACACCCGGCCGGTGGTGGCGGCGTTCCGGGCGTTCGTCATGGCCCAGCCCGAGACCCGGTCGCTGTTCCACGTCAGCGGTCAGGCGGACTTCCTGGTGCACATCGCCGTGGCGGACAGCACGCACCTGCAGGCGTTCCTGGTGGACAAGATCGCCTCGCGCACCGAGGTGCGCAACCTGACCAGCTCGGTGGTCCTGGAACGGGTCGAGACCCGCGCCCTCACGCCGCCGAACGACCTGCGCCCCACCCACCGCCGCCGGCGCGTGACCTGAGCCCGCCGGTCGCCTTCACGTCGGCGTCCGCCGCGCACCCGGCCTCGTCGCCGGGCAGGTGGGCCGGGTCCGCGCCGGGTGGTGACCGGCGAGCGGCCCGGTGTCGGCGGCCCGGCCGGCGGGCGGGTGGCCCGAGCCGGGGGCGGGCGGTCCGGGTTACCGTGCGCCCATGCGCCCTGACGAGTTCCGCCGGATCGGCCACGAGGTGGTCGACTGGATCGCCGACTACCGCGAACGCCTCGAAGACCTGCCGGTGCGCTCCCCGGTCGAGCCGGGCTGGGTCCGGTCGCGGCTGGCGCCGCTGCCCGAGCGCGGGGAGGGCTTCGACGGCCTGCTCCAGGACCTGGACCGGGTCGTGCTGCCGGGCACCACGCACTGGCAGCACCCCGGCTTCTACGCGTACTTCCCGGCCAACGCCTCGCTGCCGTCCGTGCTGGGCGACCTGCTGTCGTCCGGCCTCGGCGTGCAGGGGATGCTGTGGTCGACCTCGCCCGCGTGCACCGAGGTCGAGCAGCACCTGATGGACGAGCTGGTCGGGGCGATGGGGCTGCCCGAGTCGTTCCGCGGTGGCGGGGTCATCCAGGACACGGCGTCCAGCGCGGCGCTCGTGGCGGTGCTGGCGGCGCTGCACCGGCGGTCCGCGAAGTGGCGTTCGTCCGGTGTGGACGGTGCGGAGACGGTCTACGTGTCGTCGCAGACGCACTCGTCGATCGAGCGGGCCGTGCGGATGGCGGGCCTGGGCGAGGAGTCCGTGCGCGCCATCGACGTCTCGCCCGGCACCCTGGCGATGGACCCGGCCGCCCTGGCCCGCAGCATCCAGTCCGATGTGGACGGTGGTCGCGTGCCGGTCCTGGTGTGCGCCACCGTGGGGACGACCGGCACCGGGGCGGTGGACCCGGTGCGCGAGATCGCGGAGGTCTGCGCGCGCCACGGGATCTGGCTGCACGTGGACGCGGCGTGGGCCGGGCCGGCGGCGCTGTGCCCGGAGCACCGGCACCTGTTCGACGGGCTGGAGCTGGCGGATTCGTTCTGCGCCAACGCCCACAAGTGGATGCTGACGGCGTTCGACCTGTCCCTGTTCTGGACGGCGCACCCGGACGTCCTGGTCGACGCGCTGACGATCCTGCCGGAGTACCTGCGCAACAGCGCGACCGAGTCCGGGGCGGTCGTGGACTACCGCGACTGGCAGGTCCCGCTGGGCCGCCGGTTCCGGGCGCTGAAGCTGTGGTCGGTGCTGCGCTGGTACGGGTTGGAGGGCATCCGGGCGCACCTGCGCGGGCACGTGGAGCTGGCGCGGCGGCTGGAGTCGTGGGTGGCGGCGGACGACGGGTGGGAGCTGGTGGCGCCCCGGACGTTGTCCCTGGTCACCCTCGCCCACCGGGACGGCGACGAGGCCACCCGCCGGGCGATGGAGGCGGTCAACGCGGGGGGCGGCGCGTTCCTGACGCACACGGTGGCCGACGGGCGGTTCGCGGTCCGGGTGGCCATCGGCGCGGAAGCGACCCGCGAGCACCACGTGCGCGCGATGTGGGAGGCGCTGCGGGCCGCGGTGTGACGAGGCCCGCTCAAGACCGACGGGACGGAAAGGTCGGCGGGACCCGAGGTAGTCAACCCGACCTTTCCGGTCCCGCCGACGACGTCCTCATCGCGCACGTCGACCGGGGTGAGGACGGGCTGCTGGATGGGAACGCCAAGGGGCCCGCCGGCTACCGCCGCAGCCGGTTCACGGCACCACCCGCAGCAGGCCCTCCTGCACCACCGTGGCCACCAGGCGGCCGTCCTGCGCGTAGAAGCGGCCCGTCGCCAGGCCGCGCGCGCCCGAGGCCGACGGCGACTCGCAGTCGTACAGGAACCACTCGTCGGCGCGGAAGCGCCGGTGGAACCACATCGCGTGGTCCAGGCTCGCGCCCAGGACCTTGTCCGTGCCCCAGTACACCCCGTGGCGCACCAGCACCGAGTCCAGCAGCGTCATGTCCGACGCGTAGGCCAGCACGCACACGTGCAGCATGTCGTCGTCGGGCAGCTTGCCGTCCGCCCGCATCCACACCTGGCTGCGCGCCTCGCCCGGCCCGTCCTCGCGCGCGCGCCACGGCGGCTCGGTCACGTACCGGATGTCGATCGGGCGCGGCAGCCGGGCCATCCCGACCTTCTCCAGGTACCCGGCGGCCGACTCGGCGTAGGTCGGCAGCGAGTCCGGGGCCGGCACGGGCGGCATGGGCTCGGCGTGGTCCATGCCCGGTTCGTCGAGCTGGAACGACGCCGACAGCGTGAAGATCGCCTTCCCGTGCTGCACCGCCACCACCCGCCGGGTCGTGAACGAGCGCCCGTCCCGGATGCGGTCGACCTCGTACACGATCGGGACGGTCGGGTCACCGGGACGGATGAAGTACGAGTGCAGCGAGTGCACGCGGCGCTCCGCCGGCACCGTCCGGCCGGCCGCCACCAGGGCCTGCCCGGCGACCTGCCCGCCGAACACCCGCACGGGCGACTCGGCGGGCGACACCCCGCGGAAGATGTTCTCCTCGATGCGCTCCAGGTCCAGCAGGGCGACCAGGCGGTCGAGCACGGGTTGCCCGTGCGGGACCCCGTCGGTGTCCAGCGGCAGGTCCGCGTACCCGGCGGCGGCGGCGGCGCGGGCGGCCTCGGTCACGTGCAACCCCTAAGCGTGGTCGTCCTCCCCGAGGCGGTGCACCCGGATGAGGTTGGTGGAGCCGATGGTGCCGGGCGGGGAGCCCGCCACGACGACGACCAGGTCGCCCGCCTGGTAGCGGCCGATGTGCAGCATCGACGCGTCGACCTGGCGGACCATCTCGTCGGTCGAGTCCACCTTAGGCACCAGGAACGTCTCCGTGCCCCAGGTGAGAGCAAGCTGACTGCGCACGCTCTGCTCCGGCGTGAACGCCAGCAGCGGCAGGTGCGTGTGCAGGCGGGCCAACCGGCGCACCGTGTCACCCGACTGGGTGAACGCCACCAGGGCCTTCGCGTTCAGCCGCTCGCCGATGTCGCGCGCCGCGTAGGAGATGACGCCCCGCTTGGTGCGCGGCACGTGCGTCAGCGGCGGCACCTGCGTGGACTCGGTCTCCACGGCCTCGATGATCCGGCCCATGGTCCGGACCGACTCGATGGCGTACCGGCCGACCGACGTCTCGCCGGAGAGCATCAGCGCGTCCGCGCCGTCGAGCACGGCGTTGGCCACGTCCGAGGTCTCGGCGCGGGTCGGGCGCGAGTTGGTGATCATCGAGTCGAGCATCTGGGTGGCCACGATCACCGGCTTGGCGTTCTCGCGGGCGATCTGGATCGCGCGCTTCTGCACCAGCGGCACGTGCTCCAGCGGCAGCTCCACGCCCAGGTCGCCGCGCGCGACCATGACGCCGTCGAACGCCAGCACGATCGCCTCGAGGTTGTCGACGGCCTCGGGCTTCTCGATCTTGGCGACGACCGGGCGGCGGCCGTGGCCCACGCGGTCCATCACCTGGTGCACCAGGTCGATGTCGGCGGGCGAGCGCACGAACGACAGGGCGATGAAGTCCACGCCGAGGTTCAGCGCGAACTCCAGGTCCTCGATGTCCTTCTCCGACAGCGCCGGCACGGACACGTCCATGCCGGGCAGCGAGAGGCCCTTGTTGTTGCTGACCGGGCCGCCCTCGGTGACCTCGCAGACCACGTCGGGGCCCTCGACGTCGGTGACGATCAGGCCGACCTTGCCGTCGTCCACCAGCAGCCGGTCGCCGACCTTGGCGTCCTTGGCCAGCTCCTTGTAGGTGGTGGACACCCGGTCGTGCGTCCCCTCGACGTCCTCCACGGTCACCCGGACGACGTCACCGGTGCGCCACTCGACGGGGCCGTGGGCGAACCGGCCGAGCCGGATCTTGGGGCCCTGGAGGTCGGCGAGCACGCCCACCGCGCGGCCGGTGCGGTCCGAGGCCGCGCGCACGAGGTTGTAGACCTGCTTGTGGTCGGCATGGCTGCCGTGGCTGAAGTTCATCCTGGCCACGTCCATGCCGGCCGCCACCAGTTCGTTGACCTTCTCCTCGGTCGCGGTGGCGGGACCCAGCGTACAGACGATCTTCGCGCGTCGACTCACGGTGGGAGAGCGTAGTCCCCTTCACTGGACCGATCAGGATGTACCGGCGGGTAATCTCCTCGAACCAGGCAGAATCCGCCTCGTGAGCCGCAGAATCCTTCCATTCGTGACCGCCGGGTTGCTCAGCGTCATCATCCTGTTCACCCCGCAGTCAGGTGTCCCGGACTCGCCCCCCGGCACCGACAAGGTGGTGCACGTCCTGCTGTTCGCGCTGCTGGCGGCGACCGGCCTCTACGCGCGGCTGCCCCGCGCGGCGCTGCTGGCGGGCCTGGTGGGCTACGCGGCGGTCTCGGAGGTGCTCCAGTGGCTCATCGTGCCCCTCGGGCGCGGCGGGGACGTGGTGGACGGCCTGGTCGACGTGCTGGGCGTCGCCCTGGGGTGGCTGGTGGGGCGGCGCGCGCTCAGCGGCGGAAGCCGACCTCGGTGAGGCCGATGTGGTCGGCGCACCAGTCGACCAGCGGGTTCACCTCGCGCCACCCCCGCAGCACCCGGTCGAGGCACCCGGGCTCGTGCAGCACGTCGTCCGGCGGCCAGACCTTCGCCACGTACAGCCGCTTGTGCTTGAGCAGCTCGATGCGCGGGTGGGCCGGGTCGACCCCGCGCGGCGCGCGCTTGAGCCGGGCGCCGCGGATCTCCCAGCCGGCGCGGGTGAGCTTCGCGAGCACCTTCTCCAGGGCCTTGCCGCGCACGTCGTCGGCGACCGACTCGCGGAAGCGGGCGAGCTGGTCGGTGGCCATCGCGAACGACCCGCCGGCCACGAACAGCCCCTCGGGGCCGACCTCCACGTAGTGCGCGCCGCCGCCGCGCCCCAGCTCCACCACCGCGCCGCAGTAGTCCTTGTAGGGCGTCTTGTCCTTGCTGAACCGGACGTCCCGGTACGGCCGGAACACCTTGGCCTTGCCGAACTCCGGCTCCAGCGCGGCCACCAGCGCCTCCATCGGCGCGCGGACGTCGGACAGGTAGACGTGCTTGTTGTCCTCCCAGTAAGCCTTGGAGTTGTCGACCTCCAACCCGTCGAAGAAGTCGATGGCGTGCTCGCCGAAGCCGGTGAAGTCCACGGCGGACAGCTTACGTACGGACGGTCGGGGCCATTCGGACGCCTTATCGCGGGGAATAACCGTCTGGTCACGGGCTGTGCATAATCACCCGGGTGGGCAGGGACTCGGCACTGGTGGACTGGTTGCGGGGGCTGGACGCCGCCGACCTCCGGGACGTCCTCGCGCTGCGCGCGGACGCGGCGGTCGGCAACCCCTGCTCCCTGCCCGCGCTGGCCGACGCGCTGAGCACGCCGTCGTCGCTGCGGTCGGCGGTGGACGGCCTGGACCGCGCGTGCCGGGACGTGCTGGGCGCGGTGCTGCTGCTGGGCGCGGGCGCGAGCACCGGCTCGGTGGCGCAAGCCCTGCGCTGCAACGGGAAGACCGCGCGGGCCGAGCTGAAGCGGGCGCTGGCGCGGCTGCGGGCGCGCGCCCTGGTGTGGCCGGAGGGCGAGCGGCTGCGCGCGGCGGCCGGGTTGCGCGCGCCGGACGGCGAGCCGCCCGAACGACTCGCGCTCCCGCCGCGCGCGCCTCGCCGTGCCGTGCGGGGCGACGGGTTCGCCGACCGCGCCGCCGCCGGACCGGCGCTGTCCACAGTGGACGGCGTGACCAGGCTGGTCGGGTTCTGCGACAGCGAAGTCGTGGCCGCGCGCAACGGCGTCGGGGTGCGGGAGCTGCGGCGGATCGCGGGGGTGCTGCGCACCGGCGAGGCGCACGTGCGGCTGTGGTTGGAGCTGGCGGTGGGGGCGCGGCTGCTCGCGGTCGCCGTGGACGACCGGCGGGTGCTGCCGACCACCGCCTCGGACGGCTGGCTCGGCGCGGCGCCCGCGGACCGGCTGGTGCGGCTGGCGACCGCGTGGCCGCTGATGGCGTGGCCGCCCGCGAAGACCCGGCCGGCCCTGACCGGGCAGGCGGCCGACCGCGGCGGCGCGACCCGGCGGGGCGTGCTGCGGCGGCACGCGGAGCTGGGGGCGGACGAGGCGTTCGAGCACCGGCACGAGGTGGTGGCGGACCTGGCGTGGTCGTGCCCGGCCGTGCACGGGCCGGCCGACGCGGAGGCGGCGCTGGCGGAGGCCGAGGCGGTCGGGCTGGTGGCGTTGGGGGCGTTGACCTCGTTGGGGCGCGCCGTGCTGGCCGGTGTGCCGGGCGGCGCGGCGGTGGCGCGGTGCGGAGCGGGCGCGGAGGCGGGTCCGGGCGCGGGGGCCCGGGCGGACGTGGTGGCCCTCCTGCCGGGTGGCGCGGCGGTGGGCTCGTCGGCGGGTGCGGCGGGCTTGCCGGTGGGCGCGGCGGCGGGCTTGCCGGCCGGCTTGTCGATGGATGCGGCGGCGGGCTTGTCGGCGGGCTTGCCGGATGGTGTGGCGGTGGGCGTGTCGGCGGGCTTGTCGGCGGATGCGGCGGCGGGCTTGCCGGCGGGCTTGCCGGATGGTGTGGCGGCGGGTTTGCCGGTGGACGCCGTGATGGGCGTTCCGGCGGGTGCGGTGGCGTTCGTGCCGCCCGCCGCGTCGACGGTGGACCTGCGCCCCGACCTGACCGCCGCGGTGGCGGGGCTGCCGAGCCGGGAGCTGGGCGCGGTGCTGGACCTGACCGCCGACCGGGTGGCGGGCGGGTGGCGGTTCAGCGGTGGCAGCGTGCGGCGGGCGCTGGACGCCGGGCACGCGCCGGGCGAGGTGCTGGCGCGGCTGGCGGAGGTGGCCGAGCACGGCGTGCCGCGGGCGCTGGAGCACCTGGTGCACGAGGTCGCGCGGCGGCACGGCGGGCTCAGCGTCACGGCGGTGGGCTGCTGCGTGCGCGCCGACGACCCGCAGCTGCTGGCCGAGATCGCGCGGCACCCCTCGTTGACCGCGCTGGGCCTGCGACCGCTGGGCCCGACCGTGCTGGCGTCGGAGCGCCCCGCCGACGAGACGCTGGCCCTCCTGCGGACCGCCGGCTACACCCCCGGCGCCGCGGCGGCCGACGGGAGCCCGGTGGTGCGGCGGGCGCCCCGCCGCCGCGTCGAGCCGGCCCGCACGCCGCCGTGGCGGCCGTGGCGACCCCCGCTGACCGACCGGGAGCTGACCGGGCTGGCCGCGGCGCTGGTGGAGCGCGAGCGGCCGGCGCCGGAGGCCGTGCCGCCGCGCACGCGGTCCCGCTGGCTCGACGCCGCGCGGCTGCTGCGCGACCAGTCGCTGGTGCTGCGCGACTCCGAAGTGGTGCTGCTGGCCGACGCCCTGGTCACCCGGAGCGCGGTGGAGATCGCCGTGGCCAAGGGGCCGCGCACGACGATCCGCCACGTGATCACCCCGGTGGACCACGCGTCGGGCAGCCTGACCGCGAACGGCCCGCACGGCGAGTCCCGCCAGTTCCTGGTGGGCCACATCCGCTCGGTGCGGCCGGTCCGCTAGGCGGCTCCACCGTTCGGCCCAATTGGTCCGGTCGGCCCACGGCGAGTGGTCCCGGTCCGCAAGAATACGCTCCCGAAAGCGCTTTTCATCACGGATCGCGCTCGACCGGCCGCGCTGCGAAACGAATGATGTGCGGCGGCGGCCGGCCGGGTACGTTCCCGTTCGACGGTGCCGGTCCGGCCGAACCGAGGTGATGCGCGTGTTCACTCGCAGACAGTTGCTGGCCGCCGGACCCGCGGTGCTCGCGACAGCAGGTGCCGCCGCACCGCTGACGTCCTGCGCCGCGGCCCCGGCCGCCGCGCCCGCCGCGCAGGCGGGGGCCGCCGTGGCCGGCGCGGGCGTGGTGGGCGCCTGGCTGAAGGTGCTCGGCGACGAGATCAGGGCCGAGATCGCGGGCAAGTTCGTGGAAGGCGCGAACTGGGTGTTCGAGGAAGCGTGGAAAGCCTGGCACGAGCCCACCGTGAAAGAGGCGAAGAAGCAGGCCCACGAGGGTTTCGGGTACATGAGCGCCACCGTGTACGGGCACGTCATCCCGGGCACGACGCTGGTTTCCTTCTCGCCCGACAGCACGGCGGACGCGACGCGCGACCGCCTCGGGTGCATCCGCGACTCGGGCGAGGCCATCGCACTGGAGAACTGGGCCTGGAAGGCGATCCTCGCCTTCCTCCGGCAGGAGCTCGGCGACAAGGAGGGCAACGACCGGCTGCACCTGCTCCAGTTGCTGGTCAAGACCCTGATGCCGCACGGTGAGGCGGTGCCGGGCACGACGCCCAAGGGCACCGTGAGCTGGGTCGGCTACCCCGCCTCGGACGGCGACGTGGAGATCGTGAAGTTCGCCGACGCCGGCAAGCCGAAGGTCACCGTCACCGCGACCGGCTACTACCACCAGACCCCCGGCACGCCTACGAAGCTGACCTTCGACCTGGTGTGAGCGCGTCCCGCGCGGCCGGGCCGCGATGTCGTGCCCGTGCGCCATGATGCCCCCATGCCACTGGACTTCGACCGCTACCGAGCCGAGATCGTCACCCAAGCCGAGTTGCTGAGAGGACACGTCGACGGAGCAGACCCCGCCCTGGGCGTGCCGAGTTGTCCCGAGTGGACGTTGGGGCAACTGCTGCGGCACACCGGGGCGGGGTTGCGCTGGGCGGCGGACATCGTGCGCACGAGGGCGCAGGCCCCGTTACCGGACGACGCCCTGCGCAACCTGGACGACTACCGGCACCACGACCCGGCCGCCCTGGCGGCGCGCTGACCGACCCGCTGCTGACCGTCTACCGCCGCCGCGGCGCGGACGTGCTGGATGTCCGCGGCGACCGCGACCTGCTCGACTTCTGGCTGGATCGCGTCAGCTTCGGCTGAACCGCCCACCCTTGGCGGCCGTCAGGAACCGACCGAACCCGACCGGGCTCACGCGCAGCAGGCCACCACCCGGAGCCTTGCTGTCCCGGACGACCACGACGGCCGCCAAGCGCCCCACCTCGACGCAGTTGCCACCGCTCTCGGTGCTGTAGCTCGACCTGCGGAACATGTCACGCCTCCGGTTGCCTAGCTGTACTCAGCGGCAACCTTACGCATGAACCGACGCGTCTCCTCCAGCCCAAGAGCCGCAGCGGTCAGCCTCGCCCACGCGACCTCGAAGCGACCGACCACCGACTTGTCGTCCATGTAGCGGAATTCGGCCGGGTTCTCCGTGTAGGCGAACTCCAGCGGCCCTGCCACACCCGGTGAAGGAATGCGGAGCAGGACGAACCGGTCGCCTATCCAGCCGCTCTGGACGCGGGTCTTGAACGGCAGCACCTGGAGACTGACGTTGGGCAACTTCGAGAGCTTGACCATGTAGTTTATCTGCTCGCGCATCACCTCGGGTCGCCCGTACTGCCGGCGCAGAACCGACTCGGACACCACGAACGCGACCTGGGGCGGATTCGGCTTGCACAGGATCGCCTGCCGGGCCAGCCGTGCCTGCACCCGGTCATCCAGGTCATCCCCGGGATCGTGGTAGGAGTAGAGCGCCCGCACGAAGGCTTCGCACTGGAGCAAGCCGGGCGGCACCTCGCACTCGACCGTGCGGATCAGGTCGCAGTTCTCCTCCAAGTCGATCATCGTCCGGAACGGCTCGGAGTACATGCTCCGAACCCCGGACCACTTGCCGCGCTGGTGGTTGCCCCGCCGCAACTCCAGCAGCGCCTCCACGTGCTCCTCGTCGGTCACCCCCAAGCCCTTCAGCAGCAGGATCAAGTCACCCGGCGTGATGCTGGACTGCCCCGACTCCATGTCGGCCATCCGGCTCTGGCTCTTCTCGATCAGCGCCGCCGCCTGCGTCTGGGACAGGCCCGCGCGCTCCCGGAGGAACGCAATTTCCTTGCCCAGCAACAATTTCTTCGCGGTGGGCGTGATCTTCGGCATGGCCCAAGGCTACTCAGCAGCCCAGCGCCACCGCATCACTCGATCGTGCGACTGTCTAAATTCCGATTACCCCAGTTCAATGGTCACCAGTCCAGATATGGAGGAAGCCATGGGCACTGGGGTAGAGGTCGACTCGTTCGTCCAGGTCGAGGACGACTGCACCATCAGGATCGAGCAACTGCACAGCAGCTACACGCACCTGCGCATCGGCGGCGGCGACACCGGGTTGACGTTGTCGCTCACCGAAGGCGCGCTCAAGAAGCTCGCGAGCAAGGCCGCCGAAGCCCTGGGCCCCGGCGAACCGGTGTGACCACCGGCGGGGACCGCCCGCGATCGGCGGGCGGTCCCCGGGCAGTGCGATCAGACCACCGCGAGCGGCAGCTGGTTGGGGATCACCGGGGACGGCAGGTCGGACGACCCGGTCAGGTACCGGTCGACCGCGTTGGCCACCGAGCGGCCCTCCGCGATCGCCCACACGACCAGCGAAGCGCCCCGGTGCGCGTCGCCGCACACGAACACGCCCGGCGCCTGCGTCTGCCAGTCCGACCCGCACGAGATGGTCCCCCGCGCGGTCAGGTCGATGCCCAGCCCGCCCAGCAGCGGCATGTGCTCGACGCCCTCGAAGCCGATCGCCAGCAGGACCAGGTCCGCCGGCAGCTCCTCGACCTCCTCCGACAGCGGCACGACGACCCGCCGCCCCGCCGCGTCCCGCTCCACCCGCACCTTGCGCAGCCTGATCCGCCGCACGTGGCCGTCCTCGTCGCCGACGAACGACTCCACCGCGACCGCGAACCTCCGCTCCCCCGCCTCCTCGTGCGCGGGGTAGGTGCGCAGGACCCACGGCCACACCGGCCACGGCGAGCGCTCGTCGTCGCGCCGCGCCGGGGGCTGCGGGTACTGGTCGAGCTGGAGCACCGACGCCGCGCCCTGCCGGGCGGCCGTGCCGTAGCAGTCCGCGCCCGTGTCGCCGCCGCCGATGATCACCACGTGCTTGCCGGCGGCGTCGATCGCCGGTGCGCCGTCGCCCTCGCAGGCGCGGTTGGCGGGGACCAGGTGCTCCATGGCCAGGTGGATGCCCGCCAGCTCGCGGCCGGGCGTCGTGGTGTCGTCGCGACCGCGCAGGGCGCCCACGGCCAGCACCACCGCGTCGAACCGCTCGCGCAGCTCCTCCACCGCCAGGTCGACGCCGACCTCGCAGCCGGTGACGAACTTCGTGCCCTCCCGGCGCAGCTGGGCCAGCCGCCGGTCGAGGACCTTCTTCTCCATCTTGAACTCGGGGATGCCGTAGCGCAGCAGGCCGCCGAGCCGGTCGTCGCGCTCGTAGACCGTGACCTCGTGGCCGGCCCTGGTCAGCTGCTGCGCCGCCGCCAGCCCCGCCGGGCCCGACCCGACCACGGCCACGCGCTTGCCCGACGCCACGTGCGACTGGGTGGGCCGGACCAGGCCCTGGTCCCAGGACACGTCCGCGATCGCCTGCTCCACGCGCTTGATCGCCACCGGGCCGCCCGCGTCGTGGCTGATCGACAGCACGCACGCCGCCTCGCACGGCGCGGGGCACAGCCGGCCGGTGAACTCGGGGAAGTTGTTGGTGGCGTGCAGGCGCTCGGAGGCCAGCGCCCAGTCGCCCCGGCGCACCAGGTCGTTCCACTCGGGGATCAGGTTGCCCAGCGGGCAGCCCGCGGAACCGGAGTGGCAGAACGGGACGCCGCAGTCCATGCAGCGCGTCGCCTGGGTCCTGACCTGCGCGTCGCGGGTCTCCGGGTCGAGGTCGCGGTAGACCTCGCCCCAGTCCGAGAGCCGCTCGGCGGCCGGGCGCTTCTCGGCGTCGGCGCGGTCGTGCCTGAGGAAGCCGTACGGGTCAGCCACGGGAAGCCTCCATGATCGCCTGGTCGACGTCCCGGCCCTCCGCGCGGGCGAGCCTCATCGCTTCGAGCACGCGCTGGTAGTCGCCGGGCATGACCTTGGTGAACGACGCGGACCGCCGGGGCCAGTCGCCGAGCAGCGACGCGGCCACGGCCGACCCGGTGAGCCGGTGGTGGCGCTCCACCACCTCGCGCAGCCAGCGCAGGTCTTCCGCGCCGGGCCGCTGCAGCTCGACCATCGCCCGGTTCACCGAGGCGGGGTCGAGGTCGAGCACGTAGGCGATGCCGCCGGACATGCCCGCCGCGAGGTTGCGGCCGGTCGGCCCGAGCACCACCGCGCGCCCGCCGGTCATGTACTCGAACGCGTGGTCGCCCACGCCCTCGGCGACCGCCAGCGCGCCGGAGTTGCGCACGCAGAACCGCTCCCCGACGCGCCCGCGCAGGAAGATCTCGCCGCCGGTCGCGCCGTAGCCGATGACGTTGCCCGCGATGACCTGCTGCTCGGCGGCGAACGGCGCGTCCGGGTGCGGGCGCACGACGATCCGCCCGCCGGACAGGCCCTTGCCGACGTAGTCGTTGGCGTCGCCGATCATCTCCAGCGTGACGCCGCGCGGGACGAACGCGCCCAGCGACTGGCCGGCCGACCCGGTGAACGTCACGTGGATGGTGTCGTCGGGCAGGCCGTCGCCGCCGAAGCGCCGCGTCACCTCCGCGCCCAGCAGCGTGCCGACCGTGCGGTTCACGTTGCGCAGCGGCAGTTCCAGCCGCACCGGGTGGGCGTCCTCCAGCGCCGCCTCGGCGAGCTGGATCAGCGTGCGGTCCAGGGCCTGCGCCAGGCCGTGGTCCTGGTCGCGGACCCGCCGCTTCGCCGTGCGGTAGGGCGTCTCCGGCACCGCGAAGACCGGCGTGAGGTCCAGGCCGGCGGCCTTCCAGTGCTCCACCGCCAGGTCGGTCTCCAGCAGCTCGGCGTGGCCGACGGCCTCGTCGAGGGTGCGGAAGCCCAGCGCCGCCAGGTGTTCCCGGACCTCCTGCGCGACGAACCGGAAGAAGTTCACCACGTGGTCGGCCTGCCCGGTGTAGCGCTCGCGCAGCTCGGGGTTCTGGGTGGCGACGCCGACCGGGCAGGTGTCCAGGTGGCACACCCGCATCATCACGCAGCCGGCGACGATCAGCGGCGCGGTGGCGAAGCCGAACTCCTCCGCGCCCAGCAGCGCCGCCACCACGACGTCGCGGCCGGTGCGCAGCGCGCCGTCCACCTGGACGGTGATGCGGTCGCGCAAACCGTTGAGCAGCAACGTCTGCTGGGTCTCGGCGAGCCCGACCTCCCACGGCGTCCCGGCGTGCTTGAGGGAGTTCAGCGGCGACGCGCCGGTGCCGCCGTCGTGGCCGGAGACCAGCACGACGTCCGCGTGCGCCTTGGCCACGCCCGCCGCGACCGTGCCGACGCCGACCTCGCTGACCAGCTTGACGTGCACGCGGGCCCGCTCGTTGGCGTTCTTCAGGTCGTGGATGAGCTGGGCCAGGTCCTCGATCGAGTAGATGTCGTGGTGCGGCGGCGGGGAGATCAGGCCCACGCCCGGCGTGGAGTGCCGGGTCCGCGCGATCCACGGGTAGACCTTGTAGCCGGGCAGCTGGCCGCCCTCGCCGGGCTTCGCGCCCTGCGCCATCTTGATCTGGATGTCGCTGGCGTTGACCAGGTACTCGCTGGTCACGCCGAACCGGCCGGACGCGACCTGCTTGACCGCGGACCGGCGCTCGGGGTCGTGGAGGCGCTCGGGGTCCTCGCCGCCCTCGCCGCTGTTGGACCGGCCGCCGAGCCGGTTCATCGCGATCGCCAGGGTCTCGTGCGCCTCGGCGGAGATCGAGCCGTAGGACATGGCGCCGGTGTTGAACCGCTTGACGATCGACGACACCGGCTCGACCTCGTCGAGGGGCACCGGCTCGCGGTCGGCCTTCAGCGCGAACAGCCCGCGCAGCGTGCCGCCCTGGCGCGCCAGGCGCTCCACCTCCGCGGTGTAGCGGCGGTAGACCTCCTCGCGACCGGTCTTCGTGGCGTGCTGGAGCAGGAACACCGTCTCGGGCGTGAACAGGTGCAGCTCGCCCTCGCGGCGGTAGGCGTACTCGCCGCCGACCTCCAGCCTGCGGTGCACGCGGTCGGTGGGGTTGTCCGGGTGCGCCCGGCGGTGGCGCAGCGCGACCTCCTCGGCCAGCACGTCGAGCCCCGCGCCGCCGAGCTTGGACACCGTGCCGGTGAAGTACTCGGCCAGCAGGTCCCCCGACAGGCCGACGGCCTCGAAGACCTGGGCCGCGGTGTACGCGCCGACGGTGGAGATCCCCATCTTGGACATGATCTTCAGGGTGCCCTTGACCAGGGCCGTCACGTAGTTGCGCACGGCGCGGCGCGGCTCGATGCCGGTGATCGCGCCCTGGGCGATCAGGTCCTCGATCGTCTCGAACGCCAGGTAGGGGTTCACCGCCGCCGCGCCGTAGCCGAGCAGCGCGGCGATGTGGTGCACCTCGCGGGCGTCGCCGCTCTCCACGACCAGCGCGACCCGGAGGCGCTCCTTGGTGCGCACCAGGTGGTGGTGCACGGCGGAGACCAGCAGCAGCGACGGGATCGGCGCCAGCCGGTGGTCGGAGTCCCGGTCGGACAGCACCAGGGTGCGCGCGCCGGCCGCGATGGCCTCGGACGCCTCGCGGCGGACGCGCTCGACGGCCGCGGCCAGCGCCGCGCCGCCGCCGTCCACTTCATACAGTCCACTCAGGACGGTGCAGGCGAAGCCGGGGAGGTCGCCGTCGTCGTTGATGTGGATGAGCTTGGCCAGCTCGTCGTTGTCGATCACCGGGTAGGACAGTTTGATGTGCCGGCAGCTGACCGGTCCGGGTCGCAGCAGGTTCTGCTCCGGCCCCATCACCCGGGAGACCGACGTGACGATCTCCTCGCGGATCGCGTCCAGCGGCGGGTTCGTGACCTGGGCGAAGTTCTGCACGAAGTAGTCGTAGAGCAGGCGGGAGCGCTGGGACAGCGCGGCGACCGGCGTGTCGGTGCCCATGGAGCCCAGCGGCTCGGCCCCGGCGACCGCCATCGGGGCGAGCAGGACGCGCAACTCCTCCTCGGTGTAGCCGAACGTGAGCTGGCGGCGCACCACCGACTCGTGGCTCTGCACCACGTGCTCGCGGTCGGCGAGGTCGGCGAGGTCGAGCAGGCCCGCGTGCAGCCACTCGTCGTAGGGCAGGTCGTCGGCGAGGCGGGACTTCACCTCGTCGTCGTCCACCAGGCGGCCCTGCGCGGTGTCCACCAGGAACATCCGGCCGGGCTGGAGGCGGCCCTTGGCCACCACCCGGTCGGGCGCGACGTCGAGCACGCCGGTCTCCGACGCGAGCACCACCCGGCCGTCGGCGGTCTGCCACCACCGGGCGGGCCGCAGGCCGTTGCGGTCCAGCACCGCGCCGACCAGCGAGCCGTCGGTGAACGTGACGCAGGCCGGCCCGTCCCACGGCTCCATCAGGGACGCGTGGAACTCGTAGAACGCCCGCCGCTTCGGGTCCATCGTGGCGTGGTTCTCCCACGCCTCGGGGATCATCATCAGCACGGCGTGCGGCAGCGACCGGCCGCCCAGGTGCAGCAGTTCCAGCACCTCGTCGAACGACGCCGAGTCCGAGCCCTCCGGGTCGCAGATCGGGAACAGCCGGGACAGGTCGCCGGGGATGAGGTCGGAGGCCAGCAGCGCCTCCCGCGCCCGCATCCGGTTCCGGTTGCCGCGCACGGTGTTGATCTCGCCGTTGTGCGCGACGTAGCGGAACGGGTGCGCCAGCGGCCAGGACGGGAACGTGTTGGTGGAGAACCGCGAGTGCACCAGGGCGATGGCGCTGGCCAGCCGCTCGTCGCGCAGGTCGGGGAAGAAGACCGGCAGCTGGCCGGTGGTCAGCATCCCCTTGTAGACCAGGGTGCGGGCGGACAGCGACGGGAAGTAGGCGCCGACCTGGGCGGCGACGCTCTCGCGCTCGACCCGCTTGCGCAGGACGAAGGTGAGGCGGTCGAGGTCCACACCGGACCGGGGCTCGCCGTCGGCCCGGACGAACAGCATCGCGAAGTGCGGCATGACCGATCGCGCCGTCGGGCCGACCTCGGCCGCCACCGGGTCCACCGGCACGTCGCGCCAGCCCAGGACGCGGAGGCCCTCCTCCTCGGCGATCCGCTCCGCAAGCGCTTGAGCCTTGCCGCGGTCGGCCTCGTCGGCGGGCAGGAACGCGATGCCGGCCGCGTAGGAGCCCTCGGGCGGCAGCTCGAAGCCCGCCACCGAGCGCAGGAACGCGTCCGGCAGCTGCACCAGGATGCCGGCGCCGTCGCCGCTGGTCGGCTCGGCGCCGGCGGCCCCGCGGTGCTCCAGGTTCGCGAGCGCCGTCAGCGCGTCGACGACGATGGCGTGCGAGCGCCGCCCCGCGATGTCGGCGACCATCGCCACACCGCAGGCGTCGCGCTCCGCGGCCGGGTCGTACAGCCCCTGCGGGGCCGGGATGGCGGAGAAGATCACTGCGCAGACCTCCTTCGTCGTCCGGTGAAAGACGAGTCCTCGTGTCCAGTTACTGGGAATCCGGTTTCTGGGCACGGGACGACGATGGCCCGCGTGTTGACGCGACTTTAACAGCCGCGAAACCGGGGCACACCATCCGGCGAGTGATCCCGGTCATGAACGCGTAACGATTCAGGCGGGCTGGGCGACAGTGACGCCGGCCTTGTCACGCGTTGTTCAGCATAACCGAGTGGCGGGCCCGGTGCGCCCCGGTGAGAGCTTGCGAACAACCCCACGAACGGGTGGCCGCAGCCACGCGGTCCGGCTTCGGGTACGCGCAGGTGGGAGTCGTGCGGCCGGGTCGGGACCGCCCGTCCGGCGAGGTCACGCGGGTCGCGCGGGGTCGCGGGCCGCATCGGGCGACCGCCGCTGCCGGACGACCGGACGCCGGGCGCCGCCGGACGCCGCTTCGGGTCACCGAGCGTCACCGCGGACTGCCGGGCGCCGCCCGGCGCGACCGCCCGCACCCCGGTTATCGACCGTTACCCCGCACCGCCGACGAGCGCCCCGCGCCGGCCGGCCGTCGCCCCGCGCGGCGAACCCGCAGCTCCACCGGCGCGGGAGTGGAGCTGCGGGCGCCTTCGGGGCGGTCCTAGCGGGAGCCCGCGCCGACCGGCGCCTGCTCCTCGGTCGAGTCGTCGCCGTGCCGGTGGTCCATCAGCGCGTCGACGTCCACGTGGGTCGGGTCGTCGAGCACCTCCCTCAGCCGCTCCCGGTCCAGTTGGCCCTGCCAGCGGGCGACGACGAGGGTGCCGACGCCGTTGCCGATGACGTTGGTGATGGCCCGCGCCTCGGACATGAACCGGTCGATGCCGACGATCAGCGCGATGCCCACCGCCGGGATGGCGCTGTTGGCCTCGAAGGCGGCCAGCGACGCCGCCAGCGTCACCAGCCCCGCGCCCGTCACGCCCGCCGCGCCCTTGGACGCCAGCAGCATGAACAGCAGCAGCCCGACCTGCGTGCCGAGGCCGACGTCGTGCCCGGTCGCCTGGGCGATGAAGATCGCGCCCATGGTGAGGTAGATGCACGTGCCGTCGAGGTTGAACGAGTAGCCGGTCGGGATCGTCAGGCCCACCACCGACTTGTCCGCGCCGGCCGCCTCCAGCTTCACCAGCATCCGGGGCAGCACCGACTCCGAGGACGAGGTGCCGAGCACGATCAGCAGCTCGTCCTTGAGGTAGCGCAGGAACTTGAAGATCGAGAACCCGGCGGACAGCGCGACCGCGCCGAGCACGACCAGGACGAACAGCAGGCACGTCGCGTAGAACGACCCCATCAGCCAGGCGAGCTTGCCCAGGATCGTGCCGCCGAACCTGCCGATGGTGTAGGCGATCCCGCCGAACGCGCCGATCGGCGCGGCGTACATGACGATCCTGATGACGCCGAACATGACCTTGGCGACGGTGTCGAGCGCGGACACCACCCGCCGGCCCCGCTCGCCCATCCCGGCCACCGCGACGGCGACCAGGATCGCCACCAGCAGCACCTGGATGAGCTGCCCGTCGGTGAACGCGCCGACGAACGACCTGGGCACCAGGCCGAGGACGAACCCGGTGACGCCGGTCTCGGCGGTCCTGGCGTCGGCCAGCGTCTTGGCCGCCGCCTCGTCGTTGATCGGGATCGGCGGGCCGTGGTGGCCCGGCTGCACGACGTTGACCACGACCAGGCCGATCACCAGCGCGACGGTCGTCATCGCGGTGAAGTACAGGATCGTGCGCAGCGCCAGGCCGCCCGCCCGGGCGAGGTTGCCCAGGCCCGCGATGCCGACCACGACCGTGCAGAAGATGGTCGGCGCGATGACGACCTTGACCAGCGCCACGAAGAGGTCCGCCAGCCACTTCAGGCCCGACGCCTGCGCGGGGAACGCGTAGCCGACGACCACCCCCAGCACGATCGACACCAGCACCCAGAAGTACAGGCGCCGGTAGACCGGTGTGCGCTCACGGGTCGGCGCGGTGACCACGTCTCCTCCAAGGGCCGGGGCTTCACCGGTGATCCCGGGCACAGCGATCCTGGGCACGGCCGCCGGCCGCGACAAGGCGGGCGGCGGAAACTTCAGGTCCCCCTGACGTAACCGCCCGCCGGGGCTACCCTGCCGGCGTGCCGGTGCCCCGACGCTCGCTGCTGCTCGCCGCCCTGGCGACGGGCGCGTGCACGTCCTCGCGGCCCGGACCGCCGGCCGAGCTGGTGCTGGCGACCGGCCCGGACGGGGCGGTGTTCCGGGAGGTCGGCGGCGCGCTGGCGCGGGCCCTGGCGGACCGGTTGCCGGGCACGCGGGTCGTCGCGCGGCCGACCGGGGCGTCGGTGGAGAACGTCCGGCTGCTCGTCGACGGCTCCGCCCACCTGGGCCTGTCCTCCCTGGACCCGCTGTTCGAGGCGCCGCTCGACGCCGACGACCCGGGCGGGATCAGCGCCGTCGGGCGGCTGTACGACAGCTTCCTGCAGGTCGCGGTGCCGGCGGGCGCGCCGGTGCACCGGCTCGCCGACCTCGCCGGGCGGCGGGTGTCCTTCGGCCCGTCCGAGTCCGGCACCGAGTTCACCGCCACCCGGCTGCTGGACCTGCTGGGGGTGCGGGTGGACGCGCGGCGGATGGCGCACGCCGAGGCGGCGCGGCAGCTGGCGGCCGGGTCGATCGACGCGCTGGTGGCGCTGACCGGCATCCCGACGCCCGCGATCAGCGGCCTGCTCGGCGCCTTCCCGGTCCGGCTGCTGGACCTGCCGGCGGAGGCCGAGCTGCTGGCCGACGCCCACCCCGGGCCGTACGCGCCGGCGACGATCCCGGCGACCACCTACGGGGCGCTGGGGCCGTGCCGGACGTTCGCCGTGCCGAACCTGCTGCTGGCCCGCAGCGCCCTGGACGCGTCCGTGGTGGAGGTGGTGACGCGGACGGCGTTCACCGAGTCCGCGCGCATCGCCGCCGGGCACCCGGAGGCCGGGCGGATCAACGTGCGGACCGGCATCGCCACCGGCAAGGTGCCGCTGCACCGGGGCGCGGAGCGCTGGTTCCGCTCGGTGAAGCGCTGACCGGCGGCCCCGCTACGCGCCCGGGGCACCGGCCCGGAGGGTGACCACGGCGTCCAGGCCGTGCGGTTCGACCGGCCGGAGCGCCAGCTCGCCGCCCGCGCTCGCGATCAGCTCGGCGCAGATCGCCAGCCCCAGGCCCGTCCCCGGGGTGTTCTGGTGGCGCGGCGCGCGCCAGAACCGCCGCGGCGCCGACGCGCGCTCCGCCTCGCCCAGCCCCTCGCCGTCGTCGGTGACGTGCAGCTCGACCACGTCGCCCGCCGGGCGGCCCCACACCCTGATCCGGGTGGCGCCGGACAGCCGGACGGCGTTGCCGACCAGCTCGTCCAGCACGCTGCCCAGCCCGCCGGGCGGCTCCAGCACCCGCAGGCCGCCGGGCACCTCGACGTCGAACCGGACGTCCCCGGCCAGCGCCCGCCAGCCGGGGACGTGGGCGGCCAGCAGCGGGTCGACCTCCACCGGCTCGGCGGCGCAGGCGCTGTCCAGGCGGGTCGCGGCCAGCAGGGCGTCCAGGACCCGGCCCATCTCCTCGGCCTCGTCGGCCGCGATGCGCTGCGCCTCCCGGCCCGCGTCGCCGATGACGTGCGGCGCCAGGTTGTCCACCGCCAGGCGCAGGCCGGCCAGCGGGTTGCGCAGCTGGTGGGAGGCGTCGGAGACGAACGCGCGCTGGCGGCGCAGGGCGCGGCCCACGACGTCGACCATGGCGTTGAACGAGGCGGCGAGGCGGCGCAGCTCCGGCGGGCCGCCCAGCTCGTCGGCGCGGACGTCCAGCTCGCCGCCGGCCACGGCGGCGGTCGCCTCGTCCAGCACCCGGACCGGCCGCAGCACCCACCGCGACATCGGCCACGCCACCGCCACCACGCCCAGCGCCGGCGCCAGCCCGATCAGCGCGAGCAGGCCCCACTGGCGCAGGATCGCGCGGCGCAGGCCCCCGGTCGGCGAGACGGTGACCACGGCGGCGACCACCTCGCTGTCCCGCCCGACCGGCTCGACCACCACCAGGTCCACCTCCTCCCACGGCCAGACCGACCGGTCCGCCTCGCCCCGGTAGCCGCTGAACGCCGCGTCGAGCCCCGCCCGGACGCCCGGGTCGGTGAGGCGGAGGTCCGGGCGCGAGCTCTCCAGGACCCTGCGGTCCGTGCCGACCAGGGCGGCGGCGATGCCGTAGAGCCGGTCGTAGCGGACCAGCTCGTCGCGCAGGGCGGTGCGGCGGCCGGAGGCGAGGGCGTTCTCGGCCAGGGACGCGAAGCGGCCGGCGTCGCCCAGGCGGTCGAGGTAGGTCTCCTGGCTCTCGCCCTGCACCACGGCGAACGCGAGCGGCACGCCCAGGGCGGCCACCAGCGCCACCAGCAGCGGCACGATCAGCACGAGCAGTCGGCGCAGCATCACACCTCGTCAGGGGTCGGGGCCATCGTGCCGGCCCGGCGGGCGCGACCGCCCGGGTTCCTGCGCGGAAGCGGCCCGGGGTGTGCGAAGCCTGTGGTGTGATGGCTGTCACCGGGTCATCCCGGTGCGAGTGTGAGGGGGAAGTGACAATGATCCGACGAATCGCGGTGTCGGTCTTCGCTCTGATCTCGGCCCTGGTGGTCGTGGTGGCGCCCGCGGCCTCGGCCGCGCCCGCCGCCTGCGCGGTCGACTGGGGCTCGCTGGAGAAGAGGAACCCGCCGACCACCAGGGGCAACCTGGTCGACATCAGGTCCGGGCAGCAGGACTGCTACGACCGGCTGGTGTTCGACTTCCGCGGTGAGAACGACGGGTACATCGTCCGGTACGTGGACGAGGTCCACGAGGACCCGACCGGGCGGCCCGTGCCGCTGCGCGGCGGTGCCAAGCTGCTGGTCATCGCCGAGTCGCCGGCCTACGACGACAACGGCAACCCCACCTACACGTACCCGAACCGGGACGAGCTGGTCGACGTGACGGGGTACGCCACGTTCCGCCAGGTCGCCTGGGCCGGGTCGTTCGAGGGGCAGACCTCGGTCGGGCTCGGCGTGCGGGCCCGCCTGCCGTTCCGGGTGTTCACGCTGCCCGGTCGGCTCGTGGTGGACGTCGCCCACAGCTGGTGAACCCGCGTCAGGGGTGGGCTGCCACCCGGTAGCCCACCCCGCGGACCGTCTCGATCCGCACGGCGTCGCCCAGCTTGCCGCGCAGCGCGGCGATGTGGGTGTCGAGCGTGCGCGAGGGCGCCTCCCAGTGCGCCTGCCACACCTGGTCCACGATCAGGTCCCGGCTGACCACTGTGCCCGCCCTGGCCACGAGCAGGGCCAGCAGGTCGAACTCCTTGCGGGTCAGCGCGACCGGCTCGCCGCCGACCGCGGCCTCGCGGGTCGCCGGGTCGAGGGTGAGCGGCCCCAGCACCACCCGGTGCGGGTGCTGCCCGGCCGCGCGGGCGGCCCGGGTCCGGCGGAGCACCGCCTCCACGCGCGCCAGCAGCTCGGCCGTGCCGAACGGCTTGACCACGTAGTCGTCGGCGCCCGCGCGCAGCCCGAGCACCCGTTCCCGCTCCTCGCCGCGCGCGGTCACCGCGATGACCGCCGTGCCCGGCCGGCGGCGCAGCTCGCGCAGCACCTCCAGGCCGTCCCCGTCGGGCAGGCCCAGGTCCAGCAGCACGACGTCGGCGGGCGGGGCGGTCACCGCGTCGGCGGCCGTCGCCACCCGGTGCACCTCGTAGCCAGCGTGCCGGAGGGCGGTCAGCAGGCCGCGCGCCACCCGGTCGTCGTCCTCGACGACGAGGACGCGCATCGGCCCTACTCGCCCCGGCTGTCGCTCGACCTGGACTCGGGCGCCGCGGTGGGGTCGGTCCTGGCGTCGGCCCCGGCCCTCGCCTCGCCGGTGGCGGCCCCGGAGCCCTCGTCCTCGGGGTCGTCCTCGGCGTCGGCAGCCGCCGGCCCGGTCGCGGTGGTGCTCCTGGCGGCGGTCGCCCCGGCAACGGTCGTTCCGGTGACCGTTGCTCCGGTGGCTGTTGCTCCGGTGGCGGTCGCTCCGGTCGCGGTGGTTCCGACAGCGGTCGCCCCCGCGGCAGTGGCTCCGGTGGCAGCAGCCCCGGTGCCGGTGGCGCCCGTGGTGTCGCCGTCCTCCGTCGGGGCGTCACCGCGCACGATCACCTCGCGCCCGCCCCTCTTCGCGGCCAGTACGAAGTACACCAGCGCGCCGAGGAACACCACGACCGACGTGAGGACGTTGATGCGCTGCCCGAACACCTGCGTCGCCGGGTCGGTCCGCATCAGCTCGATCCAGAACCGGCCCGCCGTGTAGCCGGCGACGTAGAGCGCGAACACCCGCCCGTGCCCGAGCCGGAACTTCCGGTCGGCCCACACGATCAGCAGCGCCACGCCCAGGTTCCACAGCAGCTCGTACAGGAACGTCGGGTGCACGACGTCGATCGGCGTGTGGTCCAGCGCCACGCCGGTCAGGTCGTCCTTCAGCCCCGTCTGCGGGTCGACCCGCTCGTAGATCTCCAGCCCCCACGGCACCGTGGTGGACCCGCCGTAGAGCTCCTGGTTGAAGTAGTTGCCGAGCCGGCCGACGGCCTGCGCCACGACGATGCCCGGCGCCACGGCGTCGGCCATGGCGGGCAGCGGGATGCCGCGGCGGCGGCACGCGATCCACGCGCCGACGGCGCCGAGCGCGATGGCGCCCCAGATGCCCAGGCCGCCGTTCCAGATGGCGAGGGCCTCCCACGGGTTCTTGCCCTCGCCGAAGTACTTGTGCCAGTCCGTCGCGACGTGGTAGAGCCGACCACCGATCAGCCCGAACGGCACGGCGAACACCGCGATGTCGGTGACCTCGCCCTTCACCCCGCCCCGCGCCACCCAGCGCCGCTCGCCCCACCAGATGGCGACGACGATGCCGAGGATGATGCACAACGCGTAGGCGCGGATCGGGATCGGCCCCAGCTGCCACACACCCCGGTCGGGGCTGGGGATCGTCGCGAGGAAAGTCGTCACCACGCCGACCACCGTAGTGGGTGGGCCGACCGGGCCTACGGCGACAGCTCGATTGTTACCGGGTAGGGGTGGAGCAGCTTGAGCACACCCGCCTCACTGCGCGCCACCTCGACGTACTCCCCCGCCACCAACTCGAACAACGTCGCCGCGACCTCCGCACCCTTCGGGTCGATCACCAGGTAGAACGGCACCCCCGCCTCGGCGTACCGCTGGCGCTTGACCCCGTAATCCTTGAACCTGGTGCTCGGCGACACGACCTCGCCGACGAGGGCCAGCTCTCCGACGGGGAAGAGCAGGCCCTTGAACCCGGGCCGCTTCGTCACCGTGAAGTCGGGGATCAGCAGGCCGCCGTCCGGCAGTCCCACGTTCAGCTCGACGGTGGCCTGGTACCCCGGAGGGCAGGCTGACCGCAGTGCGGCGTAGGCGTCGCCGATCAGCGACTGGTGGTGGCTCGTGCCGAGCGGGCTCACGATGAGCGACCCGTCCACGAGTTCCACCCGTTGCGAGTTGTCCTCGGGCAGCGCGAGGACGTCCTCCAACGTCCAAGTGCCCGTGTGCTTCGGCAGCAGGTAGTCGGCCGGCACCATCATGGCGCGTCACCTCCGGGGAGCACCGGGACACCCCGGCGTCGCACGCCGGATAGGGAGCGGGCTTGGTCATGGACCCACCCTGCCGACGGACACCGACAATTCCGGGGCCCGGTCAGGGCCCCGGACGTCGGTTCACCCGATGGTGCGAGGTCAGACCGGGGTGGTGGCGCGGACGCCCGCCGCCAGTTCGACGGCCAGCGCCGACACGGTGTCGTCGCGCACGGCCGTCACGAAGGCCGAGCCCACGATCACGCCGTCCGCGAACCCCGCCAGCTGCGCCGCCTGCGCGCCCGACCGGACGCCCAGGCCGACCGCCACCGGCAGGTCGGTGTGCTCGCGCACCCGCGCGACCAGCGCCGGGGCCGCCGACGACACCGCGTCGCGCGCCCCCGTCACGCCCATCACCGACGTCGCGTACAGGAACCCGCTCGACGCCCGCGCCGTCAGGTCGATGCGCTCCTCGGTCGAGGACGGCGCCACCAGGAAGACCCGGTCCAGGTCGTGCTCCTCCGACGCGGCCAGCCACTCCTGCGCCTCGTCCGGCACCAGGTCGGGCGTGATCAGGCCCAGCCCGCCCGCCGCCGCGAGGTCGCGGGCGAAGGCGTCCACCCCGTACCTCAGCACCGGGTTCCAGTACGTCATCACCACCGCGCGCCCGCCGGCCGCGGACACCGACTCGACCACGTCGAACAGGTCGCGCACCCGGAACCCGCCGCGCAGCGCCTCCTCCGCGGCCACCTGGATGGTCGGGCCGTCCATCACCGGGTCGGAGTAGGGCAGGCCCACCTCGACCAGGTCGCACCCGGACGCCACCATCGTCCGCAGCACGTCCTTGGAACCCTCCACCGACGGGTAGCCGGCGGGCAGGTAGCCGATCAGCGCCGCCCGCGACTCCGACCGGCACCCGTCGAACACCTCGGCGAGCCTGCTCATGACCCCGCTCCCAGTCCGAACCACTCGATCGCCGTGTCCATGTCCTTGTCGCCCCGGCCGGACAGGTTCACCACGATCAACCCCTCCGGGCCCAGCTCACGGCCCAGGACCAGCGCGCCGGCCAGCGCGTGCGCCGACTCGATGGCCGGGATGATGCCCTCGGTGCGGGACAGCAGCGCGAACGCCTCCATGGCCTCCGCGTCGGTCACCGGCCGGTACTCGGCGCGGCCGATGTCCTTCAGGTGCGCGTGCTCGGGGCCCACGCCGGGGTAGTCCAGGCCGGCCGAGATGGAGTGCGCCTCGGCGATCTGGCCGTCCTCGTCCTGCATCACGTACGACATCGCGCCGTGCAGCGACCCCGGCGTGCCCACGGTCAGCGTCGCGCCGTGCCGGTCGGTGTCGATGCCGTCGCCGCCCGGCTCCAGGCCCACCAGGCGCACCGACGGGTCGTCGATGAAGCCGTGGAAGATGCCGATCGCGTTCGACCCGCCGCCCACGCACGCCGCGACCACGTCCGGCAGCCGCCCGGCCTGCTCCAGGACCTGCGCGCGGGCCTCGACGCCGATCACCCGGTGGAAGTCGCGGACCAGCACCGGGAACGGGTGCGGGCCCGCCGCCGTGCCGAGCAGGTAGTGCGTGTCGTCCACGTTGGCGACCCAGTCGCGCAGGGCCTCGTTGATCGCGTCCTTCAGCGTGCGCGAGCCGGTCTTCACCGGGATGACCTCGGCGCCCAGCAGCCGCATCCGGGCCACGTTGAGCGCCTGCCGCTGGGTGTCGACCTCGCCCATGTAGATGACGCAGTCCAGGCCCATCAGCGCGCACGCCGTGGCGGTCGCGACGCCGTGCTGGCCCGCGCCGGTCTCGGCGATGACGCGCTTCTTGCCCATCCGCTTGGTGAGCAGCGCCTGGCCCAGCACGTTGTTGATCTTGTGCGAGCCGGTGTGGTTCAGGTCCTCGCGCTTGAGGAACACCCGCGCCCCACCGGCGTGCGCCCCGAACTTGGCCGCCTCGGTGAGCAGCGACGGCCGACCGGCGTAGTCGCGCAGCAGGCGGAAGAACTCCTCCAGGAACTCGGGGTCGATGCGGGCCTTCTCGTAGAACGCCGCCAGCTCGTCCACCGCGGCGATGAGCGCTTCCGGCATGTACCGGCCGCCCCACGGCCCGAAGTGGCCCCGCTCGTCGGGGTCGTGGGGTGTCGGCGCCAACTGGCCGGGCGACATGCGCTTGCTCCCTTACCGGCTCGGCCGGGGACAGGCGGGGTGCGAGCCCGCCGTCACCAGCTTGTTCACCGCGACCTTGGGGTCGCCGCTCGTCACGAGTGATTCTCCGACCAGGACCGCGTCCGCGCCCGCTCCCGCGTAGGCCATCAGGTCACCCGGCCCGGTCACCCCGGACTCGGCGATCTTGATGGTCTCGAAGGGCAGGCCGGGCGCGATCCGGCCGAACACGTCCTTGTCCACTTCCAGGGTGTGCAGGTTGCGCGCGTTCACGCCGATGACGCTCGCGCCCGCCTCCAGCGCGCGGTCGGCCTCCTCGGCGGTGTGCACCTCCACCAGGGCCGTCATGCCCAGCGACTCCACCCGGTCCAGCAGCGACACCAGGGCGTTCTGCTCCAGCGCCGCCACGATCAGCAGGACCAGGTCGGCGCCGTGCAGGCGCGCCTCGTGCACCTGGTACGGGCTGACGATGAAGTCCTTGCGCAGCAGCGGCACGTCGACCGCGGCGCGGACCGCGTCGAAGTCGGCCAGCGAACCGCCGAAGCGGCGCTGCTCGGTCAGCACGCTGATCACCCGCGCGCCGCCCGCCTCGTACTGCGCGGCCAGCTCCGCCGGCTCCGGGATCTCGGCCAGCGCGCCCTTGGACGGGCTGCGCCGCTTGACCTCGGCGATCACGCCCACGCCCGGCGACCGCAGGACCGACATCACGTCCCGGGGCGGCGCCACCTTCGCGGCCCGCTCCCTGAGCACCTCGAAGGGCAGTCCCGCCTCACGCGCGGCGAGGTCCTCGCGGACCCCCTCGATGATCGACTCCAGCACGGTCATCCGAGCACCTCGCCCGTGTCCGCCAGCCCGTCCGGTCCGTCCAGTCCGCCCAGTCCGCTCGCAAGCTCCCGCACGTCATGCTCCCCTTCCCGCCACGAGGATGCTAACCCCGACACGGACCGCATCCGGCCACCGGGTAGTCCCGTTCGCGCAGATGACCGGGGTCCTTCCGAGTCGACGTGCGCAAACGTGCGCCGCCGGGCGGCCGGTGCCGGCTCAGTCCCGTTCGGTGGGGTCGTCGCCGCGCTCCAGCGCGTTCCACAGCTCGCGCTCGGGATCGGCGCTGCGCCTGGCCGCGCCGGGCGTCTGGTAGCCGCCGCCCAGGCGGGGCAGCGACGAGCCCCGCGCGACCAGCAGCAGCCCCGCGCCGAGCACGAGGACCCCGCCGACCGCGGCGAGGGCGTGGCCGGGCAGGGCGCCGGGGCCCGTCGCGCCGAGGAACAGCGCCGCGCCGCCCGCCGCGGCCACGACGACGCCCAGCGCGCGCCGCGCCCAGCCGCCCAGCGCGGCCACGGCGGCGATCGCCGCGAGGCACAGCAGCGCCAGCGGCACCAGCGCCGGCGCCACCTCGTCGCCCACCCGGTCCGCCGCGGCGTCCCAGACCAGCCGCGAGGAGCCCCACAGCGCGGCCGAGCCGAGCAGCAGCGACAGCACGACCGTCCAGAGTGGACGGCTGCCCCGGCGGCCACCCCGGCGGGCGGGCCCGGGGTGCGGCTCAGACACGGGCCCGGTCCACCACCGGGGGCACGCTCTGCGACAGGGTCCCGGCCGTCGCGATCGCCGACAGGACCGCGCCCGCCTTGTTCAGGCACTCGTTGTCCTCGGCGACCGGGTCGGAGTCGGCCACGATGCCGCCGCCCGCCTGCACGTAGGCGACGCCGCCGCGGACCAGCGCGGTGCGGATGGCGATGGCGGTGTCCGCGTCGCCCGCGAAGTCCAGGTAGCCCACGACGCCGCCGTAGAGGCCGCGCCGGGTCGGCTCCAGCTCCTCGATCAACTCCATCGCGCGGGGCTTGGGCGCGCCGGACAGCGTCCCGGCCGGGAAGCACGCGGCCACGGCGTCGAACGCGGTGCGGCCCTCGGCCAGCTCGCCGCTGACCGTGGACACGATGTGCATGACGTGGCTGTAGCGCTCGACCTTGAAGAAGTCGACCACCGTCACCGAGCCCGGCTTGCACACCCGGCCCAGGTCGTTGCGGCCCAGGTCGACCAGCATCAGGTGCTCGGCGCGCTCCTTGTGGTCGGCCAGCAGGTCCTTCTCCAGCAGCGCGTCCTCCTCCTCGTCCACCCCCCGCCAGCGGGTGCCCGCGATGGGGTGCGTGGTGGCCTTGCCGTCGCGCACGGTCACCAGCGACTCGGGGCTGCACCCGACGATGTCGAAGTCGTCCAGCCTCAGCAGGTACATGTACGGGCTGGGGTTGGAGGTGCGCAGTACTCGGTAGACGTCCAGCGCGTCGGCGTCGGTGCGCATCTCGAAGCGCTGGGACAGCACGACCTGGAACGCCTCGCCGGCCCGGATGGCCTCCTTGGCCTTCTCCACGACCGCGTGGTGCTCCTGCTGGGACCGCCTGCGCACGAACTCCGGCTTCGGGCGGGAGAACACCGCGACGGTGGGCGGCGCGGGGCTCTGCAGGTCCTGCGTCATGCGGTCCAGGCGGGCCAGGGCGTCGTCGTAGGCGGCGTCGACGCGCTCCGCCGAGTCGTCCCAGTTGATCGCGTTGGCGATCAGCGTGACGGTGCCCTCGTGGTGGTCCAGCGCGGCGAGGTCGGTGGCCAGCAGCATCACCAGCTCGGGGACCCGCAGGTCGTCCTCGGCGAGGTCGGGCAGCTTCTCCAGGCGGCGCACGGCGTCGTAGCCGATGTAGCCGACCATGCCGCCGGTCAGCGGGGGCAGGCCGGGCAGCGGGTCGGTGCGCAGCACCTCGATCGTCTCGCGCAGGGCGAGCAGCGGGTCGCCGCCCTCGGGCAGGCCCACGGGGTGCGAGCCGGTCCAGTACGCCTCGCCGCCGGTCGCGGTGAGGGCGCCCGCGCTGCGCGCGCCGACGAACGACCAGCGCGACCACGAGCGGCCGTTCTCGGCGGACTCGAACAGGAACGTGCCGGGGCGGTCCGCCGCGAGCTTGCGGTAGAGCCCCACGGGGGTCTCCGCGTCCGCGAGCAGCCTGCGCACCACCGGGATGACCCGCCGCTGCGCGGCGAGTTCGCGGAACTCCTCGCGCGTCGGGCTGACCTCGCCCAGACCCGCGCCTGCACCGATGACGCTCACCATGGGGCTCATTCTGCCGTGCGCCCTCCGGCGGCCTCCGGCCACCGACCCGTGGGACATCGGCGGCGCGGGTCCGGTCACGGGCGGTGACGATTTTTTCATCAAACGTTGAAAAAGCCGTCGAGGTGCCTCATGATGCCGGGGTGACCGGAGGTGCGCAACAGCCCGAGCCGAAGCGCCGGGGCCGCCGCGCGGGCGGGGAGGACACCAGGGCCGCGCTGCTGGCCGCCGCGCGCGAGACGTTCGTCGAGCGCGGCTACGAGGGCGCGACGGTGCGCTCCATCGCGGCCCGCGCCGGCGTCGACGCGGCCATGGTCAACCACTGGTTCGGCGGCAAGGAGGGGCTGTTCGCCAAGGCCGTCCTCCAGGTGCCGCTGGACCCGAACGAACTGCTCCAGCGGCTGACCGACGGCCCGCCCGAGGAGATCGGCGAGCGCATCGTGCGCAACTTCCTGGGCATCTGGGACGCCACCGGGGGCGGCCAGTTCGCGGCCCTCATGCGCAGCGTCACCTCCCACGAGCGGGTCGGCGAGGCGCTGCGCGAGTTCTTCGTCCAGGCCCTGCTGCGGCGGGTGCTCGCCGCCGTCGGGTCGGACCGGCAGGAGCTGCGCGCGACGCTCGCCGCCACCCAGGTCTTCGGCATGGGCATGGTCCGCTACGTGGTCCGCTTCGAGCCGCTGGCCAGCGCCGACGTGGAGACCATGGTCAAGGCCATCGCGCCGAACCTCCAGCGCTACCTGACCGGCGACATCGGCTGACCCCGGCGCCGGCGACCCGGGCGTCAGCCGCGCCCCGGCTGCAACCCCGACCCCGGCCCCGGCTCCGGCTCGGCCAGCAGCACGGTCGCGTCGAAGCACGTCCGGTCGCCCGTGTGGCAGGCCCCGCCCACCTGGTCCACGAGCAGCAGCAGCGCGTCGCCGTCGCAGTCCAACCGCACCTCGTGCACGTACTGGGTGTGGCCGGACGTCTCGCCCTTGACCCACAGCTGCCGGCGGCTGCGCGAGAAGTACGTCGCGCGGCGCGTGGTCAGGGTGCGGCGCAGGGCCTCGTCGTCCATCCACGCGACCATCAGGACCTCGTTCGTCCCGCGGCGCTGCACGACGGCGCACACCAGGCCGTCCGGCGTGCGCTTGAGCCGGGCGGCGATCGCGGGGTCGAGCGCGCCGGTCACCGCGGCGCCCCGAAGTGCAGCCGGGCCGGCCGGGTGTTGAGCAGGACCAGGCCGAACACGTGGCCCGCGGACAACACGCCGGACAGCACGCGCACCCACACCGGCCCCTGGTTCAGCACGGCCAGCAGGTGCACCAGGCCGACCAGCCCGTAGACCACCGCGGCGGTCAGCCGGGCGGGCCGCAGCCGGGCCAGCAGGCCGCCCACCACCAGCAGCTCCAGCACCAGGACGACGAGCGGGAACCGGACCCAGGCGGCGTCGCCGTCGCCCTGCCAGCGGAGCGCGCCCTCCAGCAGGAACAGCGGGCCGCCGGCGGCGCCGACCAGCGTCGCCAGGCGGACCTCGGTGGGTGCGTCGCGCAGCATCAGCGCACCTCCGCGCCCGCGTCGCGCAGGCCCTTCTTGACCTCGCCGATGCGCAGCTCGCCGAAGTGGAACACGCTGGCGGCCAGCACGGCGTCGGCCCCGGCGGCGACGGCGGGCGGGAAGTGCTCGACCGCGCCGGCGCCGCCGCTGGCGATCAGCGGCACGTCCACCACCTTGCGGACCAGCTCGATCAGCTCCACGTCGAACCCGGCCTTGGTGCCGTCGGCGTCCATCGAGTTCAGCAGGATCTCGCCCACGCCCAGCTCCTGGCCGCGCGCGGCCCACTCGACGGCGTCGAGGCCGGTGCCCCGGCGCCCGCCGTGGGTGGTGACCTCGAACCCGGACGGGGTGGGCCGCTCGCCCCCCGGGACGCGCCGGGCGTCGACCGACAGCACGATGCACTGCGCGCCGAACCGCCGGGACAGCTCGCCCAGCAGCTCGGGCCGGGCGATCGCGGCGGTGTTCACGCCGACCTTGTCCGCCCCGGCGCGCAGCAGCCGGTCCACGTCCTCCGGGGTGCGCACGCCGCCGCCCACGGTGAGCGGGATGAACACCTGCTCGGCCGTGCGGCGGACCACGTCGAACGTCGTCTCGCGGTCGGAGGAGGAGGCCGTCACGTCCAGGAAGGTCAACTCGTCCGCGCCCTCGGCGTCGTAGGCGCGGGCCAGCTCGACCGGGTCGCCCGCGTCGACCAGGTTGGTGAAGTTGACGCCCTTCACCACCCTGCCCCGGTCGACGTCCAGACAGGGAATCACGCGCACCGCCACTGACATGGGGCGAAGCCTACGGGGGCGGCGGGCGGCGACCTCCGCCAACCCGGCCCCGAGGGGGTGATACCACTCTCTTCCGGGGTGCAGGCGCGTGCGCATCGGGCCGGAGTGTGGTTGACTGAAAGAGGTCGTAGGTTTTGTGTCCGTGTCATCCACGCTCGCGAAACGGTTTCGAGCGTGTGAACATCTTACGGGTTTTCCGGAGAGTCTCCCGCTACGAACCGGCCTCGGTGGCGCACCAGCCCCGCCGGCACCCGTATGAGAGAAGACAACAGATGGCCCAGGGCACTGTGAAGTGGTTCAACTCGGAGAAGGGCTTCGGCTTCATCTCCCCCGAGAACGGTGGCGCGGACGTGTTCGTGCACTACTCGGAGATCCAGGGCAACGGCTACCGCAGCCTGGAGGAGAACCAGCGCGTGAGCTTCGACGTGGGCCAGGGCGCCAAGGGCCCCCAGGCCACGAACGTCAACCTGATCTGAGTTCGAACACCGAAGGCCCCGTTCCGGTCGGAATGGGGCCTTCGGGCTGTTCAGCGGCGTTGCGCCACCGGTTCGATGCCCAGCATCTCCAGCAGCAGCGAGCACTCCTCCGCGTTGTCCGCGCGGCCCGCGACCATGCGGGCCGCCCTGGCGTCCCGGACCGCGGCCAGCGCTCGTTCCCCCTCGCGGGCGTCCGCGAGCCGGTCGCGCTCCCTCGCCGGGCCGATCCGTCGTTCAGTGGACATGGGTCTCCTCGCCTCGGCCCCCGGGCCTGACACTACGCCCCCGGCTAGCGTGGACCCATGGGACTCGGCGATGAGAAGTACCTGCTGCTGACGACGTTCCGCCGCACCGGCGCGCCGGTGCCGACCCCGGTGTGGGCGGTGCGGCGCGACGGGGTGATCCACGTCTGGTCCGCGGCGGACGCCGGCAAGGTCAAGCGGATCCGCAACAACCCCGAGGTCACGGTCGGTCCGTGCGACTTCCGCGGCAACCCCACCGGCGACAGCTCGCCCGCCCGGGCGCGCCTGCTCGACGAGCGGGGCAGCGAGGAGACGCGCCGGCTGATCGCGGGCAAGTACGGCGTCCTCGGCCGGCTGACCCTGCTGGGCAGCAGGCTGCGCCGGGGCCGGGAGGGGACCGTCGGCATCGCGATCACCCTCGACCCCGCGTCGGCCCCGCGCTGACCGCGGCCCACCCGTCGACCCCGGACCGGGTCGCCGGTCCGACCGCCGCCCGGGAGCGCGCCCTGCCGGGCGGAGCGGTCAGCGCACCGCGGCGAGCGCCTCGGGGAGCGTGAACGCGCCCGCGTACAGGGCCTTGCCGATGATCGCGCCCTCCACGCCGTCGCGCGCCAGCTCCGCCAGCGCCACCAGGTCGGCCACGCTGGACACCCCGCCGGAGGCGATCACCGGCGCGTCGGTGCGGGCGCAGACCTCGCGCAGCAGCCCCACGTTCGGCCCCTGCAGCGTGCCGTCCTTGCTCACGTCGGTGACGACGTAGCGGGAGCAGCCGTCGCGGTCCAGCCGGTCGAGCACCTCCCACAGGTCCCCGCCGTCCTTCGTCCAGCCGCGCGCGGCCAGCCGGTGGCCCTCCTCGGTGATCCGGACGTCCAGCCCGACCGCGACCCGGTCCCCGTGCTCGGCGACGACCTTGGCGCACCACACCGGGTCCTCCAGCGCGGCGGTGCCCAGGTTCACCCGCGCGCACCCGGTCCCGAGGGCGGCGGCCAGCGACTCGTCGTCCCGGATGCCGCCGGACAGCTCCACCCGGACGTCCAGCTCGCCCACGACGCGGGCCAGCAGCTCGCGGTTGCCGCCCCGGCCGAACGCGGCGTCCAGGTCGACCAGGTGCACCCACTCGGCGCCGTCGCGCTGCCACGCGAGGGCGGCGTCCAGCGGTGAACCGTAGGAGGTCTCGGTGCCGGCCTCGCCCTGCACGAGTCGGACGGCTTGGCCGTTGGCCACGTCAACGGCCGGAAGCAGCGTGAAAGTCACGCGAACAGCGTAGTTGCCGCTGGTCCGGGCACGACAAGGCCCCTGCCGGCCGACCGCCCGCCCGACGGGCGCCGGACCGGCCGTCAGCGGAAGCTCTTCAGCCAGTTCTCCAGCAGGTGCGCCCCGGCGTCGCCGGACTTCTCGGGGTGGAACTGCGTCGCCCACAGCGGGCCGTTCTCCACGGCGGCGACGAAGTCGTCCCCGCCGTGCGTCGCCCAGGTGACCAGCGGCGGCCGGATGACCTCCGACGCCTCCAGCTCCCACCTGCGCACCCCGTACGAGTGAACGAAGTAGAACCGCGTGTCGGCGTCCAGCCCGGCGAACAGCTTCGTGCCCTCGGGGGCGCGGACGGTGTTCCAGCCCATGTGCGGCACGACCGGGGCCTCCAGCCGCTCCACCGTGCCGGGCCACTCGCCGCAGCCCTCGCTGCGCACGCCGTGCTCGATGCCGCGCTCGAACAGGATCTGCATCCCGACGCAGATCCCGAGCACCGGGCGCCCGCCGGCGAGCCGCTCGCCGACGATCCGCCCGCCCTTGACCTCGTTCAACCCGGCCATGCAGGCGGCGAACGCGCCGACGCCGGGCACCACCAGCCCGTCCGCGTCCAGCGCGGCCCGATGGTCCGACGTCACCTCGACGGTCGCGCCGACGCGCTGGAGCGCGCGCTCGGCGGAGCGGAGGTTGCCGGATCCGTAGTCCAGTACGACGACTCGTGCCACCCCTCCAGGCTAGGCCAACGGCGCGCCGCCCTGCGTCACCGGCACCACCGGGAGCACCGTGTTGATCGGCAGCCCGGCCCGGTCGGGCAGCGCGGTGACCCACGTGTCCGCCCGCCCCTCGTCCACCAGGGACCGCACCTCGGCGACGTCGGCGGGCAGCGCCAGCTCCCCGGCCACCGCCTTCAGCCGCCACCAGCCGACCACCCCGACCAGCCGCCGGGCGGCCCCGCTGTACCCGCTGGCGACCCCGTCGGACCAGACGGCGCCCCTCGCGTCCCACCGGACGAGGTCCGCGCGCTCCCCGACCTCGCGCACCTTGGCGGCGAACCGGACGGCGGCCGGGAACCCGATCTCGCGCCGGGGCAGCACCACGGTCCCGGACCCGACCGGCACCAGCGCGGCCGGCCCGGCCACGGCGCGGTGCAGCGCCAGCTGCAGCTCGGCGGTAGGCGCGGGTGTCCAGATCAGGGTTCTCGGCACGCTCACGACCGGAGATCATGCCCGAGCCGAGCCGATCCCGAACACCCGACGCACGGGCCGCCGGCGAAAAGGCGACCGGGCCCGCCGGGGGCCGCGCGCCGGGGGTCGGCGGGGGCCGAACGCCCGCGGGCCGGGCCGCGGCGGGGCGGACGGCGCGGTCGTCCCGGGCGGCTACGCGTACGGCCGGGCGAGGACTTCGTCCACGAAGCACGGGACGGTCTTGCGGAACTGCTCGAGGAACTCGCCCCGGGTCCGCGGCGGTCTTCTGAGGTCCGTGATCAACTCGTCCACGCAGCGCAGCGTCCCGGCGCGGCAGGAGTCGAGCCGGTCGAGCAGGAAGTCGTCCGGGTGCTGGACGTCGATCTCGAACGGGTCGCAGGCGGAGGCCGGGAAGTCGTCGACGTTGGCCGTGACGATGACCCCCGCCTTGGCCCGGACGGCGGCGGCCAGGACGTGCCGGTCCTTGGGGTGGTTGGTCATGCCCCCGATGAGCGGCCGGTGACCCGTGACCATCGCCTCGGGGAACGCGGCGCGCATGTGCCGGACGCGGCGCGCGGCGCGTTCCGGTGTGGCGCGGGGGTCGGCCTTCGGGATGTTGCGCTCGACCTCCGCCAGGATCTCCTCCGACCACAGCGGCCGGAACACTCGGTCTTCGCCCAGGCGCAGCAGGAGGTCGGTCAGGTGGATCGGCACGAGAACGGCGGCGTCGAGCACGGCGGAGAAGACCACCGAGGAATCCTGGCAGGCTGCGCCGGCCGGGTCCACGAAGACCGACCGACCGGCCCAACCGTCACCGGGTCGGGACGAATCCCCCGCCCGTCTCGTACAGGCCGTCGGCTTCGGCGTCCCGGGTCATCTCGCGCAGCAGGGAACGGCGCCGGACCTTGGCGCGCTCCTGGTAGGCCGCCAGGTCGGCGAGCTTGACGCGGCGGTGGCGGCCCGGCTGGGAGTAGGGGATCTCGCCGTCTTCCAGGAGCTTGACCAGGGTGGGTCGGGACACGCCGAGCATGTCCGCGGCTTCCTGGGTGGTGAGCACCTGGTCGTGGGGGGAGATGGTGACGCCGCGCCCGCCCAGCAGTTGGCGCGCCGCGTGCCGCAGCACCTCGTACAGCTCGTCGGGCAGCTCGATGCGGTCGCCGTCCGGACCGACCAGGACGGCGGCCGGGCGGGGCGGCCCGGCGTCGTCCGCCCGCCCCTTGCCCATGGCGTCCAAGGCGTGCGCGACCACGGCGAGCCGGTCGCCGGGGTCGGTGGGTGGCAGCACGGTGTGGCTGGTGGCCGCATCGGGGGTGGCCATGGTTGACCTCGTCTCGTCGTCCCCGCGCGTGGCGGGTCCTTCGGTGGCAGGTCGGGTTCCGCGGTGCCGGTCGGCAGCCGGCCCCGCCTGCTCAGGGCCGCGCTCCACCACCGTATCGCAAAATTCGAAAGTCGGCGTGCGAGAACTCCGGTGACCTCGCCCACCGCGGCTGCCGGCGCGGGAAGCGCTGGTCGGAGGCGCTTCGAGGTGGGTCGGGGCCGGGCGGCCGGCGGGGGCGCTTGAGCGCTGGGCAGTCGACGGAACGCGCACTTGAGCGCCGGGCGGCCGGCTGGGAGCACTTGAAGGCCGGACGGCCGCGGGGTAGGCGCTTGAGGGCCGGGTGCCCGCCCCCGGCACCCCGCGACGCGGCCGGGCACCCCGCGACGCGGCCGGGCACCCCGCGACGCGGCCGGGCACCCAGGAGCGGTGCGCCCGACCGCGGAATGCCTGGTCGGGGACCTATGAGCCGCCTCGGGCGTGGCCCCTGGCCCCCGACACCATTCTCCCACGCCCCACCGACGGTTCCCGCTGCGAATCCTGAGAGAGGTCCCCGGCGGTCACCCGAACATCCGCCGGACCTCGGCCGCGATGCCCACCACGTCCAGGTCGTGGGCCGAGTCGTGGTCCTCGGCCGTGCCGTAGGCGCGCAGCTCGGTCTCCCGCCGCACCCCCAGCGACCGCAGCCGGTGCGGGACGTCGGCCAGGGACTCGGCGGCCAGGTGCGCCGACGTCCCCGCCAGGTACGGCTCGACCAGCAGCACGTCGGCCCGACCACCGGCCACGGCGGCGTGCAGGCCGTGCGCGTCGAACGGCCGGACGGTGGTCGCGTACAGGACCGACACGTCGACCCCCTCGGTGGCCGCCAGCACCGGGTCGAGCATCGGGCCCACGGCGACGACCACTCCCCTCGCCCCGCGCCGCACCTCGGTGAACCCCTCGACCACCGGGCGGGCGACAGCGTTCTCCCGCAACGACAACCGGATGTAGACGCGGTCGTCCGACGCCAGCGCCTCCCGGACGATCGGCTCGACCTCGCGCGGGTGGCCCGGCACCCGGACCGCCCAGCCCGGCAGCGTGTCGAACAGCGCCACGTCACCGGGCGCCTGGTGGGTCCGGCCCCACACCGGGTCGTCGTAGGACCCCCCGATGCTCACCAGCACCCCGCCCACGTCCTGGTGCCCGAAGTCCAGCTTGACCTGCTCGAACGGCCGCTCCACCAGGAACGGCGCGTACGTGTGCACCACCGGCCGCAGCCCGCTCAGGGCCAGCCCGCCGCCGACCCCGACCATGACCTGCTCCCGGATGCCCACGTTGACCACCCTGGGCGATGGCCGGAAGGCGTCGCGGGAGATCTCCGCGAGCACCACCACCACCCTCGGGTCGTGCTCCATCACCTCCTGCACCGTGTCCACGAAGACCTGCCGCATGGTCAAGGGCTCCGACGCCCCCCGCACCGGCAGCACCCTCCCCACCGACGGCGTCCCGACCTCTTCCCCCTGCGATGACATCAGCCCTCCTCACCGATCCGCGCCACCACGACCAGCGGCCGGCCCGGGTGCTCCGCCGTGAACGCCGCGTGCAGCGCACCCTGATCACGACCGTCCACTGTGGACGTCGCCCACCCCTCGACGGCGAACCGCGCCGCGATCCCTCCCGGCCACCCGTGCGTGCCCGACTCGTTGTCCACCACCACGACGGTGAAGTTCCCCAGCCCCATCCGGCCCGCCAGCGCGATCGCCTCGTGGTTGCTGCCCTCGTCCAGCTCGGCGTCCCCCACCAGCACCACCACCCGCGAGGACCTCCCCTGCAACCGCAACCCGATGGCCACGCCCACCCCGATGGGCATGCCGTGCCCCAACGAACCGCTGCTGATCTCCACACCGGGCACCAGCACGCGGTCCGGGTGCTGCCCCAGCGGCGAGTCCCACGCGGTCCAGGTGTCCAAAGTGGATGGTTCGATGAAGCCCTTGGCGGCCAGCACGGCGTAGTACGCCATCGGCCCGTGCCCCTTCGACAGCAGGAACCGGTCGCGGTCCGGGTCGTCCACCCGGTCCGGTGACACGTCCAGCACTCGGTCGTAGAGCACCCACAGCACGTCCAGCGTGGACGCCGCCGCCCACTCGTGCTTCTCGTCCCCGGTCATCCGCCGGAACAGCGCGGGGATGTCCGCGAAGCCCAGCCCGCTCGCAACTGCCATGCCCCCACCAAACAACCTCGACTTAGGTTGAGGTCAAGGCATAGTATGGGCAGGTGAGCAAGTTGCCCGAAATGCTGACCATCGGACAGGTGGCCGAGCGCAGCGGTGTGCCGCACACGGCGCTGCGGTTCTACGAGGAGCGGGGGCTGATCTCCTCCGAGCGCACCGCGGGCAATCAGCGCCGGTACGCGCGCTCGGTGCTGCGCAGGCTGGCGTTCATCCGCACCGCGCAGCGCGTGGGCCTGAGCCTGGAGGACGTGCACGACGCGCTCGCCACCCTCCCGGACAACCGGACTCCCACCAAGGCCGACTGGAGCAGGCTGTCCACCAACTGGCAGGTCGAGCTGGACGCGCGCATCGACGCGCTGATCCGCCTGCGGGACCGGTTGACGTCGTGCATCGGCTGCGGCTGCCTGTCCCTGCGCAGCTGCTTCCTGCACAACTTCGAGGACGAGCAGGCCGCCGACGGCCCCGGCGCGCCCAAGCTCAAGCCCGCCTGCGAGGGCGGCACCTGACCACAGGCCCCGCACCGCGGCGTCGGTGCCGCAACCGCCTGCGGGGGGGCGCGGCAAACGCGGTGACGACGCCGCGCCCCGCGTGCTGCACTGGGGCCGTGCAAGAGAAGGAAATGATCCGCTTGTCGAAGCGGATGTCCCGCCACCTCCGCCACGCGCCGCAGGAAGTGGGACTCACCCTCGACCCGGCCGGCTGGGTCGACCTGGACGACCTCGTCCGCGCACTGCGGACGACCCACGACCGCGTCCGCGAAGTGGTGGCCCGCAACGACAAGCAGCGCTTCGCCGTCGAAGGTGGTCGCATCCGGGCCAGCCAGGGCCACACGGTGCAGGTCGACCTCGACCTCCCCACCGCCGAACCCCCGGCCGTGCTCTACCACGGCACGGTCGCGGCGGCCCTGCCCGGCATCCGCCGGGACGGCCTGCGCCCCATGCGCCGCCACGACGTGCACCTGTCGGCGACCACGGACACCGCGATCCGCGTCGGCTCGCGCCGGGGAAAGCCGGTCGTCCTCGAAGCGGCGGCAGGCCGGATGCACGCCGACGGCCACGAATTCCACATCAGCGCGAACGGCGTCTGGCTCACCCCCGCCGTCCCACCGGCCTACTTGCGAGAACCCGACAACCAGAACCACCCCTGAGACCCCAGGAAATCACCCCGAAGCACTAAATCAACAGGCCACCACCAGGCCAATCGAGCCGAACCGCCGGCATGACGTCGGACCCACGCCGCGCCCCGCGCGGCGGCGCTTCAGCACTAGCCTCAAGCCGCGCCCCGCGCAGCGGCGCTTCAACTCTCGCCTCAGGCCGCGCCTCGCGCGGCGGCGCTTCAGCGCAGCCGTGTGCCTCGTGTTCTCCCCGTACGGCCTGGGCGCAGCCCAATCATGCCGAGCTGGGGGTGTCAAGCACGCTTCACCGCTTGACACCCCCAGCTCGGCATGATTGCCTCCGGCAGGCCGTACGGGGAGAACACGACGCACTTCCCTCCTCCTTGGGGGCCTCCCGGCCGCTCTTCATACCGAGATCGCGCACCGATCCGGGTGAGATTTGGGGCCGTGCCGCCCGAAGCTGAAAAGAAAAAGAGTCCTCGCCGGACAGGCAGGCCGCCAAGGAGAAGGAAAAGAAAGAGCGGTCGTGTTCCCCCCGCATGACCTGTCAAAGACGACCATGCTTTTCCTGGGGGTGCAAGCGAAAAGCGTGCTTGCACCCCCAGGAAAAGCATGGTAGCCCTCCGGGCAGGCCATACGGGGAGAACACGAGAGCACCGGACTGCACGGGGCGTGCCGAAAACCCCAAAGCGAAAAGCGAGGGCGGCGGTCGGTGCGCGCGAGGTGTGGTGGAGGTGTGGGCCGGCGGCGGGGCCGCCGGCTTCACAGTTGGTCCGGCGTGCCTACAGCAGCCACGCGATCGCGCCGCCGATGGAGATCAGCGTCAGCACGACGAGCACGACGGCGAGCCCGCGCGCCGTCTTCCACGTGCTGTAGACCCCGCCGATCAGGAAGCCCGCCAGCGCGAGCAACCCGATGACCACGTACTCCTTGGGCATTACAGGACGCCCTTGGTGGACGGCACACCGCCGACCCTCGGGTCGGGCTCCACCGCCGCGCGCAGCGCCCGCGCGATCGCCTTGAACTGGGCCTCGGTGATGTGGTGCGGGTCGCGGCCGTACTCGACCCGCACGTGCAGCGCGATGCCGGCGTGGAAGGCCAGCGAGTCGAACACGTGCCGGTTGAGCACGAACGGGTAGTTGCCGCCGATGGTGAAGGTGTTGAACTCCGGCGGCTCGCCCACGTGCACGCAGTACGGCCGGCCCGAGACGTCCACCGCCGCGTGCGCCAGCGTCTCATCCATCGGGATCCACGCGTCGCCGAAGCGGCGGATGCCGGCCTTGTCCCCCAGCGCCTCCCGCAACGCCTGCCCCAGCACGATGGCGACGTCCTCCACCGTGTGGTGCGCGTCGATCTCCACGTCGCCGGAGGCGCGCACCACCAGGTCCAGCGACCCGTGCACGCCCAGCGCCGTCAACATGTGGTCGTAGAACGGCACCCCGGTCGCGATCTCGACCTGCCCGGTCCCGTCGAGGTCCACCTCGACGTGCACCGAAGACTCCTTGGTGGTCCGCTCCACCTTGCCCACCCGGCTCACCGGCCGACCTCCTTGCTCGCCGCGAGGAACGCGTCGTTCTCCTCCGGAGTCCCGACCGTCACCCGCAGATGACCCGCGATACCGACATCCCTGATGAGCACGCCGCGCTCCAGGTAGGAGCGCCAAGTGGCGCGCGCGTCCTCGAACCACCCGAACAGCACGAAGTTCGCGTCGCTGGGCACGACGTCGAAACCCATGCCCGCCAACGACTCCACGACGCGGTCGCGCTCGGCCGCCAGCCGCGCCACCGACCCGAGCGTCTCCGCCGAGTGCCGCAGCGCGGCCCGCGCCGCCGCCTGCGTCAGCGCCGACAGGTGGTACGGCAGCCGCACCAGCAGCAGCGCGTCCACCACGGCCGGCGCGGCGGCCAGGTAGCCCAGCCGGCCGCCGGCGAACGCGAACGCCTTGCTCATGGTGCGGCTGACGATCAGCTTCTCCGGGTAGTCCACCAGCAGCGACACGGCGCTGCCCCGCGAGGAGAACTCGGCGTACGCCTCGTCCACGACGACCACCCCGGGCGCGGCCTCGACGACGTCGCGCAGCTCCTCGGTCGGGATGCTCTGGCCGGTCGGGTTGTTGGGGCTGGTCACGAAGACCACGTCGGGCCGGCGGGCGGCCACGGTCCGCGCCGCCTCCGCCGTGTCCAGCGAGAAGTCCGCGCGCCGGGGCGCGGGCGCCCACTCGGTGCGCGTGCCGGAGGCGATGATCGGGTGCATCGAGTACGACGGCTCGAAGCCCAGCGCCGTGCGCCCCGGGCCGCCGAACGCCTGGAGCACCTGCTGGAGCACCTCGTTGGACCCGTTGGCGGCCCACAGGTTCCGCTCCGCCAGCGGCACGCCGGTCGCCGACGACAGGTACGCCGCGAGGTCGGCGCGCAGCGCCACCGCGTCGCGGTCGGGGTAGCGGTGCAGCTCGGCCGCGACGAGGGCCACCTCGCGCGCCACGTCGGCGACCAGCTCGGGCGTCGGCGGGTACGGGTTCTCGTTGGTGTTGAGCCGGACCGGGACGTCCAGCTGGGGCGCGCCGTAGGGCGTGCGGCCCCGCAGGTCCTCGCGCAGGGGGAGGTCGGACAGCTCCACCCGCTCGCCGATCACCGGGCTCATCCGCGCAGCCTCGCGGTCACGGCCTGGCCGTGGGCGGGCAGGTCCTCGGCGTCGGCCAGCGCGACCACCTTCGGCGCGACCTCGCGCAGCGCGTCCTCGCTGTAGTCCACGACGTGGATGCCGCGCAGGAACGTCTGCACCGACAGCCCCGACGAGTGCCGCGCGCAGCCGCCCGTGGGCAGCACGTGGTTGGAGCCCGCGCAGTAGTCGCCCAGCGACACCGGGGAGTGCGGGCCGACGAAGATCGCGCCGGCCGCGCGGACCCGGGCGGCGACCTCGCGCGCCCGCTCGGTCTGGACCTCCAGGTGCTCGGCGGCGTAGGCGTCCACCACCGTCAGGCCGTCGTCCACGGTGGACACCAGCACGGTGCCGGACTGCCTGCCGCCCAGCGCGGTGCGGACGCGCCCGGCGTGCTTGGTCGCCGCGACCTGCCGCTCCAGCTCGACGTCCACCGCGTCGGCCAGCTCGGGCGAGGTCGTCACCAGGACGCTCGCCGCCAGCGGGTCGTGCTCGGCCTGGCTGATCAGGTCCGCCGCCACGTGCACCGGGTCGGCCGACGCGTCGGCCAGCACGGCGATCTCGGTCGGGCCCGCCTCGGAGTCGATGCCGACCAGGCCGCGCAGCAGGCGCTTGGCCGCGGTCAGGTAGATGTTGCCCGGCCCGGTGACCAGGTCGACCGGGGCGAGGTCGCCGCCGTCGGTGTCCACCCCGCCGTACGCGAGCAGCGCCACCGCCTGCGCCCCGCCGACCGCCCACACCTCCGCCACGCCCAGCAGCGCGGCGGCGGCCAGGATGGTCGGGTGGGGCAGGCCGCCGAACTCGGCCTGCGGCGGCGAGCACACCACCAGCGACGCCACGCCGGCGGTCTGCGCGGGCACCACGTTCATGACCACGCTGGACGGGTAGACGGCCAGGCCGCCGGGCGCGTAGAGGCCCACGCGCGCGACCGGCACCCAGCGCTCGGTCACCGTCCCGCCGGGCACGACCTGGGTCGTGGTGTCGGTGCGCCGCTGGTCGGCGTGCACCGCGCGGGCGCGGGTGATGGACTCCTCCAGCGCCTCCCGCACGGCCGGGTCCAGTTCGGCCAGCGCGCGGTCCAGTTCGGCCGCCGGGACGCGCACGGTGGCCGGCCGCACCCCGTCGAACCGCTCGCCGAACTCCAGGACGGCCGCCACGCCGCGTTCCCGCACCGCTTCCACCATCGGCCGCACGTGGTGCAGCACCGCGTCGACGTCCACTTCGGCGCGCGGCAGCGCGGCGCGCAGTTCAGCCGGGGACGGGACCTGACCGCGCAGGTCGATGCGGTTGAGCATGTGCCCAGGGTAAGCCGTCCGGACCAGGCGGACGCAGGCCGGCCCCGGAACGCCCGCGACTCGCCGACGCGATCGCCGGACCGCGCCCCGCGGGGCGGCCCGTCCCGCCGCGGACCGCCTCGCCGCCGGGCCGCGCCGCGCCGCCCCGCTCCCGGGGCGCGGCCGATCGGCGACGTCCGCCGCCCCGGACGCCCCCGGCCCGGTCCCGCCGGGGGGCGCAACCCGTGCGGAGGTCCGCAGCCGCTCGCGGCTGTGTCAACTGTCAGCCGTGCGCGGAGGCCGGGAACCCGACAAACGGGGGCTATGCCGATCTGTGACGTGCGGGCCACGCTGCGTACGCGAACTCCGTCGCAAACCCTGCTGATGATGGAGGCTCCATGTCATCCAAGCGGCGCGGCCTCGTGGCCGCCGCGCTCGGCGCCTGCCTGACCCTGGTGCTGCCCCTGAACACCGTGGCGGCCCAGCCGAGCACGACCAGCACACCCGAGCGGACCATGTTCGAGGTCACCGCGGCCACCCCCGAAGCCCGGACCAAGGTGGCCCGGACGGGCGTGGACGTGCTCGGCCTCAACGGGGCGACGCTCACCGTGATCGCCGAGGCGCGGCAGCTGGGAGCGCTGCGCGCCACCGGCCTGCCCGTCAAGAGCCTCGGCGACGCCGATGCCGAGCTCAAGGCGCTCGGCAAGGTCGACTTCACCGACCGGACCGGGGACGTGGGCGCCCAGGACTTCCCGTCCGGCTACACCGGGTACCACAACTTCCGGGAGATGGTCGCCGAGCTGAACCAGACCGTCAGCGACCACGGCGGCCTGGTGCGGCTGAGCAGCATCGGCAAGTCCTACGAGAACCGGGACCTGTGGGCGCTGAAGATCAGCGACAACGCCGCCACCGACGAGAACGAGCCGGAGGTGCTGTTCACCTGCAACCAGCACGCCCGTGAGCACCTGACCGTCGAGATGTGCCTGCGCATCATCAAGCAGTACACCGACGGCTACGCCACCAACCCGACCATCAAGAACCTGGTCGACTCCCGGGAGATCTGGGTCATCCCCAGCGTCAACCCGGACGGCGCCGAGTACGACATCGCGTCGGGCCAGTTCCGCGCGTGGCGCAAGAACCGGCAGGGCCAGGGCACCGACCCCAACCGCAACTGGGGCTACAAGTGGGGCTGCTGCGGCGGCTCCAGCGGCAGCCCGTCCAGCGAGACCTACCGCGGCCCGTCGGCGTTCTCCGCGCCGGAGACCCAGCGCGTCCGCGACTTCGTCAACAGCCGGGCCGTCGGCGGCGTGCAGCAGATCAAGACGCACATCGACTGGCACACCTACTCCGAGCTGATCCTGTGGCCCTACGGCTACACCTACAACGACACCGCGCCCGGCCTGGACGCCACCGAGGCCAACGTGTTCGCCACGCTCGGCCGGCGGATGGCGGCGCTCAACAACTACACGCCGCAGCAGTCGAGCGACCTCTACATCACCGACGGCGGCATCAACGACTGGATGTGGAACGCCCACAAGATCTGGAGCTACACCTTCGAGATGTACCCCAGGTCCGCGAGCGGCACCAGCGGTTTCTACCCGCGTGACACCGCGATCGCCCCGCAGACCGCCCGCAACGACAGCGCCGTGGAGCTGTTCCTGACCTACTCGGACTGCGCGCCGCGCATCATCGGCCGCACCTGCTGACGGCCGCCACGGCCCGATCGACCTGCGCGGGCTCGATGAAGTAGTGGGGCGACGCCCTGACGACCTCGTCGAGCCCGCGCCTGGTCATGTCCAGCAGCGTCGAGCCCCGGCGGCTCGCGGTCACCGTGACGCCCTCGCCCGCCAGGGCCGCGCGCACGTCGTCGGCGGACCGGCCCTCGACGGTGAACGTCACCAGGCCCGCCTGCTGCTCGCCGATGTCGCGCACCCGCACGCCGGGCAGCTCCGCCAACCCGGCCCGCAGCCGCCCCGCCCGGTCCCGGACCGCCTCGGCGATCGCCCCCAGCCCCAGGCCCAGCGCGTAGCGGGCGGCGGCGACGAGCCCGAGCCGGGCGGCGGTGTCGGACTCCCACAGCTCGAAGACGCGGGCGTCCGAGCGCAGCCGGACCTCCCGCGGGCCGACCCACTCGCCGCCGCGCGAGTCGACCAGCGTCGGGCGCAGCCGGTCCCGCGCCGCCCGGCGCACCACCAGCACGCCCGTGCCGCGCGGTCCGCGCAGCCACTTGCGGCCCGTGGTGGACAGCAGGTCCACGCCCAGCTCGTCGGCCCGCACGGGCAGCTGGCCGACCGACTGGCAGGCGTCCAGCAGCACCAGCGCGCCGGCGGAGCGGGCCGCCGCGGCGACCTCCGCCACCGGGTTGACCAGGCCGCTGTTGGTGGGCACGTGCACCAGCGAGACCAGCTTGACCCGCTCGTCGAGCAGCCCGGCCAGCGCCGCCACGTCGACCTGGCCGGACGCGTCCGAGGGGACCGCCACCACCTCCGCGCCCACCCGCCGCGCGCGGTGCAGCAGCTGGATCGCGTTGCTGCCGTACTCGGCCTCGGTGATCAGCACCCGGTCGCCCGCGCCGAGCGGCACCGCGTCCAGCGCCAGCAGGTAGGACCTGGTGGCGCTGTCGGTGAACGCGATCTCGTCCGGCTCGGCGCCCAGCAGGTCGGCGAACACCCGGTAGCCGGCCTCCAGGTCGTCGGCGCGCTCCTGCGCGGCGACGTACCCGCCGACTTCGGCTTCCCGCCGCAGGTGGCCGATCACCTCGTCGAGCACCGGCCGCGGCGGCAGCGAGGAGCCCGCCGAGTCGAGGAAGACCCCCCGGCTCGCACCAGGCGTGTCGGCGCGCACGGCGGCAAGGTCGATCACGGTGGCCCCCAGGGTCTCGGATTCCGCTCGCCCTCGTCTACCACGCCGCACGCGGCCGGGGCTACCGCGCCGTCCAGCGCTCCAGGTTCCACCACGGGCCCCAGGACAGCGCGCCGTGCTCGTACGGGTCGACGACCTCCTGGTAGCCGGTCCAGTTGTCGCGCAGCACGTAGGTGTGCTGGACCGCCGCCAGGACGACCATGCCGGGCGCGGCCAGGTAGGCGTGCTGCAACTGCCGGTAGGCCGCCGCGCGCTGCGCCGGGTCCAGCAGCGTGCGACCGGCGTCCAGGGCCGCGTCCACCCTGGTGCTCGTGTAGCCCCACGGGTTGCCGGTGTGCAGCGGCTGGTAGGTCATCAGGTCCGGGTCGAACGGGGTGCCGCCGCCGTGCAGCAGCGCGTCGGTCCCCAGGCGCGGCGCGATCGCCTCCGGGCCCAGGCCGGCGAGCTGGACGTCCACGCCCACCGCCTTGGCGTCGGCCGCGAACGCCGTCGCCAGGTCGGTGCGCACCACGTCGCCGATCGGGTACATGAGCGTGAACCGGGCCGGCACGCCGTTGCGGGCGCGCACGCCGTCCTCGCCGCGCGCCCAGCCCGCCTGGTCGAGCAGCAGCTCGGCCTGCGCCTTGTCGTGGGCGAACACCGCCGCCGGGTCGTGGAACTCCGGCAGCGTGTCGGGCACCGGCGTGGACGCCGGGGAGCCCTTGCCGCCCAACAGGTTCTCCACCACGCCCTTGCGGTTCACCGCGTGGTTGAGCGCCATCCGCACCGCCGGGTCGCCGGTCACCGGGTTCGCCGCGGGCAGCGTCACCGCCCGCAGGTCCGCCGCGCGGTGGGTCACCACGCGCATCCCGCCGGTGTTGGCGAAGGGCTGCGCCAGGCGCGGCGGCAGCTCCGCCCCGTCGAACTCGCCCTGCTGCATCCGCTGCGCACGCGTGTTGTCGTCGGGCACGAAGACCACGGTGAGCCTGCGCACGGCGGGCTGACCGGCGAAGTGGGTCGGGTTGGCCTCCAGCACCATCCGGTCGCCCCTGCGCCACTCGACCAGCTGGTACGGGCCGGTGCCGACCGGCTTGACCTCCTTGAGCGGCACGCCGAACGCCTCGCTCGGCAGCACGCCCAGCACCAGCAGGTGCGGGAACGCCGCCCACGGCTCGCCCAGCGCGAACCGCACCGTGTGCACGTCCAGCTGCTCGACCCCGCTCAGGCCGGCGAACCGGGCGCGCTCGGTGGAGCCCGACGCCGGGTCCAGCAGCGCCCGGTAGGTCGCGACCACGTCCTCCGGCCCGAACGACGAGCCGTCGGCGAACTTCACGTCCTCGCGCAACCGCACCGTCCACGACCGGCCGTCGGCCGCCGGCCGGGGCAGCTCCGCGGCCAGCCGGGGCCGCAGCGAGCGGTCCGCGCCGTGCTCCACCAGGCCGTCGTAGACCTTGGACACGCCGTCGCGCCCGTAGCCCAGCAACGGGTTGAGGGTGGTCGGCTCGGCGTTGTCGGCCAGCACGATCGAACTGCCGTCCGCCGTGCCCTCCGCGTTCGGTGTCGTCGTCCCCGTGCACCCCGCCACGGCGAGCAGGGTCAGCACGATCAAGGAGGGCAACAGGGAGCGCACGGGACCTGACACTACCTAGAGTGGGTGGTATGCGTGTCGCGCTCTGCCAGATCACGTCCTCCACCGACCCCGCGGCCAACCTCGACCTGCTGCGGGAGGGCGTCCGGCGCGCGGAGGGCGCCCGCGTCGTGGTGTTCCCGGAGGCGGCCATGTGCCGCTTCGGCGTGCCGCTGGGCCCGGTCGCCGAGCCGCTGGACGGGCCGTGGGCGTCGGCCGTGCGGGACATCGCCGACGAGCACGGCGTCGTGGTGGTCGCGGGCATGTTCACCCCGGCGGCGGACGGGCGGGTGGCGAACACCCTGCTGGCCACCGGCGGTGGGCTGCACGTCGGGTACGACAAGATCCACCTGTTCGACGCGTTCGGCTTCGCCGAGTCGCGCACCGTGGCCCCCGGCGACCACCCGGTGACCGTCGACGTGGACGGCGTCACGCTCGGCCTCGCGACCTGCTACGACGTGCGGTTCCCCGAGCTGTTCCGGGCCCTGGCCGACCGCGGCGCGTCCGCCGTGCTGCTGGGCGCCTCGTGGGGCGCGGGCCCGGGCAAGCGGGAGCAGTGGGAGCTGCTGGTGCGGGCGCGGGCGCTGGACTCCACCTCGTGGGTCCTGGCCTGCGGCCAGGCCGACCCGCGCGAGGACCACGGCGGCGCGCCCACCGGCATCGGCCACAGCCTGATCGCCTCCCCCCTCGGCGTGGTGGAGCACCGCCTGGGCGCCGAGCCGGGCGTCCTGGTCGCCGACCTCGACCTCACCGAGGTCGAGCAGGTCAGGCGGTCGCTCCCCGTCCTGGCCAACCGCCGCCTCTGACCACCGCCCCCGACCGCGCAACCCCCCGACCCCGCAAGGGTGCCCTTGCCACTCGGCCACCACGGGACGGGCCACCCATGGGCTTCTCCGCGGCCTGCCTGTCCGACGAGGGCTCTTTCGCTCCTCCACCGAGCGCGGCGCACCCACCACGTCCCGACACACGCGCTCCTCGCACATGCCCCCTTCACGCGAATTCCTTTCGAGGGATATCGAGTCGCACAACCAGGTGACGGCCGGGTCACCCGTTCCAGGTCGCGGGTAATCCGCCAGGGCAGGTGATACCACCCGAAGGGGAAATCATGATCAACCAGGCCGAAGTGGACCGGTTGTACGACTGCGACGTGGTCGACTCGCACGGCGAGCGGATCGGGTCGGTCAAGCAGGTGTGGCTCGACGACCGCGACGGGCGCCCGATGTGGGCTTCGGTGCACACCGGGCTGTTCGGGCTCAAGGAGACGTTCGTGCCGATCCAGGACGCCCGGATCGACAAGGGGAGCATCACCGTCCCGGTGGAGAAGCAGCAGGTCAAGGACGCGCCCCGGATCGACGTCACCGACGAGCACATGTCCGACGCCCAGCAGGACGAGCTGTACCGCTACTACGGGATGATCCCGACGGCGAACACCGGCGAGCACGACCGCATGCCCGGTGGCCGGGGCGGTCAGGCCCGCGGTCAGGCCGAGCAGACCCGCGGCGGGCAGACCGGCGCCGGGCGGACCGGCGTCGGGCGGACCGGCGTCGGGCAGACCCGCGGCCGGGCCGAGCAGGGCGGGCACGTCCACAGCGAGCACACCCGGCTCCCGGGGATGCGCGAGGACGCCCCGGCCCGGCAGCCCCGCGGCAAGGCGGCCGAGGGCGACTCCGTGACCCGCTACGAGGAGCAGCTCGACGTCGGCACGCGCGACGTGGCGGCGGGTCGGGTGCGACTGGTCAAGCACGTCGTCACCGAGCAGCAGAACATGACGGTGCCGGTCTCGCACGAAGAGGTCCACGTGGTGAGCGAGCCCGCCGACGGCGCGACCGGGGAGGCTTTCACCGAGGAGGAGGCCGAGGTGACGCTGCGGCGGCAGGAGCCCGTGGTCGAGAAGCGGGCGGAGCCGGTGGAGCGGGTGCGGCTGGACAAGGAGGCGGTGACCGAGCAGCGCCAGGTCGGCGACCAGGTGCGCCACGAGCGCGTCGAGGTCGAGCGTGACGACGAGCGCTGACCGGACGACCGGCCCGCGCCCTCGCGGGAGGGCGCGGGCCGCTCCGACCCGGTGAAGCGCTCGGCGCGGGACCGGGCCGGCGCCGGACCGGTCGGCACGACCCCGGGGAGCTCCCGGGCGGACCGCACCGCCCGGCGCGGCGACCGGATCCCGGTCAGCGCAGGTCCATCCCCAGGTCCAGCGCCGGCGCGGAGTGCGTCAACCCGCCCACCGCGAGGTAGTCCACGCCCGTCCCGGCGTACGCGCGGGCCACGTCCAGCGTCAGCCCACCGGACGCCTCCAGCGCGACGCCGCCGGCCCGCCGCACGGCCTCCGCGCACTCCTCGACCGTGAAGTTGTCCAGCAGCACCAGCTCCGCGCCCTCGGCGAGGGCTTCGTCCAGCTGCGCCAGGGAATCCACCTCCACCTCGCACGGCAGGTGCGGCGCGCGGGCGCGCACGGCGGCCATCGCGGCGGCGACCGAACCGGCCGCGCGCACGTGGTTGTCCTTGATCAGCACCGCGTCGCCGAGGCCGAGCCGGTGGTTGACGCCGCCGCCGCAGCGGACCGCGTACTTCTCCAGCAGCCGCAGGCCGGGCAGCGTCTTGCGGGAGTCGCGCACCCGCGCCCCGGTCCCGGCGACCTCCGCCACCCAGGCCGCGGTGAGCGTGGCGACGCCCGACAGGTGGCACAGCAGGTTCAACGCGGTGCGCTCGGCGGTGAGCAGGCCGCGCACCCGGCCGCGCACCACGAGCGCCGGCTCGCCGGGGACGGCCTTGTCGCCGTCGTCGCGGCGGTCGAGCACCTCGACGTCGAGCACCTCCTCGAACACCGCCAGCGCGGCCGGGACGCCCGCCAGCACACCGGCTCGGCGCGGCGTCAGCTCGGCGACGGCCACCGCGTCGGCGGGCACCGTCGCCTCCGTCGTCGCGTCCGGGCCGTGGCGCAGGTCCTCGGCGAGCGCCGTCGTGATGACGCGGCGCAGGTCGTCGGGGTCGAGCCCGGCGCCCCGCGCGGTCGCGGGATCCACGGGGGTCATGCCACTCCCTTCGTCGCCACCGCCGGGTCGGCCAGCACGGGCTGGCCCGACGGGTTGAGCCGGACCACCTGGCTGCGGCCCCAGCGCGCGTCGTCGCGGGCGGGCGCGTCGGTGCGCACGTGGCAGCCGCGCGACTCGGTGCGCTGCGCCGCCGCCGCGATCAGCGCCCGTGCCGCCGCGGTCAGCGCCGCGTCCTCCACCAGCTCCCGGGTGTTCAGCTCCCGCTCCACCGTGGACAGGTCGAGCACCGAGCCGACCACCGCCAGCCCCTCGGCGTCCCGGCCGATCGCCGCGTACCGGCTCATGACGCGCTGCAGCGAGTCCCGGTCCGCCACCGGGGCCGTCGGCAGCTCCGCCGTGGCCGGGCAGCGGGCCAGCACGCCCAGCGCGAGGTCGGCCGCGACCGCCTCGGCGGCCCGCGCGCCCACCACCAGCCCCTCCAGCAGGCTGTTGGAGGCCAGCCGGTTCGCGCCGTGCAGCCCCGTCCGGGCCACCTCGCCCGCCGCGTACAGGCCGGTCACGCCGGTCCGCCCGGACCCGTCGGACACCACGCCGCCGCACGCGAAGTGCGCGGCGGGCGCGACCGGGATCGGCTGCCCGGACGGGTCGACGCCGGCCGCGACGCACGCCGCGTGCACGGTCGGGAACCGCCGCGCGAAGTCGGAGACGCCGGTGGCGTCGAGGAACACGTGGTCGTCCACGCCGCCCGGCGCGTCGCCCAGGCGCCGGGTGATGGCCGCCGCCACGACGTCGCGCGGCGCCAGGTCCTCCAGCGGGTGCACGCCGCGCATGACCCGCGCGCCGGTCGCGTCGACCAGCACCGCCCCCTCGCCGCGCACCGCCTCGGTGACCAGCGGGCACCGGCCGCGCGCGCCCCGCCCGGTGTACAGGACCGTCGGGTGGAACTGCACGAACTCCACGTCCGCCGCCGCCGCGCCGGCCCGCAGCGCGAGCGCCAGCCCGTCGCCGGTCGCCACCTCCGGGTTGGAGGTGGCCTGGTAGAGCTGGCCGAGGCCGCCGCTGGCCAGCAGCACGGCCGGTGCGCTCAGCACGCCCGGCACGCCCCCGTCGTCGAGCACCAGCAGCCCGCACACCTGGCCGAGCGGGGTGCGCACCGCGTCCACCGCGACGTGCCGCTCCAGCACCGGGACCCGGCCGTCGGCCGCCGCGGCGAGCAGCGCCCGCTCCACCTCGGCCCCGGTCGCGTCGCCGCCCGCGTGCACCACCCGGAACGCGCTGTGCCCGCCCTCCCGGGTGCGCGCCAGCCGGCCGCCCGCCGCGGCGTCGAACACCGCGCCCCGCTCCCGCAGGCCGGTCACGGCCGCCGGGCCGCCCGCGATGATCTCCCGCACGGCGCCCTCGTCGCACAGCCCCGCGCCCGCCACCAGCGTGTCGCGGACGTGCGCCTCGACGGTGTCGCCCTCGTCGTGCTCGCCGGGCAGCACGACCGCGACACCGCCCTGCGCCCACCGGGTGTTGCCGTCGTGCTGCTCGGCCTTGGTGACGACCAGGACGCGCAGGCCCAGCTCACGCGCGCGCAGCGCGGCGGTCAGGCCCGCGACGCCCGTGCCGACCACCACCAGGTCGGCGCCGGCCTCCCACAGCGGGGTGCTCACTCGCCGCCGCCGGGCTGACCGATCTCGATCATGCGCTGCACGGCGCCCTTCGCGCGCCGGGCGGTGTCCGGGTCGACGTGCACCTCGTCCCTGCCCTCGCGCAGGCAGCGCAGCAGGGCGGTCGGGGTGATCATCTTCATGTACCGGCAGGAGGCCCGGTCGTTCACGGCGCGGAAGTCGATCTCCGGCGCGGCCCGGCGCAGCTGGTGCAGCATCCCGACCTCGGTGGCCACCAGGACCGACCGGGCGCTGGTGCTGCGGGCGGCGGTGATCATGTCGCCGGTCGAGAGGATGCGCACCTTCTCGGCCGGCACGGTGCCCTCGCCCGCGAGGTAGAGCGCGGAGGTCGCGCAGCCGCACTCGGGGTGGATGAACAGGTCGGCGTCCGGGTTCGCCGCCGCGCGCTCGGCCAGCTCGGGGCCGTTGATGCCGGCGTGGACGTGGCACTCGCCCGCCCAGACGTGCAGGTTCTCCCGGCCGGTCTCGCGCTTGACGTGCGCGCCGAGGAACTGGTCGGGCAGGAACAGCACCTCGCGGTCGGCCGGGATGGAGGCCACCACGTCCACCGCGTTCGACGAGGTGCAGCAGATGTCGGTCTCCGCCTTCACCTCGGCGGTGGTGTTGACGTAGGACACGACGACCGCGCCGGGGTGCTCGGCCTTCCACGCGCGCAGCTGGTCACCGGTGATCGAGTCGGCCAGCGAGCAGCCCGCGCGCTCGTCCGGGATCAGCACGGTCTTGTGGGGCGCCAGGATCTTCGCGGTCTCGGCCATGAAGTGCACGCCGCAGAACACGATGGTCGACGCGTCGCTCGCCGCGGCGATGCGGCTCAGCGCCAGCGAGTCGCCGGTGTGGTGCGCGATGTCCTGGATCTCCGGCAGCTGGTAGTTGTGCGCGAGGATCACCGCGTCCCGCCTGCGCGCCAGCTCCAGCACCTCGTCCCGCCATGCGGCGTCCGGCGCGATGCCGTCGTACGCACCGTCAGAGGTTCGCTCCACGTAGGCGGTAGCGACCATGGTTCTCCTCCTTCAGCCAGGTTTTCGCCTTTCGGTCGAAAACATGGCCGATAGTATCAGCCGGTGGGACTCGCCGGACATGAGGTACTGGCCGCAGTGCTCCAGGTGAGAGCCGGATCACTCCAGGTCATGCTGTGGGAACGCGCTCGGGAGCCGCACGCTCACCGCTGGTCGCTGCCGGGCGGCGGGCTCGGCGACGACGAGGACGTCGAGACCTCCATCCGCCGCCAGCTCGCGGAGAAGGTCGACGTGCGGCAGCTGTCCCACGTCGAGCAGCTCGCCGTCTTCAGCGCGCCCGGCCGCGTGCCCGGCCCGCGGGTGGTGGCGACGGCGTTCCTCGGCCTGGTCCCCTCGGTCACCGACCCGGTCGTGCCGGCGGACACGGCGTGGCACCCGGTGGACGCGCTGCCCCCGACCGCGTTCGACCACGAGGCGATCTGCCGCCGCGCCCGGCACCGGCTGGCGTCCAAGCTGTCCTACACCAACCTGGGGTTCGCGCTGGCGCCGCCGGAGTTCACCATCTCCGCGCTGCGCTCGGTGTACTCCGCCGCGCTGGGCTACGAGGTGTCGGCGACCAACCTCCAGCGCGTGCTGTCGCGGCGCGGCCTGCTGGAGCCCACGGGCGCGGTCGCGCCGGTCGGCCCGTCCGGCGGCCGGCCGGCGGCGCTGTTCCGCTTCGTGTCCCGGCAGATGCGGGTCACCGACCCGTTCGCCGTGCTGCGGCCACCCAGCGGCCGTAGCTTGGGCACGTGACCACGACGCTCCCGCTGTTCCCCCTGGGCACCGTGCTGCTCCCGGGAACGTCGCTGCCCCTGCACGTGTTCGAACCCCGCTACCGGCAGCTGACCGTCGACCTGGTGACCGGGGAGCTGCCCGGCCGCAGCTTCGGCGTCGTGGCGATCCGGCAGGGCTGGGAGGTCGGTCCGGGCAACGCGACGGCCCTGCACGCGGTCGGCTGCGAGGCGCTGCTGATCGACGCCAAGCCGCTGCCCGACGGCCGCTTCGACCTGTCCACGACCGGCGGCCGGCGGTTCCGGCTGGTCGACGTCGACGGCGAGAGCGCCCCCTACCTGCTCGGCGAGGTGGAGTGGGTGGACGACGTGCCCGCGCCGGCGGAGATCGCCGAGGCCCTGCCGCTGCTGGCGGACGGCGCGATGGCGGCGTTCCGCCGGTACCGCCGGGCGGCGTTCGAGGACGACCCGACCGTGGCGAAGACGGACGGGCTGGCCTACGCGCTGGCCAACGACTGCCTGCTGACGCTGGAGGACCGGCAGCGGCTGCTGGAGGAGCGCTCGGAGGCCCGCCGGCTGCGCCTGGTCCGCCGGATGATGCACCGGGAGGCGGGCATCATCGCCGCCCTGCACGCCGTCCCGGCCCCGATCGCCGAGCTGGGCCACCTCCCCCACCGGAACTGACCGCCTGCCCGGCGTTCGCCACCCCGAAGCGTTCGCGGGAGGCCGTGGCGGCGTCCGAAGGTGCTGCCCCAGGGTGCTGTCCGGGGCGCCGGGCGCCGCACGACCCGGCAGCCCGCGGCCGGCGCCGGCGCGGCCGGGACCTAGCCGAGCCGGCGGCCCAGGTCGTCCAGCCCGTTCCACGCCGCCAGGCAGCCGTAGGCCAGCGCCGTGCCCAGGGGCCAGGCCAGCAGGCCCCACCACGTCTCCAGCACCGGCGCCAGCGCGACCGCGTCCCCCACCCGGGGCGCGGCGCCCAGCGCGTACCGGCTGCCCGCCGACCCGAGGCCGGTCCGCTGCGCCAGGTACGCCGCCACACCGCCACCGGCCGTGGCCGCCAGCATCACGACCGGGCCGCGGCGCTCGCGCAGCAGCCAGACCGCCACCCCGGTGATCAGCCCCGCCCCCGCGCCGAGCAGCACGAACACCATCAGCGCGTCGAGCCGGTGGTAGCTCTCCCCCGTCACCGGGACCAGCGAGGCGTCCTGGGCGACCACGGCGTTCTGCGGTGGCGCGAGCCGCGCCCACAGCCACCCCACGGGCAGCCCGAACAGCGAGATCGTGGACAGCACGGCGAACGCGGGCAGCAGGTCCCGCTTCACCACCACCCGCGGGCGCGGCGGGGCGTAGCGGTAGACGAAGACGGGTGGCACCCGGACCGAGGCGGCCCGCTCGTCCACCGGTTGTTCCGCCACGCACGACCTCCCCAGCCCCGGACCACCGACGCAGGGCAGGTTACCGCGCGGAGGTGGTCTCGCCGTGCCGGCTGCACGTGGCGGTCCAGCCCGCCGGCGTCACCTGCACCACCATGCGGCGCGCGCAGGCCGAGCAGAACCTCGGCGGGTCGATCACCCGCAGCCGCCGGGCGCACGCCGCGTGGTCGTCACCGCCGAGGTCCTTGCCGCAGTAGCCGCAGTACGCCGCCGGTCCCGCCGCCGGCCCGGCGCCCTGCCCGGTCGCGGCGCCCTGCCCGGTCACAGCGTCCTGCTCAATTCCTTGATCGGCATCGACAGCTCCTGGAGCATGTCCAGGTCCTGCTGCGCCGGCCGGCCCAGGTTGGTCAGGTAGTTGCCGACGATGATCGCGTTGACCCCGCCCAGCATCCCCTGCTTGGCGCCCAGGTCGCCGAGCGTCAGCTCCCGGCCGCCCGCGAACCGCAGGATGGTGCGCGGCAGCGCCAGGCGGAACGCGCCGACGGCCCGCAGCGCGTCGGGCCCCTCCACGACGGGGTAGTCCTCGTAGGGCGTGCCGGGGTTGGGGATGAGGAAGTTCAGCGGCACCTCGTCCGGTTCGAGCGAGGCGAGCTGCGCGGCGAACTCGGCGCGCTGCTCCAGCGTCTCGCCCATGCCGAGGATCCCGCCGCAGCACACCTCCATGCCCGCCTCGCGCACCATCCGCAGGGTCTCCCACCGCTCCTCCCAGGAGTGGGTGGTGACGACCTCGGGGAAGTGCGACCGCGCGGTCTCCAGGTTGTGGTTGTAGCGGTGGACGCCCATGGCGACCAGCTCGTCCACCTGCTCCTGGGTCAGCATCCCCAGCGAGCAGGCGATCTGGATGTCGTTGCCGTCGTCCCGGATGGCCTTGATGCCGTCGCGGACCTGCGAGAGCAGCCGCCGGTCGGGGCCGCGGACGGCGGCCACGATGCAGAACTCGGTGGCGCCGGTCTCGGCGGTCTGCCGGGCGGCGCGCACCAGGCCGGGGATGTCCAGCCAGGCCGAGCGGACCGGCGAGGGGAACTGGCCGGACTGGGAGCAGAAGTGGCAGTCCTCCGGGCACCCGCCGGTCTTGAGCGACACGATGCCCTCGACCTCGACCTCGGGCCCGCACCACCGCATCCGCACCTGGTGGGCCAGCTCCAGCAGCTCGGGGACGCGCTCGTCCGGCAGCCGGAGCACCCGGAGCACCTGCTCCTCGGACAGGCCGACGCCGCGCTCCAGCACCTGCTCGCGGGCAACGCCGAGGACATCGACCTGTTCGGGGGCTGTGGTCACGACTTCTCCCAGTGGGCTCGTCCGGACGGTGATCCGGCGGCCAGTCTGCCGCACGGCCGCGCCGGCGCCCCAGCGACGTGCGTCACTGGAGCGGTCCACCCCGGCCGGGCGGCGGGCCCCGTGCCGGCGTGGCTACGAGCGGGTCAGCAGGTGTGCGGGGCGGCGAACTTGTCCGGGTCGAACGTGCCGCCGAACCACGGCGACAGCGCGGTGCGCGCCAGGTCCAGGAACTCCGGCCGCCCCAGCGCCGCCGCGCCGTCCGGCACGACGCCGAGCAGCGGGGCGCCCGCGGCTTCGGGGAGGTCGGCCAGGTTGCAGCGGCACGCCAGGTCCGGCTCGGCGGGCCAGCGGCCCACCACCACGCCGACCGACTCCAGGCCGCGGCGCAGCAGGGCCTCGGCGGTGAGGGCCGTGGTGTTCAGGGTGCCCAGGCCCGCGTGGGCGACGACCAGCACCGGGGCGTTGAGGGCCCACGCCGCGTCGGCGACGGTCGTGCCGTCGTCGTCGAAGCGGACCAGCAGGCCGCCCGCGCCCTCCACCAGGACCAGGTCGTGGGTCCGGTCCAGGTCCGCAGCGGTCGCGGCCACCTCGCTGGGGTGCACGGTGGGCAGCCCGCTGCGGCGGGCCGCGGTGGCCGGGGCCAGCGGGTCCGGGTAGCGGCGCAGCTCGCGGGTGGTCACGGGGCCGGCCAGGCGGGTCACCTCGGCCAGGTCGCCCGGCTCGCCCGGCGCCACGCCGGTCTGGGCGGGCTTCAGCACGGCCACCCGCCGGCCGTCGGCCGCGGCCAGGGCGGCCAGCGCGGCGACGACCACCGTCTTGCCGACCTCGGTCCCTGTTCCGGTGATCACCAGGACGCTCACGGGCACTCACCCTACGACTACACGCAGCGTTGCCGCCGGCCGCGTTCTAGCATCACACATATGGGTGAAATCGTTCTCTACGGTGCGGACTGGTGCGGCGACTGCCGGCGGGCCAAGGCTTGGCTGCGGGAGCACGAAGTGCCCTTCACCGACGTCGACGTCGAGCACGACGACGCGGCCCGCGACCGCGCGGTCGAGCTGGCGGGCGGGCGGAGGAACATCCCGGTGGTCGTCCTGGCCGACGGCACGGTGCTCGTCGAGCCCACCGACGTGCAGCTCTCGGCAGCCGTGCGGGTCTGACGTCGGCCCGGCGCGGGACCGCCGGGCAGCAGCCCGCCCGCAGGGGGACGGCGCGGAAGAGGGCCGCCCGCCTCAGGCGCCGCGCGCGGCCTCGGCCGCCGCCACCACGGCCGAGGTGATCGCCGCCACGTCCTCGTCGGTGCTGATGAACGGCGGCATGGTGTAGATCAGGTCGCGGAACGGCCGCAGCCACACGCCGTGCGCCACGGCCGCCTCCGTCGCCGCGGCCACGTCGACCTCGTGGTCCAGCTGCACCACGCCGATCGCCCCGAGCACCCGCACGTCGCCGGGCGCGTCCGCCAGCCCGGCGGACAGGCCGGCGGAGATGCGCGCCACCGACGCGCGCCAGTCCTGCGACAGCAGCAGGTCGACCGACGCCAGCGCCACCGCCGACGCCAGCGGGTTGCCCATGAAGGTCGGGCCGTGCGCCAGGACGGGCACCTCGCCGCGCGAGATGCCCTCGGCGACGCGCCCCGTGCACAGCGTGGCCGCCAGCGACAGGTACCCGCCGGTCAGCGCCTTGCCCACGCACATGACGTCCGGGCTGACCGACGCGTGGTCGGCGGCGAACAGCTCGCCGGTGCGCCCGAACCCGGTGGCGATCTCGTCGAAGATCAGCAGCACGTCGTGGGTCAGCGTCAGCTCCCGCAGCACGTGCAGGTACCGCGGGTCGTGGAACCGCATGCCGCCCGCGCCCTGCACGACCGGCTCCACGATGACCGCCGCCAGCTCGTCCGCGTGCTCCTCGACCAGCCGGGCCAGCTCCGCCACGTAGTCGGTCTCCAGATCGCGCGGCGGCGGGCCGGCGAACACCTGCTCGGGCAGCACGCCGCGCCACAGCGCGTGCATCCCGCCCTCCGGGTCGCACACGGACATCGGCTGGAACGTGTCGCCGTGGTACCCGCCGCGCCAGGTGAGCAGCCGCCGCTTCTCCGGCCGCCCCCGGGAACGCCAGTACTGCAGCGCCATCTTCACCGCGACCTCGATCGACACCGAGCCCGAGTCGCACAGGAAGACGTGGCGCAGCGGTTCCGGGGTGATGTCGACCAGCTTCGCCGCCAGCGCGACGGCGGGCTCGTGGGTGAGGCCGCCGAACATCACGTGGCTCATGCGCCCGAGCTGGGCGCGCGCGGCGGCGTCGAGCACCGGGTGCCGGTAGCCGTGGATCGCGGCCCACCACGACGACATGCCGTCGACGAGTTCGCGGCCGTCGTCCAGCCGGAGCCGGACGCCCTCCGCCTCCGCGACGACGAGGGGCTGGTGGGTGCCCGGCATCGGGCCGTACGGGTGCCAGACGTGCGCTCGGTCCAGCCTCAGCAGCTCATCGCGGTCCACGGGGCTCGAGGTTAACCGGGAGGGTGTGGAGGCCGCGCATGAGCGTGCTGGCGCGCCACCGCAGCGTCTCCGGCTCGGCGGCCGGGCTGATGTCGTAGCGGTCGAGCAGCGTGCCGACGGCGATCTCGCCCTCGGCGCGGGCCAGCGGCGCGCCCAGGCAGTAGTGGATGCCGTGCCCGAACGCGAGGTGCCCGCCGGGCGGCCGGGTGATGTCGAACGACTCCCCGTCGGGGAACCGGCCCTCGTCGCGGTTGGCCGACAGCAGCGACACCAGGACGATCTCCCCCTCGGGGATGGTGACGTCGCCGAGCACCACCTCCTCGGTGGTGTACCGGAAGGTCGCCTGGTTGACCGGGCTCTCGTAGCGCAGGAACTCCTCGACCGCGCCGGGCAGCAGGGACCGGTCGGCGCGCAGCTCCGCCAGCTGCCCGGGGTGGCGCAGCAGGTGGTGCACGCCGTTGGCGATCAGGTTCACGGTCGTCTCGTGGCCCGCGATCAGCAGCAGGAACGCCATGGACAGCAGCTCGGTGTGGCTGAGCCGGTCGTCGTCCTCGGTGGCGTGCACCAGGGCGGAGAAGAAGTCGTCGCCGGGGTTGGCGCGCTTGGCCTCGACCAGCTGCGACAGCAGCGCCGCCATCCCGCTGCCCGCCTCCTCGATCAGCGCCGGCTCGTTGCCGCCGACCAGCACGTCGGACCAGCGCCGGAAGTCCTCCCGGTGGGCCAGCGGCACGTCGAGGATCTCGCAGATGACCTGGATGGGCAGCGGGAACGCGAGCGCTTCGATCAGGTCGACCTCGGCCTGCCCGGCGGCGGCGTCGAGCAGCTCGTCGGTGATCTGCTGGATGCGCGGGCGCAGCTGCTCGACCCGGCGGGCGGTGAAAGCCTTGGTGACCAGCTTGCGCAGGCGGGTGTGCTGGGGCGGGTCGCTGTTGAGCATGTGCTGGGCGAGCGACAGCTCGAACTGCGCCCGCTCGCCGTGGCCGGTGAAGTGCTTGTCGAACAGCGGCTGGAGCCCGGCGAAGCCCTTGGCGAACCGCGGGTCGGCCAGGGCGGACCGGCTCTCGTCGTAGCGGGTGACCAGCCACACCTTCAGGCCGCGCGGCAGGACGACCCGGCGGGCGGCGGACTGCTCGCGCATCTCGGCGTGGACGGCGTGCGGGTCCTGGAGGTACTCGTCGCCGAGCACTTCCGGGGCGATGGTGTTCTCCGCCATGGTGTGGTGAGCCCCCTCCGGGTCGGTTTTCCATTCAACGCTTGAGGAATCCGAGCGGTGCCCACTCCCGCGGATCTCACCCGATCGGCGCAGCCGGGTCTGTCGCGCGGCAGACGACCGGGAGGGCCGCGCCTGGTCGGATCGGCCCATGGTGATCACACGCCCGGCCGCCCTCCTCGCGGTGCTGGTGCTGCTCGTGGCAGGGGCCGGAACGGCTGCCGGGGCGAGCCCCGCAACAGGCACAGCGGCGAGCCCCGCAACAGGCACAGCGGCGAGCCCCGCAATAGCTACAGCCGCGAACCCCGCAACGAGTACAGCCGCGAGTCCCGGGGCCGACCTCGGGTGGGCCGCGCCGGCCGACCGCGCCGGCCTCTCGTGGCGGGCCTGCCACGGCGACCTCCGGTGCGCCGACCTCCTCGTGCCCGCCGACTGGTCGCGGCCGGGGCGCGACCGGATCCCGGTGGGGCTGCTGAAGATCCCCGCGCGCGCCGACCGCCTGGGCACGCTGCTGCTCAACCCCGGCGGTCCCGGGGCGGCGATCCGGAACTTCGCCCTGCCCGCCTACCGGGAGCAGTTCGCCGGGTTGGCGCAGCGCCCCGCGCCCGCGGACCTGGACCGCCTCACCCCGCGCGAGCGCGAGGTGCTGCTGCTGGTGGCGCGGGGCCTGGGCAACGCCGAGATCGCCCGCGCCCTCACCCTCGGCGAGGGGACGGTCAAGACGCACGTGGCGCGGGTGCTGGCCAAGCTCGGCCTGCGCACCCGCGTGCACGCCGCGATCTACGCGCACGAGCACGGGCTCGTCCGGTAGCGGCCACCGGCCGCGGGCCCGGCCCGGCGGCGCCGGACCGGGCCCGCGGGGCGGTCAGCCCAGGCAGCCGGGGCCCAGCAGCGCCTTCAGGTCGCCCATCAGCGACGGCGTGGGGCTGACCCGCAGCGCGTCGTCCAGCTTCAGCAGCGTGTTCCGGCTGGAGTTGATGATCAGGTTCAGGTGCACCTCGGTGGTGCCCGGGTGCGCCCGCAGCACCTCCTTCAGCGAGGTGACCAGCTTCGGGTCGCAGCGCGACGCGTTGACCTTCAGCTTCAGCGCCTGCGCGCCCAGCTCCGACAGGTCCGGCACCACGAGGTCGTTGGCGATCAGCGAGATGCGGTCCTCCCGCTTGGCCACCCGCGCCTTGACCAGCACGATCGCGTCCTCGGCCACCGACATGCCGTGGACGACGTAGCTCTTGGGGAAGAACAGCACCTCGATGCCACCGGCGAGGTCCTCCAGCTGGGCCGACGCCCACGGCTCGCCGTTCTTGTTCACCCGCCGCGTCACCGACGCCAGGATGCCGCCCAGCGTGACCTGGGTGCCGTCCGCCACGTCACCCTCCAGGATGCGGGCGATCGAGGTGTCCGAGTAGGACTCCAGCACCTGCTCCACGCCGTTGAGCGGGTGCCCGGACACGTACAGGCCCAGCATCTCCCGCTCCAGCGTCAGCTGGTGCTTGGGCTCCCAGTACTCCTCCGGGATCTTCACGTCGAAGACGCTGCCCGCCCCGTCGCCGCCGCCGTCGCCGAACAGGTCGAACTGGCCGCGCGCCTCCTCCTTCTTGGTGAGCATGATCGCGTCGACCGCCTCGACGTGCACCATGTGCAGGCCCTTGCGGGGGTGGCCGAGCGAGTCGAACGCGCCCGCCTTGATCAGCGATTCCACGACCTTCTTGTTGCACACCGTGGCGTCGACCTTGCGCAGGAAGTCGGAGAAGTCGGCGAACCGCCCCTTCTCCTTGCGCGCCTTGATGATCGCCTCGACCACGTTCGCGCCGACGTTGCGGATCGCGCCCAGGCCGAACCGGACGTCGTCGCCGACCGCGACGAACTCGCGCTCGGACTCGTTGACGTCCGGCGGCAGCACCGTGATGCCCATCCGGCGGCACTCGGCCAGGTAGATGGCCGACTTGTCCTTGTTGTCGGAGTTGGTGGTGAGCAGCGCGGCCATGTACTCGCCGGGGTAGTTGGCCTTGAGGTAGGCGGTCCAGTACGCGATCAGGCCGTAGGCGGCGGAGTGCGCCTTGTTGAACGCGTAGTCGGCGAACGGGACCAGGATGTCCCACAGCGTCTTGACGGCCTCCGGCGAGTAGCCGTTGTCCAGCATCCCCTTCTCGAAGCCCTCGAACTCCTTGTCGAGGATCTCCTTCTTCTTCTTGCCCATCGCGCGGCGCAGCAGGTCCGCCTGGGCCAGCGAGTAGCCCGCCACCTTCCGCGCGATCGCCATGACCTGCTCCTGGTACACGATCAGGCCGTAGGTCGTGTCCAGGATCTCCGCCAAGGGCTCTTCCAGCTCCTTGTGGATCGGCACGATCTCCTGCTGCTTGTTCTTGCGCAGCGCGTAGTTCGTGTGCGAGTTCGCGCCCATCGGGCCCGGCCGGTACAGGGCGATGACGGCCGAGACGTCCTCGAAGTTGTCCGGCCGCATCAGCCGCAGCAGGTCCCGCAGCGCGCCGCCGTCGAGCTGGAACACGCCCAGCGTGTCACCGCGGCCCAGCAGCTCGTAGGTCTTCCTGTCCTCCAGGGTGACCGAGGAGATGTCGATGGCGCCCTTGCCGTTCAGCTCGATGTTCTTCAGGGCGTCGTCGATCGTGGTCAGGTTGCTCAGGCCCAGGAAGTCCATCTTCAGCAGGCCGAGCGTCTCGCAGGTCGGGTAGTCGAACTGCGTGATGATCGAACCGTCCTGGGGCCGCTTCCACACCGGGATGTGGTCCGTCAGCGGCTCGGCGGACATGATCACCGCGCAGGCGTGCACGCCGGCGTTGCGGATCAGCCCCTCCAGGCCGCGCCCGGTGTCGATGATCTCCTTGACCTGCGGGTCGGTCTCGTACAGCGCGCGGACCTCGGCGGCCTCCGAGTACCGCTTGTGCGACGCGTCGAACACGCCGGCCAGCGGGATGTCCTTGCCCATCACGGCGGGCGGCATGGCCTTGGAGATCCGGTCGGCCACCGCGTAGCCGGGCTGGCCGTAGAGCACGCGGGCGGAGTCCTTGATCGCCGCCTTCGCCTTGATGGTGCCGAAGGTGATCACCTGGGCGACCTTGTCCGCGCCCCACTTCTCCGTCACGTACCGGATCACGTCGCCGCGCCGGCGCTCGTCGAAGTCGATGTCGATGTCGGGCGGGCTGACCCGGTCCGGGTTGAGGAACCGCTCGAAGATCAGGCCGTGCGCCAGCGGGTCCAGGTCGGTGATGCCCATGGCGTAGGCGATCAGCGCGCCCGCCGCCGAGCCGCGGCCGGGGCCGACGCGGATGCCGTTCGCCTTGGCCCAGTTGATGAAGTCGGCCACCACCAGGAAGTAGGACGGGAAGCCCATCTGCAGGATGACGTCGATCTCGAACTCGACCTGCTTGCGGTGGACCTCGTCCACGCCGCCCGGGAAGCGGCGGCGCATCCCCGCCCACACCTCCTCGCGGAAGTAGTCGGCCTCGGTCGTGCCCTCGGGCACCGGGTAGCGCGGCATCAGGTTCCGGAAGGCGAACATGCCGGTGGTGTCGACCTTCTCGGCCACCAGCAGGGTGTTGCGGCAGCCCTCCTGCCAGGCGTCGGAGGAGTCGATCGCCCGCATCTCCTCCGGCGACTTCAGGTAGTAGCCCGAGCCGTCGAACTTGAACCGGCTGGGGTCCTGGAGGGTCTTGCCGGTCTGCACGCACAGCAGCGCGTCGTGCGCCTCACGGTCCTCGGCGTAGGTGTAGTGCGAGTCGTTGGTCACGACGAACGGGATGCTCAGCTTCCGCGCGATGTCCAGCAGCCCGCCGCGGACCCGGCTCTCGATCTCGATGCCGTGGTCCATCAGCTCGACGAAGAAGTTGTCGGCGCCGTAGATGTCCCGCCACTTCGCGGCGGCCTCCAGCGCCTCCTTCTCGTGCCCGAGCCGCAGCCGGGTCTGCACCTCGCCGGACGGGCAGCCGGTGGTGGCCATCAGCCCCGCCGAGTGCTCGGCGATCAGCTCGGCGTCCATCCGGGCCCACTTGCCGAGCTGGCCCTCGGTGGAGGCGCGGCTCGCGACCTTCATCAGGTTGTGCAGGCCCTCGTCGGTGCGGGCCCAGATCGTCTGGTGGGTGTACGCGCCGCTGGCCGAGACGTCGTCGGACTTCTGGCCCGGGTCGCCCCACAGCACGCGCTTCTTGTTGAACCGCGAGTCGGGCGCCATGTACGCCTCGATGCCCACCACCGGCTTGATCCCCGCGGCCGTCGCCTGCCGGTAGAAGTCGTAGGCGCCGTACATGTTGCCGTGGTCGGTGATCGCGGCGGCGGTCATGCCGAGGCGCTCGCACTCGGCGAACATGTCCTTCAGCTTCGCCGCGCCGTCGAGCATCGAGTACTCGGTGTGCACGTGGAGGTGCACAAACGAGTCCGCCACCATGCCTCCTCGAAGATCGTGGGCTGCCCGGTGGGAAGGCACGGGCAAGAGACTCCCGACCCTATAACCTCCCCTCCGCGACGCCCACAGCGACACGGGGGGTTTCCCGCGGGCCCCGGCGGGGCGATGCCGCGAAGATCGGTCCGGGCGGGTAGCGTGCCAAGGGTGGTAGCGCCGGATCCCGTCGACGCCCGTCTTCTGGCCATGCTCGCCGAGATGGGCCGCGCCGCCGTGCACGAGATCGCCGCCCGCCTGGGCATGGACCCGCGCGAGGCCGCCACCCGCCTGATCACCCTGTCGGGCAGCGGGCTGCCGCTGCTGGTGGGCGTGGAGTGCGACCCCAACGGCATCCGCAAGGCGCTGGCCAACAGCGTGGCCTGGGGCAGCTACGCCGGCCCGCAGGGGCAGGGGCAGGCGGCGCGCGGCACGCCGTCGGGCCCGTACCAGCCCGCCCCGGGCACCGCCCGCGGCACGCCGTCGGGCGCGTACCGGCAGGGCCCGCCCAGCAGCCCGTTCCCGGCGCAGCAGCCGCACGCCGCCCCCGTGCCGGAGCCGATGAGCACGTGGGGCCCGCCGCAGTCGTCCGGGTGGGCGCGCGGCGACCACGCGCCGGCGCCCAAGCCGCGCACCGGCAAGATCGGCAGCACGCTGGAGACCGAGGGCCTGGAGGGCGCCCGGTTCACCATCCAGCTGGTCGAGGTGGTCGACCCGGCGGACTTCCTGTTCACCGCGGCCGGCTACAAGCTGGCCGACGGCGAGCGGGCGGTCGTGGTGCACACCGAGCTGGCCAACACCGGCACGGTGACGTTCAACGCCCTGCCCGACATGTACCTGGTGCTGATGACCAACACCGGCGAGACGATCGGCAAGGCGCCCGTCTCGCTGTCGTCCCGGCCGCCGCACAAGATCGGCGTCCAGCCCGGCGAGACGGCCGGCGGGCACACCGTCTACGTGCTGCCGGAGACCACGGTGGTGACGTCGGTCCGCTGGAGCGCCCGCCCGGAGACCGACCTGAACACCCTCGTCTGGACCGTCGACGACTGACTCCGGCCGGGTGACCGCGCCCGGGTGACCGCGCCCGGCCTCGCCCGGGTGACCGGTCCCGCCGGTCCGGGCTTCAGGCGGCCACCGGGGCCGGGTCCGGCCGGGTGATCCCCGCGTCGCCGCGCGCCAGGACGAGCCCCGCCACCAGCGCCAGCAGCGTCGCGGCGGCCATCACCGCCGCCATCGGCACCACGCTCGCCGAACCGCCCGCGCCGACCAGCGGCGCCATCGCCCCGGCGACCAGGAACCGCGTCACGCCGAGCACCGCCGACGCGCTGCCCGCCGCCTCCGGGTGCCGGGACATCGCCAGCGCCGCGGCGTTCGGCGTCAGCAGCCCCACGCTGGTCGTCACCGCGAACAGCGGCGCCAGGAACGCCACGAGGCCCCCGCCCGCCAGGCCGGCGACCAGCAGCCCGGCGCCGCCCGCCGCGCCCACGCCCAACCCGACGTGCAGCAGCGCCCTCGGCAGCAGCCGGCCGGTGAGCAGGGTGTTCAGCAGGCCGGCGACGAAGATCGACACCGAGTTCGCCGCGAACACCAGGCTGAACCCCTGCGGCGAGAGCCCGAACACCCCCTGCAGCACGAACGGCGCGCCGGCCACGTACCCGAACAGCGCGCCCAGCGACAGCGCCGACGCCAGCGCGTAGCCCAGGAACACCCGGTCGGCCAGCAGCAGCCGGAACACCCGCAGGGTCGGCGCCACGGCCGCCGGCCGCCGCTTGTCCGGCGGCAGCGTCTCCGGCAGCCGCAGGGCCAGCACCACCAGCAGCACCAGCGCGACACCGGCCAGCACGACGAACGTGCCGCGCCACGTGGTGACCCGCAGCAGCTGGCCGCCCAGCACCGGCGCGATGACCGGCCCCAGGCCGTTGACCAGCATCAGCAGCGACATGAACCGGGCCATCGCCAGGCCCTCGAAGCGGTCCCGCGCGATCGCCAGGGTCACCACGAAGCCCGCCGCCACGCCCACGCCCTGCATGAACCGCAGCCCCGCCAGCCAGTACGCGCCCGGCGCCAGCGCGCAGACCAGCGACACCACCAGGTAGCCGCCGAGGCCGAGCAGCAGCGGCCGGCGGCGGCCCCACGCGTCCGACAGCGGCCCGACCACGAGCTGCCCCGCGGACAGCCCGATGATGAACGCCGTCAGCGACAGCTGGACCTGCGACTCGCTCGCCCCGAACTCCGCCGCCACGGCCGGGAAGGCGGGCAGGTACACGTCGATCGAGAGCGGGCCCAGGCAGCACAGCGCGCCCAGCAGGAGCACGAGCCGCGTCCGGTCCTCCGCTCCGGCGCTGCCCGACGTCGTCGTCCCGGCGCCGGGCCGGCGACCGGGACGGCGGCGACACCGGCTCACCCGCTAGCGCGCTTTCCGGTTGAACAGCTTCCCGAAGAACGAGCGCCTGGCGGGGGCCGGCTCGTCCGGGACCCGCCCGTCCGGAGTCCGCCCGCCCGGGACCTGCCCGTCCGGGACCGCGGCGGGCCGCGCCGGGGGCGGTGGCGCCTCGGGCGGTTCGCCGCCGATCACGGCGGGGGCGACGCCCCAGCCGTCCGGGACGCGCCGCGGGCCGATGTGCCCGCCCGGGTGCTCCGGGGCGCTCCGCCCGGCCTGGTCCGCGGCGCCGCGACCGGGCGAACGCTCGTCGGGGCTCCGCCCGGCCGGGCGCTCCCCGGCGAGCCCGTCGGGACCGGGTCGGTTCCGCGCGGCCTCGCGCTCGGCGCGGTGCCGGGCCTCGGCGGCGGCCCAGGTGGCGACCACGTCCGGGCTCGACCGGCCCCGCGCCGGGCGGCGCTCCCCGGTGGGCTCGATCCGCGGCAGGCCCCGCGGTGGCGTGCGATCAGGGTCGTCGTAGTGCGTTGACACCACACGTACCTCCCCATACGAGCGGGCCGTCGACGCAAACGTTACGCGAACGCGACCTGCTCGTGGGGGGTCGATCGGTGCGCCGGGTCAGCCCTCCGCGCGCAGCAGTTCCAGCGCCGCCGCCAGGTCGTCGGGGTACTCGCTGGTGAACTCCACCCACCGGCCGTCCGCCGGGTGGTGGAAGCCCAGGGTCCGCGCGTGCAGCCACTGCCGCGTCACGCCCAGCCGCTTGGCCAGCACCGGGTCCGCGCCGTAGGTCAGGTCGCCGACGCACGGGTGCCGCAGCGCCGAGAAGTGCACGCGGATCTGGTGCGTGCGCCCGGTCTCCAGGTGCACGTCCAGCAGCGACGCGGCCCGGAACGCCTCCACCACCTCATAGTGGGTGATGCTCGGCTTGCCGTTGGCCATCACGGCGAACTTGTAGTCGTGCTTGGGGTGCCGGTCGATCGGCGCGTCGACGGTGCCCTTGATCGGGTCCGGGTGGCCCTGCACCAGCGCGTGGTACAGCTTCTCGACGGTGCGCTCCTTGAAAGCCTGCTTGAGCACCGAGTAGGCGTGCTCGCTCTTGGCCACGACCATCACGCCGGTGGTGCCCACGTCGAGCCGGTGCACGACGCCCTGCCGCTCGGCCGCGCCCGACGTGGCGATCCGCACACCGGCCGCGGCGAGCCCGCCGACCACCGTCGGCCCCGTCCAGCCGGGGCTGGGGTGCGCCGCCACGCCCACCGGCTTGTCCACCACGATCACGTCGTCGTCCTCGTGCAGGACCGCCAGGCCCTCCACGGCGACCGCCTGCACCTGCACCGGGCGCTCCGGCTCGGGCAGCGTCACCTCCAGCCACGCGCCCGCGACCAGCCGGTCGGACTTGCCCGCCGGCTGCCCGTCGAGCACCACGTCGCCGGACTCGGTGAGCGCCGCCACCACCGTCCGCGACAGCCCGAGCAGCTTCGCCAGGCCCGCGTCGACCCGCATCCCGTCCAGGCCGTCGGGCACGGGCAGCGTCCGGTAGCCGCTCACGCGTCGGCCCCCGCGGACTCCCCGGTCCCCGGCTCCCGCTTCGGGGCCGGCCGCGTGCCGTCGTAGTCGCGCTGGAGGGCCGCCATGAGCACGATCACCGCACCGCCGACGCAGATGCCCGAGTCGGCGACGTTGAACACCGGGAAGAAGGCGCCGTAGGGCTCGATGACCGAGATGAAGTCCACGACGTGGCCGCGCAGCGGGCCGGGGCCCCGGAACACGCGGTCCACCAGGTTGCCCAGCGCGCCGCCCAGCACCAGCCCGAGCCCGATGGCCCAGCCGACCGACCGCAGCTTGCGCGCGATCCACAGGATGAAGCCCACCACGCCGAACGCGACCAGCGCGAGGATCACCGTCCAGCCCTCGGCCAGGCCGAACGCCGCGCCGGAGTTGCGCAGGAAGGACAGGTGGACCAAGCCGCCGAACAGCTCGACGGGCTCCTGCCCCTCCAGCGACCGGACGGCGAGGACCTTGGTGACGACGTCCAGCGCCAACACCACGGGCGCGATCGCCGCCAGCAGCGCCACCCGCCGCTTCGGCGGGTGCGGCGCCCGGTCGTCCGGTTCGGCGGCCGACCCGCTGCTCGGCCCGCTGGTCGGCCCGGTGTTGGACTCAGTGCTCACGGGGCCATTGTCCAGCATCGCCTCAGCGCAGGAACGGCGGGAGCGCCCGGTCGTCGGCCACCGGCGCCCAGCGGCCGTCGACGACCTCGTAGTCCCACCGGGCGCCCTCCACCACGAGGGACCGCAGCGCGGCCACGAACCGGTCCACGTGCTCGGCGGTCGAGCCCAGCCCGAGCGACGCCCGCAGCGCGCGGTCGCCCCCCGTCAGCCGGCGCACGGCCACGTGCGCGCAGAACGCCCCGTCGCGCACGCCGATGCCGTGCTCGGCGGACAGCGCGGCGGCGAGGTAGCCCGCGTCCTGGCCGCCCACCGCGAAGCTCACCACGCCCACCCGGTCGCGCTCCGGGCCGAACAGCGACAGCTCCCGCGCGCCGGGGACGGTCGCGAGCCCGGCCCGCAGCCGGGCCAGCAGCTCGCGCTCGTGGGCGACGGTCTGCTCCCAGTGCCGCCCCAGCACGTCGCAGGCCACGGCGAGCGCGTGCACGCCCACCACGTTGGGCGACCCGGCCTCGTGCCGCTCGGGCACCGCCGACCACGCCACGCCCAGCCGGTCGCCGTGGTCGGTCACCCGCGCCGTCGCGCCGCCGCCGACCAGGTACGGGTCGGCGGCCTGGAGCCAGTCCGCCCGCCCGACCAGCACGCCCGCGCCGAACGGGGCGTAGACCTTGTGCCCGGACAGCACGGCGTAGTCCACGTCCAGCGCCCCGAGGTCCACCGGGCGGTGCGGCGCGAGCTGCGCCGCGTCCAGCGCGACCCGCGCGCCGTGCCGGCGGGCCACCGCCGCCAGCTCCGCCACCGGCCACACCTCGCCGGTCACGTTCGACGCGCCGGTCACCACGACCAGGCGCGGCCCCTCGGGCGCGGCGCGCAGCGCGCGGTCCAGCTCCAGCACCGCCGCCGCCGGCGAGCCGGGCGTGCGCAGCCGCCGCACGTTCGGCCCCCGCCACGGCAGCAGCGCCGCGTGGTGCTCGGTGTCGAACAGCACCACGGCGGTGCGCCGGGGCAGGCTGCGGGCCAGCAGGTTCAGCGAGTCGGTGGTGTTGCGGGTGAACACGACGGTGTCGCCGGTGCGGGCGCCGACGAACCGGCGCACCGAGTCGCGGGCCTGCTCGTAGACGCGGGTGGACACCCGGGAGGCGAAGCCCGCGCCCCGGTGCACGCTCGCGTACCAGGGCAGCAGCTCGTCGACGGCGTCGCGCACCTGCTCCAGGCAGGGCGCGCTGGCCGCGTGGTCGAGGTTCGCGTACTCGACGCGCCCGCCCGTCACCAGCGGGACGCGCAGCGCGGCGCCCACGACGCGGGGCAGAGCGGCGATGGATCCGGGAACTGCGACGGTCACGTCATCCTCCGACGGGTCCGGCGGACTCCCGCGACTCGTGGAAGGCCCGCGCTTGCCCGACGCCCTGCGCGCCAGGCCAGGTCCTCATCGGGGGCACCCCACCGCGGTAGGAGGGTTGCCGGCCAGCTAGCCCGAGCTTCGCGCTGGCACTCATGACCCGTCGCCGACGGTAGCCGACACCGGAGCACCGGGTCGAGCACCGTTCACATCCTGGGAGCCCGCTGATCACGGCGCCCGACCGGGGCGGGGCGGCGCCGCCCCACCGCGCGGGACCGCCCCCGCGCCCGACCCGCGCATCAGGGCAGCCCACGCGCCAGAGCAGCCCACGCGTCAGGGCAGACCGACGTCGCCCTTCCACCGCGCGAACCGCCCGACCCGGTCCAGCGCCCGGATGCGCTGCTCGGTCGCCGTGCGGGCGGCCTCCGTGCAGACGACCAACAGCTGGTCCTCGACCTCCAGCCGGGTGGTGGGCTGCGGCGTGAACCCGGCGTCGGCGCGCACCACCAGGCTCACCGTCGCGCCCGGCGGCAGCCGCAGCTCGGACAGGTACACGCCGTGCAGCCGGGAACCGCGCCGGATGCGGACCTGGAGCAGCTCCGCGCCCAGCTCGTCCAGCGCGGACGAGTCGACCTGCACCTGGAGCGCCTCGCCCGACCGCACCAGCTTCAGCCACCGCGCGAGCCACGGCAACGTGGTGCCCTGCACCACCGTGAGCACGATGACCAGCACGAACACCGCGTCCACCAACTGCTGCGCGCCCGGCACCTGCTGGATGAGCGGGATCAGGGCGAACACGATCGGCACCGCGCCGCGCAGCCCCGACCACGAGATGAAGACCTGCTCGCGCCAGGGCACCCGGAACGGCAGCGCCGCGAGCGCGACCGACACCGGCCGGGCCAGCAGCACCAGCACGGCGCCCGCCACCAGAGCGGGCACCAGCGCCTCCCACAGCCGGTCGGGCGAGGCGTACAGGCCCAGCAGCACGAACAGCCCGATCTGCGCGAGCCACCCCAGCCCCTCTGCGAACGACAGCGTGTCGGAGCGGTGCGGCAGCCGGGCGTTGCCCAGGACCACCGCGGCGACGTAGACGGCCAGGAACCCGGACGCGTGCGCCAGGTCGCCCGCCGTGTAGGCCAGCAGGCACACCGCGACCGTGGCCAGCGGGTACAGGCCGGTCGCGGGCAGCGCCGCCCGCCGCAGCGCGACCCCGCCCAGCCAGCCCAGCACGACGCCGATCGCCGCGCCCGCGAGCAGCTCGTAGAGCATCAGCAGCGGGGCGGTCCAGGTCACCGGGTCGGGCGAGGCCAGCAGGACGACCGCGATGTAGACCGGGGCGTCGTTGATGCCGGACTCCAGCTCCAGCGGCCCGATCAGCCGCTTGCCCACCCCGACCCCGCGCAGCACGCTGAACACCGCCGCCGCGTCCGTGGACGACAGCACCGCGCCCCACAGCAGCGCCGTGCGCCAGTCCAGGCCCAGCAGGTGGTGCAGCGCCAGCCCGGTGAGGCCGATGCTCACCGCCACGGACACCGTGGACAGCGCGATGCCCAGGCCCAGCGCCGGCCGCACCGACTCCCAGCGGGTGGTCAGCCCGCCCTCGGTGAGGATCAGCACCAGCGCCACCGTGCCCAGCGAGCGGGTCAGGTCGGCGTCCTCGAACTGGATCCCGAGCACCGCTTCGCCCAGCAGCACCCCGATGCCGAGGTACAGCAGGAGCGAGGGCAGGCCCAGCCTGATGGACACCCGCACCGCGATGACGGAGAGCAGCAGGACCGCGGCGGCGATCCCGAGAACGGCCGTCACGCCACCCACTCGACCTCCTGGTTGTTCACTCGGTGGAAGTCATTCTCCCCGGTGACGTCGATTTGGACTAATCCGGCAATCACCTCAGCGTCACCAACCGGACACCCGTACCGGAAAGCGGCCCGCGGCGGTGCGGCTCCCCGGCGGTTCCCCCGGCCGCTCAGCCGACCGGGCCGAGGAGGGCTTCGAGGCGCTCGGCGGCGTCGGCCGGGGCGGGGTCGAGCCGCACGACCTTGTCACGGCCCCGCTCACCGCTGGTGATGAGCACGTCCCGCCCGCGCACCCCGAACGCCTTCGCCAGGGCCTTGCGCACGGCCTCGTTCGCCTTGCCACCCACGGCCGGGGCCGCCACCGCCACCACCAGCGCCGTGCCGCCCCAACGACCGCCCACGGCGTCCCGCTTCGCCCCCGGCTTGACGCGGACGGCCAGGCGGAACGGCTCAGCCACGGGCGGTCACCACGGCCAGGGTGTCCTCCAGCAGCTCAGCCCAGCCGGTGAGGACGTGCGGCGCGGCGGTCAGGAGCTGGGCCTGGCCCAGGTAGACCGAGTACGCCAGGACGGCGCGCCGCCGGGCCGTCCCCGCGGGGAACCCCAGGGCGCGGAACAGCTCCTCCAGGTAGGCGATGCGGCGGTCGGTGACCCGGCGCAGCACCGGCGCCACCGCCGGGTCGTCCTTGGCCGCCAGCAGGGCCAGCTCCACGGCGCTGTCCCACGCGTCCTCCAGCACCACCCGGTACAGCAGCCGCAGCCGGGCCGGCGGGGTGGCGCCGGCCTCGGCGCGCGCGATCACCTCCTCGGTGCGCTCGCGCTCCCAGCGCTCGAGGGTGGCCTTGAGCAGCGCCTCGCGGTTGGGGAAGTGCCAGTACGCGCTGCCCTTGGTGGCGCCGAGCCGGGCCGCCAGGGGTTCCACCGCCACCGCCGCCACACCGCCCTCGGCCAGGGCCAGCAGGGCCACCTCGGTCCAGTCGTCCTTGGTCCGGCGCCGCTTCACGCTCCGTACGCTACCGAAGGGTCCTCGTCCCGGGGCGGGCGCGAACGCGCGGCGTCCACAACTCCCGCGGGCGCCCGTCTTCCGGTTACCGGGCGCTGACCAGAGGGAGGGTTCGTGACACCGGAGGACTCCGATGACCACGCGGCCACCTTCGCCGACTTCTACCACCGGGAGCGCACCCGGCTCTTCCGGTTCGCCGCCGTGATGTCCCCGCACCTGGACCACGAGTCCGCCGTGCAGGAGGCGTTCGTGCGGGCCTGGCGCCACTGGCCCTCGATCAGCCCGCCCGCGCGCCGGGCGTGGCTGGTCAAGGCCACCCGCAACCTGCTGGTCGACCAGGCCCGGCGGCGGGAGCGGCCCGGCGAGGTGACCGACGAGGTGATCGCGCGGTCCCGGCTGCTCGTGCAGCGGCACCGCGACGCCGAGGCGTGGCACGAGCTGACCAGCACGCTGGCCGCCATCGCCCGGCTGCCCGACCGGCTGCGCACCGCGCTGGTGCTGCGGTTCTGGGACTTCACCGACGACGAGATCGCCGACGTGCTGGGATGCGGGCGCGACACCGTGCGCCGGTACGTGACCGAGGCGCGGGCGCTGATCGCCGAGGAGGTCGGCAACCCCGAGCGGCGGGCGCGGGGTTCGCGGCGCGGGAAGGGGACACGATGACCGACGACCACCTGGACCGCCGCTCGGTCGCGGGCCCGCCGGCGGACCTGGACCCCCGGCTGGACCACCTGCGCGCCGAGCTGACCGAGGCCATCCCCGACGACCCCGGCTCCGACGACCTGGGCGTGGCGGCGATCATCGCGCAGGGCGCGCCCGCCGCCTCCGGGCCGGAGCGCCACGCCGCCCTGCTCACCGCCGCGCGCACGGGCGACCGCGGCGCGCTGGACCGGCTGGTCGCCGAGCTGACGCCGCTGGTGTGGCACGTGGCGCGGGGCAACGGCCTGGACCGGAGCACGGCCGAGGACGTGGTGCAGACGGTGTGGCTGAGCCTGCTGCGCCACCTGGACCGGATCGCCGAGCCGCGGGCGCTGGCGGGCTGGCTCATCGTCACCACGCGCCGCGAGGCGCACCGGGCCTGGCGCGAGGCCAACGGCCGGGCCGCGCTGTCGACCGACTCGGCCGTCGACGTCCCGGACACCCGGTGGCTGCCGGAGACCGAAGCCCTCCGCGACGACCGCGACCGCCGCCTGTGGCGGGTGTTCGCGGCCCTGCCCCGCCGCTGCCAGGAACTGCTGCGGCTGACCGTCCTGGCCGGCCGGGCGGAGTACCGGGCCGTCGCCGAGGCCCTGTCCATGCCGCGCGGCAGCATCGGACCCACCCGGGGTCGCTGCCTGACCGCGCTGCGCACCCGCCTGGAGCGCGAGGGAGGTGCCTGACGTGCCCGAAGACCTCACCGCGTGGCTGGACGACCTGGTCGACACCCTCGACCCGCCGCCCCCGCGCCTGGTGGAGCAGGTCCACGTGCTCCTGCTGCTCGCCGGCGCGTTCCCGGCGGCCTGACCCGGCCATCCGGGGCGCCGCCGGCGCCCGACCCGGAGCCGGGCGCGGCCCGGCCCGGCCCGATCAGGCGCGACCCGACCCGACCCGGCCCGACCCGGCCCGACCACCGAGGGGGCGTCGGACCCGGCGCCCCCTCGGTGGGCCGTCAGAGCCGCCGGACCGCGACCCGCACCTTGGTCCCGTCGCCGACGACGCCCTCCGCGCCACCGTCGACCGGCCCGTGGACCACCTCGTCGGCCAGCGTCTCCTCGGCCACGAACCGCTCGAACCGGCGCACCGCCTCGGCGACCTCGCCCTCGGTCGGCTCCAGGGTCAGCGAGATCCGGTCGGAGACCTCCAGGCCCGCGTCCTTGCGCGCCTGCTGCACCACCCGCACCAGGTCGCGGGCGATGCCCTCGGCCGCCAGCTCCTCGGTCACCGCGGTGTCCAGCACGACCAGGCCGCCGCTGTCCGGCAGGGCCGCCGTCGCGCCGCGGTCGGTGGCGACCAGCCGCTGGTCGTACTCCTCCGGGAACAGCTCGATGCCCGCGGCCACCACCTTCCCGTCCACCTCGGCCCAGTCGCCGGACTTCACGGCCTTGATCACCTTCTGCACGTCCGGCCCCAGCCGCGGACCGGCCACCCGCGCGTTGACCGCGAGCTGGAAGTGCCCGTGCGCGTCCACGTCGGTGGTCAGCTCGACCTCCTTGACGTTCACCTCGTCCCGCACGATCTCGGTGAACGGCTCCAGCCGCCGCGCGTCGCGCGCCGCGATGACCAGCTTCGCCAGCGGCAGCCGCACCCGCAGCTTGTTGGCCTTGCGCAGCGACAGCGCGGTCGACGCCACCTGCCGCACCTGGTCCATCGCGGCCACCAGCGCGTCGTCGGCGGGCAGGTCGGCCGCCGCCGGGTAGTCCGCCAGGTGCACCGAGCGGCCACCGGTCAGGCCCCGCCACACGACCTCGGCGGTCAGCGGCAGCAGCGGCGCGGTCACCCGGCTCACCACCTCCAGCACGGTGTGCAGGGTGTCCACCGCGTCCTGGTCGCCCGCCCAGAACCGGGTGCGGGAGCGGCGGACGTACCAGTTGGTCAGCACCTCCAGGAACTCCCGGATCGACGCGCACGCGCCCGAGATGTCGTAGGCGTCCATCCGGGCCGTCACGTCGGCCACCAGGTCGTGCGTCTTCGCCAGCGCGTACCGGTCGAGCACGTGCCGCGAGTCCGTCCGCCACCGGCCCTCGACGCCCTCCGCGTTCGCGTACAGGGCGAGGAAGTACCAGGAGTTCCACAGCGGCAGCACGGCCTGGCGCACCGCGTCCCGGATGCCGCGCTCGGTGACGACCAGGTCGCCGCCGCGCAGGATCGGCGACGCCATGAGGAACCACCGCATGGCGTCCGAGCCGTCACGCTCGAAGACCTCGTTCACGTCCGGGTAGTTCTTGCGCGACTTGGACATCTTCTGGCCGTCGTCGCCCAGCACGATCCCGTGCGCCACGCAGTTCCTGAACGCCGGGCGGTCGAACAGGGCCGTCGCCAGCACGTGCATCGTGTAGAACCAGCCGCGCGTCTGGCCGTTGTACTCCACGATGAAGTCACCGGGGTAGTGGTCGTCGAACCACTCGGCGTTCTCGAACGGGTAGTGCACCTGGGCGAAGGACATCGAGCCCGACTCGAACCAGCAGTCCAGCACCTCGGGCACCCGGCGCATCGTGGCCCGCCCGGTCGGGTCGTCCGGGTTCGGCCTGGTCAGCTCGTCGATGCCGGGCCGGTGCAGGTCGGTCGGGCGCACGCCGAAGTCGCGCTCCAGCTCGTCCAGCGAGCCGTAGACGTCCACCCGCGGGTGCTCCGGGTCGTCGGACACCCACACCGGGATCGGCGAGCCCCAGAACCGGTTGCGGGAGATGTTCCAGTCCCGCGCGTTCTCCAGCCACTTGCCGAACTGGCCGTCCCGGATGTGCTCGGGCACCCAGTTGATCTGCTGGTTCAGCTCGACCATCCGGTCCTTGAACTTGCTCACCGCGACGAACCACGACGACACGGCGCGCTGGATCAGCGGGTTGTCGCACCGCCAGCAGTGCGGGTACGGGTGGTCGTAGGTCTCGTGGCGCAGCAGCAGGCCCGCGTCGCGGAGGTCGCGGATGATCGCCTTGTTCGCGTCGAAGACGTGCTGGCCCTCGTACGGCGGCACCTCGGCGGTGAACCGGCCGTGCGCGTCCACGGGCACGACGACCTCGATGCCCGCCGCGTCCGTGACGACCTTGTCCTCCTCACCGAACGCGGGCGCGATGTGCACGATGCCCGTGCCGTCCTCGGTGGTGACGTAGTCGGCGGCCAGCACCTGGTGGGCGTTCTCCCGGCCGACGAAGAAGCCGAACGGCGGCGCGTAGCGGCGGCCCACCAGGTCCGCGCCCTTGCAGCGCGCGACCACGGGCGGTTCCTCGCCCAGCTCGCGGGCGTAGGCGGGCACGCGGGCCTCGGCGAGCAGGTAGCGCTCGCCGTTCGCCTCGACGGTCACGTAGTCCACGTCCGGGTGCACGGCGGCGGCGAGGTTGGACGGCAGCGTCCACGGCGTGGTCGTCCACACCAGGGCCAGCTCACCGGTCTCCAGCCGCAGCCCGACCGTCACCGCCGGGTCCTGCCGGTCCCGGTAGGTGTCGTCCATCCTGGTCTCGGTGTTGGACAGCGGCGTCTCGCAGCGCCAGCAGTACCAGAGCACCCGGAAGCCCTCGTAGACCAGGCCCTTGTCCCACAGGGTCTTGAAGGCCCACATGACGCTTTCCATGTAGTCCAGGTCGAGGGTCTTGTAGTCGTCGTCGAAGTCCACCCAGCGCGCCTGCCGGGTCACGTAGTCGCGCCACTGGTCGGTGTACCGGAGCACCGACGTGCGGCAGACCTCGTTGAACTTCTCGATGCCGAACGCCTCGATCTCGGACTTCGACGAGAACCCGAGCTGCTTCTCGGCCTCCACCTCGGCGGGCAGCCCGTGGGTGTCCCAGCCGAACCGGCGCTCGACGTGCCGGCCGCGCATCGTCCGGTAGCGCGGGACCACGTCCTTGACGTAGCCGGTCAGCAGGTGGCCGTAGTGCGGCAGGCCGTTGGCGAACGGGGGGCCGTCGTAGAAGACGAACTCGTTGGCGCCCCGGTCCCCCGCGGGCCGGGCGTCGATCGAGGCCCGGAACGTCCGGTCGGACTTCCAGAAGTCGAGGACGTCCTGTTCCAGTGCGGGAAAAGACGGCTGGGAGGGCACCGAACCCTCGCCTGCCTTCGGGTAGGCCATCGCGCAGCTCCTCGCGTGCTCCAGTCATCGGCAACACGGGGACGACGCGCTCAGGCGCACCGCGGTACCACCCCGCTTGCCGACGCGACGCGCACGACGGCCACTCGTCACCGGCTGTAACGGGCCGAACCCGTCCGGTTCTACTGAGGCTCGCGCCCGTTCTTCCGGAGGCTCCCCGGTGATGTCCGGATCAACGCCGTTCTAAGTCAAGCGTAACCGCCCGCGCAAACGCGATCCCTTCGCGGTCGGCCCCACCCCCAGGCCGACGACCGGGCCGGACGACCTCGGACCGGACGGCCGGACCGGACCGCCGGACCGGACCGGACCGCCCCTGAACCGCCACCCCTGCGCTCGTGGCTCCGCACACCCCGTGCAGACCGGTGCCTTCGTGTTCTCCCCGTATGGCCTGCCCGGAGGGCTACCATGCTTTCTTGGGGGGTGCAAGCACGCTTTTCGCTTGCACCCCCCAAGAAAGCATGGTCGTCTTT